>Ga0070741_10000833_pt1 | contig 102554 bp, 81 predicted proteins | sample Coa_R1_4_FD_66440 | JGI IMG/M metagenome (GOLD analysis project Ga0070741, IMG submission 66440) | Surface soil microbial communities from Centralia Pennsylvania, which are recovering from an underground coalmine fire - Coalmine... | ecosystem: Environmental > Terrestrial > Soil > Unclassified... | reverse complement strand
GGCCGAATTTCGCGTCAGGAAAATTCCCTGCGACATGCTGTACCTCGATATCGATTACGAGGACAAGTACCGCAGCTTCACCATTGATCGCGAACGCTTCCCGAATTTCGAGCAAATGGTCCGCGACTTGGACTCCCAGGGGTTCAAGATCGTGCCCATTGTTGATGTGCACCTCGCACAACAGCCTGGCTACAAGCCATATGACGAAGGCATGCAGCACGACTATTTTGTAAAGAATGCGGACGGTTCCGTCTATGTTGGACCGGTCTGGCCCGGCCCCAGCGTGTTTCCGGATCTCACGCGGGCTGACGTGAGAAAGTGGTATGGGGATCTATATGCCGACTTTCTGAAGATGGGAATTCGCGGATTTTGGAATGACATGAACGAGCCTGCCGTCTTCCGCTATCCCGAGAAGACGATGCCGCTCGACGTGGTTCACAGCATGGAAGGCCGCAATACAGACCACCGCGAGGTGCACAACATCTTCGGCATGGAGAATGTTCGCGCCACTTATGAAGGGATGCTGCGGCATAATCCGGACTTGCGTCCTTACGTCTTAACCCGAGCTGGCTTCGCCGGCACGCAGCGCTATGCCGCTACCTGGACGGGCGACAACGCCGCAACCTGGATCCATTACAAGCTTTCCGTCACCGATCTCCTCAGCATGGGACTCTCTGGTTACCCGCTGGTCGGCGTGGATGCGGGTGGCTTCGCTTTTGATCCCACTCCCGAGCTCCTGACCCGCTGGACCGAACTGGCGATGTTTCTCCCGATTTTCCGCAACCACTCCGCAAAGGGCACCCGCTTGCGTGAGCCTTGGGTCGATGGACAAGAACACGAGGCCATTCGGAAACGCTATATCGAAGAGCGATATCGTCTCTTCCCGTATATTTACACTTCCATGGAAGAGACGTCCCGCACCGGCGTTCCTCTGATGCGACCAATGTTCCTCGAATTTCCGTACGATCCTGCTCTGGAAACCGTCGACCGCGAATTCTTGTTCGGCCCAAACATCCTGGTCGCGCCCGGGAATGAGACAACCAATGCTTACGAGGTGATGTTGCCGGCAGGAACCTGGTACGAATTGTGGTCTGGGCGCGCGGTTTCAGGCAAGCAGATGGTGAAACCCTCGCTCGATACCCTTCCAGCTTATGTGAGGGCTGGTTCGATTCTGCCTGAACAGCCTGTAATCCAAAGCACTGGTGAGAAGCCAAACGGTCCGCTTCAGCTCGCGGTGTATCCCGGGCCCAATTGCCAAGGGACTCTTTATGACGATGATGGCAATAGCTTTGCCTATCGAAGAGGTGAAACGCTGCGGATGAGCTTTAACTGCGAAGTAAGCCCGCAAACTTTGCGAGTGAGCATTCTGAAGCCGCAAGGTCCATACCCGCCATGGTGGACCGCAGTGCAAGTGCAAATGTTCGGAGTCTCCCATTCCCCAACCGCGGTCAGTGTGAATGGAAATCGTGTGTCAGATTGGAAGTTCGACTCCGGGCGCGAAATGTTGACTTTGGAAATTCCGCAATCATCCACGGCGAGCGAAATTATCGTCCGCCAATGATTCAGTCGGCATAGCTGACAGCCGCGGGTTCGGCCTTCTTGCGCAGCGGTTCATCCACATCCTGCACACGCTGCATCAGGATTGCAGCGATCAGCATGAACACGCCCCCTGCGATCACCGCGGAGAGACGATTGTTGTGCAGCAGGTGCAGCATCACCCAGCCGAAAAGCAGGGATGCCGTAATCTCGGGTATCACGATAAAGAAATTAAAAATTCCCATGTAGACACCGGTTTTGTTTTTCGGCAGTGATCCTGCCAGGATGGCGTACGGCATGGCCAGCGTGCTTGCCCAGGCAATGCCAACCCCGGTCATCGAGAGCAACAGCAAGTACTTTTGATGAATGAAGAAGACTGACACCAGGCCCAGCGCTCCGCAGACCAGGCATAAGCTGTGAGTGTGCCGGCGCGTGATCTTACCAGCGATCACCGGGAGCAGCAGTGCAAACCCGGAGCATACGGCCGAGTACATTGCGAAGCAGATGCCCGCCCACGCCACTCCATCCCCATATAACGACGTGCTCGGATCATCGGCCCCAAATACGTTGTGAGCCACTGCGACCGGAAAGTACAGCCACATGCAGAACAGGCCCAACCATGTGAACACCTGGACCCATGCTAATTGCCGCATGGTGGCGGGAATTTCGGCGATGGAATCCAGGATTTCACGCGCATTCTGTAGTAAGCCGGCGCCCTGTTTCTTTTTCCGGCGAAATTCTTCCAGATCATCTGGCGGGTATTCCCTGGTCGTAAAGATGGTCCAAAGCACAGCCGACAAGAACGCTGTCGCCCCCACATAAAAAGAGATTCGCTGCACGGCTGGGATGGAACCGCGGGCCGAAACATTCTGGACGTGGAAGACTTGCGTCAGCAGCCAGGGCAAAGCCGAAGCTACGACTGCGCCCAGGCCGATGAACAAGCTCTGCATCGCGAATCCTGAAGTACGCTGATCCTCCGGGAGCAAGTCGGCAACGAAGGCGCGAAACGGCTCCATACTTACGTTGATTGAAGCGTCCAGCACCCAGAGCAGTCCCGCCGCCATCCATAACGCAGAACTTCTCGGCATCAGGATGAGCGCCGCCGAACTGAGAATTGCGCCCGCTAGAAAGTACGGGCGCCGCCGCCCTAGGGGTCCCCAAGTCCGGTCACTGGCATGACCAATGATGGGTTGTACGATCAGTCCGGTCAGGGGGGCCGCTAACCACAGAATCGGAATCTGGTCGGGCCGTGCGCCCAGGTATTCGTAGATCGCGCTCATGTTGGCCATCTGCAGCCCCCAGCCAAACTGGATGCCCAGAAATCCGAAGCTCATGTTCCAGATCTGCCAGAAGCTCTGCTGAGGTTTTTGCATGAAAGCGCCGCGCGAACCATGATACATGGAGCACCTGGCACCATTTGCGATAAACAGGACACCCCTCCACGCAGGCGTATCCTGAACCGGAAAGGCCCGCCGCCGCATCTCTACCCTAAGCTGGGCCTTTGCCCGCAAAAGCGAGGGATCTAGCGTGCGCTAAACCCGACTCATGGTGGCTAGCCGCACAAGACAGGAACAACATGAAGATTGCGAACAACGTTACGGAACTGATCGGAAACACCCCGCTGGTGCGTCTCAACAAAGTGACGCAAGGGGCAGTCGCGGACGTAGTCGCGAAACTTGAAAGCCAAAATCCTCTGGGTAGTGTGAAGGATCGCATCGGCGTGAGCATGATCGAAGAAGCGGAGAAGGCAGGCAGGATCACGCCGGGCAAGACCGTACTCATCGAACCGACCAGTGGTAACACCGGGATCGGTCTAGCGTTCGTTGCTGCCGTAAAGGGCTACAAGTTGATTTTGACCATGCCCGAAACCATGAGCCTGGAGCGGCGGGTCCTGCTGCTCGCCTTCGGCGCGGAAATCGTTCTCACTCCTGGCCCGAAAGGGATGAAAGCGGCCATTGCCAAGGCTGAGGAACTGCTCGCCGCTAGTCCCAACGGCCACATGCTGCAGCAATTCGATAACCCGGCCAATCCCAAGATTCATGTTGAAACCACCGGCCCTGAAATCTGGAACGACACGGATGGCAAGATTGATATTCTGGTTTCCGGCGTTGGCACCGGCGGCACCCTGACCGGAGTTTCCGATTACATTAAGCCCCGCAAGCCATCGCTCCGCGTGGTTGCTGTCGAGCCTGCCGACAGCCCGGTCTTGTCGGGAGGAAAGCCCTCGCCGCACAAGATCCAGGGTATCGGAGCGGGTTTTGTTCCAAGCATTCTGAAAACCGATTCCATCGATGAAGTGATCACTGTCACCAATGATGACGCCATCAACATGGCTCGCCGTCTTCCCAGGGAAGAAGGGCTGCTGGTAGGCATCTCTTCGGGTGCTGCGGTGATTGCCGCTCTCCAGGTTGCGCGGCGTCCGGAGAACGCAGGCAAGCTGATTGTCGTGGTACTGCCCTCCTTCGGCGAGCGCTATCTCAGCAGTATTCTGTTCGAAGGGCTTCGGGAGCAGGCATTGCAGATCCCGACTTCCCAGGTGTGACACATGCCTCAACTGCTGGCTTCAATCCGGGAAGATGTTGCTACTGTGCTGGAGCGCGATCCGGCGGCCCGCTCACGTCTGGAAGTCTACTTGTGTTACTCCGGCCTGCACGCAGTGTGGCTTCATCGCATCAACCATTGGCTCTGGAACCGTGGGTTCTTTCTGCTCGCGCGCTGGTTGTCCCAGATCGGCCGCTTTCTTACCGGCATCGAGATTCATCCCGGCGCCAGGATCGGCCGCCGGCTTTTCATTGATCATGGACTCGGCGTGGTCATCGGGGAAACCGCGATCATCGGCGACGACGTAACCTTGTACCAGGGCGTGACCCTGGGAGGAACGGGCAAGGAGCGCGGCAAACGCCACCCCACTATCGAAAGCGATGTGGTCATTGGCGGCGGGGCCAAGGTGCTTGGCAACATCACCGTGGGCCGCAATTGCCGCATTGGCGCCGGTTCGGTGGTATTGAGGAACGTTCCGGAAGATTCAACAGTCGTCGGCGTGCCAGGGCACATCATCTTTCGCAACGGCAAGCGGGTGATCATCACCGATCCGAAACAAATCAACGACCCGCTCTCCGAAGCCTTGGCCGCGGTGGCCGGTGAAGTCAACAAATTACGCGAACGCGTGTGCCGCCTCGAAGGCACCGGCAGCGAGCCTTCTCCAGAGTGCCTGCAGAAGATCATCGAGGAAGTGGACTACCAGATCTAGGTTTCTTCCAGAACTCCGTGGACGGAGTCCAAAACCCATGGCGGTGCCGGCCGCATCTGAGGCAGAACGGCCTGCTTGGGAAGGTAATCCGAAAGCGCGAAAGCAAAAATCCAGAACACCACACATAAGTAATAGCCCACCGCGAAAAGCCAATCCTCAAAGCAGGCGTTCACCAGTCCCGCGGTGGAAACGAGGGCGAGAGGCACAGCGTAGTCCCGCATCCTCCCGGTCCTCGCCAGGGTCGTCCAGGCTCTCCCCACCTGGATGATGAGGAGCAGAACCAGGCTGGCAAATGGGATGACCCCCAGTAACCCCACCGATTCCAGAATCGCCAGGAAACTGTTGCCGTGTTCGCGGGTCGTGCGGCTATTAGAGGAATACATTCCAACTTCAACGGCCTCATCCGATTCATTCGATGCGGTGCCAAAACCTGTTCCGAACCACGGATTCTCGTGAATGCTGGCCATTGCGTCTTGCCACGGGGAACGGCGCGACCCAAGAATTCCTCCTTCTACCTTTCCTTTGTAGAGATAGAACGATTCCACGGAGGAGTCTGTGGGCTTGGTCGGGATGTCCACATTGTCCGATTCAGAAGGGGTCACCAGGATGGCAATGGCGGCCGTGACCAGAACCGCGGCCGACATCTGCACCAGCAGTCGCCGGCGCCGCGCGAAGATTGCCAGCATAAACGACGCCACCAAGGCAGCCAGGATTCCAGATCGTGAGCGGCTGAAGAACAACAGGATCAAGGCAACGATCAACGCCACAATCCGGCGTCTTCTTAGAGGCGTCCCTTTTTCGGCGGTGAACGTGCCCCACAAGAGCAAAGGCTCCCCCACTACTCCCATGACTGCACCCAAGGAGTTGGGGTTTCCAAAAATGGCTAACTGCAATCCAAAATAGGCCAAGGCGGTCGCATAGACTGTGATCTCAATTGCCGCCAGCAAACCTCCAAAAAACCTTTCCTCCTGCGTGTTGATGGCCAGGCGCGCGCCACTGCAGGTATAGAGGAATAGCAATAGCAGGCTCGCAGTTTTCGCAAACGACATGAGTGGAAACGACGACACCATCGACGACACCGCGGCCGCAACCACGCAAAAAAAAGCATTCAGGTGAAAGATGGAGAAAGTGTGAGGCTGCTCCTTCATATAGAGCACATACCCCACCAGGGCGCCCATTCCCAGTACTACCCAGCGGCCCGAGGTAAACACCCCATTGAACGGCACGGCCATTCCGGCAAGGCAAAACGCGAGCAGCAGCACCGGAAGAAATCGCTTGCGATAATTGAATGCTGCGGCGAGTACCAGTTCCAGAAAGACCAGTCCGCCGAGGTAAACAGGATTGGTGAAGTACGCTGAACGCAGCAAGGCAGCCACAGTACCAAGCGTGCAGAGTAGCGCCAATGCAACCCATGCGGCCGCCTTGGCATTCATCGGGACTATGTGATCAGAGATGATTCTTCAGCTTAACCGGGGCTTCCGGATTCCGGCTATTGTCTATTGAGGAAACCGGAATCAGGTTGCCAGGGCCGAGTTCGTTTTGCGTGCCTGATGGGGAAGTCACGTTGTATGCTCAACGCGTAATGCCTTTCAGCCACAAATCGCCTGCTCCGGCGCTGTTTCTTGGGCTCGCCATCACCGTGGCCGCAATTGTCGCCTATTCGGCCTACGTCACCAAGCGAATTTCCGGACTGCGCCAGTTGCAGAACACTTTGGTTGACCGGAACCGAAAAGACTCCCTTCAATTGCTGCGCATACAAAATGATCTCAATTCCCTGGCGCTAGCCATGCGCGACATGTTGGATCACGACGAGCCGTACCCTCTCACCGCCTGGTCGGCGCAATTCCAGCGAATACGCGCCGACCTGGAAGACGCCCTGCGCCGGGAGCAGGAAGTTGCTGTCGTCGATCGCACTCCGGAACAGCGGGAATATCTTTCCCGCTCGATTGCGCAGTTCTGGGATGCAACCGAGCGGATGTTCCAGGTGGCTCAGCGGGAAAACGACGGCGCAGCGAAAACCCAGATTCTTTCTCTGCAGGAGCGGCAGGCGGCGCTCAGCAACATGGTGGCTCGCTTGTTAGTGCAGAATAATGAGAGCGAGGAAAAGGCGGCCGCGCAGATCGCGGCCATCTACGACCGGGTCCAGCAGCAGGTTTACTGGTTACTTGCCGCAACCTTGACCGCCATCCTTCTGACCAGCCTGTATTTGATCCGATCTAACCGGCTATTGTTTTCGCAGTTGGCCCTGCTTTCGGAACAGCGCAGCGAGTTGGCGCAGAAACTCATCGCCACCCAGGAGTCCACCTTGCGTCACATCTCACGCGAGCTGCACGACGAATTTGGTCAGATCCTGACGGCCATCGGCGTGATGCTCGGGCGCGCCGGCAACCAGCTGGCCAGCAACTCGCAGCTGCGGCAAGATCTAAAAGAAGTTCGTGAAGCTGCGCAGAACGCGCTCGAGAAAGTGCGAAGCCTGTCTCAGGCCCTTCATCCCGTCATGCTGGACGAAAGCGGCCTGGAGCCGACACTCGATTGGTATTTGGCAACCGTGCAGCGCCAGACAGGAATCAACGTGAGCTACGAAAAACGGGGGAAGCGATTTGCCATCGATGGAGATGCTGCGGTCCACGTGTATCGCGTAGTGCAGGAGGCCTTGAATAACGTGATCCGGCATTCCGGCGCAAAGAGCGCCTGGGTGCGCCTGAATTATTTCCCTGAGAAGCTGGAACTGGAAGTCGAAGATCGCGGAACCGGCTTCGATTCCCCCGCCGCCAACCCGGCAGGCATTGGCTTGGTCGCCATGCGGGAGCGTTCTGAACTACTGGGCGCCTCGCTGGAATTCACGGCCCCAGTCCAGGGCGGAACTTTGATACGTTTAATCGTGCCGAGGAATTCTGATTCTCATGGCGGATAAAATCACCGTTCTGCTCGTGGATGATCATAGCCTCGTTCGTCGTGGATTCCGCCGAATCCTCGGCGATGAAGCGGATCTCGAAGTGGTAGGCGAGGCCAGCGACGGGCTGGAGGCTGTTCGCCGTTCTGAGGAACTACACCCTCAAGTAGTGGTCATGGATTGTGCCTTGCCCGGCCTGAATGGAATTCAAGCGACCCGCAAAATCTTGGAAAAGAATCCGGAAACGCTGGTGCTGATGCTCAGCATGCATCCTGAGGAGACCCTTGTTCGACAGGCTCTCGAGGCCGGGGCCCGAGGGTACATCCTCAAAAGCGCGGTCGACCTTGAACTGGGCGCTGCAATACGCAAGCTCGTCGGCGGAGAAATTGTTCTCGACTCACAGTTGAATCGTGCTCCCGCCTTGAAGGGAGAACGTAGTGCGGCCTTGACTGCGCGAGAGCTGGAGATCCTGCAAATGATTGTTGATGGCAAGTCCAACAAGCAAATTGCGTCAACGCTCAAGCTCAGCGCCAACACGGTGGCGGTGCACCGCGCCAACATCATGGACGCACTCGGTATCCACAAAACCGCGGAACTTGTGGTGTACGCGATTCGCAATGGCCTGGTGAACCTGCCTTGAGACACTTGGAAGGATGCGGCTTCACCAGCGCCGTTAAGGCTGTTCCGGGATTCCTGAACCGGCGTTCATTCCTTGCCGGGCTGGGAAGCGCTGCCTCGCTGCTAGCGGTACGTCCGCTCGGTTCCGTCTTTGCTGCTGCAGATCCCGGCTTCAAACTGGTTGACGTCAGTGCCAGTGCCGGCATTCGTTTTCACCACAACAGCGGGGCTTACGGATCGAAACTCCTGCCGGAAACCCTCGGCTCAGGCTGCGCTTTCCTCGACTACGATGCCGACGGTTGGCAGGACATTCTGTTGGTCAACGGAAGCGACTGGCCTTCCCACCAGCGCCGTCGCAGCCCCCTCGCGCTCTACCGCAACAACCGCAACGGAACCTTTACCGACGTCACGCGCAGCGCTGGACTCGACGTCGAGATGTATGGCATGGGGGTAGCCGTCGGAGACTACGACAACGACGGATTTCCCGACATCTTCATCACTTGCGTCGGGCAGAATCGCCTCTTCCGGAATACCGGCAAAGGCACATTCGCGGATGTGACTTTACCGAGCGGCCTGGGCCCTCGAACCGGTTTCAGCACCTCGGCTCTTTGGGTTGATTACGATCGCGACGGCTTACTTGATCTTTTTGTCTGCAATTATGTGAAGTGGTCTGCCGAGCACGACGTGTTTTGCAGCATGGATGGTAAGCGCAAGTCCTACTGCACTCCTGAGGCGTATCGCGGTGAAACCTGCTGGCTGTTTCACAATCGCGGCAATGGCACATTCGAGGATGTGACCGCCTCCAGCGGCATTTTCGATACTAGTTCGAAATCTCTCGGCGTGGCCATGCTGGATTTCGATCAGGATGGTTGGCCCGATCTCCTGGTCGCTAATGACACACAGCCCAACAAGCTGTATCGCAATCTCCGAAACGGGAGCTTTCAGGATGTGGCAGTCGGCGCAGGCATCGCCTTCAGCACCGAAGGCAAGGCTCGGGCAGGAATGGGACTCGATGCCGCGGACTTCCAGAATTCCGGGGGTGGCACCGGGGTCGCCATCACCAACTTCGACAACGAGATGATCGGCCTTTACCAGCTTTCCGGCAAGGATTCTTTCTCGGATGTAGCGGTCACCAGCGGAGTGGGTCTGCCGTCGAAGAACACTCTGGGCTTCGGCTGCATATTTTTCGACGCTGACCTGGATGGCGCGCTCGATCTCGCTGTGGTCAATGGCCACATTGACGATACCGTGCGCAACGTTCACGGCGCCGGGTATGCACAATCGCCCCAACTGTTCCTGAACAACGGTAAAGGAAAATTCCGTGACGTAGCCGCCCTCGTCGGCGGCGGATTCGACTCCCCCAAGGTGGGACGAGGCCTGGCCTACGGCGACTTTGACCGCGATGGCGATCTCGATCTTCTGATCACTTCCAACCATGGACCAGCGCTTCTCTACCGCAACGATCAGTTGTCCGGGAACAAGAGCGTTCGCGTGAAGCTCACGGGAACGAAATCAAACCGCGATGGCATTGGCGCCCGAGTCCGGCTCTTCGCCGGCGGCATCACTCAAACGCGGTGGGTCAAAACCGGTTCCAGCTACCTGTCACAATCAGAACTCCCCCTGACCTTCGGCATGGAGAAGCACGCGCAGGCCGACAGGATCGTGATTGATTGGCCGAGTGGGAGGACCGAGGAGCACAAAAACCTCACCGCAGGACACAGTTATCACTGCATTGAAGGGAAGGGGATTCAGTTCGAGGAGTTCAAAAGTTGAGCCGCAGCGCGAGTTGGATCACGCGCGGCTGACTCGTGTATAGCAAGCGGCCGAAGGTTGGACTGTTGATGTTGGTGTCGGGGTTCGCAAACTCGGCCCGGTTCAGAAGGTTGAAGATATCAGCGCGGGCCTCGATCCGCCATCGCTCCGTGATGGCTGTGCTCTTCGAAAAAGCCAGGTCGATATTGAAGCGTCCCGGGCCACGGAGAAAATTGCGAGGCAGTGAGCCATAAGTCCGTGCTGCTGGATTCGCAACTGCTTGCGCATCACTCGGAAAATTGGCCGCCGTAAAGCTCGTAGGATCAAACCAGTAATTCGCGCTTCCACCACCGAAACCGTGCCGTGAGCGAGCATCGAAATAGGTTACTGGTCCGACCAGGTTCGCCCGGACCAGGTCGGCATCGCCCGCTCCCGTCGGTCCAGGACTGGTGTAATCAAACTGGCGGGGAAGGTTTGCGAATACGTCGAGCGGCAAACCGGTCCGCCAACTCACGATTGGAAAAAGGTTCCAGCCACTGGTCAGGCGCTTGGGTGCGGAAGTCCATTCGCGAGCAAAGGGCAATTCCCAGCCTCCGCTGAACACGATGCGATGCCGGATATCCATGTCGGCCGACCCGCGAAACAGGTTCGACGCGTAAAAAGGGACTTCCCAGTTGCGATTCTGGAAGCCTGACGCATTATCAATATTGTGCGAATAGGTGTATGCCAGGGTGAAATAGGAGTGCCCAAAAAAGCCATCTCCTGTCCCTTGTTTCTGTAAGCTCAGCAGTAACGCGTTATAGTTCGCCTCCGCAACGTTGCGGAACTCCTTGATGGCGGCATAGCAGAGGTTCGCCGGGTCTGTCCCGCACCTGCTGCCCGCCGGTGTCAGGTTCAGGATTCGGTCAAAGGTGCCCAAGACTACAGGGTTCGCCTGCTGCAACGCGGTTAAAGCGTGCGAACTGGATCCAACGTAGCTCGCTTCGGCAACCGTGTTATCGGCAACCTGGTGTTGTAACGTAAAGTGGTATTGATAGGTGTACGGCGTCCGGAGATGCGGATCCACGACGAAGACGCTGCCCGAGGCGCCAATCGGCAAATATCCGGCGGCTGCGAAATCCAGATTCTTCGGTGGAGGTTGCGATGGAAAAGGATCTTGCACTCCCGCCGCGGCAAACGGCGCCGTCAGGTAGTTCACTTCTGAGGTGGGGTTCGACGCCAAGGGATTGAACAGAAGTCCCGCGCTCGCGTAAAACGGCTCTTGCCCATTGAACTGCAGATTGTCTTCGCCCTTTAGAATGTCGTAGAGAACTCCGAATGCGCCGCGCAAACTCGTCCTTCCGTTTCCGCGTGGGTCCCAGGCGAACCCAATTCGAGGCGAAAAGTTATTGCGGTCGGGGAAATTGACTCCGTGCGGGGCGCCCACGTCTCCCTGGAAGAGCAAGCCTGGCGGGGCATTGGGAAATACCGACGACTGCCGGCCTGGAACGATGGAGAAGGTGCGACCTTCGGTATCGGATTTCGGCGTGCTGTATTCGTACCGCAGCCCCAGGCTCAACACCAGGTTCTTGCGCACGTGCCATTCATCCTGCGCAAAGCCATAAGTGAACTTGCTGCGGATATTCGAAGCGGCATTCGCCGACTGCGTGTACTGCACCGGCAGGCCAAGCAGAAAATCGGCAAAAGAATTCCCGCTGAAAAGCCCGATCGAGCCGGCAAACACAAACTGGCCATTCACCGTGAATGCGAACAGGGTATTGTTTTGAAAGGCCGATAGGCCGCCGCCAAATTTCCAGTTGTGCCGTCCCCGGGTCCAGGTCAACGCGTCAGAGACCGAGAAGGTGTTATCGGTGAAGACCTGCGGCCCGATCACGCTGAACCCGATTGCCAGGCCATTATCGAAGAACAGGTTCGTCGGCCCGGTAGGCAGATCGGATGTGATCCCAATTCCCAAACGGTTCGGAGTCGGCAATTGCCGGCCCGGCTTTGCGGCGTTATTGCGGCTTCGCTCGGCGGTAAATTTCAGTTCATTAAGAAGGTTCGATCGAAAGATGTGTGCGTACGAGATGTTGGCAAAGTAATCGTTGCCGCGGGAAAGATCGGGATACCCCGGCACGTTGGCGTAGTCAAAGGGCGTGACTGCATAAGTGCGGTCCCAACCCAGGGTGATTGCCAGCTTGTTACGCTCGTTCAGATCCAGGTCAAATTTGCCGGTGAGTTCGTCGCGATGGAACGTCACCTTCTGCTCGAAATTCAAAAGCCCGGTTGGAGATGTTGGAATCAGGCCCGCTGAAAAATAATTGCTCGCAACGCTGTTGATCCTGGAGGGATCGATGACCCCCTGCTGCGCCAACGCAGGATTCGGCTGGAAAAATGGGTTTGTCTGAAGAAAGGCGGCAACCCCGGGATCGGGAACTGGATTTCCGGCATTGTCCCGGGAAGATTGTGAGAAGTCTCCATTCGCTTCCAGCGGTGTGAATGTCGGCACATTGTGCAGGGGTTGGTTCTCCACCAGTCGCTCGCCCTGGTATCCCACAAAAAAGAAATAGCGGTCTTTTCGATCGATGAGATGCGGAACCACCATCGGCCCACCCAGGGTTCCGCCGAATTGGTTTCGCTTCAATACATTTCGCGGCAGCCCCCCTTGCTTGTTGAAGAAGCTGTTTGCGTTCAGCGCATCGTTGCGCAGAAAATCGAACAACGTTCCATGCAGGGTTTTCGACCCCGACTGTGTGGCAACTGAGATCACTCCACCCGAATTGCGTCCATATTCCGCGGGATAGTTGCTGGTGAGGATGCGAAACTCCGCCACGGTGTCGGGGTTCGGAACGTATACGGCGCGATTGTCAATCAGGTCGTTGTTCAACCCGCCGTCCAGCAGGTAGTTGATGGAATCGCTACGCCCGCCATTCACGTTGAATGTGCCGACCCCGTTGCGGGAATAGTCAAAGTCGCTGGGCGTAACGCCGGGTTGGAGCAGGGCGAGGTCGCGAATGTCGCGGCCATCAAGCGGCGCATTCCGAACCACGTCCCCGGTCACTACCTTGCCCAAGCTCGGGCTGACCGTTTCAACCTGCTGGCTCAGATCGGAAACCTGAATTTCGACAGGCGCGGCGCTGAGCCGTAGCTTGATACTTAGCCCGCGAACGTCGCCCACATGCAGAACTACGTTCTCGATCTCAGCGACCGCAAAGCCGTCCTTTTGCGCCGTGATGAGGTACTGCCCTGGTTGCAGCAGCGGAACGCTGAAGTATCCGCTCTCGTTGGTGACAGCTTCGCGCTTGAGACCCTGGTCCAGGTTAAGCAGGGTCAATTTCACGCCGGACAGCAGCCCTCCGGTCTGATCGGAAACGGCCCCTTCCACGCTGGCTCGCTGGGCATAGCTCAGGCCAGACAGGACAACCCACACTACCAGAAGTAGAGTCACCAGAGGCAGGCGGGCTGTCACAGTCTCTTCCCGAGAGTCCATTCGTTTTACGAAACGGTGTGCAGAAATCAGCACGAACGGGGCGAGCGTAAGCCCAAAGCATAACATGCACACTTCTACTATCGACAGCCGTAGTACGCCTGCAAATGTAAAATTTTAAGCTGCCTAGGATCCCATTCGGTGCAGAACCGAGAGGAGTCGCGCCAGGCTTCCGGCAGTTTCCGGGCTGGCTGTGGAACTGGTGAACAAGGCGCGCACCAGATCGTTCTGCTCCTGGGCCAGCCGCAGCAGGTTGGCAGAGTCCTTGGTATTGGAGTCGTTCGAGATATCAGCAACCATGCCTTGGTCGCCTACTTTAGAAAGCATTTCCGCTTGCTGGTGCGCCAGGTTTGCGATCCAACGCCGGTGGTCTTGACGAATTTCCTCTACTTTAGCCAGTGATGCCGCATCCAGCTTGCCGGTCCGTTCGCTGGAGAACTCGCGATCCAATTTTTTCAGCGCCCAGGCATGAAGGAAGGTTTGCCGCGCCAGCGTAACGACTTCATTGGAAAAAACCGCGATCTGCTTATCGATTCCGTCCGCTGCCGCCCCGGTCTGCACAAAGTGCTTATGCAGTTGATCGTAGAGCGGCATTTTGGCGCTCGAAAGATCGGCCAAGGTGGCGGTGTAGCTCGGACTGCCGCTGGAAGCAACCCGGTCGCTCAAGGTGTCGGGCGGTGCGTACAGTTCGGCGCCGCTCTTCAATTCCCGAGGCAGGTACAGTTCGATGCGTAACGGGCCGGCGACCCCTTTCAAGGACTCCCGAATCCTTCCCCGTCGCCCCGGGCCATCCACCAGACCCTGCACCAGCAATGAGCCATCTGACATCGGGAACAGGTAGATTTCCTCTCCCAGGCAGGCGTCGGCTCGATGCAGGGCGGCCGCCACGGCAACCTCTTCCGTGCTGGCCTGGGAATTCAGGTAAGTGAGCGGCGAAGGCTTGTGAGTCGGCCCGTTCGGCTTCTGTCCCGCGTCATTAACGGAAAGATCGACGGCTCCGCTCAAATGCGCGATTTCGGCTTCGCGAGGTTCCACCTTATACGAGGTGCGTGTAAAGCGGTATTCGCGCGCCTCGTCCTGCGAGCCAGTATAGATGCTTAGCTGAGCGGGAGCGAAATCACTGCTGTCCAGGGTCAGCATCGCTTCGGAGATTCCCGATTCGTGCGCTGAGGCGAACGGGTAATGCAACTCGATCGCGCCCTCAGAACGGCTTACGGAAGTATCGGTGCGGTTGCGCGAGCTCACCAGTTTACGAAAGCTTGCCGAAGAAACATCGGGAACCCACTGCTGGGCGGTAAGGTACCGCAGTAGCTGATCGTCATCCCCGCCCGGGGTAAATACGGAACGCAGCAGATCCGCCGCAACCGCACCCGAGTTCTTCGCAGACATCTCGAAGGGCCCGACGGCGGTCTGCGCGCTCACGTATGTTGGACCCTGTGAGTCTCGTACGAGGGTGATGTTCCCCAGGGCCTTTGAGCTTCCTCTGCGGCGTTCGACCCGCTCCACGGTCAAAGACGTCCGGGTAACCTGGCCGGCATGGGCGGTGTGCGTGGTTTCGTACTTCTCGGCCCGCGTCAGAAGCGTGTCGGCTGATACCCGAGTATTGAGCACATCGGTAAACATCACGACAACCAGGCACGCTACCATCGCGGTTGCGATCGCCGCCTGCCGGTGCGCGAGTAAGGCTGTTCCGATTTGCGTACTCCAACGCCGCCAACCGAAGAATTTCTCGAACATGCGTTCGGTGACATGGGACGACGCTTCCGCTTCACGCGCATGCCGCCCCAGGCGCTGCCGGAATTGCTCCACCCTGTTTTCGTCAAGCGCGCCGGGTTCGGGCAAAAGCGACTGGCGGGTTTGGACGAAGCTCTCGATGCTTGACTGGATCACTCCAGCCCGGCTGCGGCACACCCAGCAGCTTTCAAGATGAATCTTGGAAATCTGAAGCTCGGAAGCGGGGAGCTCTCCATCCAGGCACGCAATGATCTGCGCGTCGTTAAGATGCGGGGGAAGAAGGGGTTTCTGATCAGGCCCGCGCTTCATTCCGCACCTCGAATTTTTTTAGACCGCGAGCCAAATACACGCTAACCGCTTTCTGACTGATTCCCAGCACGTCGCCGATTTCCTGGTAACTCAATCCTTCTGCGCGCAGCAGCAGGCAGTGCTTTTCGCGCTCATTGAGGACCTGCAGAGAGTTCGCGATCTGTTCCTGCACGATCAGATCATTTTCCGTAGAACGCGGAACATCATTCAGGTTGCGTGCGGAAAGCCATTCCGCGCATGCCACTTCATGGATTCCGCGCCTGCGTATGTGGTCGATCGCGAGATTGTGCACGACCCGGTAAAGCCAGCTGCGCACATTCAGGATCTGCGCGTTGCGTTGCAGCTGATCAAACAATTTCAAGAACGCAATCTGCACCAGGTCCTCTCCCTCGCCAGCCGAGCCCACCACCTGGTACGCATATCCCAGCAACGACGGCCGCATCGTCGCATAGAGATCAACAATATTTTCCTGGAGAGGGTTGGTACGCCGGGGACCTTCGGCGCAGTCGGCCCCAAAAAGCTCGCTCCGATTCAAAATGTGTTCTTGGCCCATGATCACGACGTTGCGTTCTACGTTTTCGAGCCCGGAAGCATTGCCCGAAAACGCAGCAATGCACCTTGTATATCATCAACTTGCCCTTTTCCGTCCCGCAAAAAGAAATATTTTCTTGGCCCTGCAGGATGTTAGCAAACCCGCATTGCAGGCCGTCACAGAGGATGCAAAACCTAACATATCAATGCGCAAAGTCTGTGCACTTTCAAGATGCTCCCTGAACTGCTTCTCGATTTCGGTCATGGTGCTGGGGTGAGTTGGAAGCTGCCCGGCCGCCTCTCGGCATCGGCTTCTGACCCGCTCACCGCTTTCGATCGGGCGCTGGTTCGCTTGGTCGCCCAAGGCCTGCCCGACCGCGTGATCGCCCAACGCCTCGCCCTCGAAGAAGACCAGTTTCGGGACGCTTTAATCAATATTTTCAGGAAGTTAGCGTTGGCTGGGCTTCTTGACCAGTTGCTCTACACAAATAACGAAACAGATCAGATTGCTTGTTAGTACAACCCGTCCCTATCTCGTCATAGGGCTGCGAGTGCGTTCCACTGTGCAGCGACAAAGTTCTCCCTGCCAGTCTTGAACTGGATTTTACCTGCCCCCTAAGGAGCTCAGTCCGCCCCTGGATATGAGCTCCATTTTTTGTTTTATCGGGATCGCTGTTCTTCGGCAGGGTTTCCTTGCCCTGTGCCCTCAACATCGTCGTCGCCGTGGATCAGGCCGAATTTTTTTAGCTTATAACGCAGCGCGTCACGCGAGATATCCAGCAGGCGCGCGGCATGCGTCTGGTTCCCATCGGCCTGCCGCATGGCCAATTCCACCATGGCCCGTTCCATCTCCTCGAGCGAGGTGCCGCCCTCGGGAATATAGAGTCGCGGCAGCATCCGGCCGTTGGAAAGCTGTTGGCCGCCATCACTGGGCGTCGTACGCTCGAACGCGGTCAGCCCACCCGATTCGGCCACCGAAAAGGGCAGATAGATCGGACGCAGCAGCGGTTCGTCTTCCAGGATCATCGCGCGCTCAATTGAATTCTTCAGTTCGCGCACATTCCCCGGCCAGTTGTGACCCAACAGCAGGCGCCGGGTTTCTTCCGTGATTCCGCGAACCGATTTCTTGAATTTCCGGTTGTAGCGGTCAATGAAAAACTCCACCAGCGGTGCGATATCGTCTTTGCGGTCTCGCAGCGGTGGAATGAAAATCGCGATGATCGCCAGCCGATAGTACAGGTCTTGCCGAAACTGGTTTTCTCGGACCGCTTTTTCGAGGTCTCGGTTGGAAGCTGCGATGACCCGCACGTCCACCTGCATGTCGCGCACACCGCCCACCCTGCGAATCACCTGGTCTTCAAGCACCCGCAATAATTTGGCCTGCAGCAGGGGCGAGAGTTCGCCGATCTCATCCAGAAAGAGCGTTCCGCCGTCCGCCATCTCGAACAGGCCTTTCTTCATCTGCTTGGCATCGGTGAATGCCCCCTTTTCATGGCCGAACAGCTCCGCTTCCATCAAGGTTTCCGGAATGGCCGAGCAGTTGATGGCGACGAACGGCTTCTCCTGGCGCACGCTTTCGTAATGAATCGCCTTCGCGATCAGGTCTTTTCCCGTCCCGCTTTCCCCCTGGATCAGGATCGTCGTCGCCTCGCTGGCCGCCACCTTGCGCACGAAATTCATCAGTTCCGTCATCTTCCCGGAAACCCCAATGACCTCGTGATACCCGGTTCGCCTTCGCACCTCGCCGCGCAGGCTCTGCACTTCGTGGCGCAGACGCGTCGTCTCCAGGGCATTCTTGATGGCAACGCCCAGCTCTTCAAAGTCGAGAGGCTTACCCACGAAGTCGTAAGCGCCCAACTTCAGCGCGTGCTTCACATCGTCCAATTGCGGGTCGGCGGTGATCATGATGACGGCGCGAGCATCGCCGTTCTTTTTCATTTGCTCCAGAACTTCAAGGCCGCTCATGTCGGGCAACCGGACGTCCAGCAGGATGAGATCCGGGCTTTCGTGTTGCGCGAGCTTCAGCGCAGCCTCGCCGGTTTCCGCTTCGGCAACGTGATATCCCCATTCTTCACACTTCTGCCGGAGCGACCAGCGCACCAGCCGCTCGTCATCGACGACCAGGATTTTCTCCGACGCCATAACGTGATTAAGCTTACTACGGCGGCACTTGATTTACCCGCGCGCGTCTCACCGGCTCATGGAGGCATCGTCCTCCTTGACGCCATGCCGGAGCGGGACCTTCTTGGGCATGAGGACGGAAAGCCTCTTTTGTGCACCCCTTTTTGGGGGACGCGGGATCAGAGGTCAGATTTGCGTTTACTTCCTATCTTTTGGCTGCCAGGACGTAGATCACCCAGGGCGCCAGGTGGGTTTCACTCACCCAGTTGACTCCTTCATTCGCCTTGCCCAACGGTTTGCAAATTTCGACTACCTCCAGGCCAGACGCGAGGTAGATGTGATGGTAAGCCTCGTCGGTACACAGCACGTCCTCTGCTGGCTTGCCGCCGCGAAATTCGGTGGTCACAATGCGAACCACATCTCCATCTCGCGCAAGCTGATTTTGGGGAAAGTCCCGCGTTGAAAATGACGCCCACTCATGGGTGTATATCTCAGGCGAAGAGACGATATTTATGGCGCGCCCGGCAGGAGCCAATACCTTCCTGATCGCGCGCAGGCATCTTTCCTTTTGCGGCGCCGGAATATTGTCGAAGGGGAACGCAGCCAGCACGAGATCGAAGCTGCCCGCCGCAAATTGGCTCAAGTCTCCATTTTCGAGCAGCACGTACTCGCCACTCGGGTCAACCTGTCTCGCGTTTCGAATCATGGACTCGGCAATGTCGACTCCCGTCACGCTGAAGCCGTAGGAGCGCAGAAGCCGCGTGGAGCGGCCTGTTCCGCACCCGAAATCCAAGGCGCGCCTCCCGATCACATGGCGACCTAGGATGCCCGGCAGATCGCGGTATACCAAGTGATATGTGCCGCTCCATTCCAGGCCCGCATATGAATTCGCGTAGTCTTCGTCCGCGTACACATTGTGGAACATGCGGTTTCCCCCTTAAACCGTTGGTGGTGAAGAGCGCGCCTGATGGGCGCAACTGGTGCGGTAAAGACGTGCGGTCCCAACTAAATGAGCAAGGCCGACACACAATGCAGTCGCCGAGAACAACAGCAGCCGGAAAGGGTACGGACGTCTCAGCGAGACGACGGTCTCTGAAATGATGAGCAAACCGCGCATTAAGTAGATTGCAGTTACAACGCTAAGAACGGCACGCAGCAGCGGGAGAGGGCGTATCTTCCCCGCGCCGGACAGTGCGTAGAGACCCGAGCATGCCATGATGGTTCCTATTCCGAGACATAAAATTACGTATGACCTGTAACTCCGCATACTGAATTGGGCGGGGCCGCCGAAATAGTCGATCCAAGCGACCGGCCAGCAGATTGCACTGACTTGGAATATTGCGAAGGCCAGAGAGAAACACCCGCCTATAAAGAGGAAGTTATTGTGTGCAGTCGTGGGCCGAAAGGCCGGTGCTGCCGCCGCGGCTTGCTGCATATGTCCCCCTGCATTCAACGCGATCTCTCTCAGATATACTGCCAGAGGCACAGCTCGTTACCATCGGGATCATGGAAAAACGAGAGTAGACCTCCGTCTTCCTTCGTTATCGGAGTCGTTGCCACCCCCCTCGCCTGCAACGCTTCGCTGGCCTCGTGAATATTGGCTGCGCAAAGGCTCAGGCGGGCATTGCCGGTCCCGGTGAGCGCGATGCCGGCGGGGCTGGGCACGAGCTCGAACAGGACCCCATTCAAATCGAAGCGCGCGACGTAATCGCGAGAGACCAGTTGCATCCCGAGAATATCGCAATAGAAACGAATGGACCTTTCCATATCGGTGACGTGGTAATACACGGCATCAAATCTCACATTCAGTTCTGGATTCCCCATGGCGCACACCTGCCATGCATTAGTGTGCATGCATACGTATTAGCTTGTCTGTGATTGGAAGAAGAGGGTGTTTGTAAACCTCAGTGCGGCGGGAAGTGAATTCGTCAGCTCGCGACTTCCACTCCACTCGGGCGCATGATCGGCAGTCGCACCAGGAATGTTGTACCGCGTCCAGCCGAGCTTTCCACGTCGATTTTCCCGTCATGTTCCTCGACAATCCGCTTGGCCAGCGACAGGCCCAGGCCCGTTCCATTCCCCTTGGTGGTGTAGAAAGGCCGGAAGATGTTGGGCAGGTGCTCCGGCGCAATGCCGCGCCCAGTATCGGAGACCGCGATTGCGGCGTAACCACCATCTTCCGTGATCTCTACCGTGATCGTTCCGTGGCCTTCAATCGCCTGGATGGAATTGAGCAGCAGATTCAGCAGGACCTGGTGAATTTGATCGCTATCATGCTCAACTTCGGGAAGCGCAGGGTCCTTCTTGAGTTCAATCTTGATCGCCTTCGACAATGCCTGCTGCCGCGCCAGCATCACCGAATGCTCAACCGTCGTATTCAGATCGCTGCGCCGAATCTCCGGAGGATGTGGCCGCGCGGTCTGCAGCAGATCGGTGATGATATGGTTGATCTGTGCGATCTCCTGGCGCACATCCTTGACTACCGCCCGTGCCGGACTCGTGGATGGCAAGTCGCGTCCGACAATTTCGATCACCCCGGCGATTCCTGCGAGAGGGTTCCGAATTTCATGAGCTAATCCGGTAGCCAGTTCTCCCAGCGTGGCCAGATGTTCCGCGCGTGACATCTGTGTCTGATGCAAGCGATGGATCTCCTCCCGGCTCTCGCGCAACTGCTGGACCATGCGGTTGAAATTCCTTCCCAGATCGCCGATTTCGTCATTTCGGGTGTCGAAGCTCACCCGGACGTTCAAGTCTCCTTCGCCAACGTGCCCGATCTTTTCCTGGAGCTCTACCATCGGGCGCTGTACAAAGACGGCAAGAACAAAAAGCAGGGCTGCGCAAATGGCGACCGCTCCCGCGCCCGCAACGTAGAGAACAGTGTGGCGCTCCGTATCGCGCCATGACACCGTCGCCAGCATGAACAACAGCAATCCATTGAACAAGACAAATGCCACGGGAAGGATCGCCTTCAACTGCCAATTCACGCGGAAGAACGATACCCCGGAACGCTCTTGGGCCCTTCGCAGGCTGATGTCGCGGCCGGCGCCGGAAGCAGGCGCGATGCCCCGCAACTTCTCCGAGGCAAAACGGACGGAAGCGGTTCCCGGTTCCGCTTCCGTCCGATTCTGTTGTTCGGAAAGCCGCATTTGCTTTTGATCAAGCATATGCATGCAATCCCGACAACAGATACGTAACCCCGAAGAAAGTGAACATGACCACTCCAAAGCCAAGAATGGCGAAGTAGGCTGCACGCCGGCCCCGCCATCCGCGCGTGATGCGCATGTGCAGATAGCCGGCATAGACCAGCCAGGTGATGGCGGCCCAGGTTTCCTTCGGGTCCCAACTCCAGTACGAGCCCCAGGTGCGGTTCGCCCAGTAGGCTCCGGCCGCGATCATCAGGGTGAGCAGCGGGAAGGCAATCGCGATCGTCTTGTAGGTGATCCGGTCCAGGTCCTCCGAGGAGGGCAACATTCTCTCCAGGTCCTGGCGCCGCCACAGCAACAGCAGATACAGGAGCGAGGCGAAAATTCCTCCCACCAGTCCCGACAGGATGAATGGGCTCGCTTGCAGGCTGGTGGGAAACAGTCCATCCACATCCAGCGATGGATAACGTCCATCACGCACTCGCAGCAGGAAGAACACCAGCGACAGCGCCTGAAGGAGGATGCTTACAAACACCGCGCGGTTAGCGATCGCCAGGAAGTTCTCATCCTCTTTCAACCGAAAAGCCAGGTAGAGCGCGAATGGTGCCGCCACTGCGACCAGCACTACCAGCATCAACCAGCCCAGCTCAGGAATGACAACAAAAAGGCGCATGCCCTTGGCCACGAACATTTCAGATTTCTGTTCCGGGTTCCAGCCAATCACGTTCAGGCCCCCCCACTTTTCGAAGCGGGTCAGGATTCCGGCATAGATGGCAATCGTAAAAAGGCTGGTGGCCGCCAGGAACGTCTCGGTTTTCATCTGATCCTGAATGAGAAACATCATGGCCAATGCAAAACTCAGCGCGCAGGCCGCGTAGGCCAGCATGGCTAGAGTCACATGCACGTGCAGCCATGTGGATTGCAGCGCCGGAACCAGCGGATGGACATCGGTGCGCAGCAATTGCATCAGCACCACGCCAACGATCGCCACCGGCATGGTGACCGTGCCGATCACTTTTACTCCGTACTTCTTTTCTGCAATGAGCGTCAGGACCGCCAGCGTCCACACGAAACTCAGCAACATTTCGTAGATGCTCGCAAACGGTGGGTGCCCCGCCTCGTACCAGCGGTGTGCGACCGCCCCAGTATTGGCCAGCAGTCCGGCCCAGGTGGCGAGCGACGCGAAGCGCACATAGGAGGCGACCCCGGTCACTCCGAATCCCAGATACAGCGAGCCCGCGGCCGCGTAAAAGATCAACGAGGCATAAAGCAGATTGGACTCATTCAGAAGATTGCCGCTCTTCACCACATTCAGAAATGCCATGAAAAGCAGGAACGCAACACTCAGTCCGACCATCACGACCAGGGTCGTTCCGGTGGCTGCGGGTTGCTGTTCCACTCTTGTACGTGCCATGGGAAAAGTCCTCCTTCTTTACCGGTTCCCGACTCCGGCCAATGAAGGTTCGTGCTCGTGCTCCGGGATGCACGTTTCTTTTTGCTGCTTCAGTTCCGACTGAATCTCTTCCACCAGCTTGCGGAACTTGTGTTCGAAAACATCTTTGTTCTTGTTGGCCGCTCCGCCCACCCAGAGTTGCAGGGTGCCATTGGCGTCGTGGACTACCGTTGCCCAGAACCGCGTGTGAACCAGGTAGAAGACGATCGCCAGTCCGAGCCCCATCAAGATCACGCCTGCCCACACCGCCCATTGACCCGGCTCATGTGAAACCTGCAGGCCCGTGAAGTAGGCCATCTTCAAATCCTTGGGCTCGAACTTGTACGGCGATGCCGCGTTCTGCTCGAAACCTTCGATCGCCGGAATCCAGTAGTTCACCGACTTTCCGGACTTCCTGGATTCGACAATGAGGTGAGCTGCGGGATTGTCTACTTGAGTGGATCGCGTGTAGATCTGTCCGTCTCGCACCACGTAATCCGGAATAAACTCGGCGAACTTCACCGTGGTGTCCGGATCCAGCTGCGCGACTTCGTCCACATTCAGGCTGATCTCCTGGGTTCCAGCTTTGTCGGAGGTGGCGTTCAGCACCAGCTTGTCCACCTTGCCGGTCATTCCGTAACTGGATTGATAGAAGCGGATGCCGCCGTAGACCAGGGGATCGTTGACAACGATCTCTTTGCGCAGAGTGTCGCGGCCGGCGTCCACCACCACCAGCTTCGACCACCATTTCTTGGGCGAGCCGTCGGTGTAATTCTCCTGGCCGGCAGCTTCACATCGAATGGCGATCGGAAGCACGCGCGTGCTGCCATCGCGCATTTGGACCTGGTTTGAAGTTTCCCCGCGGGTCAAAGAGATAAATCCGCGCCATCCCCAGACCGCATCCACGATTCCGCCCAGGAAGATGAGCAGCAGGCTGGCGTGGACGATGTAGACCGCGAATTCCGAGATGCGATGTTTTTCGGCGTACAACGAGGTGCGATGCTCGCTGGTTACGCGCTCTGGTTTCAAGTGCATGCGCCGGAAGGCCCGCTCGGCGGCAGCGATCGCAAACGCTTCGTCGCGGACCGCAAGTCGGACCTGGTTTGGAAGCGCTTTCCGGAAAATCTCATCCGTGCTCTTGTAGGGCCGCGCGACGTATCGCCAGGCGTTTGGGAAGCGCTCGATGGATGCCGCGACGATGCTGAAGCTCACGGCCACTAACAGCAGCACGAACCACCAGGCATGAAAGATGTCGGTCAGCCCGAGCGCATCCAGCAGCTGCAACATCTGCGGCGAGTATGCGCGCTGCATCTCGTCGGGCTCGGTGACGGGCCTCTGAAGAATGATGGTGCCCGCTGCCGAAACGATTACGACCAGGATCAGAAGGATCACGCCGGTCTTGATCGAACTGACGGTTTGCCAGAATTTGCGACTTGCCCGTGCCAAGCTCCCAGCCATATGAGTGCCTCTCGTTCTGTAGACAAGAAAGCACGTACCGCGCCACAGGGCGAAACAGCCAGAAGTGCTTTACAGGCATCAAGTTGACAAATTTGGGGCAAAGGGCCCCTCGCGCCGCGTTGGGCCATATCACACAGGGAATCAGCGGGAAGCGGGGTTTTGACCCACTCCCCCTGTGATTCCGATCACAACCCGATGTGATTCGAGTCCTACGGACAAGCTTGGATCCCGTGTGGAATATCCGCAACGGGAATGTCGGCTCAATTTTCCATTTCGGAACTACGCGAAAAGCAGCCGCAGCCCTCCGTGCGCACTTGGGTCATTTCACCGAGTCCAGTGTGGCAGATGGCCCATTTTGATAAAGAAGACGGACCAAATCACACCGCCGCGTCTCCGCAATCCGCTCTCAATCTCTTAATTTCGAGGAACTTGCAATCGGCGTTGAAAAAATCCACAGCGCACCTCGTTGCGGCGAGCAGCTTGCACTTGCATCGGCGGAGGTTGCCGTGAAGTACTCGCAGAGAACGCTCCTGATGCTCCTGATGGTGGTTCTGGCAACTGCCATGCCTTTGGCAGCGACCGAACACCCGGTGAAGCTCGAAAAGGATGCCGACTGCGCCTCCTGCCACGAGGACAAGGCGAAGGGCAAAGCAGTGCATTCGGCCATCGCCATGGGTTGCACCACTTGTCACGACGTGAAGACCCAGGGCGAAACCACTACAGTGGAATTCACCACCCCCAAAGATCAGCTCTGTTTCACCTGTCACGAAAAATCCAAGGAAGAAGTTCTTCACGGGCCTTACGAAAAAGGTCAGTGCGTGACTTGTCACGATCCCCACACCAGCGACTTCCCCAAGCAGTTGCGAGCTGAGGGCAACCCGCTGTGCCTCGAATGTCATGCCGCCCGCGCCAAGATGGAAGACACGATCAGTCTCTTCGGCGGCAAGCAGTCCATGTCCAAGGCGGACTTCGAGCAGGCCCCCAAGATCGTTCCCGACACGATGACAAAGAAGGGGCATCCGTTCTCACGTCATCCCATTGCCGATGTTCCCGACCCGGTGCGGAACGAGAAGATGTCCTGCCTGAGCTGCCATCAATCCCACGCAGGCGCGCAGTCGAAGCTCATCACCACCGCCAAGACCAACAACGGCGACATATGCGAGGCGTGCCACCAGACATTCGAAGCCAAAATGCACAACGATATGCAACAGAAGTTCGGCCCCATCGAAGAGAAGAACCGCAAAGACGTGGAAGACCAGTTCAAGAAACAAGTTCAGGAGCGGCCGGCTGCTCCTCCCAAGAAGGGGTCGAACTAGCCATGAAAAAATTTCACAAGACGCTGATCAGTACCCTCCTGGGAATCGCAGCCCTGTGGATGCTTCCCCAACCCGCAGCCGCGAAGGACAAGCAGCAGCCCGCCGCTCCCACAAACCTGGTGTGGCCGTTGCCTCCGGACAAGCCGAGGCTGAAATTTCTGGAGATGATTACCAACAACTTCGATGTCGAACCCAAGAAGAAACTGTCCTGGGTGGACAAGATGGTCGGCAATGCCGACCCCAACATTCCGGAAACTTTCGAGCGCGCGACCGGAGTGGCGGCCGATTCCAAGGGCCGGGTCTTCGTAGTATCCGCGCAGCGCCAGATGCTCTACATCATCAGCAAAGAGAAGCATGAGGTCATCCGGGTCCGTGGCGATCGCGGGTTGGTCTTCAAAACTCCCTTGGGAGTGGTGGTGGACTCGCAGGACAACTTCTATGTTGCCGACGCCAGCCTGGCTTCGGTGATGAAGTTCGACTCGCAAGCGCATCTGCAAGCTGCGATCGGTTCTGATGCCGGGTTGAAGAACCCGACGTTCCTGGCCCTCGACGAAGGTCGCCGTCGCCTGTTCGTGGTGGATTCCCACCTGCACCAGGTCCTGATCTTCAACCTGGACACGCTGCAACTGGAGAGCACCGTCGGCAAGCGCGGGGAGAAGCCCGGCCAGTTCAATTACCCGGTCGGGATCGCGGTCGGTCCTGATGGCAGTTTCGCGGTTACCGATACCGGAAGTTGCTCGGTCGAAGTCTTCACCGCCGACCTCAAGTTTGTTCGCCGTATCGGACGCCAGGGCACGCGGGCGGGTGAGTTCGTTCGGCCCAAGGGCATCGCTTATGACAGCGAAGGCCACATCTGGGTCGTGGATTCCGCATTCAACAACGTCCAGATCTTCAACCCGGACGGAAAGCTCCTGATGTTCGTGGGTTCGCATGGACAGAACGCCGGCGAATTCAGCGTGCCGGTGGGGATCTACATTGACAAGAAAAACCGGGTGTACATCAGCGACAACCTGAACGCCCGGGTCCAGATTTTCCAGTTCCTGGGAGGGAACTGACATGAGTTCTGTTCTGCACGTTCGTGCCTTACAGAAATCAACAAGCAGTACTGCTGCAGTAGAACTACGTTCGAGTTGTACAACTCAAAAAGACGGAGGTCTTATGAAATTCATGACGAAAGTCGGCGTACTGGTACTCCTTGTGGCGCTGGTCACCACGATGGGTTTCGCCAAGGCGTCGAAGAGTTCCATGGTGAACTCGAAGCACGACCTGCGCTCGACGTATAACGCAGCGACGTTCACGCTGTGTAACTTCTGCCACGTGGCTCACAAGACCGTGGCTGACACTTATCCGAGCAACATCGGCCCCTTGCTCTGGAACCACACGCTGTCGAGTGCGACTACATACGGCGTATATACCAGTAATACATTTGCAGCTTATGGGACCGATATCTCGGACCTCGGTCCGCTGAATGCGGGAGCCTACGTAAGCAGCAATCTGTGCCTGAGCTGCCATGACGGAACCGTGGCGGTCAATTCATGGTATGCACCGCCAGCCTGCCTTCCCACTTATGGGCCTTGCCCGCAGGGCACGACGTTTGTCCCGAACGACGCAAGAGTCACCGATCTGACCAACACTCACCCGGTGAACTTCACGTACTACGGACAGCCGTGGATCAGTTCTGCGCACGTATTGGCACCCGCCAATGCGAATTTCGTAGATGGCGCGGGCGAAATCCCACTGGAGACCGGCAAGATGCAGTGCGCGACCTGCCATGACCCGCATAACGGCGGTTCTGGCATCTTCTCGCAGACGTTCCCGACGCAAGCCAGCGGAACCTTCTGCACCTATTGCCACCTGTAAGTTCATGCGAGAGAGGCGCCCGGCGCCTCTCTCCTCTTTCACCCGAGTAAGGAACCGGAGAGGGAAATGAAATCGGGAAACACAATCCGGATCCTGGTGACGGCGGGCCTTCTCTCCCTGGGTTTGTGCCAGGCCCAGGAACTGCAAGGCTGGCACCTCAGAAGCACCATCGGGTTCGACTGGTCCAGGGACAGTTTCAATTCCATCAGCAGTACCTTCCCCGAAAACAGCACACCCGCAGGCAGTATCGGCGGCGAGGTGGGAATGGACCTCAGCGGCATCGTGATGGATCCGAAGTTCCTCACCTTTGACAGCAATTTCAACTTTTCTCACAATGCAATCTCCACCGGGGCGACCGATTACGGCGATGGATTGCTGAGTGGAGGAATTAACCTCAGTGCGCTGCCCGGCAGCCATTACCCGCTTGAGGTTTACTACCAGCGCAGCGGTGCCGATACCAACGGTGATCTGTTCGGGTCCAATACCAACACCGCGCAATTCCGGGTTCGCGAGACCCTCGACTTCAGAAACGTGCCCCACATTGTTCTCGCTTACAACCAGAACAGCAACGACGTGAAACTGGTGACCTCGCTGACCGACACCAGCTACAAGCAATCCGACGTGGGCATTCAGGCCAACGACCGCACCGCCGGTTGGTCCTGGAATGCGGGATTCAATGTTGGGAAGTTCGATTCGACGGCCATTGGCGACCTGGCCCTCGCCGGAGATACGCACCAGGACTACCGCACCCTCGACGCTCGCGCGTACCGCTCGCTGTTTTCAGGTAAGGGAGTTCTCAGTTCGGACTTTTACAAGCAACATTATTCTTTCGACTTCCCCGGAACCGGCACCTCGCTGACCGATAGCCTGTTGCTCTCCGAGAGTCTGATGGTGCAGCACACGGAGAAGCTCTCGACACACTATTCGTACTCCCTGTCGCGCCAGAGCGTGGTGAATGACTTCACGCCTGCTCCAGGAGGCTTGACGGTCCTGAATCTGCCCGCCCTGAACTCGCATACGGTGAGTACCGGGGTGGACTACCAGTGGTTTAAGCCCATCCGCGTGTTTGAAACTGTCCGCTACGATCGCCTGTCGCCTTTTTCCGACACCTTCGAATCGCAGACTTCCTATCTGCAATCGTCGTCAGGGGTTACGCTGCAAAAGAGATTTCGCGGCTTCGACGTTAACGCCACCTATGCAGGCCAATTCCAGAGGCTGGGAACCAACCTGGAAAATTTCGGGAACACGTTCTCCAGCAACGTGGACGCCCGCATCGGATGGGGGGATGTGAAGAAGCTGCACGTGGCCGGTACTTACCGCTACAACCGGCTGAATTTCGTGCAGCAACTCGGCGGCTTCACCCGGTACAAAATCGCCGGCGTGGAGGCGGAGACCACTCGATTCTGGGGCGTGCGCCTGCGCGGCGGAGTCGAGCATGGCAGCGTGGACATCCTCAATATCTCTGGCGACACTTCCCGCTCCTACAATAATGTGAGTTTTGCGCTGGAGTCCCGCCGCTACCAGTTCATGGCCAGCAGGGGCATGGAAGATGGCGCTGGCTCGATTTTCCCAAACCCGCTGATCGGTCAGTTCTTTATCGCTACGCCGCTTCCGGTTTCGCAGTTGATTGGGACCCCACTTCTGAATCGGAATACTACCAGCACCAACTTCAGCTTCACCGGACGCCCGAAGAACAACCTCCAGATCACCGCGTTCTTCCGCAAGGAAAATGATCTACTGTTCAGTTCGACGCAGGATTACCGGCTATGGGAAGTTCGTGGACAATACAATATTGGTCGCATCAGCATTGATGCCGGAGTAGGGAACATCCGGACGACGATCGATCAGCAGAACAATCTGAGCGGATTGGCAATCAATCGCTACTGGTTCCGCATCCGCAGGACATTCAACTTTTTCTGATAGGTGGGCCTTGAGTTTATTGACTATTTCGCGCCGGCGGCTCTTCTGGACAGCGGGAATCGCGTTTGTACTGGCGACACTGTGGTCGTGGCCGGCCAGCGACGCCGCCTCCAAGCCCCCGGAGGTTTTGTTGCCCGCGCAGCTGGAATGGGTCGGCACGTTGCGCAGCGCCGCTGATGTTACTCCGAAGCCGGGCTTCTTCAAAAAGATGGTGAAGAAGATCGTCGGCCTTGATGACCGCGATCGCGCCATGCTCATGCCCTATGGCATCGCTGTGGACTCGCAGGGGCGGGTGCTGGTTGTGGATACCCGCGAACGCCAGGTGCACGTCTTCGATGCGCAGCGCAAGAAGTACAAGACCTTCCACGCTCCCGATCGTGATCCCTTTGCCGCTCCCATCGCCATCGATACCGACGCCGAAGGCAGGATTTACGTCTCCGATTCGGTGCGCGCGCGAATCTTCGTATTCACCCCCGACTTCAAGTTTGTCCGCACCCTGGGCGCGATCAGTAAAGATGAGAGTATCTTCAAGCGCTGCACCGGGCTGGCGATCGATAGGGGACAAGGCAAGCTGTACGTGGTCGACACCGTTGCCATGAACGTGGTGACGATGACGCTGGATGGCAAGGTCCTGGGCCGGATGGGCAAGCCAGGGGACGGTCCGCTTGAATTCAATTACCCAACCCAGATCGCGGTAGCGCCGGACAGTTCGCTGTGGGTGATGGACTCCCTGAACTTCCGGGTGCAGCACCTCGATGCCAACGGCACGGTTCTTTCCGCGTTTGGACGCCTGGGCGACAGCATCGGCGATTTCGATAAGCCGAAGGGCATCTCGCTTGATAACCAGGGCCGCGTCTACGTGGTCGAAGGACGCAACGACCGCGTTCAGGTCTACAGCCCGGAAGGGAAGCTGTTGTTCTTCTTCGGGCGTACCGGCAATGCCGATGGAGAGTTTTTCCTTCCCACCGGCATCACGGTGGACCGCGAAAACAAGATTTACGTCGCCGATAGCTACAACCGCCGCGTCGCCATCTTTCATGCCAAGCCAGGCGCGGACGGCGGAATGTTCTCCGGGCCCGCGGGAGGACAGTGATGCGGCTTCGGCTGGCCTTCATACTCGCGCTAGTGATGGCGGCGGTGGTGGTGGGGCGGCTTTCCGCTGCCCGGAACAAGCAATTCATCGCCAACACCAAGCACGATTTCCGGATCACCTCGGGGGCAGGCATCCGCTCCACGTCGAAGCAGGATGTCTGCATGTTTTGCCATACTCCGCATAACGCCGGGCCGCCCACGACCGGGATGTGGAACCGGAAACTTTCGCAGCGTGAATTTCCCGGCTACAACAGCAGCACGCTTCAGTCCACCATCACCCCGATCAATGCGCAGGACGCATCGAAACTCTGCCTGAGCTGCCATGATGGCACCATCGCGCTTGGCGACACACAGAACGAGGGATTGATCCAGTTCGTGCAGGGGGCGAGTTACACCTTGCCTCCCAACTCGACGGCGAACCTGGTGGGGGCAAACGGAACCTTTGCCGACGATCATCCATTTGGCTTCGTTCCAAGGCGAACCGCAGACATTCACGATCCACCGCCGGGCGATGCGGTGCATCTCGACAGCAGCGGCAAAGTGCAGTGCACCAGTTGTCATGATCCACACCAGGAGTCGATTGATTCAGTGTCGGACAAATTCCTGGTCAAGTCGAATGACTCCTCTCTGCTTTGCCAGAGCTGCCATTCCACGCAGGGCTGGGCAAGGTCGTCCCATTCCCGACCGCCCGACCTGGCCGAGGACCTGCGCTACACCAGCACGCAGGGCGCGCATACCGGCTATACGGGCGTGGGAAAAAATGGATGCGAGAGTTGTCACCGGCCGCATTCCGCGCAAGTGGGCCAGCGGCTTCTGAAATTAGCCGAAGAGAATACCTGTTACCAATGCCACGATGGGTCGGTCACCACGATCGGCATCAAGAACGAGTTCGTGAAGACCTACCGCCACCCGGTGCAGACTGTCTCGGGTATACACGACGATTCCGAGAGCCCGACGTCCGCGCTGTACCCGATGCCGGAAATCAGCCCCGGTGCGGTGCGCCATGCCGAGTGCATGGATTGTCACAATGCCCACTATGCCAATAACACTCCGGGACAGGCGCCAGTGGTAAGCGGCTCAGTGCTGGGAGTGAAAGGCCAGTCGCAGGGGAACACCTTCCTGCCAATCGCGAGGAACGAATACGAGATCTGCTTCAAATGTCACGCTGACAGCGCCAATCGTCCGCAGGCGACTGACACGGGCACGGGCGGAATCGGCTTTGGAAGAAATCCGCAGCGCCAGTTCGACGCGGGAAATCCGAACAAGGGCAACGCTCGCGTGGAGTTTTCTTTCGGCGTGTCGTACCACCCGGTAGTGCGCCCGGCGAGCCTCTCGAGCGGCGTGGGGGGAATGGTGCCCAGCCTGCGCCCAGCTCCGGTCAGTCCCGGTGGGCTTGCGCTTCCGAATCGTACGCTGTCTTCCTCCAGCTACATCTACTGCACGGATTGTCATAACAGCGACACGGGACGGAACCTGGGAGTGGGGACTTCGGGCGCATCCGGCCCGCACGCCTCCAACATTGCCCATCTGCTCGAGCGGCAGAACATGCTGGAACCGCCACCCGCGCTGCCGGGCAAGAGTTCGGCAGGCGTGCCCTTTTCGGTCAGCAACTATGGGCTCTGCGACAAGTGTCACGACGTGCAGAACAGCATCCTGCGAGACGTGAGCTTCAAGTATCACAGCACGCACACGCAGCAGGACGGCGCATCGTGCTCCACCTGCCATGATCCGCACTCGTCGTCTTCTCCGATGCTGATCAATTTTGACTTGAGCATCGTGGCGCCGAACAGCGCGGGTCAACTCGCTTTCGTGCAGAGCGGCCCCCGGCATGGCAGCTGCAGTCTCAGCTGCCACGGGCAAGACCATAAGAGTTCCACCTACTGAGCTTTGTTAGTGGGCTTTCTGCAGCGTCTCTGGGACTTTCTGTTCTATCACCTGCTGCTTGTAGCAGTATTGTTTCTCGTTGTGCCCCATCCCGGTAGGATCGGTTTTCTGCTTGGGGGTGAGCACGATGACGGAATCACGTTTTCCCGGGATGCCGCCCTTCACGGGCCCCTTGGCACGATAGCTGCCAGAGATGCCGCTTTCGGCATAGTGCCCAGAGGTAAATTTGATGGCTCCCGACGCCGGAGTGTAAGAGTAGTTGCCCTTGGAGCCGGAAACTTCGTAGGTTCCGTCCGCGTGCATTTGCAGGTTGGCAATATCGAAGAACTGTCCCTCCCCGACCACCACGCAGCCATAGCGGCCTGCCGGCGCTTTCTCCTTCTTCTGCTGAGCGATTGCCGGCATAGAAATCAGGATTAGAAGCATGAGAACACTTTTCACGGACGCTCCCCTTACAAACTTATTTTCGTACGAGAATGATACATTGGCCGTCTTCATAAATGATTTCGTATTTGTCCAGGTTGGCCAGGATAAAAGTCAGGGCTACGCCCTTGGGTGCGAGGATGACCTTTGCCTGATCCAACTGTGGATTTGTCAACCACGCGGGTTTTCCGTCCCAACTATCTTCCACCAAGGTCAGGAACTCGTCGCCGTAGAGATTGGTCCGGCCGTCGATGGCAACTTGCATCTCGGGAAGCTTCCAGATGAGGTACCCTCCCCAGTCCAGCAGGCTGAATAGAGGACCGCTGTAATGCGCGGATTCCAGGAAGTGGCAGGCCTGGGAGGGATAGATACTGTCTACCTGCGTCTTGAGTGCGTTCTCGTCGAAGTTAGGGCTCAGCGAAGCCGCGACTGCGATGACGAAACACGTAATTACGAGGACGATCGGCTTGTGCCACTCCGGAGTTCTCGCGCCTGGCCGCCGGTCTGAAACCACTGCGAGGATTGCTAACCCCACCGTGACCAGGAACCACGAATCGCGCTCGGCACGAAATGCCGCCATGGTGAAAGCCACAAACAGAATGACAAATAGAGGGCGAAACTGCCGCCGGTAGCCTAACGACAACGCCACGACCAAGGCCAGCATGAGCTCGACGTAATCTTTTATCCGCCGGAAGTCCAGCGCCTGCAGTTCGATGATGATGTCGAAGGCTTTGGTCTGGGTCGCGTACTGCCAAACGACCGTGTAGATTCCGACGAAGTAAGGGTTAAGCAGCGTCGCCGCAAACGAAGCTGCGAGCAACTTCCAGAGAACCTGTGAGACGGCCCACTCCTCCGGACTGACCGGTTGCCGCAGCAGTTTTCGAATCCATGGCTCGGCTGCGGCAACCGCCAGGGTGAACAGACCGTAGACAAACTGGATGTGCAGGTTTGCCCACAGCAGATATAGCAAGGGAATCCACCAACCATAGCGGGCATTATGCTCGATTCGAGCTCGCAACAGATAGTCGAGCTGAAGGATAAAGAACAGCACAGTGAACAGGCCGGGGCGTGGCCAGAGCAAAGGATAGGTGAGATATAAGCCGACCGCAGTCAGCGCGGCCGCAGGTATGGGCTCAACATAACGCGACAGCAGTCGCAGCAGAGCCCAGGAGATCACCAGGGCCATTAGCGCCGTGTAAAGAACGATCCCCCGCAAGCCCAGGATTCGGTAGAAGCCCCCTAATAGCAGTTCGAAGAGCCAACTATAGGCAGCCCAGGGGGCACCGGCGCGGGTATAGGAGAACGGGTCGCTATGCGGCAGTGCATGATGTTGCAAGATCCAATTCGCAGTCTGCAGATGCCAGCCTACGTCCGGATCAATCGCAGCATCGCCCTGGTGCAGGACCATGGCCGCTGGCGTTGCTAATACGGCAATTTGCGCCAGCACGGAGATATGTTCTTTTTTCACGCGCAGCAGGCCGGCATGGCAGGGAATTTCTCCATGTCTCATTATCGGGCGCGGGCAAACATCGCTCTGTGATCCAGATCACTGAGCAGCAAGGGGCATAGACGATTCCTGGGATGCCCTCCCGAGATGACATCGCTTCCCCAAATGAAACCGTCGGGCTTTTCTGTTCCGGAATTCTTTGCATTACCTCCGTTTAAAGTCCCCCTCTTTCCGATGGAACGGGTGAACGGAGTGAACCTCATGCCCGAATCCGAGAAAAAGCAAAGGTCTTCGAAAGATGAATCACCGGACAGGCTCGCGCACCTGGCGCGGGCGGTCGAGCAGTCGGCAGACCTGGTCCTGATCACGGATCGGAACGGGGTGATCGAGTACGTGAATCCCGCGTTTGAGACCTTGACTGGATATACGCGGGACGAAGCCGTTGGCCGCAACGCGCGCCTGTTGAAGTCCGGCCTGCACGATCCCGCATTCTATGAAGAGTTGTGGTCCACCATCCTGGCGGGTTCCGTCTTCCGCGGAGCTCTTGCAGACCGCAAGAAAAATGGGGAAATTTTCTTCCTGGAGAAGACCATTACCCCGATCCGCGATGCGAACAACGAAATCGTGCGCTTCATCTCCAATGATCGCGATATCACCGACCGCAGAAGGCTCGAGGCCCAGTTGCAGCAAGTCCAGAGGATGGAGGCGCTCGAAGCTTTTGCTGGCGGCGTCGCCCACGACTTCAATAACCTGCTCATGGTGATGAGCGCTTATGCCGAACTTACTCTGGAAGCGCTGTCCTCCGACAGCCCGCTAAGATCAAACATCAACGAAATCCTGCAGGCGACCCGCCGCGCCACTGACCTTACCCGCCAGCTGCTCGCATTCAGTCGCAAGCCGAAGAGCCTGGTTCAATCTTTGGATCTAAACTCCGTATTGCGAGACTTGGGGTGTGTGCTCCCCCGCCTTCTCGGCGAGAAGGTGCACCTTCAGATGGTGCTCGGGGAGGATTTGAGGAACGCGAAGGCCGATCCTGCCGAGATCGAGCAAGTCATTCTCAACCTGGCGGGAAATGCCCGGGACGCTATGCCAAACGGAGGCCACCTGCGAATACAGACCTCAATGGTTGAACTCGAGGAGAGCTATGTCCAACATCATGCCGTGGCCACTGCGGGCGAATACGTGCTACTTACGATGGTGGATTCCGGGGAGGGAATTGCCCCGGAGCACATGGCCCACATCTTTGAACCGTTCTACACGACTAAACCCAGAGGGAAAGGCACAGGGTTGGGCCTCGCTACTGCATACGCCGTGGTGAAGCAGTGTGGCGGACACATCTGGGTGTACAGCGAAAAAGGGCTGGGCACAACTTTCAAGATCTACATTCCCACGGTTGGGAAGAAACCGGCTCAGGCAAGCGTCTCTCTCGCCCCCGACGCTCCCTCCGGAACAGAGACCATTCTGCTTGTAGAGGACGATCCGGCGCTACGGAAATCCGAAATGGAATTCCTGAAAGCCAGCGGCTACACGGTTTTGGAGGCGTCTGATAGTGAGGACGCCGTGGAGACGGCGCGCAGCTATTCTGGCGTGATCCACCTCATGATCACCGATGTTGTCCTTCCGAAGATGGATGGAACTCTGCTCGCGGAAAAAGTGCTCGGACTGAGGCCACAAATGAAGCTGCTGTTTATCTCGGGCTTTGCAGAGCATAGCGTCTCGCAGCGCGGGCTGGTGAACTCCGAGGGGAATTTTCTCGAGAAACCGTTTACAAGGAGAATTCTAGCCGAGAAAGTACGTCAGATTCTCGGCGCTTCCGGCCGCGCCATGGCCGCATCAGTCTGATCTGGAAGCGCCCCTCATTCCGCGCCGCAGAATCCGCTCCCCTATAATGTTCCTTCCGTGTTCCGATGAATCCAATTGTGTCCCCCGTCCGCGAAGACTCCTCTAGTGCGGCCCGTCGCCCTGGCCGGCCCACCTGCTCGCTCCTGATCATCACCGCAGTGTGGCTTGTGATTTACGCGGGAAGTATTTTCAGTCCTGCCCTGCTGGACGATGCAGATTCGGTGCACGCGGAAGCCGCCCGCGAAATCCTTCTTCGGCACGACTGGGTTACGCTGCATATCGATGGCCTGCGATACCTGGAGAAAGCCCCCTTGATGTACTGGGGCATCGCATCCAGCTTCTTGACTTTCGGGGTTGCGGAATGGAGCGCGAGGTTGCCCCTTGTTCTTGGTGTGCTTGCCTCGCTGCTGGCCGTGTACGCCTTTGGCCGAAAAGCTTACGGCGAACCGGGCGGCTTCTGGTCGGCCATGGTGATGGCTACTGCGATCGGTCCTTATCTGTTCACCCGGTTCCTGATTCCCGATGTTCTGGTCGGGCTTTGGCTGACTCTCACCTTCTTATTTTTTCTTGAGACGCTGAAAGATGATGCTCCCTCTCGTCTCGCATGCTGGGGCATGGCGGCTGCGACCGCGCTCAACGTGCTCACCAAAGGACTGATTGGCGTCGTCTTTCCAATTGCAGTGATTGGACTGTTCCTGCTGGTGACAGGAAATTTAAAGCACTTGCTTCGTTTGAGATTGGTTTCCAGCACGTTGGTGTTCCTTGCCATTGGAGCGCCTTGGCATATCCTGGCGGCCCTTCGCAATCCGGACCAAGGTGGTGTTCGGGGTTTCCTCTGGTTTTACTTCGTCAACGAGCACTTCATGCGCTACCTGAACAAACGGATTCCCCGCGATTACGACACCGTGCCTTTTCTGGTCTTCTGGGGATTGCTCTTGGTGTGGGTTTTTCCCTGGAGCGCATTTCTTCCGCAGGCGCTGCGTGAGGTTCCGTGGCGCCACCTAAGATCCAGGTTAACAAGAGCGCAGATGGCAAACCTGCTCTGCTTGCTATGGGCCTTGGTCATCCTGGTTTTCTTCAGCTTTTCCAGCCGTCAGGAGTACTACACCATTCCGGCATTGCCGGCGCTGGCGCTGCTGGTCGGAGGATGGCTTGGCCGAACCGCGAAAGAGCATAATGCCGGAGTCCGCGCGTCTCTCATTCTGTTTGTGATCGGAAGCGTTGCTGCTGTCGCTGCGTTTGTTGTGCTTGTTTTGTCGCAGCCTCCGCCACCCGGAGTCGAGCTGGCGAGTCTGCTCAACATGAGAAGCGCACAGGACTATGCCCTTAGTTTTGACCATATCTTCGACCTGACTCCTCAGGCGTTCGGGATGTTTCGCGCCCCTTTGCTGGGGACGGCCCTGGGGTTGTTTGCCGGCACCGGCTTGAACTGGTGGCTCCGCCGCCGCAACCTGCACAGGGCAGGGAATTATGCGTTGGCCGGAATGATGATGGTTCTGCTGTTTTGTGTTCATTCCGCCCTGGTCACGTTTTCACCCATTCTGTCGTCGAAGCAGCTTGCGCTGGCCATCAAGCCCCACCTGGCACCGTCCGATGAGGTTGTGATCGACGGTGAATATGAACAAGGCTCCACGCTGAATTTTTATCTTGGAGTTCCGGTTCGCGTGCTGCACGAAAGGTCTGCGAACCTCTATTACGGGTCACTATTTCCGGATGCGCCGGATGTGTTCGAAACGCAAGAAACCTTTTTGCGGTTGTGGGATGGTCCCCGGCGCGTGTTCCTGTGGACGAGCGAGAAAGACCCGAAAGCGCTTCGCAACGCCTCCAGCTTTCTGGTAGCGCACAGTGGCGGCAAATCTGTGTTTACCAATCAGCCGCTTTGAATTCCTGGGACTATGTTCGGCGGAGATAGATGAATCTCACGAGGGCAGACGAGCAAGCTTTCCATCCTTGAGAAGGAAAGAGTCGCCTCGCCAGGCCACGGTATGTCCGGTGAAGCTGACGATCCAGACAAACAGCGCGACCAGGTCACGCAATGGAACCAGCCAAATGGTACGCCGCAATTGCCGGTCCCCTACCACCTGGCTTCCGACCACAAACGCGACCACCAGGCGCATGCAGACTGTAATCGCCAGGAGCAGCAGCGCCCAGGCGCTTCGCGACAGCAAAAGGGCGGCAAGCGCCCAGGGTATGCCAAAGGTCAACGCCAGCCCGACGTAGCCCCAGCGCCGTGAATCCCGCGTGCTGCGTGCCCACCTCAACTGGTGTCGCACGAAGTCGCCGAACGTGTACGGCGGCAAGAATGTCTCTACTACTCCTGCCGACAACTGCACTGTTCGGCCCGCCTTGGCGATGCGTTTGCCAAGTTCGTAATCATCCGCGAGGAAGTCAACCAGCACCTCGAACCCGCCAATCGCGTCCAAGTCGCGCCGCTGAAATGCCAGGGTTGAGCCCAAACCGAAATGGATTCCTTCCAGTTTCTTAGCTGCCAGCACCCCGGCGATAAAATCGGTGCTGATTCCCACCGACTCCAGGCGCGATCCCAGGGTGGGCGCGGCAATGCCTCGATACAGGCACGTCACCATTCCTGCGCCCGCGATAAGCGGCGACACGACGGTCTTCAAATAATTTGGCGCGACACGAATATCGCTGTCGTTGATCACCAGGAATTCATTCCGGGCATAGGCCAGCATCTGTGCCAGATTGCTGACTTTGATGTTGGTCCCCAACCGCTCCGTGCAGACCACCATCTGGATTGAGTGACGGGGAAATTCTGCTTTCAGCTTCTCGACAAGCGCGACTGCCGGATCGTCACCGTCGCTGACTCCGAAGATGATTTCGTATGCGGGATAGTCTTGCAAACAATGACTACGGAAACTCTCATACATCTCCGGATCGGTCCCCTTCAGGGGCTTGAGGATCGATACCGGAGGTGCGCTGGGATCTACCTGCTGCGGCAATTGCCGCCGCTCCCGAAGAAAGGCCTGTGCGCCCCACAAACAGAGACAGTAGTAGGCAATACTGGAGAGAGCTCCAAGCACAGCCAGGACTATCAGGGCACCAACCAAATGCGGCAACATACATTCTCAGGGTATCAGAGCGTGGTTTATTAAAGGCATTTTCTATTCGTAACGCAAGGCCTCGATAGGGTCCAGATTGGCCGCTTTCCACGCCGGATAAATGCCGAAAAGCAACCCTTCCAGGGCCGCCGCCACCAGTCCGAATGTCGCCCAGAATACCGACATGCGCGCAGGCAAGGAACTCCAGATGGCAGGGATCGTCCATGTGATCACAGCGCCGAGAAGCACGCCGATCACTCCCCCCAGCGCGGTCAAAGTAATTGCCTCCAGCGTGAACTGCAGTAGGATGTCTCGCTTGCGCGCTCCGATGGCCTTGCGCACACCGATCTCCCGCGTTCTTTCCGTAACCGAGACCAACATGATATTCATCACTCCCACTCCGCCGACGATCAGGCCCACGCTGGAAACCGCAAACATGAAAACGAAGATCGCACCCGTCACCTGGTTCCACACATCGGAGATCGAGTCCTGCGTGAAGATCGCGAAGTTGTCCGGCTTGTCCACCGGGACCTTGCGGCGGCGCCGGAGCAGGTCGCGCATCTCGTCAATCACCTTGGGCATGTCCTGGTGCGAAGTCGCTTTTACGCTGATCCAATACTGCTTGAGTTCCGGGTGTAGTTTGCGGAACACCGATAGCGGAAAGATGACGCGATTATCGTTCGGGTCCTTGCCTCCGGAAAGCACACTCTTGACCGGTACCATGACTCCAATTACGGTGAACGACTGCCCTTCGATGTTGATCTGCTTGCCAATCGGGTTCTCGGTCGGAAACAGTTCTTCCGCGGTGCCGCTGCCCAGCACGATAAACGGCGCATGGTGCTCGTCATCAAGATCGCTAAACCACCGTCCGGACGACATCTCGAAGTCATATACATCTTTGACCGACGCGAGATCGCCCTCAAGAATGGTGTTCTTGGCGCGGCGATCTCCATATTTGACGACATACGTTCCGGTGCCGAACTCCGGCTGCACAAATTGCAGCGTCGGCGTGACTGCCTTGACGTGCGGCAAATCCTTCATTGCGATCGCGTCTTCGAGGGTCAGTTCACGGCGCTTGCGCATCTCCTCGGTGGGAAAGCCGAGGTGAAACGGCTCCAGGTGAAATGCAAACACGATATCGGAACCGATGCTCTGAATGACCTGCGCAACGTTGTCGTTCAGTCCGCGTACTACAGAAGAGATGCCGATAACGACCGCCACCCCAATCACAATCCCGAGCACGGTCAGGGCGGAGCGCAGCTTGTTGCTGCGGATCGTGTCCATCGCCATCTGGACAATTTCACGGTAATCGCGCCGGCGTAACATGGTCAGAGCTCGAATCTCAGTGCCGCAATCGGGTCCAACGATGCTGCCCGCCGGGCCGGATATACACCGAAGAACAAACCCACGCTGCCGGAAACCACAAGCGCCGCGAACACGGCCCACAGGCGCACATCTGATGGCATACCAATCAGCAACGTGATCAGCTTCGCGACGAAAATTCCGCTCATGACTCCCAGCACCCCCCCCACCAGAGACAGGGTTGCCGATTCGATCAGGAATTGCAGCAGCACGTCCCGGCGCCGCGCCCCCATGGCTTTGCGCACGCCGATTTCCCGCGTCCGCTCCGTGACCGAAACCAGCATGATGTTCATGATCACAATGCCACCCACCACCAGCGCAATCGAGGCGATCACGATCATCACAATGAAAAACGTTCCGCTCAGGTTCGCCCAAATGCTCAGGAAACTCTGGTTGGTTTCCGCGGCGAAGCTGTCCGGTTTGCCTGGCGCATCATGCCGCCGGGCTCGCAGAATCGCCCGCGATTCATCCATCGCCGCATCCAGTTCCGCGCCGACCCCGTTCGCCTTGCCCGAGATCCGGATGCTGGTATGCTCCCCGAATTGCTTCAGGTAAGAGGTAATGGGAACCGCGACGTAGTTGTCGCGGCTCGCAAATAAGTTTTTACCCTGCTTCTTGCCGATTCCAATGATGGTGTAGATCTGGCCGTCGACGCGAATCTCCTTGCCCAGCGGGTCAATCCCCGGAAACAGGTGGTCCACCAGGTCCGTTCCAATCACTGCGACGTTGGATCGTGTGTTCTCGTCATTCTCGGTGATCATCCGGCCGGCAGTCAGATCGAGGTCGAGGATTTCCGCCATGGATGGCGTTAAGCCGCGCAGAAAAACATCATTGACAGTTTGCTCGCCGTATTTTACGTGCCCACCGGGGCTGAACGCGGAGGCGCCAATCATAGTGCAATGGCGGCACGCCTCGCGCACTGCGGCGTAATCTTCCATGGTGAGGTCTTTGCGTTTCTGCCCTTCCAGGAACTGATCGACGTTGGTAATGACAGGGGTGACCTTGCTGATAATGAAAACGTCGGCCCCGAGATTGAAGATCTTCTCCGCGACGTAGCCGTTGATTCCGCCGACGAACGTCACCACCGCAATCACCGCCGCGACGCCGATGACGACTCCGAGCAGGGTCAACACCGAGCGCAATTTGTTCGCCCACAGTGAAGCAATCGAGATGCGAACTCCTTCGAGGAAGTTCATTGGGCTTAAACCGCGCATACAAAGGCGCGTTCTCTAAGTCTAGCAGAGCGTTTTTCTTTGCGGCCCTGCGTGATACGTGCATGGTGATTCGCGGTATAATTCGCCCGGTTTCGGGGGTTTTATGAAGTTCCGCGTTATCCTCCTCGCTCTCTGTGCTTTCGGTTTGCCTTATTCTCTGCGTGCGCAAAATCCTGTGCCGCTGATCTCGCCTCCGCTTACGCCGGCGAGTGTGGTCCCAGGTAGTGGCAGCTTTACGCTTACAGTTCATGGGACCGGCTTCGTGAAAGGGACGGTGGTCAAGTGGAATGGCAGCACAAGGACCACGACCGTGGTCAGCGAATCGGTGCTGATGGCGCAGATCAACGCCAATGACGTGAGCGTCGCCGGAACTGCGATTGTGCGGGCAGTGAATCCTGCACCGGGCGGAGGCGCTTCCAATGCCGCCTTTTTGTCCGTCACCAACCCCATTTCCAATGTCGGATGGCTGGGCAAGTCAAACTGGCGCGCCGATGGCGTCCAGATTCTCGCCGTTGATGTGAACCAGGACCGCAAGCTCGATGTGCTGCTCGCCTCGACATACAGAAATTCATTGACGGTACTCCTTGGCAACGGCGATGGGACACTCCAGCCGGCGGCCTCTTACCCCGCCGGACGTCTGCCCACGGCTGCGATTACTGGCGACTTCAACAAAGATGGCAGCCTGGATATTGCACTCATCAACCCTTTTGATGACGCGGTCTCCGTCCTGATGAACCATGGCGACGGGAGCTTTGCAGCACCGGTGTCTTACGGTGTCGGTTCCGGAGCCGGTCCGGCTGGTTTAGTTGCAGGCGATTTCAATCGCGACGGCATCCTGGATGTCGCGGTGTCGCTCCTTAGCCAGCAGGGCATTTTCATGCTTCTCGGCAACGGAGACGGTACTTTTCACAACGGCAGCGTTTCACCAGCCGCGGATCTGCCCGATCAACTGGGTGCGGGCGACTTCAATGGCGACGGAAAGCTCGACATCCTCGTCGTTAACTTCAACCCATTCATCTCGGTCATGCTGGGGAATGGCGACGGAACCTTTCAGGCAGCGCAACAATTCACCGCGACCGGATACGCACCGCCAGAGATTGCCGATCTCAATGGTGACGGAAAACTCGACGTGTTGCTCGCCGCCGGGACCGGAGGCATAGCCACTCTATTGGGAAACGGTGATGGCACTCTAGGGCCGGTGAAGTATTACAGCTTCCAACGCAAGCCCCCTGGGTGGCTGGCGCTCGCCGATTTCAACGGCGACGGAAAATTGGACGTAGCCGCAGTCGGCGGCGGCAACAAGGTCACTGTGCTTCATGGAAACGGTGATGGAAGCTTTCGACCCCCGTTTTACGATTTCGCGACCGGACCGTCCTCCTTCGGAGTTGCCGCCGGAGACTTTAATGGCGATGGCAAGATGGATCTGGTCAGCAGCAGCAACGTCACCCCTGCCAACATTTCAGTTCTGTTGCAGTCAGCAGCTGTTTTTTCTGTGACAGCCGTGTCTTTCGGGGGCGTAAAGGTCGGCACCAGCAAGTCCTCGACCGTGACCCTGACCAATGCGGCGGCTTCAGCGTTGACGATCAGCAGTGTCAGCATCATTGGCGAGAACCCAGGCGTCTTCTCGCAGACCAATGACTGCGGAAGCAGTGTCCCCGCTGGGGCCAGTTGCACATTCACCGTAGTGTTCGCCCCGACTTTCGCTGGACCGCGGGAGGCTTTGCTCTCCGTCTCCGACGGCTCCAGCAGCAGCCCGCAAAGACTTGCTCTGAGCGGCTCCGGAAACTAGCAGCCCACCGCTGGATGCGGGGTCGGAGCATCCCATATACTGGGAATGTTGGCAGCCGGGCCGGACGGTCGCTCCCGCTTCGTCAAGGAGCGGGGGAGGAAAGTCCGAACTCCGCAGAGCAGTGTGCCGGATAACGTCCGGGACGGCAGGTTCAAGCCTGTCGGACGGAAAGTGCCACAGAAAACATACCGCCCCGCCTATTCTGGAAGGAGTGCAGAGATTTCCGCTGATCTTTCCAGAATGGGCGAGGTAAGGGTGAAAAGGTGCGGTAAGAGCGCACCGCCGCCGCAGTAATGCAGCGGGCAGGGCAAACCCCACACGGAGCAAGACCAAATAGGGAGGAACCCCGCCCATTCTGGCCAGAGTGCTGCCTGTTGGGCGCTCCGGCGAGAATGGGCGGGGACGTGCCGGCTCGGCGCGTCACCACCTCCGGGTAGGTCGCTTGAGCCGCGCAGTAATGCGCGGCCCAGAGGAATGACCGTCCCGCCGCAAGGCGGACAGAATTCGGCTTACAGGTCCGGCTGCCACATTCATTGACCCGTTGACTCGCCTGCAACTCGCCCGTGCCTATGCTATGTCCGGGGACGTCACAAAAGCCAAAGCCGCGTACCAGGACTTTCTCGCGCTCTGGAAGGATGCCAAATCCCGACATCCCCATTCTGAAGCAAGCCAAGGCTGAGTACGCCGTAGTGCAATGAACACGCTCCCGCGTGGGGCCCGGCGAATTCGGCTTACAGGCCTTGGCCCGTGTAAGCAGGCTGTATCGTGATGCTGTGCGTAGCCTTTCTGCACACTGCTTGGACCATGCCCCGGAAGATTAGAATGTGAGCGGGGTAAAGAACCCACCAGTAAAGTTCCCCGAATAATCCGCGTGGCTCAAACCAGGCGCAGCAGCGAAGCAACGTCCGGCTAGTAGGCTGAGGAGAAACCAAGAACTCCAACCAGGCACGACCCGGGAGCTTCATTTCCGCCCGCAGGAGCAGACGGCGGTCCGCCTCGAGATCCTGTACGTACCAAAAGTCAATGTGATCATTCTTCTTCAAGGAGGCGATGCCAGGGCCGGGTTTCATCCCAACTCCTCCCAGGAACCGGTCCAGCCAACCGCGGATGCGCCACAAGCTGTTCGCATAGAGATAGCCGTTCGAACCGCCGAGGTGCGTGATGACCGAGAAAACCTCCTTTGGCGACGCGTCTGCAACCGCTTGACGGATGTCGCACAGAACGCCGTCCCGCCGAGTGAATACGTGCGCAGGACGGCATGGAAGAGTCTCTCTCAGAGAATCGTCCGGTAGCGCTCGGGTCAGCGTCCTCTCAATGGCAGCCGCATAACCCATAGGCCTTATTGCAGGGAATAGCTCAGCAGCACGGGTGTTTTTGCAGACAACCTCGGTGCGCAAGCCCTCAATCAGTGGACGCGCGATCGAGGTGGGAATTGGGGTCACCAGGCGCAACCAGTAGGAAGACAGTCGCGGTGTCAAGACGGGCACGCGGAGCAACCAGCGCTTGAGCCGCCGAGCTTGGGCATAGGTGAGCATCATGCTCCGGTAGGTTTCAATTGTTGCGCCCCCGATTTCAATCACCTGATCCGTTGACTCTGGTGACTGCAGCGCCGCGACCAGATAGTCGAGAACATCATCGATCGCAATGGGCTGAGTGCGCGTAATCACCCAGCGGGGACAGATCATGACAGGGAGCCGCTCAGTCAGGTATCGAATCAACTCGAACGAGACACTGCCATTGCCGACAATGATGCCTGCGCGGAACTCTGTGACCGGCGGTCCGAACCTGCGTAGAGTCTCGCCGGTTTCATGGCGGCTCTTTAAGTGCAGGGAAATTTGTGACGTTTCGGACGCGAGACCGCCAAGGTAGATGATTCGTTTCACTCCTGCCTGGCGGGCCGCCACGGCAAAGTTGTTGGCGGCGAGCCGGTCCCGCTCCTGGAAATCTCCGCCGGGGGCGGACATGGAGTGAATCAGATAGTAGGCAACCTCGATTCCCTGCATTGCTGTGGCAACGCTCTCCGCTTGCAGTACGTCGGCAACTACAATGCGCGTGCTATCGGCCACTCGCGGATCCACCCGCGAGGCGTTCCGCACCATGCATGAGACTTCGTGTCCCGAATCCAGCAGACGCGGGATCAGCCTGGTGCCTACATATCCGGTCGCACCACTGACCAGAATTTTCATGCTGCTCCCAGATTCAGTCGCCAGATTTTGAAATTCAGCAGCGCTGCAAAAGCGACCCACAGAGCGTAAGGCACCATGAGCCAAAATGCCAGGCGGGAAACCGGCCGGAATGTCACCGCAGTTGCGGCAATCGTACCGAGCAATAACACAATCTCAATCAGCGCCATTCCCGGCCGGTGTAGTGCAAAGAATAGCCCTGACCAGGCGACATTCAGCGCCAATTGGCCGAAGAACAGAGCCAGAGCAAATCTTGCGCCGCTCCATCCCGCTCTTCGCCAAACCAGCCAGGCACTGGTTGCCATCAGGAAATACAGAGCCGACCAAACCGGGGCGAAGATCCAGTTGGGTGGGTTGAAGGAAGGCTTTTTCAGGTCTGCGTACCAGGTGCTAACCGAGAACGAGGTCCAGATGGATCCGATCCCAGCACCGCCGTAGCACAACAACAAAAAAAAGATAAGCATGAGCCAGCGGTTGTTAGACATGAGTGGCCTCTATTTGTGTCACATTCTCGACATACTGATGGCAATCGAACTCTTGAAGCGCTGGCGCATGAGAAAAACAGGGGAGGACGCAAAAACGTTCTCCCCGTCTTCCGTTTTCATCTAACGAGCGCGGGCCGGAGCCGATTCGTGCCCCCAGCGATGCTGAATGGATTTGAACGAGACAGCCTGGTACAGCGCCGCCAAGCCAACCAGGCCATAGACGACGGAACTGAGAGTTGAAGTTTCGCCGAATCTCATTCCGAAAGTAGCGGCCACCAGGTCGAAGTGCGCAATGCTTACCAGGCCCCAGTTCAGTCCGCCAACTACAAGCAGTACAGCTGCGATTACATCTAACGTCTTCATCTTTTCCTCCATTTGCTTAGTCTTTTGGTAGAAGTACGGTGTCGATTACGTGGATCACGCCGTTGGAAGCCAAAACATCGGCTTTCAGCACCTTGGCGTCATTAACCATGACGGTGCCGTCATTGACCGTCAGTTTCAGGTCCTGGCCATTGACGGTTTTCGCAGACGAGAGTTTTACAACCTTCGCTGCAGTCACGTCGCCCGACACCACGTGGTAGAGCAGGATGGCCTTCAACTTCTCCTGGTTCTCGGGCTTGAGAAGCGACTCGACTGTGCCCGCCGGCAGCTTGCTGAAGGCTTCGTCTGTCGGAGCAAACACGGTGAAGGGTCCTTTGCCTTTCAGGGTGCCGGCCAGACCGGCGGCTTGAAGTGCTGTGGCTAACGTGTTGAAAGTTCCCGCGGCGACCGCGGTGTCAACGATGTCCTTTTGCCCGGATCCGGCCGCTGCCGGCAAGGCACTTACGAGGACACTGAGAATCAATGCAAAACTAGCTGCTTTCAATTCAATTTCTCCTTGTCGTAATTCTGTGTCGTTGCGATGCTGCCCGCTTGTTCTGTTAACTATAGAGAACAGTTATTTGATGTGTACGACAAACAGCAAGATAATCAAATACATGTGAATGCCGGTCAAAATGAAAACCATCTCTTGTACCGAGGAGAAAGCAGGGGGAAGGGGGTGGTCATGGGCAGGTGGGAGAGCGCTCACAGTGGGTTTCGCGGCCTTGCCGCAGAGCGTGGCAGAGTCTTTCCTTATTGGCTCCGATTGCGGGGTGACGAGCGATCCGCCACAACCATAGTTGTGACGCAAAACCTGCCATCAATGCCCAAAGCTGACATCATTGATGCTTGGCTCGATGGGCGGCGTTATCGCAACAAATCTCCTTCTCCGACCTAGCGTTATCGCCCCTTTGCCGGCAATGTTGCTCCCGGAGATAAGCCAGCGTGGGAGCCCGCGTTCCCGCACATGGCTATGTGAGCCATGTCACAGGGTGTCTGCCCTTGACAGCGCACAATGACCGGAGAGGCCGCCCTGAGGACCTTGCCGGTCCTCGCCTTCTGGTCCCCGTTCGGACCGGGCGCGACTGTGATGAACAACTCTGCCCGCAAAACCCGCTCCCTGATTGCGGGGAATGAACTACTCATGCTCGTCGTGGCGGTGACGTGCGTTCTGATGCCCGCATGTTCTCGTCCCAATACAACGGCTCCGGTCGTCTCCGCGGTACCTGTTCTGGCGGCGACGGTGGAGCAGAAGAATGTACCGGTAGAGATACAGGCCATCGGAACTGTCGAAGCCTTCTCCATGGTGTCTGTGAAGACCCAGATTACCGGAGAGCTGACGAATGTGTTCTTCAAGGAAGGGCAGGACGTCCACCAGGGTGATCTGATCTTCAAACTGGATGAGCGGACCTATGCCGCGGAACTCAAAAAACAGCAGGCCAACCTTGCCCGCGATACGGCACAGGCCAGGCTGGCGCAGCTTGATGCGGAGCGCTTCGCGGGCCTCTTTAAAGAAGGGGTCATATCGCACCAGCAGTACGATCAGGCACAGGCGAGCGCACAGGCGCTGGATGCGGTGGTGCAGGCCGACGTTGCCGCGGTTGAAAACGCTCGCGTGCAGTTGACCTATTGCTCCATCTACTCGCCGATCAATGGCCGCACCGGTCCGTTGATGATCCATCGTGGAAACATGATCAAGGCGAACGACACGCCCTACCTGGTGAATATCAGCCAGGTCGAGCCAATCTTCGTCAGTTTTGCGGTTCCAGAACAGTATCTGGCCGATATCAAGGTCAATGCTTCGAAGCGTGATTTGGTGGTGCGAGCCGCGATTCCGGGAAATGATGCTCCCGCCGTGGGCAGGCTGAGCTTCATTGACAACGCGGTCGATCCGGTCACGGGCACCATTCGATTGAAGGGGCAATTCGCCAACGCCGATCGCCGGCTGTGGCCGGGCCAGTTCGTGAACGCTACCCTCACCCTCTCTGAGCAGGTTGGAGCTGTTGTGGTTCCATCGCAAGCCATCCAGAGCGGACAGCAGGGCCAGTATGTGTTTGTCATCAACCCCGATCTGACAGTCGCAGCACGTCCGGTGGAGGTGAATCGTAGCAGCCACGGGCAAGCCGTGGTTAACCAGGGCCTCAGCTCTGGAGAGCGTGTGGTCACAGACGGCCAACTGCGACTGGTGCCGGGGTCCAGGGTCGAGATCAAGCCTGCGCTGGCGGTTCCGTCCCCAGAACGAAGCGCCCCCGAGAAGCCGGCCGTCGCCGCCAAGGACGCGCGGTCATGAACGTTGCCGAACTGTTCATTCGGCGTCCGGTCATGACGACGCTGGTCATGCTTGCCGTTCTGCTGTTCGGTGTTATGGGATACCGGCTGCTCCCGGTAAGTGACCTGCCCAACGTCGATTTTCCAACCATCCTGGTGTCAGCGAGCCTGCCGGGAGCGAACCCCGACACCATGGCCTCGGCGGTCGCGATGCCCTTGGAGAAGCAGTTCTCCACCATCGCGGGGCTGGACTCGATGAGTTCGACCTCCAACCAGGGATCGACACAGGTTACCCTCCAGTTCAGCCTGGACCGAAGCCTGGATGCAGCCGCGCAGGATGTGCAGTCCATGATCGCGAAAGCCACGCGCGATCTGCCACAGAACATGCCGTATCCGCCGTCGTACCAGAAGGTGAATCCCGCGGACTCTCCCATCCTTTACCTTTCGCTGAGTTCGCCGACCATGCGCCTTTCCGATGTAGACGAATATGCGGAGACGTTAATGGCGCAGCGTATCTCGATGATCAGCGGGGTGGCGCAGGTCAGCGTCTACGGTTCGCAGAAGTATGCCGTGCACGTCAAGCTGGATCCCAAGGCGCTCTCGAGCCGCGATATCGGGATGGATGATGTTGCCAACGCCATCAGGAATCAGAATGTCAACCAACCCACGGGCATTCTCTATGGCAGCCATCAAGCTTTTGTCGTGCAGGCCAACGGTCAACTGCGGAACGCTGCCGAATACGCTCCGATGATTGTGGCTTACCGCAATGGCGCACCGGTCCGGCTTTCTGATCTGGGCGAAGTAGTGGACGGAGTTGAAGGGGACAAGACTGCGAGTTGGTACTTCGACCGGCAGCGCGGTTTGCGGCGCGCCATCGTGCTCGCTATTCAACGCCAGCCCGGCACCAATACCGTGGAAGTGGTGGATTCTATCCGCCAACTGCTGCCAACATTTCGCCAGCAGATGCCGTCGGCCGTGGACCTGCAGGTGCTTTACGACCGTTCCGTTTCCATTCGGGGCTCGGTAGACGATGTCCGCCTCACCCTGCTGCTGGCGCTGTGTCTCGTGATCCTGGTGATCTTCTTGTTCCTGCGGAACCTCTCCGCCACCGTGATTCCGAGCATGGCGCTTCCCATGTCCATTGTGGGCACGTTCGCCCTGATGTATCTGTTCGGGTTCTCGCTGGATAACCTCTCGATGATGGCTCTGACGCTGTCGGTGGGTTTCGTGGTGGACGATGCCATCGTCATGCTGGAGAACATTGTCCGTCACATGGAGTTGGGGGAAGAGCCCAGGAAGGCCGCGTTCCAGGGAGCCCGGGAGATTGGATTCACCATCATTTCCATGACGCTGTCGTTGGCGGCGGTATTCATCCCGGTGCTGTTTATGAGCGGGATTGTCGGGCGCTTGCTGCACGAATTCGCGGTCACTATCACCGTCGCCATCCTGTTCTCCGGCGTCGTTTCTTTGAGCCTAACCCCGATGCTCTGCAGCCGTTTTCTGCACGCGAAGAAAGAGACGCGGCACGGACGGCTGTATAACGCTTCCGAGCGTTTCTTTGAGGGCATGCTGCATCTCTATGACCGCAGCTTGCGGACGACGCTGCGGTACCGGGTCACGACCATGCTGGTCTCGGCTGCGGTCCTGGTCGGGACCGTGTACCTGTTCATGATCACGCCGAAGGGATTTCTGCCCGATGAAGATACCGGACAGATCTTTACCTTCACCGAAGGGGTACAGGGGATTTCCTTTGACGCCATGGTGCAACATCAGCAGGCGCTCAACCAGATTGTGACCCAGCAGCCCTGGGTCGAGTCGTTCATGTCGAGCGCCGCGGGCGGAAACTCCGGTCGAATGTTCATACGGCTTACGCCACGTCACTCTCGCAAATCGGCGATGGATCTGGTCCAGGACTTGCGGCCTCAAATGGCGCAGGTGCCGGGTCTGAATGCCTTCCCTCAGGTGCTTCCTCCCATCCGCATCGGAGGCATGTTAACCAAGAGCCAGTACCAATTTACCCTGCAGAGCCCAGATACCGGTGAACTGTACGACAACGCGCCCCGGTTCGAAGCCAGGTTGCGCAGCGATCCCGGATTTAGAAACTTGCTTCAGGATGTGACCAGTGACTTGCAGATCAAAAACCCCCAAGTCAATGTAGATATCGATCGCGACAAGGCATCGGCGCTCGGGATCACCGCCGGGCAGATCGAAGACGCGCTGAACACCGCCTACAGCCAGCGCCAGGTCTCAACCATTTACGCGCCCAACAACTCCTATCGCGTGATCACCGAGACCAAAGACGAGTTCCAACGGGATCCTTCGCTTCTGACGCTGCTCTATGTGCACTCGTCCAGCGGGCAATTGGTGCCGCTCAATACCGTGGCACGATTGCGTTACGATGTTGGGCCGCTCAGCATAAACCACCTGGGACAGTTGCCTGCGGTCACCATTTCTTTCAATGTGCGTCCGGGAGTATCGCTGAGCGAAGCGGTGGGCGCGGTGAACGAGGAAGCGCAGAAGAGCTTGCCACCCACCATCAGCACCAGTTTCCAGGGGACAGCACAGGCATTCCGCTCCTCCATCTCCGGGCTTGGATTGCTGTTAGTGATGGCGATTCTCGTGATCTACATTGTTTTGGGAATCCTGTATGAGAGCTTCATACATCCGCTAACGATTCTTTCAGGGCTCCCATCGGCGGGATTCGGAGCCTTGCTGACGCTGCGGCTTTTCCACGTTGATCTCAACCTGTACGCCTTTGTGGGAATCATCATGCTGGTGGGCATCGTCAAGAAGAACGCAATCATGATGATTGATGTTGCCCTGGAGAAACAGCGCGGCCAGGGCGAGCCTGCCCAGGATGCGATCTACCACGGCGCGTTGCTCCGTTTCCGTCCCATTATGATGACGACCATGGCGGCCCTGATGGGAACTCTGCCCATCGCTCTCGGCTTCGGCGCGGGAGCGGAGTCGCGACGTCCGCTCGGACTCGCCGTGGTGGGGGGACTCCTGTTTTCGCAGTTGCTGACCTTGTACATCACGCCGGTGTTCTACACCTACATGGAGACGTTACAAGGCTGGCTGAGTCGCCATCCGGAGAAACAGAAGCTCATTTCGGCATCTGCCGAAACGGCGGCACGGCCCTCAACTGCGGCGGAAGAGCACGACTCCGAACTGGCCCATATCCGTTGATGCCCGCTGCGATTTGCTTTTTTCCCGCTTCACATCAGAGGATAGTAGTGCATGATCGTCAATTTCGCCGAGCGGGCGCACAACCACAACTGGGAACTGGACCCGATCATCCGGTCCCTGCTGGACACCGATTTCTACAAGCTGCTGATGCTGCAATTCATCTGGAAGAATTTTGCCAACACCCAGGTGTCGTTCTCGTTGTTCAATCGCTCGTCCGCCGTGCGGCTGGCCGATCTTTTCACTTCCGAAGAACTGGTGCAGCAACTCGAGCACGTGCGCAAGCTTCGCTTTCACAAATCGGAGCTGATCTGGCTCGCCGGCAATACGTTCTACGGACATCGTGGAATTTTTCAGCCCGATTTTCTGGAGTGGCTGGAAAAGGATTTTCGCCTTTCCGATTACCAGCTCTCGGTCGCAGACGGCCAGTTTCATCTGACATTTCCGGGCAAGTGGACCGAAACCACCATGTGGGAGCTGTATGCGCTTTCCATCCTGGATGAGCTGAAGACGCGCGCGAATTTGAAGCGCTTGAGCGAGTTTGGTCTCGACATCCTGTACGCCAAGGCGAAGACCAGGCTGTGGGGCAAGGTGGAACGCCTGCGGGGAGTCCCCAATCTCAGTGTCGCGGATTTCGGCACGCGGCGTCGGCATAGCTTCTTATGGCAGGAATACGTGGTCGAGGCTATGTCCGATAATCTGAGTCCAAGTTTTATCGGAACCTCGAACACGTTTCTTGCTTACAAGCACGACTTAGAGGCGATTGGCACCAACGCGCACGAGATTCCGATGGTGATGGCGGCCCTGGCCGACAGCGATGATGAACTGAGGGCCTCCCAGTATCGAATGCTGGAGATGTGGCAGAACACGTATCAAGGGGCGTTACTCATCATGCTTCCGGACACCTTCGGCACTACCCAATTCTTGCGTGGAGCTCCGGAGTGGGCCGCTGATTGGACCGGCCAGCGTATGGACAGCAAAGATCCCTTTATTGCCGGTGACGAGTTTATCGATTGGCTGAAGGCGAGGGGGCGCGACCCGCGGGAAAAACTGATCATCGCCTCCGACGCGCTCGACGTGGATGAGATTCTGCGACTGCACGCTTACTTTTCGGGCCGCCCGGTGAATGGAACGGTCCTTGACGACTTTCGAAGCGCCAAGGACTTCCATGATCGCATGAAGTGGCTGCCCGAACGACGGATCCGTTTCAGCGCCGGTTGGGGCACGTTGCTGACCAACGATTTCCGCGATTGCGACCCGAGCGGGAATAATGGGTTCGATCCGGTAAGTCTTATCTGCAAAGTTTCTGATGTGGAGGGGCGCCCGGCGGTGAAACTTTCCGATAACTACGCCAAGGCGATGGGTCCGCCGTCGGAGGTCGAGCATTATCGCCGGGTTTTCGGGAGTGAGGGTATGAGTAACCTGCCGATTGTGACCTGATTTCTAACCGGTAAGGCGAATAGTACGCCCGGCTTTTGAGTGGTACATTGACAGCTCGAATGATCTCCAGTTGAATGAATGAGTAAGCACTCAAATAGAGGAGAACCTAATGTCTGCACCCAGTCGTCGTCCCGAAATCCGTCGCCGCCGTACCCGCACCGAGAAGATTCAGAAACTGCAAAAGCGCCTTGCTGCTGCAAACTCCGACAGCACGCGCGAACAAATGACCGCCAAACTGCACCGGCTCTCGCTGCGCTCTCCGGGATTCACGCTCATTCCTTCGAAATAGTCTCGGATTTCAGGAATTGACTGCCTTTGCTGCCGGCTCGGAAACGTCCGGGGCTTTGCTCTGTCCCCGGCCGGCTACGTCCTGGTACACGGCCAGCATCTTTCGCGCGGACGCATCCCAGGAAAATTTCGCGCCTTGTTCATAGCCGCGGGATTTCAACTTCTCGCGCAACGCCTGGTCGAGCAGGACGCGGTGCAGCGCGCGCATGATTTCGAAGACATTTTCTGGATTCACCAGGACGGCGGCCTTGCCCACTACCTCCGGCAAGGATGATGTGTTCGACGTCACTACAGGGGTGCCGTGGGCCATGGCTTCGAGCGGCGGCATCCCGAATCCCTCGTACAAAGACGGGAACACAAAGATCTTCGCCGCATCGTAAAAAATGCGCAGCACCTCGATCGGGATGAATCCCATGAAGCGCACGTCGTTTTGCACCCCGCCGCGTATGACGGTTCGTCGCAGGTCAGGATGCTTCGACAGTTCGTCCCCGATGATGATCAGCTTCAGGTCAGGATATTTATCGTCTTTCTCCAACTCGGCCTTGAGTGCGGAGAAAGCTTCGATGATCCGAACCAGGTTTTTGTGAGGGCTGATCCGGCCGGCATAAAGAATGAACGGGTAATTGACAAGGTAGCGCTCTGCAAGCGATTGCTTATCGGCCTCGCTTGCGTGTCCGCGCAGAAAACGCTCATCAATCGCGTTATAAACCACTTCGATTTTTTCGCCTGCAATCCCGAAGAGCTTTTCCACTTCGGATTTTGAGTATTTGGATACGGCAAAGATCCGCGCAGCGTGCTTCAGTGCCCGCCGGGTGAAATGAAAGTGCAGAGAACGGCGCAGATTGGAGTGGTCGCGCGCGCGATACATATGCTCTAGCACGTCGTGGACTGTAATCACATAGGGGCAGGAAAGCTGCAGGGGAAGAGAAAACAAATGGGGAATGTGCAGCAGATCGCAGCCGAGTTGGCGTACGATGGCGCGGCATTTGAGCCATCCTCTCAGGCTGGTGTCGGGATCCAGTTGAATGACAGGCTCGAAGTTGGATGGGAGGGGCCCAATTTCGGCAACTTTTTGAGGCGATCCGATCAGAACGTAGTGATTTTCACGATCCAGTCGCCCCAGTGCGCGCACAACATTGCGAGTGTAAGTGCCGATGCCGAACTCTGCCATGCGGCGAATGTCGATGGCGACCTTCACGCCGACGATTTAAACATAGCCGGGGGCGTCCTACAAAGAAGTTGTCAGACCCGGGTTTCCGCTTGTGCGTTGGCGCGCCGCTCGGGATAGAGCGGAAACGCCTCCGCCAGGTCGAAAACCTGTTTGCGGATCTTGGCCAGCGCGGCCGTTTCTGAGCGGTGGTGAAGCGCCTGCGAGATCCACTCGCCCACCTGCTTCATCTCAGCTTCCTTCATGCCGCGGGTGGTGAGAGCGGGCGTACCGATGCGAATCCCGCTTGGTTTCATGGGCGGATTGGTGTCAAACGGGATGGCGTTCTTGTTGACCGTAATGCCGGCTTCGCCGAGAGCTTTCTCCGCCTCGCTTCCCAGCATGCCCTTGGAGAAGACATCCACCAGCATGAGATGAGTGTCGGTGCCGCCGGAGATGATGCGGTACCCTTCGGCTGAAAGCTGGTCGGCCAGCACCTTGGCGTTGGCAACGACTTGGCGGGCGTAATCGCGGAATCCGGGCTGCATCGCCTCGTGGAAGCAGACCGCCTTGGCAGCGATAATGTGGACCAGCGGCCCACCTTGCATTCCGGGAAACACCGTTTTGTCGATTGCTGCCGCGAATTCCTGCTTGGACAAGATCATTCCCGCTCGGGGACCGCGCAGGGTCTTGTGCGTTGTCGAAGTGACGATGTGCGCATGGGGTACTGGTGAAGGATGCACCCCTCCAGCGACCAGGCCGGCGAAGTGGGCCATATCCACCAGGAACAGCGCGCCCACTCTGTCGGCAATCTTTCTCATGCGCGCGAAGTCAATGATGCGCGGGTAGGCGCTGCCGCCGCCTACGATGAGCTTGGGCTTTTCCTGTTCCGCGAGCTTTTCCAGGTCGTCATAGTCGATGGTCTCGGTTTCCTTCGTGACGCCATAAGGAACGATGCGGTAGGTCTTACCGGAAAAATTTAAGTGATGACCGTGCGTCAGGTGACCGCCATGGGCGAGATTAAGGCCAAGGATGGTGTCGCCGGGCTGAATTACCGCGGCATAGGCTGCCATGTTGGCCTGTGATCCGGCGTGAGGCTGAACGTTGGCGTGCTCGGCGCCGAAGAGCTGCTTGGCGCGGTCGCGCGCCAGGTTCTCGACGACGTCGGTAAACTCGCAACCTCCGTAGTAGCGCTTTCCCGGATATCCCTCGGCATACTTGTTGGTAAACACCGAGCCCATCGCCTCGAGTACGGCCTCGCTCACAAAGTTTTCCGAGGCGATCAACTCCAGCCCGTCATGCTGGCGGCGGACTTCGCTGTCAATCGCATTCGCAATGAGGGGATCGACCTCGTAAAGAGGGCGGGACATCGGGTTATTTTTCATGAGCAACTCTCAGTTCTGTTTTGTATAAACCTCTGGATCGTAAAGCTCCATCCAGCGCTCCGGCGCTTTCAGCCGGTGAAACCCGAACTGGCTGTAGAGTTCGTGTGCGTCGCGGGTCACCAGGCTCCAGCGCCGCAAATTGCGCAAGTCGGGATAGTCCACGATGCAACCAATCAGCCACTTGCCAAGTCCATGGCCGCGATACGGCTCCAGGATGAATACGTCCGCAATGTACGCGTAGGTTGCGAAGTCCGAGATCACGCGGGCGAAGCCGACCTGCTCTTCTCCGCGGTAGACGCCGAAGCAGAGCGAGTTTTCGACGGAGCGAGCCACAACCTCACGAGGAATTTCCCTGGCCCAGTACGATTCGGTCAGGAAGCTGTGAATGACGTCAAGGTCGAGCCGTGTACGGTCGGTGCTGATGGAGAACGCGCTGCGATGGTATTCCTGCACGGGCGCGCATTGGCTGGTTTCATGCATTGGCTACACGCTCGAAACTCGAGAGGCTTCGATTTCTGAGATCTTTTCGACGCGCCGGCTGTGGCGTCCCCCGGCAAAAGCCGTGTTCAACCAGCGGTCCACAATCTTGAGCGCGGTTGGTTCATCCAGCAGCCGCGCTCCGAGCGCCAGGACATTCGCATTGTTGTGCTCGCGGCTGAGCTGGGCTTCCACTTCACTGTGTACATTGGCAGCGCGGATGCCCGCCACCTTGTTGACGGCAATTGACATTCCGATTCCTGCGCCGCAGACGAGAATTCCCCAGTCGGCCTTGTTCGCGGCAACCTGTTCACCGACTGCCAGGGCAAAGTCGGGATAGTCCACCGACTCGGTGGAGTGTGTTCCGCGATCGTCCACCTGAAACCCCTTGTCTACCAGATGCTGCCGGATTTTCTCTTTCAGTTCAAAACCGGCGTGGTCCGAGCCCAGGGCGATCTTCATGGCACCCATTGTAAACAAGCACTTAGCTTTTGGCACATCCGCCAGCCTAAGCGGCGGTTTCAAAGGCCTTTCGCAGGAATGAAGCCAGGTGCCAGCCATCCATGTATTTGTACGGGGTCTCCCCGGTAGTGTAGTGGCCGCAGGGAAGCACGACGACCTTATGGTCCAGGTTGTGACGCTGAAACTGGTCCACGACATCGCGGGAGAATTCGGGCAGGAAGGTCAGGTCGTAGTTGGCGTAAATGATGAGCGACTTCTTCGGATGTCGTGAAAACTGCTCGAAGTACGACATGGGACTGATCGCACTCCACAGGTCGCGGAGCCGCTCCAGGTCAATCTTCGCTTCGAGGCCTTCGCGGATGTGTCTTGTGGATTGGCCGTGCCACACCACGTCCGCGAAGTACGTAGCAGCATGGTTGAAGGCCGCGATGCGAATGCGCGGATCATGCGCTGCCGCCAGAAACGCGTAGCACGAGCCCAGGCTGGTACCGACGATCCCCAGGCGGGTGTAGCCCTTCTGCTGCAGCCAGTCGAGGCAACAGCGAACGTCAGTCACCCCCTGGCGGGTGGCGTCGAGCGTGCGTCCGATGTTGGCGGAAACGGAGTAGTCGGCGCGTTGAATCTCCGCCGGCTTTCGGATGTCATGGTACGGCATGCTCAGCCGCAACACCGCAATGCCGAGCAGGTTCAGAACTCGGGCTAAGCCCGTGTACGCCAAGGCATCGGAGTTCCAGTGCGGAAGCAGCACCACGGCGCGGCGCCCGCGAGCCGGAAACCAGCGCGCATTGACCAGATTGTTCTCTGGAAAGGGTGTGTGCACCGGCGAGGTGAAGCGCAGGAAATCCGCATATTTCCCCTTCACCTGTTTTTCCAGCTTTTGATCGGGGACAGCTCGCGTGCTGAAGACCTGGACTTCGCGTCGCTCCAAGCGGAAGTCGGTCGGTGTCTTATACGAGTAGAAACTGTCGCTATCGGCGACGATGCGCCGATTGTAGTCATGCAGGTACTTTTCCGGATCGTCGGCGGCCTGCCCGGGATGGTATCCATTGCGGCACGGCCAATGGGCGGTCCATTCCAGTCCCCAGTCGAGGGGCCGGACCACCCGATTGTTGTCCACCGAGGTGAGACGGGTCTCCCAATCGTACATCCACTGTGAATAACGCGCGGGCATTGTATTCAGGATAGCAAAGAGCAGTGTCGGTATCAGCAAAGGCACACTGAGCGGGTGAATTCCGCATTGAGCCATCCGCCATTAGCATTGAGCGCGGAGGGTTCACGGCGAGCAGAATCAGCTACCGGTGCAGGGACGAATTATGTATGGTGTTTCCGTGGGACGCGCTTGGAAATGCCGCACAAGATCTCGTAGGGAATGGTGTCAGCGAGCTTCGCTTGTTCGGGTGCGCCAACTATCAGGCCATCAAACGTGCCCAGCAAGATCACTTCGTCTCCGACTTCCACGCCCGGCAAGCCGGTCACGTCAACCAGTGTGAGGTCCATCGAAATGCGGCCCACAATCGGCGCGTAGTGTTCGCGGACGATGACGCGTCCGCCGGACGAAAGTTTCCGGTTCATGCCATCGGCGTAACCCACGGGCAGCACCGCAATTTTCGCGGGAGCTTTGGTGACGTAGGTGCCGCCGTAGCCCAGTGCTTGATTGGGACGCATGTCGCGCACGCTGAGGATTCTCGTCTTCCAGGTCAGTACCGGCTTTACCGGTAGTCGCAGGCCACTCCCGCTCACCTCGCGGCCGGCGCGCTCGAAGGGAAGATAGTATCCGTAGAGTGCCAGACCTGGGCGCACCATGCTGTTCCAACTGTGGCTACGTGAGATGATGGCGCTGGTGTTTGCGGCATGAATAAGCTTGGGCGCGAAACCCTCGGCACGCAGCATCTCGCGAGCGCGATCGAACTGCTGAAGCTGCTCTTCGGCAGAAGGCGCATCCAGAACTTCGGAGGAGGCAAGGTGAGTCGAAAATCCCTCCAGCACCAGGTGTGAACAGCGTTTGAGCGTAGTACAGATCTGCGGCAGATCTTCGAAGGCCACGCCCAGCCGCCCCATCCCGCTGTCGAGTTTCAGGTGCACCGGGAAAGATGTGTCGAGCTTCGTCGCGGCCTTCTCCAGCAACTCGAGATGCCGTGCTTCCCAAATCGTGGGAGAAAGTTGGAGGCGGATAATCTCTTCTTCCTCACCGCGCCAGAATCCGGTCATGAGGAGGATGCGGCCGTTGATTCCGACATCGCGAAGTGGAATAGCCTCGTCGAGCGATGTGACGCCGAACCAGCGAGCCCCTTCTTCCTGTAAAGCACGTGAACACTCGACTGCGCCATGACCGTAGGCGTCCGCCTTCACCACGGCGCAGACGGTGACGTTCTGTCCCACGTGCTTCTGCAGTGTGCGAAAATTTTCGCGCAAATGAGCCAGCGACACGTCGGCCCATGTAGGCCGAGTGGCGTGGCGGATCTGCTTCTCGGTCGCGGTCACAGGCACAATTCGGATTATATCGGCTGCCCGCAACCGGGAAACATTACCTGCGTTACCAGCTAGCCACCCGACAATACGAAGTTCACCGTGATCTGAGTCTCGACCTCAACCGGTTCGCCATTCAGCAGGTACGGGCGGTAGCGCCATTGCCGGACAGCGTCCATGGCAGATCGCACCAGCATGGGATGGCCGTTCAATACCTGAAGGTTCTCGATGGCGCCGCTCTTGCTGATTATTGCCTGAAGGACCACGGCGCCCTGAATTCGAGCCACCCGCGCTAGCGGCGGATAGGCGGGTTGAACGCGATGGACGAGGTTTGCTTCCATCACGCTCGACGGCCGTACGGGTTGTGCCGACGCGGTAGGAGGTGGGGGCAGAGCCGCTGCTGGATGTCCTAAGATAGATCCCAGCACCGAGTTGGCAGGCCAGGCCTCGCCAGTGGCGTATCGAATACCCTCTGCGCCGAGTGGAATTGGAGGTGGGGACGACTCGTCATGAATGTTGGCAATGCGATCCGGGATTCGCGGCGGCAACAACAGCCTATGGTCCGAACCTATGTTGCTCGGAGCTAGACTGGAGGGTCTGGAAGCGGTGCTCGGAGCGGGAGCAGCGGGCGGCGGTGTGGGCGCAATCAGTGGCCGGAGCAGCGCCAGTTGCGGAAGGCCCTGCGTGTACAAAATTGGAGAGGCGAGCAAGATGGCCAACGCCAATGCTTGCAGTGTGAATGAGGTCAGGGTCGTCCAGAGCCGATGCGAACCTGAGCACCAGCTTGTCTCGAGCAAGCTGTCTGTGAACATGATGTCCTCCTGAGATTCGCGCGCGCTTATCTCCACAGACACCGGAAGATTTGTAAGTGGCCTTCAGTTTGAAAATAAAAAAGGCCGCGCGGGTCGCGGCCTGTTGGGAACTTTCCGGGTTATGCCGGTGTCGCCTTACTTGGGTTGTGTGCCGCCCTGGGGCTTTGGAGTGGAAGGAGCAGGAGGTTTGGTGCCCGTGCCGCCTGGCTTCACGGTTCCCGGCTTCGGAGCAGAGGGCGTAGGAGCGGGAACACCCGACTGCGCATTGTAAGCGTCTACCACTGGCTTGGTGATATCGACCGCAGGCCCTGCCCAGAGCACCGGGCCCTGTGGCCACGGATTCGAGGTATCAATGATTACGCCGAATCCATTGTCGCCGGCGTACTTCACCAGAAGCGGAGCCATCTTCTGCAGGATGCGCTGCGCAATCTCGTTCTGCTGGTTCTGGGCGTCATCGCGAGCGTCCTGGACGGCGCGCTCCAGCGATTTCTGCTTCAGTTCGACCTGCTTCACCAGCGAGCTGCGGGACTCGTCATTGAGCTTGTCGCCCTGCGTGCTCAGCTGTTTCTTCAGGCCATCGACCTCGTCGTTCAGGTTCTTGAGTTCGTTTTGCTTGGGCTCCAGTTTCTTGCCCAGGGCCTCGAAATCGCGCTGGCCTTCGTTGGTAGCGTAGATGGCCTGCTCCACATTGATGGTACCGATTTTGGTTCCGGCGGCGTTGGTGGTCGCGGGAGCGGGGCTGGGAGCTGCCGGGCTGGGCGCCGCTGCCGCCGCGCTGTTGGTTTGGGCCAAGGCTGCCATGGAAAGGGCAAACGCAGTGGTCATAGAGATACGCACAAACTTGCTTGTCATGAGGTTGCTTTGGACTCCTTGGACTGTGTTGTTGGGATTGGGCTCAGATCGTCTCAACCGATCACACTGCGCCGCACCCAAATCTTCCCGACCACGCTTTCAAGCCACGGGACGCGCGCTGCCTTCAGCTTCTCACGCCCGGCTTCCGACGAATCTTTCTGGGTGTGGATCAGATCATTATAGGAACAGGCGTGTCCAGCGTCAAACAGCAACTCGGGGTGGGTAGTCTGAACAGCCAGCGTTCGGTTTCCGGAATAAACACCGCCCGCTAGCCGTTCGAGTGAGCAGGCTGGTCCGCGGCAAACTCGACCTGAGGACCCGCGCTGTTCGGAAATCAGAACGACGGCATCTACGAAGAAGGGTTTGCCGTCCAACGACTGATCCTCGCACAGATCAACGGAGTCCCAGATACATATTCCGGGGCGGTGGATTATAGCGTCGCGCCCTGGGTGGATTGGGGGCCCTATCTGTGGGCGAATCGGGAGCAGGCTAGTAGCGCTGGAATCCTGTGGTGCAATGGCCAGAATGACCAGGTTTGCAAACAAGAGCAGGATTTCCGATACGGAGACCCGAATGACTCGATCGCTTTCTGGGGTGACTTTACCCATCCTACATACAAGGCTACTAAGAAAGTGGCGGATCAACTAGTGATCTTCATCGGAAAGGATCCGGCCCACATTAAGCCGGGATCGCCGTTTGTGACGCCATGGATTCAGCAGTGAAGCAAGGGTAGGAATGGGAAAGGGTGGCGCGTGTGGCGTCACCCCTTCCACAAACGCGATTCTGACAGGCCATTATGGCTCAAGGGCGGCGATGGGGTTTGTAATGTATCCGTGCCAAGCCTGATAGTCAAATGTATACTGCCCGACAACTTGTCCGGCAGAATTGATGCCGGCGGCTGTGGTTGCTGCAGCTCCCGGGTAGCTGAAAGAGAAGAACTTTCCGTTCTTTTGAACGAAGGCGCAGGTGCAGACGCCACCAGTTATATACCAGCCGACAATTGCCCCCTTATCGTTTACCCCCAGGACATCGGTTTGAGACGCGCCAGGAAAGACAACGGTTTGAAATCTCCCATTTTTGAAGATAAATCCACCATTGTCGTCGTAGCCAACGATTTCCCCAAAATTATTTATGCCAGTTCCGTAGATATAAATGAAGTTGCCGGGCGGCGAGAGTCGCTTGAACTTGCCGCCGGTCAAATCAAAACCCTTAGTGGCATAGATGCTGCCCGTCCCACCCACGAGATCGCCATTGTTGTTGATTCCATCTACAAACGTTGCGCTGTCACTTCCGTGCTTCACGGTCGTAAAGCTCGTTCCATCGTAGGTGAAACCCACCACCGTATTCTGGCCGGCCTCACCCGCGATAATTCCGAAATCGTTGATTCCGCGCGGCAGTGTTACTACCTGCCCGGGGTAGTCGAAAAAGGTGAATGCTCCGTTGCTGTACAGAAAACCATGGGAATCCTGGCTTGTGTCCTGGCCGTAGTTGCCCACCATGTCGCCAACAGAATTAATTCCCCACACCCCCGTGTAGTTTGCTCCCGGCACGTCAATGGTGGTGAAGGTAACATTAGCTTGGGCTACATTCGCAGCAGTTTGTGCTGTTGAGAAAGGAATACAGGCGAGCAGGGTAACTGCTGCAAGAATGATCGGGAGAAACTTCATAGGAACCTCCGTCCCGGGCGGGAACTTAGCCGCAGCATTATCCTGCTTTCCGTTGTTTCTCGTCAATCGCATCTCAAAGAGGGGGGATCCAGATCACCCAAGCCGGGACCGCCATTTGTGACGCCTTGGATACAGCAGTAGTAGGGACCATTGAAGGTGGGTGGCGCCATTCCGGCGTCACCCTTTTTGCGCGCCAAAACCGTTCTCGGCTATTACGGGTTCAATCCAGCGATAGGGTTCGTAACAAAGCCATGCCAGGCTTGGTAGTCGAATGTGTACTGCCCTACCACCTGCCCCGCAGAGTTGATCCCTGCGGCTGCGGTTGCCGCAGCACCTGGATAGCTGAAAGAGAGAAATTTCCCGTTCTTTAGAACGAAGGCGCACGTGCAAGTGGCTCCACTCGCGTCGTACCACCCCACGATCACCCCGTTATCATTCACGCCCAGAACCGTGGTGTCAACGGCCCCGGGAAAGACAACGGTCTGAAATCTGCCATTCTTGAAGATGAATCCACCATTGTCGTCGAAGCCAACGATCTCACCGAAATTGTTGATGCCCGTTCCATACACGTAGATGAAGTTTCCGGGAGGAGAGAGCCGCTTGAACTTGCCGGCGGTCAAGTCAAAGCCCTTGGTCGCGTAGATGCTGCCCGTCCCACCCACAAGATCGCCGTTGTTATTGATCGCGAGCACAAAGGTTGCGGAGTCACTTCCGTGCTTCACGGTCGTAAAATTCGTTCCGTCATAGGTAAAGCCCACAACCGGGTTCTGTCCTGCTTTACCCGCGATAATCCCGGAATCATTGATTCCATGCGGCAGGGTTACTACCTGCCCCGGATAGTCAAAATACGTAAACGTCCCGTTGCTATAGAGGAATCCGTGAGAATCCTGGTTGGTGTCTTGGCCATAGTTGCCCACCATGTCTCCGGCGGTATTAGTGCCCCACACGCCGGTGTACTTCGCTCCTGGCACATCAATGGTCGTGAACGTAACATTGGCTTGCACTACATTTGCTGAGGTCTGTGCCATCGAGAGAGGAATACAGACGAGCAGAGTAACTGCCGCAAGAATGATCGGGAGAGACTTCATAGGAACCTCCGTCCCGGGAGAGGGTACTTAGCCGCGGCATTATCCTGCGTCCAATCCTCACTGTCAACGAGGGGGTTCCCGATCTGCTAGAACGTTGTGGCCACCGTGAACCGGAACGTCTTACGCGGTTCGCGTAGCTGGAAGTGCGGTGAGAAGACGGTGATTGCGTTCAGGAAGGTGAAGTCTCCGGCAGCCCCTGGAGGAAACATGCTACGCGTGATCGGCACTGGCGCGGAGCCCTCGGTATCCAATCGCAGCGGGTTATAGGCCCAATAGATGCGGAATGGGGCGTTGATCACCGGTAGGAACACCTGTAACTCTAGACCTGTTGACATGCGCGGAATCCAGTTGGTCCTGCCCAACGGTTTCAAGATGCCACTGAACGACGCCCCTGTCCCTCCCGTGCAACTGAAGCCAAGATCAAGCGCAGGGCAACCAAACTGGGTGTTGTTAATGTCGTTCAACTGGCCCGAGTTGATCCGCAATTGCGAGTTTCGCAAGATCGGGTCGACGCCGGTATCAACGAAGGGCGCGATGGCTACCGGACCTGCAATCGTGATTCGATACTCAACATTCGTGACAAAGCTGAAATCGCCTCCGGGGAACACAATGCGCTCGACCGGGATTGGTATCGTGTAAGCGCCGCGCAATGGATTCGAGGGGTCCTTGGGAACGATGGAGCCATCAGGGTTGCGCAGCGTGATATTTCCCCTGTCTGGCAGGAAAGCCACCGGGGAGACCGAGCGGATGTCGAAGCCGCGCAAGTCGTTTTCTCCGCCCAGATAGAAACGCTCAAAAGGAGGGGCGACCAATCCCCCGTAACCGGTCAGGAACGATGCTTGCACGTTGTAGCCGATCGCATTCCTCCTCTTATTCACCGGGATGAAATGCTTGTAGGTCACGATGGGACGGATCGACTGCACAGTGCCGCCGATTCCGGCGAACTCGCCCGCGATAAACAGACTGGTCCCGGTGTGCGGAGAATAAGGGCTATCAATGGTGCTGAAAGAAAAACTGGGAACGATTTTGCTGGTGACAATCCCGTTCAGCGAGTTGGGACCCGTCAGGCCCCGGAAGGCCAGGTTGGTGAACAGAGTCTGCGATGCGGTGCTGAGCGCGATCAAGGAAGACCGGTCATAGGAATAGGAAATACCGACGCGTTTGAATGAGCGGTGCAGCGGGTAACTCAACGACAGCGAGAATCCGGTGCTCGACTGCGTGTAGTTCTGCAAGTTCTGCAACAAGGCGGACGGCAGGTTCAGACGTTGCCCGGTCAGGATTTCGGTCTGCTGCGCCTGGTCAAAGTTGAACTTTCTGGTGTAGACGGTGAATCCCGCTTGCAAGGGGCGGTCCCACAGGTAAGGCTCGGTGAATCCAAATTGCAGATCGCGCTGCCGGTTACCGATATTGGCGCCGATGCTGAGCGTTTCTCCCAGTCCCAGGAAGTTGTTGGTCTGATAAGTCAGACCGATAAAAGTTCCCGCCAAACCGCTTACGCCGCCAGTCAAGCCGATACTGTTCTTGCCCTTTTCATGCACCTTGAGGGTGAGGTCTACGGTCGCATTCTTTTCGTCCAGATGACGGTCGGTTACGTTGGGATCATCTGGCTTCAACTGCTCGAAGTATCCTAACTGGTTCAGGCGAAGCAGGCTGAGTTCCCACAGGCGCGAGTTGTAGACCTGGCCCTCTTCGAGTGCGATTTCGCGGCGGATGACCTTGTCGCGTGTCGTGGTGTTTCCCTGGAATTCGATGCGGCGGACGAAGAACTGCTTGCCCTCGTCCACGTCTACATCGAGAAAAACCAGCTTCTTGTCTTCGTCGAAGGTGGTGTTAGGAATCGAAGTGAAATTGATGTAGCCCAGTTCGGTATAAGCCTTGCGCAGATTTTCCAGGCCCTTGGCGACTTTTTCACGCGAAAAAATCTCCCCGTCCTTGATTTGAAATAAGGACCGCAAGGCTTTCGGATTGGTGACCGCCTTGTTGTTCTTAAAGGTGATCTCGCCGAGTTTGTACTGATCGCCTTCCTGAATCGGCATGGTGATGTCGACCGCTTTCCCGGCCCCTTTCATGAGCAAGGGAATGTGGAATCCGGCGTGCCCAGTGTCGTGAATCTTGGTCTTTGGATCCTGCACCAGCACCTTGAAGTAGCCGCGGTTCTGGAACTCCGCGCGCACCCGCTCGGTATCCTCTTCGAGTTTGCTGGCGTCGTAGGTCTTGGCAAAAAGGTTTTCCAGAAAAATGGAGTGCGGGATACCGATAGGCTTCAGGTTTTTCATGGCGGCGCGCAGGGTGCGGCTGTTGACATGCTTGTTGCCTTCGAACCTGATCTTGCCAACTTTGACCTTCGGCCCTTCCTTCACCACAAAGGTCACGCTGACCGCGGCCGGAGGAATGGGGCGAACCTCCGTACGCACGGTGGCAAACTGGCGCCCATGTTCCGAAAGCAGTTCTTTGATCGTGACCTCGGCCTTTTTGACCTTGGTTGGATCGTACTGGCTTTCGGGACTCAGGCCGACTTTGCGCTCTTTGAAACGGTCGAGCACATCGCTTTTCGAAACCGAGTTCAATCCCACGTAGTCGATTTCGCGGATCGTTGGCCGTTCCTTGACGTAAATGTGAATGACCCAACCCTTCGAAGTCTGTTCGCGTTCGAAACGGATGTCTTCGAAGTAGCCGGTGTTCCAAAGCGAGTTGAAATCGCGTTCGATCGCGGCCTGATCGTAAACGTCCCCCGGTCGGGTGAAGATGCGCGCCCGGATCGTGTCTGCGGGAATGCGGCGATTGCCGTGTATTTCAACCCTGCTGATCACGTCCTGCTGAGCGAAAAGCGAAGAAACCAGCACCAGCAGGCCAAAAATAAGGCCATAGCAGAAGCGAGGGGAAAGCCCCCAAATCTCTGAAAAGGAGAGAGATCGAGGAGTCCCGGCACTTGGAAAATGTGAGTCGCCCCGGCGCCTGTTCTTCTGCACTGCAGGGCTATCCTGATGAGTACGGAGAATCGCCACTACCTCAGTTTCTGGGAGTTATGGAAAACGGCAATTATACGGTAGAGCCCATCAGAGCGTCCAAGTTTGCGCCCTACTTCGCCTTAGGGCGCATTCCGAAAAGGCTCCACCTCAACCAAGACGGAATAAAACGTGGCAGAGTTGCCCATGTCGGTAAGTTTTTCCGAGGTCAACACGTTTACATTTCGGTTCTGTGAATTCAACTTCGCCCAGAAGAGGTGCGCCGAGACCACGCCGCGTTGCACGCTTCCATTCACCTTTGCCTTCAGCAGCATCTCGCCGCGTCCATTGAAGACGCGAACCCGGTCGCCGTCGTTTATACGGCGCGAACGAGCATCGGCGGCATGCATCTCCAGCAAACCCATTTCCTCCATCTTCTGAACTTCTGCGACATTGGCGAAAGTGGAATTCAGGAAATTGTCAGCCTTGCGGGCCAGGAGCTCCAGCGGGAATTTGCTGGCAAGAGCGCTGTGCCTTGATTCTGATGGCGGGATAAAGGTCGCCACTGGATCAAGTCCTTCCGCTTTGAGCGTTTCGCTGTACAGTTCGGCCTTACCACTGGGAGTCTGAAACCCACCTTCAGCGAAGGGCAGAAAGAATTCTTTGGGTGAGCCCGGATCAAACTGTAAGCGGACTTGGTTCTCGTGCTCAAGGCGCTCGCGATTGATTCCTTTCAGCCACGGACTACTGGATTCCAGAGCGGCATCAATCATGGTATCCACAGAGTCGCGGAAGCAATCGTCATCGAACCCCATGCGCTGCGCCAGCGCGCGAAATAGTTCGACATTGGAGCGGCACTCTCCCTGAGGCGGAATCGCCTGGTTCGAGACCTGGAGGTAGTAGTGGCCGTACGCCGCCTGCAAGTCTTTGTGCTCGAAGAAAGTCGTGGCCGGGAGCACGATGTCGGCATAGTCGGTGGTATCCGTAAAAAATTGCTCGTGCACAACCGTGAAGAGATCTTTCCGCTTGAGTCCCCGGATTACATCATTGTGATTCGGGCACACAGCGGCGGGATTGGAGTTGTAGACGAACAGCGCCTTGACGGGCGGGTCGCTCAATTCGTTCAGCGCCATGCCAAGCTGGACCATGTTGACCACGCGGGCGGGGCGGCCAAGGTTTTCTAGGTCGAGCCGCTCCAGTGCGGGCTTGTTCAGCTGAAAAGCCCCGCTGGTGCTGAGTTGCAATCCGCCGCCAACTTCTTTCCACGATCCCGTGATGCAGGGCAACATGGTGATCGTCCGCATGGCAGTTCCACCGCCCTCCGACCGTTGCACGCCGTAGTTGACTCGAATCACTGCCGGCCGCTCGGTTGCATACTCCCGGGCCAGCCTGATGATGTCGGAACTGGCGATTCCTGCCCACTTCGAGACTCGCTCCGGCGTGTACTCCTGCACCTTGTGCTTCAGTTGATCAAAGCCGACGGTGTAGCGCGAGACGTAGTCCGCGTCGTGCAGGTTTTCATTGATGATGACGTGCATCATGCCCAAGGCGAGCGCAGTGTCGGTGCCAGGATGGATGGGCAAATACCAGTCCGCGCAGGCCGCGGTGCGCGTCCGGTATGGGTCAATGACCACCAGTTTGGCGCCCTGCCGGCGCGCCTCCTCGATGAATGGCCAGAGGTGAACGTTGGTCCCGTGGATGTTCGCACCCCAGGCGATGATGTAGCGGGAACGCCGGAACTGCTCAGGCTCGGTCCCGAGCTTGACGCCGACAACGGACTTCAGCCCGGCCTCGCCCGCGGCGGAGCAGATGGTGCGTTCCAGCCGCGATGCGCCGAGGCGATGAAAGAAGCGGCGATCCATGGATCCGCCGTTGAGGGCGCCTAAGGTCCCGCCATAGGAATAGGGCAGGACCGCCTCGCTTCCGAACTGCTGGCAAACTTTGCGGAACTGACCGGCGATCTCGTCCAGAGCTTCATCCCAGGAGACGCACGCAAACGCACCTGGCGCCGGAGCGCCTTTTTCCGATACCCGGCGCATAGGAAAGAGAACCCGGTCCGGCGAATAAACCCGGTCCAGGTACTTCGCTACTTTGGCGCAGAGAAAACCCCGGGTCACGGGATGAGAAGGATCGCCCTGAATCTTGACCGCTCGCGCATTTTCTACTGTGATCAGGACGCCACAGGCGTCAGGGCAGTCGTGCGGGCAGGCAGCGTGAACTACGGTCTTCATCGCTGTCCATTATAAGTTGAAATGATGGCAAGACTTATTGGAATGATTTCGTGGTATCTGTTGAAGTGGAGACGTTCGCTGACGAAGATCGTGCCGACATCAGGCCCACAACTCCGCCGGCGAGCACGCCGGCAAGAATTGACATCGCAATTAACCTGCTCAACCGCATGACCCGTCGCTTCTTTCGCGACACTACCCTGTACATGGTGCGTCCTCCGGGGGATTTGAGAACACGGTGTATTTCTTGTGCTGCTACTTCGATTCCAAAACTGAGCTGCGGGTATGCCATCATGACGGAAAAATAATTTTGTTGGGGGCTCAAAAGCCGCAACCGGCGGCTGGTTCAGGACTCTGAGAGGTCTGACCGGAAATAGGCGGAGCTGCGATATTTTCTGCTACAAGGGATCCCTCATGCTTCTGCCATCGTGTGCCCTTCTCACCTTTGAGACATCAACGTGGGTGGTGCACCCGAACCCCTCGCGACTCCGGCAGTCAGACCGCTCGACCGATCAGCGCTCGTAAAACTCACGTGCGGCCAACTCCCGAATGATTTTTTGCACTCCTCGTCCTCTCGCCGCGCAAACAGGACTAACTGCTGTCCCAGCGGGGTACTCGCCAGGTAGCGTGCTGCGAAATTCAATGGGCGCGCGTGTAATGGATGGTCAGGATTCGTTGCGCCGGCAGGTCCCCGCGGCGAATCTCAAAGAAAAAAGTGTAGGAATCGGGCCTGATATCCGTGTAGACGGCGCGCGAGCTCACGCGCTGTCCATTTACTTCGCGCTGCTGCGAAAACACCAGGTCATTTCCGATCCAGTTGCCTGCGCTCGGATTGCGACAACCCGAAGGCAAGTCGCTGTCACACCACAAGGTTCGATAGACGTGCTCGGTCCCGTCCCACCACAGAACGCCATGGCCGACCACGGGCGCATCCCGGGTCCCGCCCCTGTAGTTTTGGATCAGCGAATTTCCGGCGGGTCCGCGTTCCACCAACTGGCGCGCCTTGCCTTCATCCTTCCCGGCGCCGGGATCTCCGGAATGAGGTCTCCCGTCCCAGGTGCCGAGCAAAGCTTTGCCGAGGCGCGCCATCTCGGGAGATGCCTGCGCGGACTGTGCTCGGAGTAGGGGAATGGGTAGGAACGTCAGGATGAGGGTCAGCAGGAGTGGTTTGCGCATGCGTCCTCCGCTCAGTCGGACGCGCGAACTGCGGTTACGTTAGCCGGACAGGCTATTTGATCTCCATCACTTCCTTTTCCTTCGCCTTGCTCATGTCTTCCATCTTCTTGATCTCGTCGTCGGTAAGCTTCTGGATCTCTTCCATCGCCCGCTTCTCGTCATCCTCGGTGATCTTCTTGTCCTTCATGGCCTTCTTGATGGCATCGTTGCCGTCGCGCCGAATATTGCGGATAGCGGTGCGATGCTCCTCAAGCACCTTGTGCAGGTGTTTGACCATGTCCTTGCGCCGCTCCTGGGTGAGCGGAGGCACGGGGACTCGAATCAGCTTGCCATCATTCATTGGGTTCAATCCCAGGTCGGCGGTCTGAATGGCTTTTTCGATTTGTGGCAGCGACGCGGGATCGAACGGCTGAACGGTAATCAATTGCGCCTCGGGCGCGTGGACCTGCGCGATCTGGTTGAGCGGCATTTGCGTACCGTAATAGTCGACGCTGACGGTGTCGAGCATATGCACTGAGGCGCGGCCGGTGCGAGTCGCCGCCATCTCGCGGCGGAAATCTTCCACCGCTTTTTCCATGCGCGTTTTCAGTTGAACGTAAGTTTCTTTCAGGCCAGGAATTGCGGCCATCGTGGCTTGAGCCATTTCGTCAGCTCCGTATGCAATGAAGTATCAAAACGCTGAATTATAAACCTTTATCCACAGTAAGCAGAGGCAGGACCGCTTACGCGCTCACCAGCGAGCCGATCTTCTCTCCCGTGACAACCTTGCGAATATTGCCATGCTGGTTCAGGTTGAAAATGATGATCGGGAGATTGTTGTCTTTGCAAAGCGAGATCGCCGTCGAGTCCATCACCTTCAAGCCCTGTTTGAGGACTTCCATGTAGGAGATCTCGGCGAATTTCTTGGCGTCCTTCACCAGCATGGGATCGGCGTCGTAAATACCGTCCACCTTCGTGGCTTTTAGGATCGCGTCGGCTTTGATTTCCATCGCTCGCAAAGAAGCTGCGGTATCGGTCGAAAAGTATGGGTTCCCCGTGCCGCCGGCGAAGATCACAATGCGGTTTTTTTCCAGGTGACGGATGGCGCGCCGGCGAATGAACGGTTCGGCAACCTGATTCATTTCGATCGCGGATTGTACCCGGGTATAGACACCCTGCTTTTCGAGCGCGTCCTGGAGAGCAAGAGCATTAATGACCGTTGCCAGCATGCCCATATGATCGGCGGAAACCCGGTCCATGCTGCGCGCCTGCTCGGCTACTCCACGGAAGAAATTGCCTCCCCCAACTACGATTGCGATCTGGATTCCCAAGGAGTGCACGTCCGCCAGTTCAGCGGCGACTTCATGAATGCGGGAGGAATCCACCCCGAAGCCCTGGTTTGCAGCCAGGGCTTCACCGGAAAGCTTGAGCAGAATGCGCTTGAAGATCGGAGTGGTTGACATGATTTGGGAACCAAAGAACGCAGGTCCAGGCGCTGTCGTCCCGAACCTGCCTGATGCTCTCGTTACTTCGCTGCGGCCTCGCCGCCTTCTTCCGCCGACGGCTTGGTGGAAGCCACCGTGGCGCCCGCTTCGCCGACCTTGAAGCGAGCGAAACGGCGTACCGCGATGTTCTCGCCCAGCTTGCCGATCTTGCCTGCGATGAGTTGCGAGATCGAGATGGTCTGGTCCTTGATGAAGGGCTGCTCGAGTAGACAGACCTCTTCATAGAACTTTTCCATCTTGCCGGCTACCATCTTCTCGGCGATATGAGCGGGCTTGCCGCTCTTGATCGCCTGGTCGAGGTAGATTTCCTTCTCGCGGGCGAAATCCGCTTCCGTCACGTCTTCCTTGCGGACATACTTGGGGTCGCTGGCCGCGATGTGCATGGCGATATCGTGCACCAGTTCCTTGAAGTCTTCGGTGCGGGCGACGAAATCGCTTTCGCAATTGACTTCCACCAGGACACCAATCTTGCCGCCGGCGTGAATGTAGCTGGAAACCGATCCTTCGCTGGTCACACGCGCCGCTTTCTTAGCCGCCACCGAGACGCCCTTCTTGCGAAGAATGACGACGGCCTGCTCCAGGTCTCCCTTGGACTCCGACAGGGCCTGTTTGCAATCCATCATGGGCGCTCCGGTCTTTTCCCGGAGCTCTTTTACTTGTGCTGCAGAAATATTCACAGTAGTTGTGCTCATAAATTCAATCGTTGGTCGTTGGCCTTCGAGTTTTTTGCTTTAACCACGCAGAAGATTGATCGTATCGTCTTCTGCAACGACCAAAGACGAACGACCAACGACTGCTTCGTACAAAATTCGACCCGCGCCGGACCACCCGCGCGGGTCTGATTCGCTCGTCGCTTTGCGGAATGCCGTCCCTGCGGGACTTAGTTCTTGATCACCTGCAGCCCGAACGCCGTTCGGGCAGAAATCTAGTAGGTTTGATGCTCCACCTCGGGAGCATCGGCGGTAGCTTCTTTCGCGGCAGCCTGCTTGCGAACGCCACCTCCCAACACGTCTTCCATGCTGATATCTTCCCCGGTCTCTGTGCCGGCGATCTCGGCGTTGCCTTCGGCCGCTTCTTCGGCAGCCGCGGCTTCTGCCTGCCGCGCCTCGCCTGCCATCTGTGCCAGGTCGGCGGTCTGCTTGTCCGTCGCGACTTGCGCGCCTTCGACAACCGAATCCGCAATCTTCGAGGCAAACAGGCGGATCGCGCGCAGGGCGTCGTCGTTGCCCGGGATCACGTAGTCCACCTCGCTCGGATCGCAGTTGGTGTCAACCACTGCCACGACCGGGATGCCTAGCTTGCGAGCCTCGCGAACGGCGATCTGTTCCTTGTTCGAGTCGATAACGAAGATCGCGTCGGGCAGGCGGCTCATGTTCTTGATGCCAGCCAGGTTCGCCTGCAGGTGCTTGCGCTCGCGCTCCAGCTTGATCACTTCTTTTTTCGGCAGCAGCTCGTAACGGCCATCGGTGGCCATCTCGTCGAGTTCTTTCAGCCGCTTCACGGATTTCTGTACCGTCACCCAGTTGGTGAGCAGTCCGCCTAACCAGCGCTGGTTCACGTAATATCCGCCGCAGCGCTGCGCTTCTTCAGCTATCGCGTCCTGCGCCTGGCGCTTGGTGCCCACGAACAGAACGATCCGTCCCTCGGAGGCCAGTTCGGTGACAAACTTCGACGCTTCTTTGAACATCTTCAGCGTCTTCTGTAGATCGATGATGTAAATACCATTGCGCTCGCCGAAGATGTATTCCTTCATCTTCGGGTTCCAGCGCTTGGTCTGGTGCCCGAAGTGAACACCTGCTTCGAGCAACTCCTTCATGGTGATGTTAGCCAAACAACCTCCTTTTTTGGTCTGCATCGCAAGAATGAGGTTTCAAAGTCTCAAGGTTCCAATGTTTCAAGGGTTCTGAAACCTTGAAACTTTGTAACAATGCAACCTTCTTGCGATTGCCATTCCCGTCCCGCGCATGCGAGCACGGGAAGAATTAAACACCTAAATAGTTCATAGTAGCGAGTAGCGAGTACCGAGAATAATCTCTGCTCACAACTCGGTACTCGGTACTGACAACTATCTTTTCGAGTACTGGAAGCGCTTTCTGGCGCCCTTCTGCCCGTACTTCTTGCGCTCTTTGCCGCGCGAGTCGCGGGTGACCATGCCTTCGGCCTTCAGCTTCTTGCGCAATTCTGCGTTGAATTCCATCAGCGCGCGAGCAATCCCAAGACGAACTGCGTCGGCTTGTCCGTCCACACCGCCGCCAGTAACCCGGGCGATCATGTTGAACGACCCCGCGGTTTCAGTCAGGATGAGCGGTTGCCGGGCTGCAATCCGTTGCGAATCGGTCACGAAGTACACGTCAAACGGCTTGCCGTTGACTTTCATCTCGCCGGTACCGGGGCGAAGAAATACGCGGGCAATCGCGGTCTTGCGACGTCCCGTTCCGTAATACTGAACCAGTTCAGCCATTTTTCCCTTCAGCACCCGCTTGTGCCGGTGCTTCAAACCTTTCCAGAGAATTGTCGAACTACGCCCGCGCTTCCAGAGCTTCGGGCTTCTGTGCTTCGTGCGGATGCTTATCGCCGCGGTACACTTTCAGTTTGCTGAACATGTGCCGCCCCATTTTCGTTTTGGGAAGCATGCGCGACACGGCTTCTTCGATCACCAGCTCCGGCTTGCGCTCCATGCGCTTGCGATAATCCTCGGTGCGCAGTCCACCAGGATAGCCGGTGTAATGCTGGTACTTCTTCTGTTCGGCCTTCACACCCGTGGTTTTCACCTTGTCAGCGTTAATCACGATCACGTGATCACCCGTATCGATAAAGGGCGTGTACTTCGGGTTCTCTTTGCCCATCAAAATGCGGGCGACACGCGACGCCAGACGACCCAGCGTCTGTCCCGAAGCGTCCACGACGTACCATTTGCGCGCAATTTCCCCCTCTTTGGGGAAATAGGTTGACATTACGAATCTCCCAGAAATTAAAAAAAACAAAGAAGACCGCTCAGTGCCACTGGCGCTGAAAAGCGCAGGGAATCAGGCGGGCAACCGCAGGACTTCCGAAGCTTTTAAGATAACCCAGGCTCCGCAGAATTGTCAACGAAGTTACTGAGAGGGCTCAGGTTAGGCTCGTATCGCCAGCGCTAAAACGTCTATTCATAAGCCAGTGCGTCAATGGGATCTTTCTGAGCCGCTTTGTAGGCGGGATAAATCGCTCCAATGACAGCCCCAACGATAGCAATAATGGTGGCGCGCAAGATCCACGATCCAGTCACGACAACCCGCAGCAGGGGCAGTTTTTGCAGAATGATTTGCCTTCCCCCAAGGCTAAGTAACACGCCCACAATGATGCCCCCTATGGCCAGCATCACCGTTTCCCGCAGAACGATATTCACGATGTACAACTTGGAAGCACCCAGCGATTTTAGAATGCCGATTTCGCGCGTGCGTTCCATCACCGCTGTGTACATGGATTGGAAGATGACGATGAAGCCGATGATGACCGAAATTCCAATCACAACTTTGATGAAACTGGAGAGGCCGGGATAGTTGGTTGGCGTCATCATCGAAAGGTAGTAGGCCATGGAGGTCGCGACGTAGCGATCCATGCCCGGCACATGTTTGATCTCGTCAACCACGGTATCGGCGTTAGCTGGCGTGTCAAGCTTGAGGTAAAAAAGCGAGGCTTTGCCCTGGGCGCCGATGAGGTCCTGCATCGTGGTAATGGGAACAAACTTGCGGGCGCCCTTGCCCTGCTCGACGATTCCGGATATGCGGAAGCTATGGTTCAGAATCTCGATGTTGTCGCCAACATGAGCATTCTTTGATTTGGCGAACAGATCGTCCACCATGGCGTCGAAAGGACCTTGAAACGGCCCACCAGATAGAAAGTGAAATCGCCCACCCAGCTTTTCGTAACTGGCCAAATCGACTCCCGCAATGACTTCCAAGGCTCCGGCGGTGGATACCGTTGTGACGACGGGAGCTACGACCTTGACCTGCGGCAACTTCGCGAGCACGTCGCCCACTTTGATGGACATGGGCGCTCCCGTGAGGCCCACAATGAATGAAGAGCCAGGAGGCATCACGATCACATCCGCGCCAATTCCCGCCTGCCGTTGCCGCGAGTCATTCAGAATTCCAAGGGAAAGACCGACGATGAGCAGGATGAGCGTGACCTCCAGCGCGATGGCCACAATGCTGATGATCGATCGGACCGGCCGATGCACCAGGTTGGCGAGAATCATCTTGTTCATCATTTCCGGAACGGCCTCTTTCGGGCGAATTGAAGCAGCGAATCAGTGATCATCGCCACCCTTTGATCCCTGGGGCGGCGTTGGCGTTGGCTGATCAAGGCGTACCACATCCGCTCCCGCCGGTTTTTCCAAGGCGAATTTATCGTCTCCCAACGGTCCGTTGATCTGGAGTTTGATAATTGTGAGTGTGATGTCGTACTCCTCTTGGGGACGCCAGATCTCGATTTGTGATGGGAAGTTGATTCCCTCGTACTCTTTGTAATTCTCGTAGCGGGCGTCAGTACGCAGATCGCCATTTTCATCGTAAACCAGTTGGCGATGGGGAAGAAGGTCGGTTCGGCTGAAGATGATTTTGCGCGATAAGAACCAGCCGTGCTCCCCGCGAGCGATCACTTCCACTTCATAATCCGCCTGGTCAACCCGGTGACCTTTGTTGTCGGTCACGATTTCAAAATCGTTCTGCATGACCGCGATCTCGTGCTGGGGATCGATCTTCGGCAGCAGCATTGCGTCGTAAATCTGCTGCGGACGGATGCTTTCCAGGGCACTTGCATTCGGATTGGTAACGTCGTTACGGCCGATGATGAAGCGGTTTTTTGGAGGAATCCACAGTTTGAACTCCTTCCCATCGCTGACCATATCGAACGCCGTATTGCGGACGATGGGAAGCAGGCCGATCATACGCAGCATCGCGGGCTGGCGAATCAGAACGTAACCACGGATCTGCTTGTAGTCGGTGACCTTGCCCTTCTTCACTCCACCGACCGACGTATCAATGTCTACGGTGGCCTGCAAACTATGAATCCTGTCTGCCTGGGTATTGATATAGTCGATGAGTTGCTGTTGGGTTGCGGACTTGAGCGGAGCAGTGCTGACCTGGCGCTCTACCTTATGAGAACGAAACAAACATCCGGTAGACGGCAGGAGAGCGATAAACAAGAGAACAACGTGGACTGGTGAGCGACGCAGCATGAGTAGTCTAAGATTCCAGAACGCCCCGTTCGGACTCCCTGAAGTTTAACCATGAGTATACCCCGGCATTGCGTTACTCAGGGTGGAGCCACCGCTGAGTTTCTGAGGGAAGAACCGTTATGGTCTATGAATTCCTGGTTGAAACCTACGCCACGGAGAGGTTGAAAGTCCTGAGTGTCTGGAGCGAGTTTCGCGATGAGGACCTGGAAGTGCGTCCAAGCCCTTCGGACCCGCGAGGGCGAAGCGTCCGTGAACAGATGGTGCATCAATGCATGAGCGAAGACCTGTGGTTTCGTAACATACTTGGAATTGATGTGAGCGCGCCCCCTCTGCCTGCGCAGGAGACTCGCATGGAATTCATCCGCCGCTATGCGGAGGACAGCGCCAAGCGGGTCATTGTGCTGGAAGGGAAGAACGAGGAGTGGTGGGAAGAGACGGTGAACTTCTTCGACGTGCAGCGTTCGCGGGCCTGGGTCATGGCGCGACGCCTCACGCATACGTCCCATCACCGTGGACAGCAAATGGCGATGCTGCGCATGCTGGGGCGGGACCTGCACAGCAACTATGGCCCGACGGCTGACACCGGCGGGCTGATGCAGAACCACGCGCCTACCATTTACGCGTATCCGACGGTGGAGGCGTTGTTGAAAAACGGCCCGAAAGCGGCACTGCCCGGTGCTGGAGAAAAACCCGTGACCGAAAGGCCGCAGCGTTAGCCTCGCGAAAACGCCAGCGACATGAGCGTGCTTTGCTCGACTTCATGGGCCTTGGCCGACCCGGTAGCCGGACTCGCGCTGGCTGACCGCTTCACCGAGAGCACGGGGCGCTCTCCGGCAAGCCGCCGAATGCGGCTGATCACGTGCGAAAGGGCCCCCATATTCGCCGGTTCTTCCTGCACCCAGACGATATCCCGCGCGGAAGCGTGAGCTTCTATCGCAGCGGAGAGCTCTTTCTCGGGGAACGGATACATCTGATCGAGGAAGAGGATCGCGGTCTCGGCGTCTTTTCTCTTCTTCCTCTCGACGCGGAGCTCGTGACCGATTTTTCCCGTGCAGATCAGAATTCTGCCGGCATTGTGGACTTCGTTGTCTGGAATGACGGGCAGAAACTGTTTATGGCTGAAGTCTTCGATCGGGGAAGAGGCTTCGGGATGCCGCAACATGCTCTTCGGAGTGAACACGACCAGCGGTTTGCGCCATTTGCGCAGCGCTTGTCTCCTTAGCAAGTGGAAGTACTGGGCTGCGTTCGACGGCTGGCAAATCTGGAAGTTGTCGCGCGCGGCGAGTTGTAAGTAGCGTTCGATGCGAGCGCTGGAGTGCTCTGGTCCCTGCCCCTCATACCCGTGGGGCAGCAGCATGACCACGCCGGATAGCAATCCCCACTTGTCTTCTCCGGCGCTGATGAACTGGTCCACCACAGCCTGGGCGACATTAGCAAAGTCGCCAAACTGCGCCTCCCACAGGATGAGCGCCTCCGGGTAATCTCGGCTGTAACCGTATTCGAAACCGAGAACGCCCGCTTCCGAGAGTGTCGAGTTGTAGATCTCGCAGCGGGCCTGGCCCGGCGCGACGTGCTCCAGGGGAACGTATTCCTGCTCGTTTTCGATATCGAGCAACACCGAGTGGCGCTGGTTAAAAGTTCCGCGCCGCGAGTCCTGACCACTCAGACGCACCGGAATGCCGGCTTTTGCAAGACTGCCAAAGGCGAGCGCCTCGGCCATGCCGTAGTCCACCGCGCGTTTGCCCAACACCATCTCGGCACGCTGCTCAAGCAGCTTTTTCACCTTGGGGTGGATGTGAAATCCCTCGGGATAAGTGGTGAGCTTCTCCCCAAGTCCCCCCAACTCCTCGAGTGTCAGTCCGGTCTCTACCTCGTACTCGGGCAGATACCGCCCACCCTTGAACTGATCCCAGTAATTCGGCAGATCGCGCAAGGTCGGTTTCTTGGTGATAGATCCAGCCTGCTTCTGCGCTGCTTCCAATTCGGCTTTGATCGCGGAGACTCGAGATTGCACATCGTTGATCTCGGAGTCCTCGGCGTACAGCTCCCAAAGCGGCGGATGTTCCCTGATCGCTTTGTAGAGCAGCGGCTGCGTAACGGTAGGATCGTCGACTTCGCTGTGACCGTGCCGGCGATAGCCGATCATGTCAATGACCACATCTTCGTGGAACGTGTAGCGGTATTCGAGGGCCATGCGGCCGACTCGCACCACCGCGTCCACATCCTCCGCGTTCACGTGAAAGATCGGAATCGACTGACGGCGCGCAATCTGTGCCGCAAAACGGGAGGAGTGCAGCTCACTGCTGAGCGTGGTGAATCCCAGCAGATTGTTGACGATCACGTGGACGGTGCCGCCGACGGTATATCCCGGGAGGTCGGCGTAGTTCAGAGTCTCGGCAAAAATTCCTTGTCCGGCAAAAGCACCGTCGCCGTGGACAATCAGCGGCAGGAATTGTTCGCGGCCACCTTCTCCAGCACGGTCCTGCTTGGCGCGGGTACGACCGACGGTGACCGGGTCGACTGCTTCGAGGTGCGACGGATTTGAGACCAGGTGGATATGAATCTTCTTTCCGCTTCGCGTGACGTATTCCCCGGTCGCGCCCATGTGGTACTTCACGTCTCCCCCGCCCAGAACGCTGCGTGGATCCACATCCTCAAATCCGGCGAACACCTCTTCGGGAGCGCGCTTGGCTACGTGCGTAATAACGTTCAGACGGCCGCGATGGCTCATGCCCATCACGAGTTCAACCGCCCCGTGCTCCGCGGCGGCGTCCAGAATTTCATCCACCAGCGGCAGCAAGGCGGTCACACCTTCGAGGGAAAATCGTTTGGTGCCCAGATATCTCTGCTGCAAAACCAGCTCAAACAGATCGCCGCGAATCAACAAATCGAGAATCCGTTGCTGATCTACGGGCGCGGGTTCGGCTTCCATGCGTTCCAGGATCCAGTGCCGCCGGGCGGGGTCGGCGATATGCATCATCTCCACCCCTATGGTGCCGCAGTAAATGCGACGAGCTTCCTGCGCCAGTTCCCCGTCAATTTTCAAGTCCGGATGCGATGCGGGTGGGAGAAACCCGAGCGGATCGAGATCCGCCTCCAGATATCCCCAACGGCGAAAGGCATCAAAAACCCGCTCGCGATCGGGGTTGGGAGCCTCCAGCACTCCGGCGCCGGAAGCCACCCCTGCACTCTTCGATTTGGTCGGCATAATTCTTGTCTAGGATAAAGGATGCGGGGCAGTTTGTGCTGGATTCGGAAGACATTCACCGCCGAGATCGCCGAGAAGAGTCAAGCTGGCTGCAGTTGTGCTATCGGCGCAGTAAAATCAACTGCAATGACCAACCCAATTCCTGCAGGGCACGGTACTCCGGCCTTGGTCGGCATCCCGTTCGACGCGAACTCTTCTTTCATGCGGGGCACGGCCGAGGCGCCTCCCATTATCCGGGAGGCATTCCGCTCCGACTCGACAAACCTTTGCACCGAGAGCGGGTTGGATCTCGAGGGCAATCCCATGTTCACAGACGCTGGCGACATGAAAGTCTCCGAGGACCATGCGTTCCGTGATATCGAAGCCGGCATAAGTCAGATGTTGGACAAAGGCCAGCGCCCGATCTCGCTGGGCGGCGATCACTCGATCACTTACCCCATAGTGCGCGCGCTCTACAGGAAGTTCGGACAGCTCAGTATCATTCACTTCGACGCGCATCCCGATCTTTACGAGGAATTCGATGGCAACCGGAATTCCCATGCCTGCCCGTTCGCGCGCATTCTTGAAGAGAGCATGGTGAAGCAGTTGATCCAGGTGGGCATTCGCACCATGAATCCACATCAGAAGAAGCAGGCCGAGAAGTACGAGGTGCAGGTCATCGAAATGGAGAAATTGCCGATGTATGACCGATTGAAGCGCGCAGGACCGGTTTACATCTCCTTTGATGTAGACGCGTTGGATCCGGCATTCGCGCCGGGCGTCTCACATCGCGAGCCTGGAGGCATGACGGTTCGCGAAGCCATGCGCCACCTGCACGCCATCACCGGCGATATCGTGGGCGCCGATCTGGTCGAATACAACCCGAAGCAGGATGTGTCGAACCTGACCGCCGCAGTGTGTGGCAAGATCCTGAAAGAATTGCTGGGAAAGATGTTGGGTTGCTAGAGCCTCTTCCCCGGAAGGCAAACGAGGATAGGGCCTGATTACGGCTGTGGAGGGATTTGAACTAAGACCCATTCCTCACAGCGAAAGTGAGGAATGGGGCTCTCCGCGGTTAAAAGTTGAACATGTCCGTCAGGTCGCCGATCGCGGGTCCATTGATCGGGACATAAGGATTTGACGGATCCGCGATGGGATTTGGCAGATTGTCGCGGCTGCGATTACTGATCGTGGGCAGGTTCCAGTTCTTCTCGATGAACTTGAGAATGGAAACGTGATCATAGTAAGTGTGAACCACGCGCCCACCCTTAGAGAACTGGGAGATCACGATCAGAGGGATGCGGGTGCCGTCGCCGAAGAAATCGAGCGGCTGCACGTATCCCGAATCCCAGTACCCGCCGCCCTCGTCGGCCGTGACGATTATCGCGGTATTCTTCCAGATTTCCGGTTTGCTCTGCACCACCGTGACGATCTTTTCCGTGAACGCTTCGAACAAGTCCCACTTGGAGTTCGTCGGATGTCCGTCAAGGTAGCCATCGGGCTTCACGAATGACACCGCCGGAAGGGTCCCGGTCTGGATGTCATTGTAAAGGTCGGTGATGTCCTTCAGATTGTTCTCGCGGACAGTCTGATTGGTCATGATCGCCGACTCGTACTGGAAGGGGTTGCAGATATCGCAATAGCGATGCAGGCTGTAGTTGGCCGGGTCCTGCACATACAGATTCCAGCCTTCGCCGTAGTACTTCCACGACACGTTGTTCGCCATGAGCACATCCGCGATGGTGGGTACGCTGGAGGGCGGAATTACAAATTCACCGGTATTAACGCTTCCGTCTCCGAAGAAGCCGGGCGCGTAGTTGTTGAGCAGATAGTAGTGGCCGGGATCGCAGTTTGGGTTGGGGTGATAGGGAAGGGAGCTCAGATAGCTGAGCACCGCCGAGACGCCGGGCTGAGTAGAGTCGGAACAGTTGCTGTAGGTTCCGCCACTGTAGCCGTCTTGGGTGTACCAGTTATTGGTGCCCGGCATGGGGTTGGGATTTTCGATCTGGTTGCTGGGAGGGGTGAGCGGGTTGCCGTTTCCATCGCTGTACCAGAGGAAGTCTCCGCCACCAATGGCAAAGCTGTTGGCGCCGGTTCCTCCCATGACCGATTGGTGCATGTTGTCGGCAACCGCGTACTGGCGAGCCCAATTCGCAGAGACCGAAGCCTCACCCTTCGCCATGTTGTAGAACTCCATCGAAGTGGAACCTTCGAAAGTAGTCTGAGTGGTGAAGGAAGAGGGCCGTGGAGCGCCGTTCGATCCAGCACCCACGCTCACCTCAACATAAGGGAACAGGTCTTTGCGACAGCCGCTGGGATCGGAAGTGGTGGCAAACGCGATATTGCAATCGAGTTGCTGCCACATCTGGTAGAAACGATGCACCGGGCTGCTGGCGTACTGATCATAGCCGATGTTCAGCCAGAATGGTCCGTTCGGGAGATTGTTCACGTACGGAATGCGAGTGTCTATAGCTCCAAAGGGCAGGCCGGAAGCTCCGCTAACAAGGAGCTTGTAATCTTTTGGCAGAAGCGCCGGCTCGGCCGCCATGGCAGCTGCAATCGTAGCAAAGGGAGCGGGATTGGAATCGTCAGCAACGGTTGGCGTGAAGCCCGTGTTGACCGGCGGCAAATTCGTGAACAGTCCGCGCGGGCTCGGGCTGAGCTGGAAAACTCCGGTATCGGAAGCTTTATACTGCGCGGCCTGCGCGAAGTTTGGCCCGGGCGTGCCGTTTTCTGTGACGATTCCCTTCGACAGCAGATTGGAGACGGTCTGACCCTGCGGGGGCTTGTAAGTTGCGAACAGGTGATCGAAAGTGCGATTCTCACCGACGACGACGATAACGTGCTGGATGGGCGTGGTAGTTGTGGCGGCTTTGGTTTGGGCGGCGAGCGGCGCGGGTGCAAACATGTTCACCAACAGCGCGAACAGGCTGGTTCCGACTCCCGCATGCCGGGCAGCGCTGGCAAGCAGACCTCGAGACATAAATTCTCCTTCACTGGTTTCACTACGCCCCAACGGTGTCGCCCCATCGACCCGATGCACCAACCTAAAATGCGCAAGGACGAACTTTGGTTAATGGCTGGTCAATAACCGATTAAAAAAATTCCACAGGAAATATTGGATCGCGGAGTCCATTTCAAACAGAGCTGGCAGCACCGAGCCGCTTTCCCGGTTCCTGAGACTCTGCATCGGCTGCTCTCCCTTCTCGAAGCGAAGTGGATCAACCAGCGGACGCCAGCGATGGTCGCCGCTCTGCTCCTAAAAGCGCTGCTATGGCAGGATGAGAACGGGAACATCTCGGGGACCTTTCCATATTCCCGGGTACCTCGCCAGGCGCCACGGAATTTCCGGAGTTGGTGCGCTGGTGCAGAAAGCGTTAGAGTAGGCGGGCAGAGAAGATCACTCCATGCCCAACGTTGAATACCCCGCACGCGCGCGCGATCATCTTGCCAACGAACGCACCTTCTTAGCCTGGGTACGCACCGGGGTTGCAATGGTGGTGTTTGGATTCGCCATCGGCCGATTTGCCATTGCAATCCGTGAGTTGCTTACCATCAATGGCCAAATTCCGAAAACCGCGGGGCTCTCGGTCTGGTTTGGAGTCATCGCCATCATTACCGGCGGGGTGCTGGTATTCACCGGCTGGAATCGCTACCGGCGCACTCGACAGCAACTTGATTCGGGGAAATTTCAGCCTGCCGGAACGGTGATCGACGTGGTGGCGGTGTTTACCGTGGGATTCGGGCTGGCACTTGCTACTTACCTTGTCTATATCCAGGCGACTCTGCATTAACCGCCTATGTCAACCGATTATGAGAAAGAACTCGCGGCCCGTGCCAGCCTCGCATTCGTAAAGGACGGCGATGTGGTTGGCTTGGGGACGGGTTCGACTGCCTCTATTGCCATCCAGTTGCTTGGGGAACGGGTGCGAGAAGGGCTTAGAATTCTCGGGATTCCAACTTCCCAACGCTCAAAGCAGTTGGCTGAAAGTGTGGGTATTTCGCTCACCACGCTGGATGAGGTCCAGCAGATCGACGTGGATATTGACGGCGCGGATGAGGTTGACCTCCAACTGCGGTTGATTAAAGGCGGGGGAGGAGCGTTGCTGCGGGAGAAAGTGGTGGCCTCGGCCGCGGAGCAGTTCGTGGTGGTTGCCGATTCCAGCAAGCAAGTGCCTGTGCTCGGTGGCTTTCCGCTGCCAGTGGAAGTGATTCCGTTTGCGCAGGCGCTGGTCATTCGCGGTATTCAGGCGATGGGCGCAACAGTGAACCTTCGCCGATATCCTTACGGGAATCCCTTCGTGACCGATGAAGGTCATCACATCCTTGATTGCGATTTCGGTGCCATTCATGATCCCGAGTCCCTGGCTCGCACCTTGAACGAGATGCCGGGCATCGTAGAGCACGGCCTATTCATCGACATGGCGACGATTGTTCTGATCGGTAAGGGCTATGAAGTCGTCGAATTGCGGCGCTAACCCCAGATCTCGCCCAATGCGCGATAAAAGTTCTTCCCCATGACTTTCTCCACCACTTCTTCCGAGTATCCCCGCTTCTCCAAACCGGCCGCGATGATCTGCATACGATCAGGCGTATTCAAATCGGGCGAATAAGGAGGGCGGTCTTCCTCAGGAGCCGCAATCCCGAGTTTGCGACGATTTTCCATGTCATCGGCGAGTCGCTGGCGCTGCTCGGGAGTATCGGGAAAGGTGTCGATCACGCCGTCGCTGCCGATACCGACATGATCGGTTCCTGCCACCTTGAGCGCGTGATCCAAATGTGCAAGCGCGTGCTCTCGCGTTGGTAAACTGGGGCTCGCGACCAGGTAAGGCATGAAATAAATTCCGACAACGCCACCGCGATCCGATAATGCCTTCAGTTCGTGATCGTCTTTGTTTCTAGGATGCTGATGGATGGCGTTGCACCCGGAGTGTGTGATCAGCACCGGCTTCTTTGAGGTCTCGATGCCTTCCGCCGTGGTTCGCTGTCCCGAGTGGCTCAGATCCACGACAATACCAAGTTCATTCATCTTTGCGCTAGCCGCGCGGCCAAGCTTGCTCAGGCCGGCATTGGCAGGCTCCAGGCAGCCATCGCCGAACAGGCTGCGGTTGTTGTAGGTCAACTGCATCACCCGCACGCCGAGGTCGCGGAAGGTGCCGAGCCGCTTCAGATCGGGCCCCATCGGATCCGGGTGCTGGAACCCCATCAGGATGCCAATCTTCCTTTCCTGCTTGGCCCGGTCGAAATCGGATTGCCGTCGCACGATTGTCCAATGCGCGGGATCATTTTCGACCATCCGTTCGACAAAGCTGATGTTCTCGACCGTGTCGTCAAACGACGGTGCGGAGATGGTCCAGTGGATCGCCGTCACGCCGGATTGCTGTGCTTGTTTCAGGATTTCCGGTTTGACGATTGTGTCTTCGGTGTTGACGCTGCATAGGGCGTCGATGACCATCCACTTGCGATAGTTCTGCGTTGTTTGTGCGAAGGTGGTGAGCGGTGCGAATCTCAGGAGCATCCCGAGTTGTGTGGTATTTCGAAGGAAGGCGCGGCGGTCCATAAGTTCCTGGTGGTTGTCCCTGAAAGGGCTCTGCATTTTGGTGCGACTACATGCCGGGTAAAGCCAACGGGCTCGATCCTTTTATCGGCGGTTCACAACTTCGTGTATAGCCTGCAAGAGGCGTTCGACTTCGTCCAGCGTGTTGTAATGGGCCAGCCCGATCCGCAGGAAGCCGCCCTCTTTTTCGACATCAAGTAACTCGGTCAAGTTCAGCGCGTAGTAATTTCCATCCCAGGTGAAGAATCCGAGCTCCCCGAGCTGGGTGGCAAGCTCCAGCGGCGTGTGCCCCTCAATACGCACGGCGATGGTCGGGCAGCGCTGCGTGAAACGTCCAGGGTCACTGATGCCATAAAGTCGCAGGCCCCTGACCTCTAACAGTCCCTCGATCAGCCGGGCCATTAACGTGCGCTCGTGCCTTTCGATGGCCGCATAGGCGGCGAGCAACGCCTGCCGGCGATTCGCAGCAGACCGATCCCCGCGTCGGCCTAGATCAGCGAGATAATCAACGCACGCCGTGATTCCGGCGATGCACTCGTGGTTCAGCGTCCCCAGTTCCCAGCGATACGGAACAGCATCGCTGTTGGCACGCACCTTGTAGGGACGTAGCCGCTGCAAATGCTCACGCTTTCCATAGAGCACGCCCATGTGCGGTCCAAAGAACTTGTAAGTCGAGCAGACCAGAAAATCGCAGTCGAGATCCTTGACGTCAATCGGACCGTGCGGCGCATAATGAACCGCGTCAATGTATGCCAGCGCTCCTCCGTTATGTGCCAACTTCACAATTTCTTTGACTGGGTTGATAGTTCCCACCGCATTCGACGCATAACCAGTCGCGACTAGCCGGGTATGGCCGCTGATCTTTTTCGCCATGTCGTTCATGTCGAGCGTGCAATCTTGCTGCCGGACATTCACGAAGCGAACGGTCGCGCCGGTCTCTTCGAGCGCCCGCCAGGGCGAGACGTTCGCGTCATGGTCCAGGTGCGTCAGAACGATTTCATTCCCAGGGCCAAGCTCGCGGCCGATGGCTCGGCTGACGGCAAATGTAAGGGCCGTCATGTTCGCGCCGAAGATGATTTCGTCAGGGGCGCAATTCAGAAAATCCGCCATGGCCTGGCGCGCTCCGTCCAGCACCGCATTGGTGCGCCGACTGGTTGCATATGCGCCGTTGGTGTTGGCATTCGAACGCGACAGATAATCGGTGATTGCGTTGATCACCCCTTGCGGGACCTGGGTTCCACCGGGGCCGTCGAGAAACACCGCCGGATGACCATTCACAGTCTGGTTGAGAGAAGGGAATTGCGAGCGTACCCAGTGGACGTCCAATGACACTTCTGCTCTACTCTGTGTAGTTGTCATGATCGAGTTTTTCGCTTCCTATAGTTTGGTCCCGACTGCGCGCACGAGATCCGCAAACATCCCGTAAGCTGTCGCCTCCAGACCCGGATTATTCTCCGTGATCACCAGTTCTGGAAAGATGTCAGTTTCGAAGCAAATGATAGAAGATGTGCCCGAAACCGCCGCCATCGGATCTGACAAAGGCACCTGCTCCGGTTGCACCCATGCCGTTACTCTACCCTCGGTGATATGTGCGCGACAGACCAGCTTGTATGGAGTTCCAGCCGCTCGCGCGGCTCGTACTTCTTGCGCAGTGAGCGCGCGAATACCCCTCCGCTCAATTTGATCGCTCTTGATGGGCAGGCCCATGAGCACTCGTATCAATGCAGCTGTCTTCAGCGTTGCATCCCAGCCATCAATATCGTGGCTCGCATCGGTTTCCGCTACCCCGATCTCCTGCGCTCGCTTGAGAGACTCGTCAAACGATAGTCCTTGCTCGATCCCGCTGAGAATCACGTTGGTAGTTGAGTTCAGAATCCCATGAAAGCCTCTTAGTTGAAGCGCGGGAAGCCCCTCGCGAAACATGGAGAAGATTGGTACGCCATCCATGACCGTGGATTCAAACAGGAACCTTCGGCCATTCTTCTCAGCCAGATCCCGCAGTTCTTCATAGGCATGCACCACCGGACCTTTGTTGGCGGTGATGACATGAGCTCCCAGTTCCAGAGCGGCGCGGATGTGGTCGGTGGCGGGCTGTCCAGTGGTGGGATTCAGCGAAGTTGCCTCAAACAGGACCTCCGCGCGCGCCGCGCGTAACCAGTCCCGAACGTTCGAAGCTGTGGGAACAAGCGCCCCAGGAAAGCGCTCAGGATCAATTCCGCTCGAATCGCAAATCCATCCCAGGCGTCGGCTCGCCACGCCAGTGATGCGCCACTCGATGCCGCGCCGTTGAAGCTCTCGCGACTTTTCTACAAGCAGGCGCGCCAGGGTGCGGTTGACATTCCCGAATCCGAGCAGACAAAGGTTATAGACAGGAATAGGAAAGCCTCAAACAGCAGATCTCCAAGCTGAGCAGCAACGCACAAAAAACTGACCTTTCACTTGCCGGCACTAACCCATCATAGACGTGTGCTCAGGTTGAATCTTGTACATCACGCGAGTTTCGCCGGGCTGGCGGTACGGATACTTGTCCACCCCCAGGTACTTCTTGGCCATCTTGTCGATGTGCGCGTCTGCGCCGTCCTCGGTGATTTCAGACACGCGGCCGCGAATTTCCAGATAGCGGTAGGGATTATCGGGATCGATGATCGCCAACGAAACTCGAGGGTCCCGCCGCAGGTTTCGGTCTTTCTGGCGGCCCTTTGCGGAATTCACGATCACCTGATCGCCATCAATGTCGACCCACACCGGGGTGACCTGGGGATGGCCATCGGGCATGTTCGTCGCAAGGCTGGCGAACGCGCGCTTGTTAAACAGGTCTCGATATTTTTCAGGAATCGCTTCGGACATGCTTGCCTCCGTACCTTCTCTCCAACACTTAAGATCGTCTTTCGCGATTATAAGCTGCGCTTTGGTGAACGAACACTTGCCGTGCCTTATCGCAGTCCGGTCAGCGTGACTGTCGTGTGTATACTGGCAGCCCGGAAGAAGTTCGCTGTTCCGGATGTGCAGCTTGTGACTCCCACCGAGGAATACACCCAACGCCTGATATCGCGTGAGTCGCGCGCCGCGCAACTCGATAAAATCCACCTTCGGCTTGGAAATGTGCGTCTCGTGCTGGTTGTTGTTGCAGGCCTTATGGCGTACCTCTCCCTGGGCCGGCAACTCTACTCCCCCTGGTGGATCGCGGCCCCACTCGCAATTTTCTTCGGGATTGCCGTGTACCACTCTCGCGTGCTGGAACAACTCGCATGTGCCAATCGCGCCTCTTCCTATTACCGTGATGGCTTGGCGCGCATCGCAGATCAATGGCTGGATCTGGGAGATAGCGGTGAACGCTTCGTGAACCCACATCACGTGTACGCGTCCGACCTGGACTTGTTCGGGAAGGGAAGCCTGTTTCAACTGCTCTCCACCGCGCGCACACGAATGGGGCAAGAAACACTCGCGGGTTGGTTGCTAGCGCCCGCTCCGACCAGAACCATTCTTGATCGCCAAGCCGCAATACGCGATCTTCGCGATCGCACCGACCTGCGGGAAGAGTTGGCCCTTCTTGGCGAAGCGGCTCGCATCGGAGTTCACAGTGAAAAGCTGATTGAGTGGGCGGAAGCTCCCAACCGGCTGCGCACTCGCTGGTTTCGTTGGCTTGCACCCGCGTTTGCGCTGCTCGCCATCGTCGGGGCAATTCTTTGGGCCATGCAAGGCACGGGTTGGCCATTCCTGCTTATCGTCATCGTTGAGGCGGCGATTACCTTTCGCTTGCGCAAGCACCTTGAGCTTATCCTGCACGGAACAGAGAAAGCCCTGGGTGATCTTGATCTACTCTCCTCCGTACTCGACCTCCTGGAACGCGAAACCTTCGGCGCTTCTTTGCTGCAAACCTTAAGTGGCGACCTTTGTTCCCATACCGTGCCGGGATCGGGCGTGATTGCGCGCTTGCGCAGCATCGTTCACTACATCGAAGCGCAGCATAACTCCGTGGTCCGGGCGCTGGATATTCCCTTGCTCTATTCGGTGCAGGTGGCCTATGCGGCTGAAGCGTGGCGGGAGCAGCATGGGCGTGCGGTTCGAGGATGGCTGCAAACCGTCGGCGCCTTTGAGGCGCTGCTTTCGCTGGCTACCTACCATTATGAGCATCCGGGAGATCCCTTCCCGGAGTTCGGTGAAGGCAACCCCAGCTTTTCCGCGCGCCAACTCGGGCACCCTCTGTTGCCCGCCGCCACCTGCGTCCGAAACGACGTGAGTGTGGGGGGCGAGACTCGGGTACTGCTGGTCAGCGGGTCGAACATGTCGGGCAAGAGCACACTGCTGCGGGCGATCGGGATCAATGTCGTGCTGGCTATGGCCGGGGCGCCGGTGCGCGCTGATGGTTTTCGCCTTACCCCTCTGCAAGTTGGGGCGAGCATCCGTATCAACGATTCCCTTCAGGAGGGAAGTTCGCGTTTTTATGCCGAAATCACCCGCCTGCGCCAGATTTTCGATCTGGCACAATCCGCGCCACCGTTGATGTTCTTACTGGATGAGCTCCTCCAAGGCACCAACTCCACAGACCGCCGAATTGGCGCGGAAGGCCTGGTGCGGGCGTTGCTCGAGCGCCGCGCCATCGGAGTCATCAGCACCCACGATCTTGCGCTCACTCAAATTGGCGGCGAGCACCAGGGACAGATCCATAACGTTCACTTCCAGGACGAACTCCGGGATGGAAAAATTCGCTTTGACTATCAGTTGCGCGAGGGCGTAGTTGCCAAAAGCAATGGTCTGGAACTCATGCGATCGATCGGGCTGCAGGTCTGAATCTTTCGGAGGCCATTGGTCATCTCGTATAATTCGGCCACTTACCGGGAAAATTGGAATTGTTTATGACCTGCGTTTCGCTTCGTAGACGAGCGCCGCTGTTGCTGGCGCTGGTGCTTGCGGTTGCACTTCACGCGCAAAATGCGCCCGCGAAATATCCGCCCACCGTTGTGTTTATGACCGACTTCGGTGTGCTGGACGACTCGGTAGCCATCTGCCGTGGTGTGATGTATTCCATCGATCCTGAACTTCGCATCGTGGATCTCACCCACCAGGTCACTCCATTCTCTATTCTCGATGGAGCGCGCTTTCTTTTTGGCGCGACCCCGTACTATCCCCCGGGCACGGTATTCGTCGTGGTGATTGATCCCACTGTCGGAAGTACGCGCAAGGCGGTCATAGTGAAATCAAAACGCGGACAATATTTTGTGTTGCCAGACAACGGATTGCTCACTCTGGTGCAGGACCGCGACGGGCTCGAGGCTGCACGCGAAATCACCAACCGGGATTGGATGATTGGCGCCGCGCTGTCGTCGACATTTCACGGGCGTGACATCTTTTCGCCTGCGGGAGCGCACCTGGCGCGAGGAGACGACTGGACCCAGGTGGGTCCCGAGATTGCTGTCAATAAACTGGTGCGCCTGAATCTTTCGCCCGCAAAACTGGACGACAAGGGGTTGCATGGAGAGGTGCTTGCCACCGACGGTCCATTTGGGAATCTTGTAACCAACATCAGCGGCGAGGAATTTCTTAAACTCGGGTACGGACGCGGGCAGAACGTTCACATCGTGATCGGCAAAAACGAAATGCACGTTCCGTTCGTTCACACCTTCGCCGATGTTCCGCTGAAAAAGCCATTGCTCTATATCGATTCCCGCGGAAGGGTTGGCGTTGCCGTAAACCAGGCGAGTTTCGCCTCCGTTTACAACATCAAGCCACCGGTTCCCATCACCATTGATCGTGCGAAGTAGTTCCGTACGGGCCGTCGCTCCATCGAGCGCAAAGGAGGGCCCATGAAGGTTGCAATCCGTACGTTTTTCCTCGGTGTCTTGCTCATTCTTCTTTCCTCTCTCACAATGGCGCAAAGCTATCGTGGATTGATTCGAGGCACGGTAGTCGATCCCAGCGGGGTTGTCATCGCGGATGCGAAAGTTACGGTCAAAAGCGCGGCCACCGGCCTGAGGCGCGAGACACGCACGGGGATCGATGGAGCTTACGTTTTCGCCGAACTCCCTGCCGGGACCTACACTGTCATTGCCGAGGCTGGCGGGCTCTCTCCAGTGGGTCAAAACGTGCTCGTCAACGTGGGACTCGACAGCATCGCGAACTTTGATTTGACCAGGGTCGAGCGCAGGGTCGAATCCATCAATGTCGAAGCCTCGGCGCCGCTGGTCGAAGCAAGCCGCGACGTTCTGGGCGAGGTGGTGCCGCGCAAGCTGGTTTCCGATTTGCCTCTTAACGGGCGTGATTTTGGCAAACTGGTAGCGCTGGTTCCGGGCGCCACTGTTGAGCCTTCCGGCGTTGCCGCTATTCAGAGCGGGTTTGGCCAGTTTGCCATCAATGGCAGCCGCGACCGGTCCAACAATTACACCTTGGATGGAACGGACAATAACGATCCCTTCTTCAACAACTCAGCCTTTAACCAGACTGGCATCGGCGGCGCGCCGGCCTCGATTTTGCCCATCGATTCCATCCAGGAATTCAACCTGCAATCGCAATTCAGCGCGGAATATGGGCGCAATACCGGCTCGGTGGTGAACATCATTACCAAGTCCGGCAGCAACAAGTTCCATGGGTCGCTGTTCGAGTTCCTGCGCAATGACCTGTTCGATGCGCGCAACTTTTTCAATCGCGCACTCGATCAATCCGGCAACAGCATTCCGAAGAGCGCATTCAGGAACAACCAGTTCGGGGCGTCGGTGGGCGGGCCCATCCTACGGGACAAGACCTTCTTCTTCGGCGCCTATGAGGGCCAGCGTGAGCGCGTGACTTCGGATTTCACGTTCCTGGTGCCCACGCAGCAACAGATTACGAACGCGCAAGCCATTGCACAAGGCGGATTTGTGGGCGGCGGCACGGTGCCGGTGAATCCCGCGCTCACCGCGATCCTGCAACAGTATCCGGCCGCGACAGGGTTCAACGGACAGACTGGAACGCTGGTGGGCGGCGTTCACGACAAGAATGATGTGGATAGCCTGATCGCGAAAGTGGATCACCAGGTCAGCGATTCACAGTCGCTTTCGGTGCGATACGCGTTTGCTCGCAGCCAGCAGACATTTCCGTTAGGCGGGCTGGGATTCGGCGCCGGATCGCGTCTGCCGCAATTCGCCCAGACTTCTCCGACCCGCGTGCAGTTGGTGTCCGCGAGCCTGTTGTCTACGGTCAGTTCCAACCGCATCAATGAAGTCCGCTTCGGCTACAGCCGCTATCGGACCTCGTTCAGTTCCCTCGATGCCAACAACGATTATTCCTCACCGAGCTTGAATTTCGGAACCAGTAAGCTGGGATTGCCTGAGATCGATTTCAGCGGGATCTTCGACAATCTGGGCACGTCGGCGTTCAGCATTCCACGCGGGCGGACGAGCCAGACGTTTCAGGTTCTCGACAACTTCACCTGGGCGCGCGGGAGACACACAATCAAGTTGGGCGGCGAATATCGGCGCGCTGCTATTGACAGCTTCAATGACAACCTTGAGCGCGGCCTGTTCTCGTTTGGCTCGGAAGATCCGGCGGGATTGAATGCCTGCCAGGGGGCGCCGCTCGCGGGATGTTCCGACGATCCTACCTTGGCGCTGGTGGGCTTTTATCTTGGCGACACTTTTCCGCTCGCCAATGCCGGAAACACTCGGCGCACCACCTACAACAATGGCTTGGCCTTTTTCGTGCAGGATGACTATCGGGCAACTTCCAGATTGACCATCAACCTGGGACTGCGATGGGAGTATTTCGGGCCGCTCAGCGAAGTGAACAACCTGCTGTCGAACCTGGGCCGCGATGGAAACCTGGCGCTGGTCGGCAGCGACGGATTAGATGGAGCCTACCGGCGTGACCTGAACAACTTCGGACCTCGCGTCGGCTTCGCCTGGAATGCACGCAGCAAGTTGGTGGTCCGCGGCTCTTACGGAATCTATTACGACTACATTCCGCAGGATCTTTTGATCGCGAACTTTACAAATTCTGCGGGCTTGGTCACGAACCCGATTGGCCCGCAGCCAGTGGTCTCCCTCGCCAACAATTATGATTCGTCAGCCTTCAACGGCAGCAGCCCTGGCAGTCCTGTGTTTACTTTGCCGGCCGCTCCCTTCCCGCCGGTGGGCGCCGACATCTTCGTCACCCCGCGAAATCTTGCAACTCCGTACGTGCAGAACTGGAACCTGAATATCGAGCACGAACTCGCGGATGGCGTGGCAGTCCAACTCGGCTACGTGGGCAGCAAGGGGACCAGACTGGTGCGTCTCCGAGACGCCAATCAGGCCGATGTGAATGGAAACCGCAGCAACTTCCCGCAGTACGGATTTGTGGATGAGTTTGCGACCATCAGCGCGTCAACTTACCACGCCTTGCAGGCCACCTTCCGCACCCGAAGCTGGCGCGGGCTCTCGGGGTTCACCGGATATACCTGGTCGAAATCGCTCGACGATGCCTCTGACGGAATCGACTTCAACTTTGCCACGGTTGCAATTCCGCAGGATTCGAACAACCTGAAGGCGGAGCACGGCCCTTCGAATTTCGATACCCGTCATCGCTTCACGGCTGCGTTCACCTATGAGATTCCCAGGCTTCCGGGCCCGAAACGGCTTGGCGAAGGATGGCAGGCCAATACAATCGTGGGCGCTCAGAGCGGTCGCCCGGTGCCGATCGTGAACTCGAACGACACCAGCGGTGTGAGTTTTCCGACGCCCTCGAATTTCCACCAGCGCCCGAACGTAGTGCCCGGCGTGAATCCAGTCAATTCGAACTGGCAGCAAGCGCCCGACGTCATTGGATACCTGAATGGTTCAGCCTTTACGCAACCGCCGGATGGGACATTCGGAAATCTAGGGCGCAACGAAATTTATGGACCGAAGTTCTGGAACGTGGATTTCGCAGTGACTAAGAACACCCGCCTGACCGAGAGTGTCAGCCTGCAGTTACGCGCGGAACTGTTCAACATCTTCAATCATCCGAATTTTGCGTTGCCGAATTTCTTCATTGTGCCGGGAAGCCCGGCGCAAGGTTTGATTACGCAAACGCCCGACCAGGCTCAGACTAACCCGGGGCTGGGCGGCGGCGGTCCGCGCGTAGTGCAGTTGGGAGTTAAGATTAATTTTTAGGCAGGAAGAGCACCCGACCTGGCCTGCATGCCGCTGTTATGCGGGGCCAAGATGGAATTCGCGTCTGATGCGTTCTGAGATCAAATCCCGCGGAGCCTCGTCCGCGGGATCATCGAGGAAAGCTGTGCCTACAGCCTCAGATCTCGGTTGCGATTCTGGGCAGCACTGCTCGCAGCAAGCCCACGAAGTCTTCTCTGACTCGCGCCGTAGTTTCAAGGACTTCTTCATGATTAATAGGTTGCTCCAGGATCCCCGCTGCCATGTTGGTCACGCACGAGATGGCCAGGACCTTAATTCCCATGTGCGCGGCGGTGATCACCTCGGGAATGGTTGACATTCCGACCAGGTCCGCACCGATGGTTCGCAAGTAACGAATCTCAGCAGGAGTCTCGTAACTCGGACCGAGCAGTCCAACATACACGCCTTCGTAAAGACTCTTGCCGGAACGCCTACCCTCTTCCAAAGCTATCTCGCGATAAGGTTTCCAGTACACCTTGGTCATGTCGGGAAAGCGGGGGCCGAGACGATCGTCATTCGGTCCCACCAGCGGGTTGCTTCCTTGAAGATTGATGTGATCGGTAATCACGACCAGCGCGCCCTGCTGATATCGGAGGCTGATTCCACCCGCCGCGTTGGTCAGGATCAGGGCACGAATTCCCATGCGCCCCATCACTCGCGTCGGAAATGACACCTGCTGCGCGGAATAGCCCTCGTACAGGTGCACGCGGCCCTGCATGGCAGCCACTGCAACGTCGCCACAACTTCCAATCACCATCTGACCGGCGTGTCCAATGGCAGTGGAGCGCGAGAACCCGGGAATCTGTGAGTAGGGAATCTTCACCGCATTCGTGAGTTCATCGGCGAAGCCGCCCAGGCCGGAGCCCAGAACCAGCCCGATCTTGGGGCGCAGCGCGCTCTGGCTCAGTAGAAACGTCGTCGCGGATTCCGCCCGCGCGAACAGATCGTCATGTTCCATCATTTTCCTTCGGCAACCTGCTTCTCGAAGATTTCGAATTGTCGTTCCAGCGTCCACTCCGCTCCAGCCTTCTGGCTGGAATCAAGGAACGTAGTGCACCTGGCCGAATAACGGCCTGCGACCGGGTCATCGGCGGCGCATGCCGGGTTCTTCTTGACCCCCTTTGCGTCAGCCCAAACGCTCTTCCCGGGCAAAAAGCTGTGCTCGAGGCTGGCCCGAGCCATCTGCTTCAGATCTGCATAAGAGAGACCCTGGTCTTGCACCGCACGCAGATATTCGTGGGTCATGTCGGAACGCGACACTCCTTCGTCATCAGAAGCAAGCGCCACCGGAACTCCGAACTTCCGGTAGGTAGCCAGCGGATGATCCTTGCCGCGGACGCCCAGGATCACATCGTTCGAAGTCAGACAAATCTCGACCAGCACATTGCGCATGGCCAACTCCTTCAGCAACTCCGTCGGCCGCTCTTCATTCATCACGCTGACACCGTGGCCAATTCTCTCCGCGTGGCCCTTCTCCACCGATTCGCGGATGTGAAATCCGAGACCGTCTGGCGGCACCAATCCCATCGCCAGTTCATCGGCGTGGAGCGAGATGTGGACTTTGGAATATACGCCGTGAAGGTAATCCAGCATCTTCATATGCAGATCGAAGTCATGCATGGGTACATACCAATCCTCCGGCATGACCAGGTTCAATCCCACGAAACGGGAATCGGCTTGGGCCAACTCGAAGCCCAGAAGAATCTGGGCAAACACCTGCTCGCGCGGTAAGCCGCGCAGGACCTGGTAGAGGTATCGCACAGTAACGGCGCACCCGGCCTCGGCCTGTGCCGTGCCGCAGCCCAGGCCGGATTTCATCTTGCTTTCCTCGCGGTCTAAAGCCTGCCGCGCAGCGCTCACCACCTGCGCCAAGCCGCCGGAGAGCAGGCCATTGCGCATCTTTGGTAAGTCGTCATGCCAGCCCAGTTTCGCGCCCAGTTGCGCCGCTTGCATGCCGTCCGCGGTGTGCATCAGTTCCAGGTATTGCAGATGGTCTGCGGCCGCTCGCCTTGTCACCTCGGCCAGGGAGTCGCCAATATGATTGGCGTAGGCAGGAAAGAATTTGTCGAAGCTGGCAAAGAAGTGGTCATGGCCCGATCCCTCTCCTGCAGTCCAGTTGCGCATGGACCATGCATCCACCATGGAGTTGTAAAGCACCTGGTCCTGGTAGGCGCAACTCACCTGCGGCTTGCTCGCGTACTTATCGCAACTCCGGTCGCATGGGGGAGCGATCAGGAAGGAAGTTGTGCGGTCCACGCAGAATCCATCCTCGGCGGCGAAGTCGATCAGGCTTTCCGCGTAAATCGAACCCGCGAGATGGTTATGCAGATCGCCGCCCTTGGGCATCTTGCGCAGGAACGCCAGCAGCAGCGAGGGATTACCGCGGATCGATTCCATGTAGCGAGCGGTACGCCCCTCCGCGGTGTCTTGCGCGACCGCAACTTGAGCCAGGATCAAAGCCGTCGTGCAAAGGAACCCCGCAGACCGCCGGACCATTCTTCCTCCTATAAAGATGGAATCCGGCATTGTACCCGAGCGCTGATTCGCGCGGGCAGGGTGTGGCCAGGGACGAGGCTCCAGTGATGAAAAAAACCGCGCTGAGAGCCAGTTTGGATGGGTTTTGCACAAGCGAAAGATAAGGAATGCCATCCTGCTGGCGATGTTCATTCAAGCAAAGTGTCGAAATTCGGGCGAGGTAGCGGAGTCTGCGCAACCATCGCGTACCCCCTGCACCAACTCCGGTTCACCCCCCTGTGCGCTGTCTGCACTCGATTGCAGCGCAAGTACATACAGTTCGGCGGTTTTGATTGACGAATTTTCCAGGAAGAGTAAAACAGACTCGTTCTTTGACAGCTTCTGAAGTTTTCCCGGTTGGTGCGGCGTCCGGGGCTCGAGCGAAGTCACACTTCACATCGCAAGATGATGAAGGGAGGGCTAGCAAGGGTCTATAGCAAAGCGCTGGTCGAGGCGAACAGGAAGTTTTGTTGAAGGCAGGATAGAGTCCTAAGGCGTTGAACTGGTTTATCCGGTTGGCGGTAAGCCCGGAGCCCGAGCCGAGATCGCGCAGTCGCATCCCGCAAGGGAAGTGAAGGCAGCAGGTCAGTGAGGGTCTAAAGCGAGCTACTGGCCGAGACGAATGAGTTCAACACCACCTTAGGACTCTTAATTTTTTGCACTTGATTTTTCTCAATCATGGTTGCTGAGCGATGAGCATCTTCTGCTGAGGCGCCAATCGCGCGCGATAAATCGCATAAATCTCCGGCACCTCGGCCACCGCATCCACATTCAAAGCGTAGCTTCCGTAGCCAAGGTTCGTCTCCTGTCCAAACGGGACCTCTGCTTCCCCTCCATCCTTTGCGACGGTTGCCTTCTGGTATCCCAATGCGGTGGCTCTGCCGTTGTCGTTCACCGCAACGATCACCACCGTCAGGTCAACGTCACGTTCGGTTTGATTGATTACCTTTACAGCACCTTCGATGTGCTGACCAGTCACCACCGGAGGGCGGGCCCACTCCACCAGCAATGCGGTCACCACGTGAAGGGTGAATCGCTTTTGAACTTCGTGCGGCGGTTTCCCGCCATCGGTCACCTTCATGGTGATGCTGTAATCGCCTGTCATCGTGGGTGATCCGTCCAGCGTGCCGTCCGGGAACAGGGTGATCCCGGCGGGTAGTTCTCCTTCGACCACCTGCCACGTGTAGGGCGGCAGGCCTCCGATTGCCTGCATCTGGAAATGATAGGGACTTCGCGCCGCCCCTTTGGGCAATCTTGCGTTGCTGATGCCGAGTGGTTCCGGCCCACTGGCAGCGGACTGCTGCCCGACCATTGCGGCCGACGCCAGCAAGATGGCTGCACCTGACAGGAGCTTCAGAGTCGTGAAAATTTCAATTCTCAAGAGCGCTCTCGCAGATCAATCTCAGAAAACAAGGTTTCGTAAAAGCACGATGTCCGACTCGCCTTTCCCGGCGGCGGCATAGATGTATTTCCCGTCGGAAGACCAGGAAACCCGTCGCGAGATGAAGGTGGCTTGATTGCCGAAGTCGGTGATTGGTCGCATGGGTCCGCCATTGGTGGGTTGAGCCCAGATGTTTGTCGCCGGTCCATTACTTAGTATCAAAGCAAGCCACTTTCCGTCCGGGGATACGACCGGTTGCATAAGCACGCTGCTTGAGAGCAGCGCACCCGGGATTCGCGTCAGCACCGTCGCACTGCCCGTCTCAGGATGGGCTTTGCGAATTTCCATGTCCGATACACCATTGCGGGCTGGCAGGTTCTCTACGAAATACAGAGTTCCATCCGGAGCGACTGCCGGCTTCTGCCCATCTTTTTGCACCAGGATGGATGTGCTTTCCCCGTCTACCGCCAACTTTTCGATGCGAAAACCCTTGTCCGAGGGCGGAGACAGATACAACCATTTCCCGTCGGAAGACCAGCACGCCCAGCCGCCTCCGGGGGAAACCAGGCGGAGGTTTGTCCCATCCGGGTCCATTACCCAGCCATCCACGTTCCAGCCAGTCTTTCCGCGTTTGACGAACGAGATGTGCTTGCCATCCGGCGACCACACGGGAACTCCCACGGCCACCACCGGATCTTGCTCGAACGTGACTTGGCGGCTCTGTCCCGTTTCCACGTTTAACACCCACAGATTACCGTGGCCCCCGCTGTCGCTGAGGTAAACGATCTCGCGGTCGCCCGGGCCAGGGGAAGGAGTTTGCACGGATCCGGTTTGCCGCGTGATCCTCACCGCATTTCGCACGTTGGCTGCTGCATCACCATCGGTTGGGTACTTCCAGAGATCGAACGCGATCCGCATGCGTGTCGCCGCGACGTTTCCGTTACGATCGACATCGGGCGAACCGTAGGATGTTTCGCCAAACGTGAGCTGGCGGCGGTCTTTTCCATCGATCCGAACCGACCACAGGTTCATGGTTCGCAGGTAAAGCACCGTGTCGCCGCGCGAGGAACTGTACACAACCCCTGAGCTATCCGGCATCCAGGCAAACCCATTCAGCGGATTGCCGTCGTGAGTAATGTTGTGCGGCTCGCCGCCGGCGGTGGTTAAACAGAAGATGTCGTAGTCGAAAGTGCGACCGCGCTGAAACCCAAGCTTGGTGTCATCCGGAGACCACCGCAGGCTGGAATAGTTGTACTCCAGGCCCATGGTTGCGACGGTTCGGGAATTTGACCCGTCGCGATCTGCAACCGCAAGTTCGACCTGCTTCTGGTTGGTTCGGAAATAAGCGATATGTTTTCCGTCATGGCTCACGTCCCCGGGACCCAGGCTGGTCACCAGTGGACGCCCGGTTCCTCCAAGCGCCGGAACCTCCCAGATCTTGCCTTGCCCGTCTGCTTCGGCAGACGGCGAAAAATAAATAATAGAGTCCGAATCCGGAGACCAGCGCGGAGCCTGGTGGTCGGCGTCATCGCGGGTCACCTCGAGAGGGGCGCCGCCCTTCAACAATCGAACCCACACCTGACGTTTGCCGCTGGCATCGGCGGTGAAGGCCACCGACTTGCCATCCGGCGAAAGCGCGGGGAATTCCTCCATGCCGACGAAATCGGTGAGTCTCCTCAACTCGACGGGAGCGCCTGGCCCTCGCTCCGTGGAGGCCGATCGCATGCCGAGCCAGGTCGCGACCACGGCCGCCGCAACTACCGCCAGCACACCAACTCCCCACAGCCAGACGCGACGTGGGGGAGCCGGTGCGACTTTCGCGCCGGATGCACTCCCATCTCGCGTCAGTAATTCCAGGTTGAAGGCAAGGTCGCGGGCAGATTGAAACCTTTCGGCCGGCTCTTTCTCCATGCAGCGGTGGACGATGCGGCTTAATGCGGGATGAAGATGGAGCGTGGTCGACGACAGCTCTGGAGGTTCTTCTTTCAGAATCGCGCTCATCGTGTCAGCGGCTGTAGCGCGTTGAAATGCGCGATTTCCGGAAATCATTTCGTACAACACTGCTCCCAGGCTGAACAGGTCGGAGCGGACATCCACCCCATGCCCGCGGATCTGCTCAGGGGACATATATCCCGCCGTCCCCATGACAATGCCCGGTTCAGTTCTAGAGAATGTGACCGTCTTTCCCTGGTCGCCGCTTGCGGGACTGACCAGCTTCGCCAAGCCGAAGTCGAGGATCTTTACGCTTCCATCTTTGGTCAGGAACAAATTGTCAGGCTTCAAATCACGATGCACGATTCCGCGTTCGTGAGCGGCGGCGAGTCCGCGGGCAATCTGCAGTCCATACTCCACCACCTTGCGGACCGAGATTGAGCCTTGCTCCAGCCGCTCCCTGAGCGTCTGTCCTTGCAGCAGTTCGGTGACCAGGTAGGGCACGTGCGCGTTGGTGCCGAAACTGAACACCGCAAGAATATTGGGATGATTCAGAGCGGCCGCGGCCCGCGCTTCCTGCTCGAAACGCCGCAGGCGATCGGGGTTCGACGCCAATTCCTCAGGCAAAACTTTTACCGCCACTTCGCGCCCCAGGTTGTCACGCGCGCGGTACACCTCTCCCATGCCCCCGGCGCCGAGCGGCCCCAGTATTTCGTAATCGCCGAAACGTGTCCCAGTAGAAACTGGCATGTTGCGGCATTATAGGCTGGCTTGCCGGTAATCGAACTTTGAAAAGCGCTTGGGCCGGACTACCTTGGTTCCCTCCCCAGCATCTCAGTTTTCTTCGAACTGGGAGGAGTCCCGCTATGGGCTGGGTCCAGAATGAATTTCAAAATCGCCGTGACGACAGTCACGAGCGACACGAGTCGGCTGCCGAAGTACAATTTGAGTCTCGCGAACGCAGAGTGTGGTCCGAGCTGGTGCGAGGACTGGAGAACGATCTCAAGGAGTTCAGCAAAGTCGGTGGGGATGCAGTTGTCGAACGCGTCTCAGATACGGAGTGTCGCGTGTCGAACCCTAAATCGGGCATCGCCGTGACTCTCAATGCCGACCTTGAAGGACGTGCGATTCGCTACCACTACGAGCCCGAATCTGATAACACCGCTGTGCCGGAAGGCGGCGTTATCACCATGCGCAGTTCAGAGCATGAAGTCGCCCTTTATTCTGCGGACCAGCGCCTCAGCAATGAAGAAGCGCGGCGGTTGATGCTCGAGCCCTTGCTGTTCCCGCGTGCTCCCCTGCAGGGATTGGAACCCACCGGCACCTAGGGGACCAGAAGGCCCATCTTGGCAATCCCAGCACAGCGCCAGACGCCGCTTCGCCAGAGCCCGCTCGACTACTCTGCCGCCCTCGCGATAATCTAATTAGTTTGTGGAGGGAGGTCCGAGGCATGCGTGAGGCCGTCGCACGGCTATGGCCCGAGATTCAATGGATCGAGAACGCGACCTTGCGTGAGCAGGTCACCCAGACTTGGGTCAAGGCGCTCGAACGCAGTCCGCTGAAGCCGGACGATCTCAACCAGATCCCGTTTACGCTACTCATTCCCGGTTGCCCCATTACGTTCATGGAGCACAAGCGCTGCGTTGTCCATATTGCTCGCGATAGCGCCCGAGCCATGAATGAGTTTATGGGACGCGCTTTGCCGATCAACACCGATACCGTGGTTGCAGGCGCCATCCTTGCCGACGTTGGCAAGCTGCTGGAGTACGAAATTGGGCCGGACGGCAAGAGCC
>Ga0070741_10000832_pt1 | contig 102799 bp, 96 predicted proteins | sample Coa_R1_4_FD_66440 | JGI IMG/M metagenome (GOLD analysis project Ga0070741, IMG submission 66440) | Surface soil microbial communities from Centralia Pennsylvania, which are recovering from an underground coalmine fire - Coalmine... | ecosystem: Environmental > Terrestrial > Soil > Unclassified... | reverse complement strand
GACGGCAATATGCCAATCGGCCTGCAGCTCGCAGGGCGCGATGAGACCGCACTGATCCGTGCCGCCATGGCGTTTCAGCGTGAGACGCATTGGCACGCACGGCGTCCGCCGGAATCAAGGCTGTGACCCGTCCGCTCAACTGCCATGAGCTCGGGGCCGACTCAGATGAGTCCGTGCTCTGCGAACGAATAGCAGCGGCTCTGGCCGACGATGATGTGATCCACCATCCGCACGTCCATCAGAGCCAAGAGGTCCTTCAGCCGGCGGGTGATGAAGTCATCGGCAGGGCTGGGCTCGAGGACGCCGGAGGGATGATTGTGCGCCACGATCACGGAGCTGGCGTTGTGCAGCAGGGCCTGGCGCAGCACCTCGCGGGGATGCACCTGCGCGCAGTCGACCGTGCCGCGGAAGAGCTCCTCGAAGGCGATCAGGCGATGCCGGTTATCGAGGTAGATGCAGCAGAAGACCTCGTACGGGCGGTCCCGGAGCTGCGCCTGCAGGTAGCGATGGGTCGCCTGCGGAGTCGTCAGTGGAGCGCCGATGCGCATCTGCTCGTGCAGGTGGCGCTTGGCGAGCTCGACGGCCGCCTGCACCGCAGCGTAACGGGCCTGGCCGATGCCCTTGCGCCGCCAGCGCGTCAGGCGTGCATTGAGCAGGTCGCGCAGGCAACCGAAGTCCTTGAGGAGCAAGCGGGCCATCGCCACGGCCGAGCAGCCGGGAATGCCGGATCCGAGGAGAAGCGCCAGCAGCTCCGCATCGGACAAGGCGTGGGCGCCTCTCCGGAGCAGCTTCTCGCGAGGGCGCTCCGCCTCGGGCCACTCTCGGATGGTGAGGGCACTTGGCCCGCTCGAGGCGCCGGCCTCATCCATCGCGCTCGATGCTCCGTGCTCCATGGCTTCTCCCGTGTACCCGGTGAGTGACCGGACGCCCATCATGGCCCCCGGACCGGACAGCGGCGAGGCGGTCAATCGAGGTATTTCGGGGTGAAATAGCGCATTTGTAGATAGCCCGTTTGCGTGGCCGGGGAGCGGCATCCGATAATCCCCCCATGCAAGGCAAACGCATCCTGCTCGGCGTGACCGGTGGCATCGCTGCCTACAAGAGTGCGGACCTGGTCCGGCGCCTGAGCGAGCGCGGTGCCGAGGTACAGGTTGTCATGACCGCCGCGGCCCGCGAGTTCGTGGGGCCGGTCACTTTTCAGGCCCTATCGGGTCGTCCAGTGCGCGCAGAGCTGTGGGATGCGGCCGCCGAGGCTGCCATGGGGCACATCGAGCTCGCGCGGTGGGCGGATATGGTGCTCGTCGCACCGGCGAGCGCCGATTTCCTGGCACGGCTGGCGGGTGGGCACGCAGATGATTTGCTGGCGACGCTCTGCCTCGCCACCGAGGCGTCGATCGCGGTCGCGCCGGCCATGAATCGCATCATGTGGGCGAATGCCGCGACGGCGGCGAATGTCTCGACTCTTCGCCAGCGAGGCGTCCACGTATGGGGACCCGCCGAAGGAGAGCAGGCCTGCGGTGAGACCGGCGAAGGGCGGATGCTCGAGCCCACCGAGCTTGCGGATCGCGTCGACCTGCTGCTGCCCCGCAATGGAGCACTGCAGGGCCGGCGCGTACTGATCACGGCCGGGCCCACGCGCGAGCGGATCGACCCGGTGCGCTTCATCAGCAACCGCAGCTCCGGGAAGATGGGCTTCGCAGTCGCCCAGGCCGCGCGCGAGGCTGGGGCGGAGGTCGTTCTCGTCGCTGGACCGGTCAGCCTGGCGACGCCCGCGGGGGTTCGCCGTGTGGACGTCGAGAGCGCGGACAGCATGTTGGCTGCCGTGCTGCAGGAAGTGGCCGGGGCCGACATTTTCATCTCGACGGCGGCCGTTGCGGACTATCGGCCGGCGAATCCGCACGATCAGAAGATCAAGAAGACCACCAACACACTCGATCTCAACATGGAGCGCACAGCCGACGTGTTGGCCACAGTGGCCGCGCGGACGGACCGGCCCTTCGTAGTGGGTTTCGCCGCGGAGACGGAATCGGTCGAGCAGAATGCGCGCGCCAAGCTCTTGAAGAAGAACCTCGACATGATCGCGGCCAATGAGGTGGGCGACAACAAGGTATTCGAGTGCGAGGACAACCATCTCATCGTCCTCTGGCGCAATGCCCGTCGCGATCTCGGCAGGGGCTCCAAGCTCTCGCTGGCCCGGGAGCTCGTGCGCCTCATCGCGGAGTCGTACGCCGCCTCGCGCGCGGGATCGCCGCGCTGCGATTCCGCTCAGGCCCAGGCGTGAGCGCGGCGTTCGGCGCCGCGCGACGGCCTCTCAAAATCAAAATCCTCGATCCGCGTGTCGGTACGGAATTCCCGCTGCCGGCCTACGCCACGGCAGGCTCCGCCGGTCTGGACCTCAGGGCCTGTCTCGAGGCGCCGCTCACACTCGAGCCAGGCCGCGCGGAGCTCATCCCGACGGGCATGGCGATCCACCTCGATGACCCGGGTCTCGCGGCCGTGATCCTGCCGCGCTCGGGTCTGGGCCACAAGCACGGCGTCGTGCTCGGCAACCTCGTGGGGCTCATCGACTCGGATTACCAGGGCCAGCTCATGGTGTCGTGCTGGAACCGGGCGCGCGAGCCTTTCCTCATCCGTCCCGGCGAGCGCATCGCCCAGTTGGTCGTGGTCCCCGTGGTGCAGGTTGCGCTGGAGGTGGTCACGTCCTTCGAGGACAGCGCGCGCGGCGCGGGCGGCTTCGGTCACTCGGGTAGAGACTGACCGGGCGCCGCCCGTCGCAGATCAGCGGCAGTACTCATCGTGCTCGTGACACTCATGCCACGAGCGATCGTGATAGTACCGGTGATGCGGGCGGTCGTAATAGCCTTCGCGCGGACCGTGACCGGGAACAACTACGCAGCCGGCCAGAAAGGCGACCAGGCTGATCAGGCAGCTGCTGCGGGCAATTAATCTGATTACTGACATGAGACACCTGCCACGACGGTGGTTTGCTGTCGATTGCCGCAAGGGTCATACCCGGCGCCTGAATCCCGGCTGAATCATCCGGACATGGGCAGCGTGGATCGCAGTTGGATGCCGTCGTGGTCGGCTATCAACGCCGACAGCCAATCGACGAACAGACGCACGCGGCGCGAGAGGTGCCGGCTACGCGGATACACCACGTGCAGTGGTGACGGCTCGGGCAGCCAGTCGGCGAGCACCAGATCGAGTGTGCCGCGCTCCATCGCTTCCTTGACCACGAATGCCGGCATCTGCGCGAGACCCAACCCGGCCTCCGCGGCAGTCACGTAACTGTTGTCGTCTTCCAGCGCCAGGTGTGCGGGAAAAACCGCGTGTACGCGCTCCCGGTCCTTCGAGAATATCCATTCCGCCGTTTCTCCAGTGCGCGGCGAGAAGCGGTTGATGCAGCGATGTTGGGCGAGCTCGCGCGGATGGGTCGGTGACCCGTGTGTCGTGAGGTAAGACGGCGCCGCGCAGGTGGCGAAGTAGAGAAATCCGACTCGACGCGCGACCAGGTTCGGATCATCCACCTCTCCGATCCACAATGCGCAATCGATCCCTTCCGCAATCAGATCGAAGTGCCTCTCGTTGCAGGCGAGAGCGAGCTCGATGTCAGGATAGCGCGCGAAGAAACCCGGTAGCGCCGGCACGATCACGGAGCGGGCAATGAGCGTTGGCGCATCGACACGCACTCGTCCGTGCGGCGCCGCGGAGTGCTGCGTCAGTGCTTCCTCGGCCTCCCGCACCTCCGCGAGAATGGCTGCCGCGCGTGCGTAGTAGGCAGCTCCGTCGGCCGTGACGCTGACCCGGCGAGTGGTGCGATTCAGGAGCTTCACGCCGAGGGACGCCTCCAGTCTCTGGATGAGCGTCGTGGCCGTGGCCTTCGGAATCCGCAGGCTCGCGGCCGCCCGGGCGATACCGCCGGTCTCGACCACCCGCACGAAAAGCTGCATGGCCTGTAGCTTGTCCATTCTTGAATTATTCAGTACACGGAATAATGATTTCAGTATAGCGGTCTTTATCTCGACACATTGGAACAATACCTTAGGCTCGGAAGAGCCCACCTGGAGAATTCAGCCGATGAGCCAAGCCATCAAGACCGTCACCGACCAGACCTTCCAGACGGAAGTCCTGGCCTCCTCGAAGCCCGTGCTCGTGGATTATTGGGCCGAGTGGTGCGGCCCCTGCCGCATGATCGGTCCCCTCGTCGAGGAATCCGCAGGCGAGTACGCCGATCGGCTGAGCGTCGCGAAACTGAACGTAGATGAGAATCCCGCAACACCGACCCGCTACAGCGTGCGCGGCATTCCAACGCTGATGATCTTCAAGGACGGCCATCCCGTGGCGACGCGCGTCGGCAGTCTCAGCAGGTCACAGCTGCACGCGTTCATCGAAGCGAATACGTAAAGGGGAATTCGCGCCAGAGCGACCACTTCCAGTCGACTGAGGGGGGTCTCGCCTGCTTTTCGGTGCATTTCCGAATCCGGTATCGTGGACGCCAAAAGCCCCGGAGGAATGACCGATGAATGTCAGAGCGTCCACGAAGTGGTGCGTCGCACTTTGCTTGCTGGCGCTCGCCGGCGTGCCGCCGGCCGCGGGGGCGCGAGACGTCACGAAAAAAGATCTGGAATCGATGAAGTTCCGCTTCGTCGGACCGGATCGCGGCAACCGGGGGAGCGCCGTTGTCGGCGTCCCCGGAGACCCGAACGTCTACTACATCGGTGCCGCCTCCGGCGGAGTCTGGAAGTCCAGCGACGGCGGCCATAAGTTCAAACCCGTCTTCGACAAGGAGCCCGTCCAGTCGATCGGCGCAATGGCGGTGGACCCGAGCAATCATGCGGTGATCTGGGTTGGCACCGGTGAGTCGTGGGTGATCCGCAACGGCATCACGCCTGGGGACGGCGTGTACAAGTCCACCGACGCCGGGCGCACCTGGACTCATGTGGGGTTGGCCGATACGGGGTTGATCGCGCGGATCGTCGTCAATCCCCACGATTCGCAGAACGTCTTCGTCTGCGCGATGGGAACGGGCACGCAGTCCGAGAAATCACGCGGCGTGTGGCGCACCGAGGATGGCGGCAAAACATGGAAACAGGCTCTGTTCGTCAATGGCGATGCCGGCTGCTCCGGACTCACGATGGACCCGCAGGATCCGCACATCCTGTTCGCCGGCATCTGGGAATGGAAAATCCGCCCGTGGGCGATGACCAGCGGCGGGCCGTCCAGCGGCGTCTATGTTTCGCATGACGGCGGCGACTCGTGGAAGGAGATCAAGGGACACGGCCTGCCTCATCCGCCGCTGGGCAAGATCGACGTCGCCATCGCGCCGTCGGCTCCCGACCGGGTGTACGCCCTCATCGCGACCGCGCAGGAAGGCGCGCTGTGGCGCTCCGATGACGGCGGCAAGCAATGGCACGTCGAGACCTACAGCCGGCTCCTGACCGAGCGCGCCGGTTACACCATCCGCCTCGCGGTTTCTCCGACCGATGCGGACAAGATCTATGTGGCGGGCAACGCCTTTTACCTGTCCGGCGATGGCGGCAAGACGTTTCGCGAAGTGGACTGGGGCGGTGACAACCACGACATCTGGATCGATCCGACCAACTCGAAGCGGATCATGATCAGCGACGACGGTGGAGCGGAAATCAGCAGGACCGGCGGCGATGACTGGCAGCACGTGATGCTGCCCATCGGCCAGATGTATCACGTGTCCGTCGACAATCGCGTGCCCTATTGGGTGTATGCGAACATGCAGGACGACGATGCAGAGCGCGGCCCGGCCTATCCGCAGGCCACGCCGCTGCTCGGCGGTGTTGGTGAGCCCAACGCGGGCTGGCAGGAGCCGCTCGGCGGTTGTGAGTCCGGATTCATATATCCGGATCCGTCCGATCCGGACGTCATCTGGAGCAGTTGTTACGGAGACGAGATCACCCGCCTCGATACCAAAGTGGGTTATCCGCGGGCGGTGAGCCCATGGCCCCTGCATCCGCTCGATTCCCCGCCGGCGGACCTGAAATATCGCTGCCATTGGACGCCGCCCCTAGCGATCGATCCGTTCGATCACAACACTGTCTATTATGGCTGTCAGGTGATCTTCAAGACGACGAATGGCGGCCAGACCTGGAAGGAGATCAGTCCCGATCTGTCGACGCACGATCCTCAGTATCTCGTGCCGTCGGGCGGAATTCCGGTCCAGGGGAAGATGCGCCGGCAGGACAACCTCGGGCAGTTCTACGGCGAGGTGGTATTCGCCATCGCGCCCTCACCGGCGCAACAGGGTCTCATCTGGGCGGGTACCAACGACGGCCAGGTCTGGCTGACGCGTGACGGCGGCGGTAACTGGACCAATGTCACGAAGAACATGCACGGCCTGCCGCCGCTGGGAACGGTCACCCGCATAGAGCCCTCGCACTTCGATGCCGGAACGGCGTACCTCTCCGTGGACCTCGGGCTCGTGGGCGATACCAAGCCCTACATTTTCAAAACCACCAACTTCGGGCGCACCTGGAAACTCATCGTCCAGGGCATCGATGCCGGCCCCACGGGCAATGTGAGCTCGGTCGCCGAGGATCCCTACAGCAGCAATCTGCTTTTCGCCGGTACCGGCAGTGCGCTCTATGTCTCGCTCGATGCCGGCGAGAAGTGGCTGCCACTGCAGGCGGGGCTGCCGCATGCGCCGGTATCCTGGGAAACGGTGCAGAAGCAATTCCACGATCTCGTGGTTGCGACGTACGGGCGCGGCATCTACGTGCTGGAAGACATCACTCCGCTCGAACAGTTGGCCAACGCCGGGAGCGATGCTCCGGTGCGGGTTTTCGAGTCGCGGCCGGAGCATCGTTTCTTCCACGGCTCGGAGGCCTTCGTTGACTTCTGGCTGCAGTCGGTACCCAAGGTGAAGGCGACGCCCACCAGCGAGGAAGGGCAGGAGGACGAGCAGGAAGCCGCGCAGGACGATGAGCAGGGCGATGAGGAGGACGACCAGGAAGGGCAGGAGGAGGAGCAGGAAGGCGGGAAGCTGAGCGCCAGGAAGATGGAGGCGACGGCCGGCATCAAGGTCGCCATTCTGGATTCTCAGGGGAATGTGGTCCGCAACCTGCAACTCGTCACGCACAAAAAGCCGGGACTCAACCCCTCGTACAAGGACGAGTACAAGAACGGTCACTGGGCACGCGACCCCGATGCGCACGTGCATCCCGGGATCAATCGAGTCTATTGGGATCTGCGCTATGCGCCGCCGAAGCTCATCAAGCTGCGGACGACGCCGCCGAGCAATCCGCACGTCTGGAACGATCTGCGCTTCCTCGGCAAGGATTCGCGACCGATCACTCACTGGGGCATCAAGGAAGCCGAGGTCGGGCCGCTGGTTCCGCCCGGCACGTATACCGCGCGCGTCACGACGCCCGACGGCAAGACCTACAGTCAGTCATTCACCGTAGTAGCCAGTCCGAGCTCGCCGGAGGCGCCTGCGCAGACGGCGGCTCGCGTCAAGACCCTGCTCCATGTACGCGATGACATATCGAGTGTGTCCGCGATGGTCAACCAGATCGAGTGGCTCCGGAAGCAACTTCAAACGGTCGAGTCGACGCTCAAAGCGGACAAGAAGTCCGATCACGGCAAGACGCTGCAATCGATCAAGGATATGGACAAGAAGATCCAGGATCTGGAAGACCAGCTGCTGTCCCCGGCCCTGGCCAACAGTGATGAGAAATCCTATCTGGCTCCTTACGGTCTATACCTCTACCTGATCTGGTTCAATGGCGAGGTGGGAACCGGCGCCGGCGATGTGTACGGCGACCCGGGCTACCCGCTGACCGATGCCTCCATGCAGGTCCTGCAGTTGCTCGACCAGAAGCTGAGTGCCGCTCAGGCGCAGTACCATACCCTGATGCAGCAGGACCTGCCGCAATTCGATCAGATGCTGATCCGGGAGAACATCTTCCCGCTCGTGGCCCAGGTCCGCGCGGATCATCGACCATGAATGCCGATGAGCTGCGGGCCCTTCAGGGCCCGCTCAAGCAGAAGTATCGCACCGAGCCTGGCTCGGCGCTCGTCACGTCGCGGGCTGAGGCGCTGCTCGATCCGCAACGCCTGACTGCCACCCTGTCAGGTCATCAGGCGAGAGCTGCCGGCCTGCATCCGGCGACGGGCGGTACCGGCAACGAGGCCTGCTCCGCGGACCTGCTCCTCGAATCATTGGCGGCGTGTGCCGGTGTGACGGTCCTGGCAGTGGCGACGTCCATGCGCGCGGGGCTGACCGGTGGGCGCGTCGTCGCCGAGGGCGTCTGGGATGCACGCGGTACGCTTGGCGTCGATAAGAGCGTGCCCGTAGGCATCAACAGCATTGTGTTGACCTTCGATCTCGAAGGCTCATTCGACGAGCCGACGCGTCAGCGCCTCATCGAGACGGCGGAGCGTTATTGCGTGATTCTCGCGACGCTTCGGAATGCACCTAACGTTGAGATCCACGTAAAGCGTTGAGGGTCCGATCCAGATCGCCCCACAGGTCCTCGACAGCTTCGATACCGACGCTCAGCCGCAGGAGCGTCGCCGGCAGGTGCTCCTGACCGGGAATGCCAGCGCGACGCTCGATGGTGGACTCGACCCCGCCCAGGCTGGTGGCGTGTTGGATCAGCTGTAGCCCGGTGCACACTGCATCCGCGGCGCTGGCGTCCCCGCGCACATCGAAGGAGATAATCGTGCCGAAGCCTTTGAGCTGACGTCGCGCAGCCTCGTGAGTCGGGTGGCTCGCCAGACCCGGATAGCGCGTCCTGGTGACGTTCGGGTGCTGCGCCAGGCGCTCGGCCAGGATCATGGCGTTGTGTTGCGCCCGCTCCAGCCGCAGCGCCAGGGTCCTCACGCCGCGAACTGCGAGATACGTCTCCAAAGTGCCGGGTGTTGCTCCCGCGAGCTCGCGAGCTTCCCGGAGCGCCGCCAACAACTTGGCGTCACGCGTGCTGACGACGCCGCCGAGGAGGTCCGAGTGGCCGCCGATGAACTTCGTCACCGATTGCACTGCGACATCGGCCCCAAGCGCCAGGCACTGCTGGTTGAGCGGCGTGGCGAACGTATTGTCCACGCCCAGAATTGCGCCCCGCTTGCGGGGGGCGCTGCAGATGACATCCAGGTCGGCCACCGCCAGCAGCGGATTCGAGGGCGACTCGAGCCAAAGCAGATCGGCCACCCCGCACATCTCGATCCAGCGGGCGGTGTCGGTCACGGCGATCCGATGCACGGTCCATCTCCCGCGGCTCTGGCCGGCTTTCGCCAGCCCCACCACACCCTGGTAGCAGTCGTCCGGCAGCGCTACCGTAGATCCAGTGGGGAGTTGGTCGAAAATTGCCGCGATGCCGGCCATGCCCGAGGCGAACGAGAGCGAAGACCCGCCTTCGAGGCCACCGATGATCTCTTCCAGCGCTTCCCAGCCTGGCGTGCCGTCGTCGCGGGAATAGGCGCGGTCCGCGCCCCGGACGAAGTTCGATGCTGGCCAAGGTGGCACGTTCAACGGCGAGCCCGGGCGCCGGTCACGTCCCGCCGAGACGAGCCACGATTCCACAGAACCTGAATCACGCGACTTGTGCACTGTCGTATCCCCGGATCGCATCGGTCGCATTCTAGCGGATGCTGGGAAGCCAGGCGGATTTGCCCTATGCTCGCGAGCAGCACCGGGCCGTCGTACGCTCAGGAGACGAATAACAATGAATGGGTGGGGTCGCCTGAAAGATGTCGTAACCGCCTTGCTCGTCCTCGGGCTTCTGGCGGCAGAGGGGATGCTTTGGGTCGAGAATCCAATGCACATACCCGCGGGGTTCATGCCCGCGCGGGCCTTCGGTTTTGAGGCGTTCAAGGAGGTGGATACGTCCATGAAACCGGCGATCTCACCCGGCCAGTACGTCCTCGTGTCCTCGTGGTCGTATTGGGGACATCAGCCACAGGCTGGAGATGTGGTCGTGTTTCAATATCCCGGCGATCCCTCGCTGGGTGATTTGAAACGTGTCATCGCCGTGATGGGGTCCACGGTCGAGATAAAAGACGGAGTTACGTACGTCGATGGCAGGCCCGAGCCCGGATCGGACCGGCCGCGGTACGCCGGGCTGGCGGTGAGTCGAGCTGACCTGCCGGCGATGCGAGTACCCGCCGGAACCTACTTCGTCATGGGGGACGACCGCGACTCGAGTGAGGATAGCCGCAACTACGGCGTCATCCGGCGTGATCGCATCCTCGGCAAAGTGATATGGCCGGCGCGACTCGCTCTGCAGGTACACGCGCGCGCGAACGAGACAGTGGCCGGCCGCTGAGATCGCGCATCGGCCATCGCGAGCGCACCTCTAGGCAACGGCTAGTGCGGGTCCTTGAGGAGAGGCGGGTAGTTGACCCAGACGCTGCAGCACCTGCGTGGCCTGGACGATGCGGGCCCCCCCCACCTCTTGCCACGGCTTGGGCATGTCCCGTGCTGCTGACCGTGCACCCTTTGAGACTATAGCGGTAGCTTCACTCTCCAATCCGGAGGCCGACCATGGCTGATGAGAAATTGAAAGAGCGTCAGGAACCGCGGCATACCTTGACGGACGATCAGATCACGACCGAGCGTGCCCGGCGCAGGCGCTCATTCCTCACGGCGGCGGGCGCGCTCGTTGCCGGCGGCGCGGTGGCCATTGCGCTGGGAGGCAGAGCTGACGCCGTCGCTCAGATGGGCGATCCGGACAAGGTGAAGGATCCGGATAAAGTGAGAGATCCGGACAAGGTGAAGGACCCGGACAAAACCAGGGATCCCGACAAGACGAGAAACCCGGACAAAATGCGGGATCCGGACAAGACGAGGGATCCGGACAAAATGAAACACATGCACGGCGACCCGGACCGCAAGAAGCACCCGCCGGACCCGTACAAACACCAGTAGGGAAATGCTGACGATGGAGGCGGCCACCGGCCTTCGCTTGGGGGCCGTGAGCCGCCGCGGTCGGCTTCCGTACGAAACGAGGGTACGTGCAGCCTCTTGAATGGCTGATCCAGCCGGTCACTGCCGATGAGTTTTTCGACGAGTACTGGGAGCGGCGGCCGCTGACGCTGTGCCGCAATCGTCCCGGCTATTACGACGCGCTCTTGTCTCTCGATGAGATCGATCGGGCGTTGACCACGCTCGAGCTCCGCTATCCCAACGTCATCCTGAAGAATGCGGCGCGGGACGTCGCGCCGGAAGAGTACACGACCGATGGCGGCGCTCTGGATGTGGCGCGCCTGTACCAGCTTTTCATGGAGGGATCGACGGTCAACCTCGCTTACATGGACACCGTGATCCCGTCGCTGACGACGCTCTGTCGCGGACTGGAATCGGTTTTCAGCCACCCTTTTCAGGCGAACGTCTATCTGACGCCACCGGGCAATCAGGGGGCGAGAGTTCACTACGATACGCACGACGTATTCGTGTTGCAGGTCGCCGGCAGCAAGCGCTGGAAAACCTACGGCGCCCCCGTCGAGCTGCCGCTCAGGAATCAGCATTTCGATCCGGCGACCCATGGTGTCGGCGAGCCGGAGTTGCAATTCGAATTGGCCGCCGGCGACGCCGTCTACATCCCTCGCGGTCACTTGCATGAGGCAATCGCGACGAGCACCGTCTCGCTTCACATCACGATCGGAGTCCTGGCCTATAGTTGGACGGATTTCCTCCTGGAAGCCGTCGCTGATGCCTGCTTGGGCGACGCCGCGTTCCGCAAGGCACTGCCGCCCGGGTTTGCTCGCGACGGAATCCCGGAGCCGCAGATGCGCGGAATGGTCGCGCGCCTGCTGCAGCACCTGTCGGAGCGAGTGTCGGCGGAGAGGATCCTGGACCGGTTCACGGATGAATTCCTGGCGTCCTGTCCTCCGTTGCTGCGCGGCCAGATGAGCCAATTGGCCGCCCTGGAGCGAGTCGACCTCGCCACGACGCTTGGGGCGAGGCCGCACCTGATTGCACGCGTGCAGACGGACTCGCGCTCGGTATGGGTCCGTCACTTCGGGCGCAAGATCACGTTTCCCCTCCATGTCGCTCCGGCCATACGGTTTGCCCTCGGCCAGGAACGTTTTACCGTCGGCGATCTGCCGGGAGATCTGGATGAGCCCGGCAAGCTCACACTTGCTCGGAGGCTCATCCGCGAGGGTCTGGTGATGGCGCATCCGCCGTAGCCCGGCGCGAAATTGACGCGCACTCGTCCTGGTGGTATACGCCGCTGGGGGTACAACGCCGCGCAGTGCGTGCGGCGCGGATTCAGCGGGGGCGGCCGGTGCACTGTCCGGGGACCGGCTGGCAGCACGGATTCGCCGAATACAACACCAAAGAAGGGCACCCGACATGGCCGTTTCAGTACGTTCTGCATCCTGGGCGAGCCCTGACCGCACCATGAGAAAGTCAACTTTGGGCTGCCTGCTGCTTCTACTGCTGGCATTCCCGCTGATCGGGGGCGCGGCAACTCCCAGTCATTACCTTTTCGTTTGGGCCATGGAGGCGAAGCGTCCTCGAGCCTCGACGCAGGCGCTGATGTCACCCGATTTGGCGGCGTGGCGCCGTAATCGGGGATTGGGCAAGGATTTCCTTGCTGTCTTCGATGTCCGCCCTGGCGCCTCGTTTGGCGAGCTCGTCGCGATGCTGCCCGTCGGCAACGCGGCGATGGCGCATCATACGAACTACGCGGAGCCTCCCGACGACCGCCTTTACGCGAACGACTGGATTGCGAACAGCACCTACGTATTCGACCTGCATGAGCCCGAGCATCCGCGGCTCATGCGGAAATTCGGCAGTGTCGGTGCTTACGGCTATCCGCACTCGTTTGCCCATCTCTCCAACGGCAACACGCTGGCGACATTTCAGTATGCCGGCGGATTCAACCACGCCACGGGAGGGTTGGTGGAGCTCGATCCGGAGGGCCGGGTAGTGAGAGCCGCTTCAGCCGCAGCTCCCGGGCATCCCAATGTTCGTCCCTACAGTCTGGCAGTCGCCGAAAAGCTCGACCGCGTCGTCACCGGGAGCGCGGACATGATGGGGGCGCAGGTCAGCCACGTCTCCCAGGTCTGGCGGCTGTCCGATCTGAAGCTGGTCGCGACCATGCAGCTGCCGCCGCAATCTGACTGGTTTTACGACACCGCGGCCGATTCTTCGGAGCCTCGCATGCTGGCAGACGGCAGGACGGCCGTGGTTCCGACGTTCAACTGCGGTCTATTCCTCGTTCGAGATCTGGCAGGCGACCATCCGACGCTGCAGCATATCTATGACTTCGGCTACCGCACGTGCGAAGTGCCGGTGGTCGTGGGTGACTACCTGGTGGAAACGATGCAGAGCGGACATGCGATCGCCAGCCTCGACCTGCACGACGTGGGACATCCGCACGAAGTCAGCCGCATTGTGTTGCCGCCCGATGAGTACCCCCATTGGCTGGCGCTCGAGCCGGGAGGTGATCGCCTGGTGATCACCGGTTATGGAGCTCTCTCGACCCGCGTGCGATTTGCGACGATCGATCGCCGCAGCGGCAAGCTGACACTCGAGCCGTCGATGATCGACTTCACGCGCACCTGGCCGGACGGCTGGCACGGGAGCGCCATTCCACACGGCGCCGTTTTCAGCAATCCCCAGGAACGAGCATCCCGACGCCGGCCTCAGTAGCACTTTCCCCGCGCGGATACCGGCCACATCAGCTCCACTCTACCTTTGCGGATGCCGACATACCAGTCGTGGAGATTGCAGGTCGGGTCGCAGTGCCCCGGGACGAGCTTCAGCCTTTCATTGATGCGGAGAGCTCCGTGCTCGTCTTCGATCACACCGTGTTCATCGGAGGCGCGGACGTATTTCACGTCGTTACGGCCATAGATGACGGGAAGGCCGCTGTCGAGCGACAGCACCTTGAGTCCTGCGTCGCAGATCGCCTGATCGGGCTTGGTATGGCTCATCACCGCGGTCAGGATGAAGAGCGCGTTCTCCCACTCGGCATGATCGATTCGGCTCCCGTCCTTGTTCCTGATGCGTCCGTAAGCTGCATCCATGAAGGCGTAGCTGCCGCATTGCAGCTCGTTGTAGACGCCGGAATTCGATTCGAAGTCAAAGGAGCCGGTGCCGCCGCCCGAGACGAGCGCCGGTTTGAGTCCAACCGCTTGCAGAGCCTCGATGATCGCCTTCACCACGACGATGGCATCATCGAACTTGGCTTTGCGATCCTCGTAGCTCTCCAGGTGCTGCATGGCACCCTGGTAAGCCTGAACCCCGCTGAACCTCAGCGCTGGCGCGCCGTCGATGGCCTTCGCAATCTCAACTGCGGTACTGGCGCACCCGACGCCGCAGCGGCCCGCACCGCAGTCGATTTCGACCAGGCACTCCAGTATGGTGTCGTGCCGCTGAGCGGCGGCTGAAAGGCCTGGCACGTTCGCCAGATCATCGACGCAGACGGTGATTCGCGCACCATACTTCGCCAAGTGGGCGAGGCGGTCGATCTTCACCGGATCGCGCACTTCGTTGGACACGAGGATGTCCTTGATGCCGCCGCGGGCGAATACCTCGGCCTCTGAAACTTTCTGACAGCAAACGCCGGCCGCGCCGCCCAGGGTCTGCTGCAGCCTCTGCACGTCGACCGACTTATGCATCTTCCCGTGACTGCGGTGGCGCATGCCATGCGCCTTCGCGTACTCACCCATCTTCCTGATGTTTCGCTCGAGCGCATCGAGATCGAGGATCAGGCAGGGCGTCTGGATATCCGCCACGTCCATCCCGGGTCGAGCGGGGATGTCGTAGCCGAGTACGTAGCCGGCGAAATTCGCGAGCTCGCTCACTGCTGCAGGAACAGCTGCCCGATCGCGAGTGCCAGGGGATAAGGCTGGAATTGGTTGCGATTGCTGAGGATGATCACGGCGAGGCGCTGCCTGGGCCAGCGGATGATCACGTTGCGGAACCCGATGCTCTCGCCGGAGTGCCATACGGTATTGCCGGAAATACGCCAACCGAACCCGTAGCTGAAGTCGGGATCGTCGGTCGGATCGTGCGCGCTGAAGGCCATGCGCCGCGAGTCTGCGTTCAGCAGCTTGTCGGTGTAGAGCGCCGCATCCCACTTGGCCAGGTCGTCGACGGAGGAGTAGATGCCGCCGTCCCCTCGAGTGGCGCTCGTGGTGTCCTGGTCGGTCCTCGTCCATTTGCCGTTGATATCACTGTAGCCGTAGGCGCGGTCCGATACCTGTGGGCCGCGGTCGTGCTCGTACATCAGCGTGTGTCTCATGCCGAGCGGCTGGAAGATGCGCTTTCGCATGAAGTCCGCGAGATCCATGCCTGAGGCGCGCTCGACGACCAGACCGAGCAGTACGTAGCCGCCATTGCTGTAGCGGTGAGCGCTGCCAGGCTCGAAATAGAGCCGGTGCTGTGAAGCAATCATGCTCAGTACGTCAGCATCGTTCAACTGGGTCGTTCGGCTTGGCGGAATCAGGTCTTCGTAATCGATCAGCCCGCTCGTGTGCGTCAGCAGATGGTAGAGGGTGATCTTGTCGTCGCTGGCCGGAAGTTGCGGGAGCCATTTGCGGACGCGGTCTTCCAGCCGCAGCTTGCCATCCTGTTTCAGCAGCAGGATGCAGGCGGCTGTGAACTGCTTGGTGACCGATGCCAGGCGATAGTTCGTCTCAGGCCCTGCTTTGACATGCTCTTCCAGATTGGCGTAACCATAGCCGCGCCTCACGATCGCCTTGCCGTCCCGAGTGACCAGCAGTGAGGCCCCGGCGCCGTCGCCGGCATAACGGACCATCAGGGCATCGATCTGGGCGCGCCGCGTCCGCTCTGCGGATTGCGCGTGCACGCAGACCGTCGCTACCAGCAACGCCAGCACCGATAGCGCCAGTCGGTTGCGCATCATGATCTTACCTCCGCATCGCTAGTCACAAGCGCGCTCTCGTTTGAAGGCGAGGTCTTCGTAGTCGTCGCTGAAGTCCGCGTCGGGATCGACCTTGGCCATGTGCAGCGGGTTGTCCGCCTGTTTGGGAAAGAGCAGCCATGCTTCGGAGTTGCCGCTTCCCCAGTGCACCAGGTAGTGCTCTCCGACCCGCATGACCTGCCCGGCCAGGCTGGGCGATTTCAGCGAGGCGAAGAACACGTCATCCCCGTGCGCACAAATCCGTGCCTCGCCGAACCACGGATCGCGCCATACGCCGAGTTGATCCTTGAGATCCGTGGGCGTCGCCGGCTTGCGCGAGGAAGTATCGGGAACGTGCATGATACTTTGCTGTCGGTCCGCGCGCTCCAGCTCGTCTGCGTAGCTCGTCACGCTGCGAGTCTTCTCCGGGGCGGTGAAATGCTTGGTCAGCACCTCGTTGAGCACGACGCGCGCGTTTTCGGCATCGGCGTCGATGAGGAAGACGTAGCCGCTCTTGCGGAACGGCAGCAGCGTCATCGCCGAGTACATGCCCGATAGCGTGCCGGTATGCGAGACCGTCATCTGCCCATCCACATCGGCAATGCGCCAGCCATAACCATAGCTGTAGAACAGGGTGCCATCCCAGGCGTGCTGGCGTGCGGATATCGGCATCGGCGTGTAGCCGGTCCATTCCCTCCGGCGCTGCTCCGGTGACAACCAGGTCAGTTGCTTCGCGGTCGGCGCCAGCCAGTTCATGGCCCAGATGAGCATGTCGTTCAGGCTGCAACGCACGCCCCCCGCCGCATCCATGGTGGCGGCACGTACGATCGGCCCGCTGTGGGACTCTTCGACGAACCCGCCGTCGCGCCATAGGTGCGGGCTCGCTACGTTGCCGACCTCGTCGCGATTCCAGGTGCCAACCTGGCAACGGCTCATACCAAGCGGCTGGAATACTTCCTGTCGCATCAGTGTCGGATACGGCGCGCCGCCTGCTGCGGCTGCGACCTGGCCAGCCACGATGTAGAGCGTGTTGTCGTAGCCGTAGCCCGCGCGAAAGCTGTATGCCGGCTTCAGGTAACGCAGGCCGTGCACCACATCCTGCGGGGTGAAGTCATTCGGATCCGGCCACAGCATCAAATCGCCGGCGCCCTCGGGCAGACCGCTGTGATGGACCAGCAGGTCGCCAACCTGCATATTCGCCGTGACCCAGGGGTCGTACATCCGGAACGACGGCAGGTACTTGGTGACCGGGTCCTCCCAATGTAACTTGCCTTCTTCCACCAGGCGGGCCAGCAGCGTCACGGTCATGGACTTGCTGTTGGATGCGATCTCGAACAGGGTGTCGGTATTGATCGGCTTGCCGGAGTCCAGCTCTCCCACCGTGCGCGTGTAGACCACCTTGCCGTCGTCGATGACGCCAACGGCAATGCCGGGCAGGCGGTATTGCGCCACCACGGCCTCGACCAGCCGATCGTAGTCGGACTGTGAGCCGATCGGCGCGGCGGCCCGGGCATCGGCTCCGCACAGGACCAGCGCCAACCACATGAGCAGGGACCGAAAGAGCCGTTTCATGCGCTATCCCAGTTCTGCGCCGCCTGCTCGTCCGCGATCATTTCCTCGAAGGTCTGGCGCCGCCGAACGACCGCGTAACGACCCCGGTCGAGCAGTACCTCGGCGGCCAATGGCCGTGAGTTGTAGTTCGATGCCATGGCAGCACCGTAGGCCCCCGTCGTCTTGATCATCAGCAGATCACCCGGCTCGCACGGCGGGAGCAGGCGATCAACGGCAAACGTGTCGCTGGTCTCGCAGACCGGTCCGACGACGTCGTAGAGTTGCGGCGGGTGCTGCCCGCCCGATATCGGCACGATCTCGTGCCAGGCATCATACAGGCTGGGGCGCAGCAGCTCGGTCATGGCCGCGTCCACCACCAGGAACCGGCGCTGCCGGCCCTGCTTGATGCGCAGCACCCGCGTCAGCAGCGCCCCGGCTTCGGCCACGAGCCAGCGGCCCGGCTCGAGCAGGATGTGGCCGCCGAAGCCGTCCAGCGCTTTCCGAATGATATCCGCGTAGTCCTGGATGGAAACAGACTGGTCGCGGCCCTCGCGATAGCGCACGCCGAGGCCGCCACCCACATCGATACTGGAGAGGGTATGTCCGGCGGCGGCCAGTTCGCGCCAGAAGGCGGCCACGCGTTGCAACGCCAGCTCGATCGGCTCCAGCGAAAGCATTTGGGAGCCGATGTGCACGTGCAGGCCATTCAAACGTACGTGCGTGAGCCGTGCGCTGTCCGCGAACCATTCGCGCGCCTCGTCAATGGCGACACCGAACTTGTTTTCCGATTTCCCGGTGGAAATTTTGGCGTGCGTGAGGGCATCCACGTCAGGATTGACACGTACTGAGGCGAGGGCAATTGCGTTCCGTGCTGCCGCAACTTGCTGCAACGTGTCCAGCTCGTCTTTCGACTCCACGTTGAAGCGGCGGATGCCGGTTGCGAGCGCCTCGGCGATCTCGTCCGCGGTCTTGGCGACGCCGGAAAACACGATGCAGCTTGCCGGAATGCCCGCAAGCAGACTTCGCCGCAATTCGCCGGCCGATACGATGTCGGCGCCGAGTCCGGCATCGGCCATCAATTTCAAGACGGCGAGATTGGCATTGGCCTTAACGGCATAGCAAATCAGCGCGTTGAGCCCGTGCACGGCTGTCTGCAACGCATGGATGCGTTGCCGGATGGCGGAAGCGGAGTAAACATGGAGAGGTGTACCCACCCGCTGCGCCAGCACTCGCATGTCCACGCCGTCCAGATGTGCGTCATCAGCGCTCACGGTTGCAGCGGGTGCGATCGTGCTGGTCATCGCTCGCCGTTGCGCTAGTGTTCCATCGGACTGCGGGGCATGGGCGAGGAATCAGTAGCCCGCCGCGAGGCCGGCCGGCCGGCGCCGATCGTTGGCGCCTTCGAATACGCCGGTCTTCGGATCGATCAGGATGGCCTCATCGGCGCCCATGGCGTGGATCCGCGTGAACCGGTAGCCCATATTCTCCAGCTTCCGTCGCGATTCGGAGGAGAGCATTCCGTCTTCGATCCACACTTCCTGTGGATACCATTGCTGATGCATGCGTGGCGCGTTCACCGCCTGTTGCACGTTCATGCCGTAGTCCACGACGTTGAGGATGCTCTGCAGCGTGGTCGAGATGATGGTTGCATCGCCGGGGCTGCCGGTGAGCAGCAGAGGCTTGCCGTCGCGCATGAGAATGGTCGGAGTCATCGAGCTCAACGGGCGCTTCCCCGGCTCGACCTGGTTGACCCTCCCTTGCACCAGCCCTGCCGCATTCGCCACCCCGGGCTTCGAGGTAAAGTCATCCATCTCGTCATTGAGGAAGAAACCGGTGCTGCCGGCGATCTGCCGGATGCCGAAAAGGAAATTCACGGTGTAGGTCACCGAAACTGCATTGCCGTATCCGTCGGCCACGGAGTAGTGCGTGGTGTGGTTGCCTTCGGTCGCGCCGAGAGCGCCCGTGATCGCAGCGGAAGGTGTGGCCTCGTCCGGCAGGATCGTGGATCGCAGCTTCGCCGCGTGAGCGGGCGAGAGCAGCTCATCGATCGGATTGTGCACGAATGCCGGATCGCCCAGGTAGGTGTTGCGGTCGGCGAAGGCACGGCGCTCGGCCTCGGCCAGATAATGTACGGAGTTGACCGAGCCGTAGCCCCATTTTGCGAACGGGTACGGTGCGATGATCTGCAGGATCTCGCACAGCGTCGTACCGCCCGAGCTGGGCGGAGGCGCGGAGAGAATGGTGTAGCCGTGGTAGCTGCACTGAATCGGCTTTCCCCACTCTACGGTGTAGGCGGCGAAATCCTGCATGGACAGGATACCGCCCGCGGCCTCGCTGGCTGCGACCACGGCGCGCGCGATGGGGCCCCTGTAGAATGCATCGGTGCCGTGATCGGCGATCTGCTCGAGCGTCTGCGCCAATTGCTTCTGCACCAGACGCTGGCCGGCAACATAGGGTTTGCCCCGGTTCAGGAAAATGGCTGCGACGTTGGGATGCTCGGCGAAGTCGCGCACGCTGTCGTTCAGGATATTGACATCGCCCTGTCGGAGCACATAGCCGTCGCGGGCCAGCCTGATGGCGGGCGCAATCACCTGCTTCAAGGACATGGTGCCGTATTTCTCAAGCGCGGTGTCGAGGCCCATGACGGTGCCCGGGACGCCTACTCCGAGGTAGGAATCTGTGCTGCGGTTGGACACTACATTGCCACTGGCATCCTGGAACATGGTCGGCGTGGCTTTCAGCGGCGCCTTCTCGCGGAAATTGAGGAACACGTTCTGACCATTCTTCAGATGAATGGTCATGAACCCGCCGCCGCCGATGTTGCCGCAGCACGGATGGACAACGGCCTCCGCGTAGCCCACGGCCACGGCCGCGTCGATAGCGTTGCCGCCCTGCTCGAGAATCTCCAAGCCGGCCGTGGTCGCCAGATGCTGAGCACTTACCACCATCGCATGCCGCCCGAGGACCGGTTTGGCCTCGGCCAGCGCCTCGCGAGTCACGTAAGGGGCATTGGCGATCGCCGGGAGCGTTCGTGCACGAACGCTGTCGCTCGCACCGGCCATCGTACTGATTGCGCCGATCGCCAAGGCCAGCGTCGTCCTGGACCATTCGCTACCGCGTGGCCGTGTGCTCATCGGCCGCCCCAAAATCCTGGTGACGGTGGCCTCAGCAGGCCTTCCTTCAGGGTTACGCCGTCCGGGTAGTCACCTGCCAGCCAGAGCGGCCCATCCAGATCGACGAAGGCCGCTTCGCGCGCGACTTCCCACGCGGGCGCGATGCCGAGCGATGAACAAACCATGCAGCCGACCATGACGGTGAATCCGCAGGCTCGTGCATCGCGCAGCAGGCGCCAGGCCTCGGTCAGTCCCCCGGTCTTGTCCAACTTGATGTTGACGGCCTGATAACGATTGAGGAGCGAGGGCAGGTCCGAGGAGGTGTGGCAGGCCTCATCTGCGCAGACCGGTATCCGGCTCGAGAACTCCAGCAGGCCATCGTCCGCATCGGCCGGAAGGGGTTGCTCGAGGAGGCTCACGGCCGCGCGCTCGAGCGCCGGCTGCACCTCACGCAGGACGTCGATCGTCCAGCTCTCGTTGGGGTCTACTATGAGTTTGGCCGACGGGGCGGCTTGCCGCACCGCTTCGATCCGCGCAACTGGGTCGTCAGCATCGACTTTGACCTTGATCAGCTCGTGGCCGGCGACGAGGGAGGCAGCCTTCGCCATCTCTTGCGGCGTGTCGATGCTGATCGTCAGTGCAGTGACGAGAGGCGAACGCGGCGGCCGGGCCAACTGTTCCCATACAGGCACCCGGCTGAGTCGCGAATCCAGGTCCCACAACGCCGCGTCCAGTGCGTTGCGCGCCGCTCCCGCGGGAAGGCGGCTCTGCAGCTCGTCCCTGCCCATGCCGGCAGAAAGGACGCCACGCAGGGCCTCGATTTGCGCCATCACGGAAGCCACGGATTCGCCGTAGCGGCCATAGGGAACGGATTCGCCGCGTCCCACGCAGCTTTCCTGGCCGAGCTCGACGGTCACCACATCCGCCGCAACCTTGACGCCACGCGAGATGCGGAACGGCGATCGCAACGGCAGAGTGCGGTGCCGGACGTTCAGCGAGCGCAGCACGAAAGCAAATTATCCACGATGGATTCGACGCCCATGGTGACCGGGTCCTCACAGGGCAGCCCCAATCGTTCGCCGATCTCCCGGCAGGCTGCATGTGCCTCCTGGGCCGATACTTTTGAGGTGTTGAGCGCGACGCCGACCGCTTTGACGTCAGGGTTGGTCAAGCTCGCAGCGGTGAGGTTGGCTTCCAGGCACCGCGCCAGGTCCGGGAGTGGGCGGTCGGAGAGTCCACGCATGTGCCGCCGTGTCAGCTCGTGGCACAACACCAGGGCGTCAGGTTGCGCGCCATGGAGCAGCCCGAGCGATACGCCCGCGTACGACGGATGGAACAGCGATCCCTGCCCTTCGATGAGATCCCATCCGTCATCTTCACGGGCGGGCGAGATCCATTCGACCGCTCCGGAGATGAAATCGGCAATGACGGCATCGACGGGTATGCCGCCGCCTGCGATGAAGATGCCGGTCTGTCCCGTGGCGCGGAAATCAGCCGTGAGTCCGCGTTTCCGCATGCTGCGTTCGAGCGCCAGCGTCGTGTACATCTTGCCGACCGAGCAGTCGGTGCCCACCGTCAACAGGCGGCGGCCGGAGCGCTTGCGGCCGGTACCGACGGGAATTCGTTGAGTCCATTCGCGGGCATCGAATAATGCACGACCGTTGCGCTTGGCGGCGGCTACGATGTCTGCATTCTCACGCAGCTTCTGGTGCAGGCCAGCCACTACGTTGAGGTCGGAATTCAGCGCGGTGAGGATGTCGGCAACGATCTCGCGCCCCATCACACCGCCGGCATTTGCAGTGCCGACCACCATGGTTTTCGCACCTGCGGCCCGCGCCTGCGCCGGGTCCATGTCCGGCAAGCCGAGCGTCACGTGGCTGCCGGGGCTGCGGTACTGGCCGATACACCACTCGGGCCGCCAGTAGGCCAGTCCCCTGGCGGTCTTGATCGCCAGATCGTCCGCTGCCCTACCCAGGTACAGCAGAAAGGGCGGGCCCCAATCGCTGTGGTCGGCCGGATCGCCGTGCTTGAACATGAAATCCGCGCTCCAACTGAATCCGTGGCGCATGCAAAGGCCGGAGGAGCATAACCATTGGCGGGCGCCGGCCACCAATGAAAAGACGGATACATGGCATAACTCTGGGTTCTGGAGCTTTCCAGGGTGGCCCGATCGCCGCTTCGGGCGCGACGCGGTTTGCCTGGCAAAGGCAACCTGTGCTGAACTTCAAGGTATCACCGCTTGACGAAAACGGGTGGACGGTCGATATGCGGCTGCGGTACATCGAATTGTTTCATGCCATTCTGACCTCCGGCAGCATCACCGGAGCGGCGAAGCTGCTCGACATCTCGCAACCCGCGGCCAGCAAGGCGTTGCAGCACGCCGAAGATCAGCTCGGCTTCGCCCTCTTCAGTCGCGTACGCGGACGCGTCCAGCCGACCCAGCAGGGGCAGTTATTGCGCGACCGGATCGAGAACATCATTCAGGAGGTACAGGAGCTCGAGCGCCTGACGACGAACATGGGCCAGCCGGGGAGCTGCCCGCTGCGAGTGACCTGCACGCCGACACTGGCGCAGGTGCTTCTTCCCTCGGCGACCGTATTGTTGCGCAAGTCCTTCCCCGATGTGACCGTCGAGCTGTCAACCGAGCATTCGGCGGCGATGTGCGAGTCCCTGTCGCTGCGCGACACGGACATCGGCCTCACGTTGCAGGACACCGGCCATCAGAACCTGCGCCAGAGAGTGCTCTGCCGCGGGCAGGTCATGGTCATCGCGCCACCCGATTGGTGGACCGAGGCGGAATTGGCGCAGCCATTCCCGATCAGCGCGTTGGCCAGCCAGTCGCTGATCGGTATCACCGTGCGCGATGCCCTGGGGAGCATGCTGCAGAGCCATCTGGCAAAGATTGATCCGCCGCCGAAAAGCACGGTGGCAGTGCAGACCTATCAGCTGGCCCGGTCGCTCGTCGCCAAGGGCGAAGGCCTGGCGCTGGTCGATCCTTTCACGGCGCGCTGTGGCGGTGCGAACAGCGTGCAAATCCGCCCGCTGAAGCCGTTCATTGAGGTCGTACTGTATGCAATGCACCGGCCTGACAGCCCATTGAACAAGGTGCAGAAGCGCTTCCTGCACCTCGTTCGCCAGCTCGCTCAGGGAATGCTGGTCAAAGACTGAGCGCCGGCGCAGCGCAACCGACGTTGGCCCTTTTGCAGGTCGTTCGCCGGCTCGAGGCGCCCCTCATAGCACATCCAGGCCCGCCTCCCGCAGGCGCTGGCGCAAGGGATCCAGCTTGTCACCAAAACGCGCGCTGCGCGCGGTGTCGCGGCGCAGCGGCTGGCGGACGAGGGCGGCACTGGGCAGACTCTGCACCGTACGCGCCGTCTTGTGAAACTCCAGGCACTCAGGAGCGAACGGGAGATTGCAGAAGTCCAGCAGGCGACGAATCACGCTCTCCGGCTCGGCAACCAGCCGTTCGTACTCCAGATCGAAGACCTGATTCGGATACTTCTTCAGCCAGAAACGCGTCAGCTGCAGGAAGTCACTGCAATAGTCGGCCAGCTCGTCGAGATTGCAGGCGAAGCCGCTCGCTTCGCTGAAGCACTGGCGGAAGCAGCCCAGGCAGGTCTCCACCGGGTCGCGCCGAACGATGACCACGCGAGCCGCCGGTAACATCGCCAACGCCGCGCCCACCAGGTACCACGTGACGAGGCTTTTGTCGGTGAATCGCGGCTTCGACTGCCGCCAGCGCGCCGTCCGCGCGAGATACTCGCGGCCGAGGCGCCGCCAGTCCTCAGCCGTGGCATCGGGTACCCAAAGGGGAAATGCGGAGTTGCGGCGCCTGGTTTCCGCATCGACGATCTGCTTCATGTCCCTGATCTCGTTCGCACCCTCCACCTCCGGGTGCGAAGCCAGTATCTGCTCGACCAGCGTCGAGCCCGAGCGCGGGATGCTGACGATCAGGATGACTTCGTTACCAAGCTGTGCGTCAATCGGCGTCTGCGCCGTATCAGCAAATACGCGCCGGATCGCTTCGACACGTTTGTGCTCTCCCGCCGCATCCCATTGCACCCGGCGCCGACGCGAAGCATTGGCGGTCCGGAACACCTCGAATGCCTGCGCGTAGTCGCCCTGACCCTCGAGGGCCTTCGCGAAAGTAAAACCGAGCAGCTCGCGGCTACGGTCCGGCAGATCCTCGCGCGCCAAAGCGCTGCGCAATGAAGCGGTATCGGCGGCATCGAACTGAACCACGTTGAGATTCGATAATCCGAACCAACCTTCGGCATTGGCAGGATCGCGTCGCAGCACTTCGCGAAATGCGGTTACCGCGGCCCCGACCCGACCCAGATTGGCTTCCGCCCGGGCGAGAGAGAGTCGGGCGGATAGGTGTGCGGGCTCGAGCTCGAGCGTGCGCCGTAACGCGGCGACGGCCTCGTCCGTGTGCGCCTGGCGCGCGAGTGCCTCGCCGAGATTGAACCACGCCGAGGCGGAGGCAGGCTCGAGCTCGCAGGCCCGTCGAAAGTGCATCAGCGCTTCATCGGCCTCGCCGTGCTCGAACAGTGCGATGCCGAGGCCGATGTGCAGATCGGAGTCTTCCGGGCAGATCGCCAGAACCTGCCGGAAGCATTCGATCGCCTTCGCGTGCTTGCCCAGGCGCTGGACCACCATGCCCAGCAGGCGGATGGCGTCCGGCTCATCCGGGGCCAGTGTCAACACGCTGATCAGCGACTGCTCTGCAGCTTCAAACTGTTGCTGTGCCCACTCCTTGCGTGCCCTCGCCAGCAGGCGGGTGGCCACCGATGAGAGCGGTCGCCGGGAGCCGCCCTGTGGGGATTGCGGCTGGGTAACGGAAGTCATGTCCTGATAGGCGGGCGGCGTCGATTGGGCATGCTACCCCGGCCGTCAGCGCCCCGCAAGAAACCGCCGGGCGCGAGCCCGGCGGCAACGGAGTCACTCGAGTCGATCAGTAATCGTAGGCAACCGAGAGTCGGACGGTGCGCGGCGGCGTGAAATTCTCCACATTGCCGTATTCGGAATTTGGATTGGCGGTCGTGCCGAAGAAGTCGTTGATGAAGAGCGGCGTCTGATGGTTGAACACGTTGAACACCGCAACGTTGAAGTCGAGGTTGTGGTGGGCAAATGAGGGTTTGTAATCCATCGTGAGGTCCAGGCGGGTGGTCCATGGCAAGCGGCCCAGAGAGCCCGGCGGCACCGGCACCCCGGCGCAAAAGTAGTAGGTATGGGAGCCGTGCAAGGCAATCTGGTCCGGCCCATACCCGCCACGGCACATTCTGGGGGTGCCGGAAGCGGCGTACAGGTTGGCGCCTACCGTCAGATCCCGCGTGATGCCATAAGCTCCGAAGAGCTTGAACTGATGCCTACGGTCGTTCGGTTGAACGCCATACGAATTCACCATTCTCTCGGGGAAGTCCCACGCGGTCGTGATCGATTCATACGACCCGCTCTGTTGCGAGAAGGTGCTGACCGGCCCTTCCGTGTTGCCCCACGTCTTGGAGAAAACATAGTCGAATTTCGCCGACCACCTGCCGTTCCAGACGTGCGTCAGTGAAAGGTCGAGCGAGTAGTATTGGCGCAACACCCCTCTGGGGAAGCCCTGATCAGCCGGTGTAAAGTTGACCGGGACGAGGCTTCCGTCCGGCGCCTTCATCAGTATATGTTGGGTCACGCCAGGATTGATCAGGATTAGGCTTTGCGCCCACTGGTTGCAGGTGTCCGGCGTCATCCATTGATATCCCTGCGCCAGTCCCGCGGCACACTCTCTTTGCTCGTCGTCGTAGTCGTCGATGATCCGGCTCATCTTCTGGTAGGTGCCCGTCGCCCCTGCCACCCATTTCTCGTCCAGCATGTCGAATTCGTGCTGCAAGCCGAGCACGAAGTTGTCGGAAAACTCGGCCTTGGCGTTCTGGGCAGTCGATATCCTCGGATCCTTCGGCTGACCATATTCGCTGTCGATCGATACGCCCGTGGCCGGCAGCTGATATAGGGGCTTGAAGCCGGTTGGTGCCCCGGTTGCGGGGTCGATGCCCGTGTAGGTCCCATATATGGAATAGTTAGCCACGGGCGACGCGATCGAGAGAGCGGTGGTCAGCGGGAGCGCCAGATAATAGCGGCCGGCATTGCCGAATACCTTGAACGTGGAGTCGCCGTGCACGTCCCAACTGAAGCCGACGCGGGGTGCCCATTGGGGCGAGGTCAGCTTGATGTAGGGCACGCCGGAGCCATCGAAGTTCGTGAACTGGTCGTTGCGCAACCCGATGGACAGCAGCAGATCGGGGGTAACGTGCCAGTTATCTTCGATGTACTGTGCGCGCTGCTCGACCTTCACAGACGCTGCTGATCTCGAAAAGGACTGCTGGACGTAGTAGCAGGTCCCGTTGAAGCACTGATCCGACGGGCCGACAAAGGGCGGCACATTGGGGGTGACGCCGACGAAAACGTCCTGACCAGGTGCGCTGGCGCCGTAGATATAGGCATAGCCGGGTCCGGTGTTCTCGATGCCGTCGTACAGGTCCCAGGAATTGATGTTATCGATACCTACGCTGATATCATGAGCGCGCCACTTGTAATTGAGGCTCACGCGGTACGACGTGACGTTGACATGGTGCCTGGGGTCGGCTTGCGTCGAGTTCGTGTTGGCGTTGGTGATGCCACCCGGCGCCGTAAACCGCGGATCCTGATTGGATGCGCTCTGGATGTTGGGCAATGACGCATTGAACCCCGGGCCCTCGGGCTGCTCCACTGAATAGTCGCCGTGAGTTTTGCCGAACATCGCATCCAGGGTCAGATGGTCGGTGAGATAGGAGGTGAAATTCGCCGACCCCATCCTGAAGGTGGTCTTTACCGTTTGGCCGAAACCGGAGAAGGTGCCGAGGCTCGGCGGGGAATAGTTGACATTATATTGCGTCTGCCAGGTCTTGTTCGCGCTCTGGAGGCCCGTCAGGGTGAGCAGATTGTTGTCGTTGATATTCCAATTTATCTTGGCGTAGTACTTGGGCGCATCCGTGCGATCGTGGGCGATGACGGGATTTTCGAACGAGCCGGAGTTACCCAGGCTCAGATCGTTGGTGGTTTGCCCCGTGTTGTCCTCCTCGGCGGCCAGGAAGAAGAACAACTTGTTCTTGATGATCGGGCCGCTGACGTAGGCGTCGTAGATCGTCTCCTGGGAATCCTCGGGCGTGTTGTAGCTGTGCAGCAGACCCGGAGGAAACCCCTTCGGGGTCGCGTACGGATTGGCGTAATAGGAATTCTTGAAGCCGGCCTGCAAGGAGGACGGCTGCACCAGGGCGCGCACGCCAAAGTGCCAGTCGTCGTTGCCGCTCTTGCCGATCTGGTTGATCACGCCACCGATGGACCGGCCATATTTGGCGCCGTAGCCGCTGATGAGGGTCTGTTGCTCCTCTATGGCGCCATACGGCAGCTCGAGACCGCCCTGTGCAGTGAGGGCATCGGTGACGTTCATGCCGTCGATGTAGTAGGCATTCTCGGCCGTCGAGGCACCGCCGAACACGTTGATCGGGTTGCCCAGCGGGCCGCTGCTCAGCTGGGGCGAGCCCATGTTGACACCCGGTGCGAGTGCCGCGATATCGGCCGCGTCACGCTGCAAGGGCAGGCGCTGCAGATCCCCGGCGGTCACCGTGGTGACCTGATTGGTCGTGGACACGTCGATCGCGGGGATCGCCCTGGCGGAGATGACGATGGTGTTCAGCTCTGTCGTGCTCGTCGTGGCGGTCGCACTGGCAAAGACCACCGTCACTGCGCCCGCGGCGACGGGACTGACGCCCGTCTTGGACTGCACGACCTTGCCGTTCTGCAGCAGGGACACCGTGTAGGTACCGACTGGAACAGTGGTCGAGTATCTACCGGAAGGATCCACGCTGATGGTACGGTCGAAGCCGGAGCCACCGGTGATCCGGATGGCTTCGTCGGCAGCCGCCGGAACCGTACCCTGGATCGTGCCCGTGACCGCCTGTCCCCAGGCGGTGCCCGAGAGGCCCATGAGGGCCGAGCTGACCGCGACTGCGACCGCCTTGCGTTGCAGGACGCTCTTGCGGTGCAAGACGCTCTTGCGATTCAATCGCCGCAAAGAGGCTCTCTTCATGATACTTACTCCCCAGCTGCTGAAATGTGGGTGAGCGGCAGGAGGCAGCCGCTGCTGTTTTTGTCGCGTCGGCACGATGAGCAACCCTGTGACCGCGCGCGGCGCAAGCAACCGCACGCGGCACCATGCCGAAGATACTCACCCGTCGGCGAAAACCACCAATGAAAAGACCGACATTTGGCATAGCTGCGGGTTATGGTCATCCGGTCCGCAGCGGCGCTGAAATCCCTCGAGAAGCGCCATCCGCCGCGCCATTTGCTGAGTCTGCTGGAGCCCGCGTCGGCACGGCTGAGCCGGCAGGAACCTTCTCTACAGCCTGGCGCGGAGCATGTACGATCGGCAGTCATGGCCGAATCGTCAGCGATCGCACCGCGCGAACTGCCGCGCAAGCTCGGGCTCGTCACCGGCATGGCAGTCGTGGTCGGGGTGATCATCGGCAGCGGAATCTTTCGCGTCCCATCCCCGATCGCAGCGGCGGCCGGCAGCCTCACCGGCATCGCTCTGGTGTGGATCCTCGGAGGCATCATCTCGCTCTTCGGCGCGCTGTCGGTTGCCGAGCTCGCTACCATGTATCCCGCGGCCGGCGGCCCCTACGTGTATCTGCGCGAAGCGTACGGCCGTCCGCTCGCGTTCCTGTTCGGTTGGATGTGGCTGCTGACCACGCCGATCTCGTGGGCCGCGCAAAGCCTGATGTTCGCCGAGTACCTCGGATACTTCGTACCGATTCACACGACCGTGCAGCACGCGATCGCCGCGATGCTCATCATCCTGGTCGGTGCGGCGAACTACCGCTCGGTGAACCTCGGCGCAGCGATCCAGAATCTCTCGACCGCCGCGAAAATACTGGCCATCGTCGGCCTGTCCGCGGCGATTTTCGCCTTCGCACCCGGAGGTCAAGCGAATCCTCTTCGTGTAGAGCCGATGGGCGGGGCGAATTGGTCGGGCATCGGCATCGGCCTGATCGCCGCCCTCTGGGCCTATGATGGTTGGGAAAATCTGACTACGCTGTCGGGCGAGGTCAAAAACCCGCAGCGCAATTTGCCGATTGCGCTGATCGGCGGCGTCCTCGTGGTGGTCGCGGCATATCTGCTCATCAATGCGGCCTATCTGCGGGCGCTGCCGTTGCCTCAGCTCGCGGCGTCGAAATCCGTGGCTGCCGATGCCGCCGGCGCGGTGTTCGGGCGTGCGGGCGCCTCGCTGGCCGGTGCGCTGGTGATGCTATCGGTGTTCGGTACCCTCAACGGCAGCATCCTCTCCTGTCCGCGAGTATTCTTTGCGATGGCCGAGGACGGGCTCTTCTTCCGTACTGTCGGGCGCGTCCATCCGAAGTTCGAAACCCCCTACGTGGCGATCGGCTTCATCGCAGTTCTGGCCGTGATCTATGTACTCCTGCGTGACTTCATGCAGCTGGCCGCGGGCTACGTGCTGGGCGTGTGGCCGTTCCTCGCACTATGCGTGATCGGATTGTTCATCCTGCGCCGCCGGCGCCCCGATTTTCCCCGCGTCTATCGTGCGCTCGGATACCCCGTTGTTCCGGCGCTGTTCGTATTGGCAACCCTCGTCGTCGTTGCGAATGCGCTCTACGCGCAGTTCTGGTCCACCATCGCCAGCATCCTCATCACGCTCGCCGGCCTGCCCCTGTATTACCTCTGGATCAGATGGCAGGAACGCCGGTCGGTCGTAGCGGCGGTGTCGGACAGCCGTCAGCGTACGTAGCGGGAGTCGCCTGCGAACGTGGTAACTTGCACGTGCCGTCCTCAATCTCAACGGGACGGGTTATGCGGCCATCAACTCATTCGGGGCGCGGTATGACACGACTGTCCTTGCTTCTCGCTACGATTGCTCTCATGGGGTCCGTGCCCGGGATGGCCGGCGAGAGCGCGGGCGGGCCGCCCGGTGCCGTCGATTTGACGGTTCGCGTGCCCGATCCCGGCCAGAAGATCTTCGACGTGCACGAGGTGATGCCGGTCAGGCAGGGACCGTTGACGCTCTACTATCCGAAGTGGATTCCCGGCGATCATGCACCGGATGGTCCCATCGAAGATCTGATGGGGCTCGAGATCACGGCCGGCGGTAAACCGGTCGCGTGGCACCGCGATGAAGTGGACATGTTTGCATTTCATTTGACGGTGCCGGCCGGAGTGGATCGGATCGAGGTCGACTTCGAGTTCCCGGCAAGCTATCGGATCACGCCGCATCTGATGGATCTCGAGTGGAACGAGGTGGCGCTGTACTACGCCCACGCTCCGACCCGTGCGCAAATCTATCAGCCGGCGCTCGAGATCCCTGCCGGATGGCGCTATGCGAGCGCGTTGAAAACGGCAAATCGAAGCGGCGGACGCATCACGTTCAAGCCCGTGCCATTCAATACGCTGGTCGATTCGCCGGTAATCGCTGGGGAATTCTTCCGGGAAATCGATGTCACCCCGGCGGCATCGCCGGTGCATCGTTACCTCGACCTCGTGGGTGATGATGCCGCCGCCGTCGCCATCTCCGATGCGCAGATCGCTGGCTATCGCCATCTGGTCGAGCAGGCACAGGCGTTGTTTCGCTCGCATCACTACGATGACTATCACTTCCTGCTGACAGCGAGCGACTACACCTCGAAAGGGGGGCTCGAGCACCACCAGTCGAGTGACGACCGCGCACGCAGCGGCGCGAAGATATTCGCAGACGCCGATCATTTCATGCTCGATGCCTCCCTGCTGCCACACGAATACACGCATTCGTGGAACGGCAAGTTCATGCGCCCGGCGCAGCTATGGCAACCCGACTTCGAGCGGCCCGAGCATGGCTGGGGACTGTGGGTATACGAGGGCCTCACCGTCTATCTCGGTGACGTGTTGACCGTGCGAAGCGGCTTGTGGTCGGCGGATACATGGCGTCAGGTAGTCGCGTACCGGGCGGCGGCCATGGCTTACCGACCCGGCCGCGACTGGCGGCCGCTGATCGACACGACCGTCGGCGCGCAGCTGGTGTATGGCTCGCCCATGGCCTGGTCGAACTGGCGTCGGCAAACGGATTTTTATCGGGAAGGACAGCTGTTGTGGCTCGCCGTCGACGTGAAGATCCGGGCCTTGAGCCGCGATCGGCATTCCATCGGCGATTTCGCCCAGCGCTTCTTTGGCGTCGACGACGGTAGTTTCGTAACCCGTACCTATACGTTCGGCGACGTAGTGAATGCGCTCAATGCAGTCCAGCCGTACGACTGGGCCGGATTCCTGCACAACTGGGTGGATGGTGTCGGCCGGCAGGTGCCGCTGTTGTCGGGTATCGAGGCCGGCGGCTGGCGACTCGTGTACACCGACGAGCCTACCCGATATCAGAACGCGCTCGAAAACGTAGGTGAGGGAGAGCTCGAAGGAAAGGGCGTCGACGAAATGTTCTCGGTAGGGCTGTTCCTCGAGAACGATGGCAAGGTCGCAGACGTGCTGTGGGGTGGGCCGGCTTTCAAGGCCGGGCTCGCGCCGGGCATGAAGCTCATCTCGATCAACGGACAACCGTACAGCACGCAGGGTCTGCGAGCCGGAATCACCCAGGCGCAGAAGAGCGGGGAGCCATTGCGTATCCAGGCGCGAAATGATGGCACCCTCGAGCTGTACACCATCCATTACGCCGGCGGCCTGCGGTATCCGCGCCTGGTTCGCACTGCGGGCAAGACCGATTACCTCGAGCAGATACTTGCGCCAAAGCCGCAGGCTGCTGGCCGGTGAAGCAGCGCGCTTGCAAACCGTAGCAAGCGGGGCGGCAGTGCGATGACGCTTGCTTCAGCCGGCCGAGCTCTCAGCGTGTTGCCTCGCAGGCAGGATCTTCCAGTCGAAGTGATAGCTCCATTTGTCGTAGTACAGGTTGCCGTCCCACTCGACTTCACCGCGCTGCGAATCGACATCGTCGGAACGGAAGAAGCGCTTGGGCGGCGCAAACGCCCGCGAGAAGTCGTCGTTGAAGGCGATACGGAAGTTGTCCAATCCGCCCAGGTAGAACCATTTCAGCGACGGATCGCCGGACTCGAGTCGGCCATACGTGACATCGACCGGCACCCACCCGTACGGAGCCAGATAGATCTGGGCCCAGTCGTGGATGTCGTTATCGGCGCCGCGGCTGAACATCCAGCCCGATTGCCAGCGCGCAGGGATGCCGTTCATGCGCATCAACGTCATCAGCAGCATCGTCTGCTCGCCACAATCGCCATGCCCTGCATGCAGAGTGTAGGCGCTCAAATCGGGAATGGTGGAGTACTCGCGCGCGCCGGCCCAGGGAATCTCGTCCACCGCCGCAAAGATCTTCTGCGCGATGTCATATGGGTTGGTGGAATCCCCTACCACCTGCCGCGAAAACACCCGCAGCGGCTCGGTGAACAGGATGTGCGGCGCACGCTCGGCCACGTAGGGTGCCAATTCCGACGTGATCTTTGCCGGCACCACCCTGCTCGGGTCGATCGGGTGGTATTGCGCATAGAGGGTCACCTCGTAGGTCACCGAAAATACTGTCGGCCGGTGAGCCTGGGCGGTCTTTTCCAGATATACCGTGCGTTGCAGGGCCGGCGGGGGCGCGATCCGATGGCCGCTCGGCTGGCTCGCGACGAACCGGATGTCTTCCTGTTGCCCGGGAATGTAACGCGGATATGGAATCCATGCGCGAATGGTCTTGCCCGCCGGCACGGCCTCAGCATCCACGATCACGGATTGCGTCACCCGCACCCGCTGCGGCAGCACACTCGAACGGCCCGTGGACCGCGCGCGCCGGATCACGTCGCGATCGTAGTCGGTCACCTGCTCGGTGAACAGTTTCGACAGGCCGCTGGCGGCAAACGGCATCGGCGCCCTCGACCGGGCGCGCGCTTCTGCGCTCAGATGGAACAGGTTGGAGGGCGAGCGGTCGAAGTACATCCGCACGCCGTCGATGTCCATGTGCTCGAACAGCCCGTGGGCGTCCCAGCGCTCGAATTCGGCGTCGGTGAGATCGGGGATCTGCTTACGCACACGGGCTTGCACCTCGCCGGCGGTGAGGTCGAAGTCCTCACGCATGCGCTGCATGCGCGCGCGCTGGAATTCGAGCGCCTCGAGCATCGTCGTGGGCAATCCAGACTGCTTCAGCGCGGCATCGATGCGGGCATTGGCCTCACGGAACTGACCGGCCGTTACGAGCGCGACGATCGTCGGCAACTCGCCGGCGCCCGTGCCCGCGATGGGCGCAGCAGATGCCGTTGCCGTTACCACCAGCAACAGGATCGAGGCCGCGGCGCACCGACGCGAGACACGCGCTGCAGTCACCAGGAAGCGGGTTTGAAGCTTGGTCACCGGCACGTCCTCCCCATGCATTGCCTCGACCCGTGGAGCTTTACACGCATTCTGGCGCATATCAACGATTCAATCTGTTGTCAGAGGCCCGGGAGCATGCCGGGATGGTATCGCAGTCAGTGCGGCATCGACGGAAGGATTGCATGCGTGCGCTAACCCGGTTGCTTTTTGCTGTTGCTCTTGGCCTGCCTACCTTCTATTCCCAGGCCGCGTCGAAGCCTTCATATGACATCGTCATCCGTAACGGGCGCGTCATCGACGGAACCGGATCGCCGTGGTATTCCGCAGACATTGCAATCAAGGACGGCCGCATCGTCGCGCTCGGCCGGCTCGGTCATGTCGATGCAAGACGGATCATAGACGCTCACGGCATGATGGTCGCACCGGGCTTCATTGACATGCTGGACCAGTCGGGACGCACGCTACTGGTGGATGGCCGCGCACCATCGAAAATCTTCGAAGGCGTGACCACGCTGATTACCGGCGAAGGCGAGTCTGTCGCACCGCTCAACGACAAGATCCTCGAGGAACGAGGTGCGCACGACAAGTCGGCCTGGCGAACGCTGAGCGGTTACTTCAAACGCGTGCAAGCGCAGGGCATCGCGGTCAACCTCGGCACCTACGTAGGCGCCGCCACCGCGCGCGAAATGGTGATCGGCTATGGCGAGCGCAAACCGACGCCGCACGAGCTCGAGCAGATGCAGGCGATCATCGCGGAGGCGATGCGCGCCGGCGCATTCGGCGTCTCGACGGCGCTTCAGTATCCGCCCGCCACCTATAGCACGACCCCGGAACTGATCGCACTGGCCAAGACGGCGGCGCAATACGGCGGCATTTATGCTACCCACATGCGCAGCGAAGGCAATGCCGAAATGGCTGCGCTCGACGAGGTCTTAGAGATCGCCCGCCAGGCGCACATACCCGTCGAAATCTTTCATCTCAAGGTCGCCGGCCACCAGAACTGGGGCAGCATGCGCAAGGTGATCGCGAAGATCGATGCCGCGCGTGCCGAAGGCCTGGACATCACCGCCGATACCTATGCCTATACCGCCTGGGGTAACGATCTCGCCTCGTTCATCCCGCCGTGGGCGCACGCGGACGGAACCGCCAAATTGCTCGAACGATTGCAGAATCCGCAGATGCGCGCGCGCATCGAAAAGGACATGCGGACACCTGCGGATTCGTGGAACAACGACTGGCAAGAAGTCCCCGGTCCCGATGCGGTCGAGATCACCGCCGTGCAGAACCCGACGCTCGAGGGCCTCGAAGGCAGGCGGCTCGACGACATCGCCAAAAGTTGGCACGAAAGTCCGATCGATGCGCTGCTGGATATACTGATCAAGGACCATGCCGCCACCGACGTCGCTGTGTTCGGAATGGCACAGCCGGACGTCACGCTCGCCCTCGAGCAGCCGTGGATGTCGATCTGTGACGATGCAGAGGCTCAGGCGCCGACCGGTCCGCTCGGCCGGGGCAACCCGCATCCGCGCGCCTACGCTGCATTTTCGCGGATCATCACGAAATACGTGCGCAAGGACCATGTGCTCACATTGCCGGAGGCGATCCGGAAGATGGCGGCCCTGCCCGCGCAGCGCATGGGTCTCGCTCAGCGCGGCGTCATCAAGGACGGCATGTGGGCCGACATCGACATTTTCGACCCGGCGAGGCTGCGTGCGCCGGCCACGTTCGAGCAACCAAAGCAGCTGGCGCGGGGCATGTCGTGGGTACTGGTGAACGGCGTACCGGTGATCGCGGACGGCAAGATGACCGGCGCGCTGCCGGGCAAGGTGCTGCGTGGGCCCGGATACGAGAAGCATGGCAATTGATACGAGGACTCGGTCGTCCCGTGCGACCATTCGAGCGGGGGCTCCGCACCGGACTGTCGTCCGGAGGTCGCCAGCAGACCAACCAGCTAAAATGAACGGCGTCCGGCTCACCCTGCTGCCGCCAGTTGAGTGACGAGGCCACGAATGCGTCCAACAAGCGAGTCCGAGCCAATGACCTCCCCGCAGCGCACCGAGCCAAGCGCGTCCGACGGAGTGAAGAGAGCGCCTGCCGTCACGCGGCGAGCGTTCCTGGGTGCCTCGACGCTCGGTGCAAGTCTGGCGGTTGGCCCAATGGTTGCAGCGCGGCCTCTCAATCTCACGGCCGCCGGCGATTGCAAAGAGACCGGCCCCGCCCTTACGAAGATGGATCGAGATCTCATGGAGGTCGGCATCTCCCAATTGCAGGGGTACTACGCGAGCCGCAAGTACAGCGTGAGCGAGGTTGTCGAATGGTATCTCGGCCGCATCCGGCGCTACAACGGGATCTACCGTGCAATCGAAAACCTATTCGAGGCCGACGCGAGAGCCGAAGCGGCACGCGCAGATGCCGGCGCTCGCGCCCACGGCCCGCTCTGGGGCGTTCCCATCCTCGTCAAGGCCAACACCAGCATCGCCGGCAAGGTGACGACCGACGGCTGGAAGGGCTACGTCATGCCGGGCCACGAGCTGATGGCACCGCGAGATGCAACGATCGTGGCGCGTCTGCGCGCGGCAGGCGCGATCATTCTCGGACATTCCAACATGCCGGACTTCGCCAACTCCGACACGACTCGGAGCTCCTCGTTCGGGCGCACCGGAAATGCGTACGATGTCCGCTTCTCCCCGGGCGGATCCTCCGGCGGCACGGTAACCGCCGTCACCGGCAACCTGGCCATGCTCGGAACCGGGACGGACACCGGTAATTCGATCCGAATGCCCGCTGCCACCAGCGCGCTGATCGGCCTCTTCCCCACTCGCGGACTGGTCAGTATCGCCGGTATTGCGCCTCTCGACTGGCTCCTCGACAACACGGGTCCCATCACGCGCACCGTGACCGACGCCGCTATCGCCCTCGGGGTCATGTGCGGCGAAGATCCCCTCGACCCGGCGACCCGGGGCTCCGCCGCGAAGGCGCAGCCCGGACCCTATACTCGATACCTGAAACCAGACGCTCTCAGGGGGAAGCGCTTCGGCGTACCGGCGTTCATCTTGCAGGGCACCGGAATTCCGTTTCACGGGATACCGGCGGCGGCATCGCAACTCGAAGCGGCCAGACAGATCGCCGATGCGGGCGTGGCACTCGATCCGCGCACACGTGCAGCGTTTCTGCGGGCCGTCGAAGTCCTTCGGGCGCATGGCGCCACTGTCGTCATGCAGGAGTCGGTGCTGGGACAGCAGTTCGTGCAAGTGGCAGCGCGGGTAAGCACCTATGCCTATGTTCGCCAGGGGACAGACGCGTTTCTGAAGGAATTCGGGCCGCCACAATACGCCTCCGCTGCCGACTATGAGCGCGTCATGGGCGCTCCCCTCGGTGATTGCGTCATCGGGACGGAGCAGGCTCACAGCCAGATAGGCGACGTCCTGATTCGGCAGCAGCTACTCAACAGCGATCCGGATGCGGATGCCAATTATTTTCGCCCGCGCAGACGCGCACTCGCGCTCTACCTGCAGACAATGGACCGGCTACGCCTCGACGGCTACGTATATCCGGCGATCCAGATGCCGCCGGTCGACGAGACGATGCCTCAGGATGGGGGGCTCAGCCAGGGCCCGCACTCGCTCACCAGCTGGGTGAACATGTTGGGCGTGCCGGCCATTTCCGTAACGGGCGGTTTCTACGAGAGCGGTCTGCCCTTCGGACTCGAGTTCTCCGGCCGTCCCTTCAGGGATGGTGACTTGCTCGGTTACGCCTATGCCTGGGAACAGGCGACGCATTACCGGCGATCACCCGAGCTGGTCGAACGCGGAATGTTGCCGGATGCCTAGTTGGGCAGCTGCACAGTGACTATGGGGCGTCTCCCCCGTCGCCGCAGCTTGCCCGGCGAAGCCGTAGAGTGGAGCGGGTGATGGGAATCGAACCCACGTTATCAGGTTGGGAACCTGAAGTTCTACCATTGAACTACACCCGCGCTGGCGTGGATTCTACGAGAGGCCGGCCCCGGCCGGCAATCGGCCGATCAATCGCCGCTGCCGTAGGGCCGGGTGAGAATCTCGAGCAGATGGCCGTCCGGGTCTTCCCAGTACAGACCGCGGCCGCCATCGCGGCGGTTGATCTCGCCGGCGCGGCGTTGTCCGGGGTCGGCCCAGTATTGTGCTCCGCGCGCGCGAATGCGGCCGAAGATCTCGTCGAATTCGGGCTCGCTCACCAGGAAGGCGTAGTGCTGGCTGCGAATCTCGCCGTCCGTGCTCATGAAGTCGAGGGTTACACCGTTGTCCACATCCACTGCGTAGAACGGTCCGTAGTGCGCCGGCATCGCGCGTCCAAGGACGTCTGCAAGGTACGTTGCCGATGCTTTGGCATCGCGCGCCAGGACGATCGTGTGGTTCAACTGCACCGTCACCGGGAATACCTCCTCATGCCGCAAATTAGCACGGGCGGCACGCCTCTCTTGGCAGCAAGTTGTGGTGCTATCATGATGCCGCACGCGAACCACGGTGACTCTCTATAACGGTGTCGACCCAGTCTGCAGGCGGAACCGCCGGTAACCTTGTGACGGAGGCAAATGCCGGGTCGAATTCCGCATCCGGCCGTGCCGTGTGTGTGTACTGCGCTTCCAGCGGCAGCTCGCATCCCGAGTATCGCGAAGCTGCTTTCAGGCTGGGGGAATCGCTGGCGCTGCACAGCATCACGGTGATCTATGGCGGCGGCGCCAGGGGCTCGATGGGCGCACTCGCCGACGGCGCCTTGAGCAAGGGCGGGCGCGTGGTCGGTATCCTGCCCCGGTTCATGGCGGACCTCGAATGGGGCCACCCCGGCCTCTCCGAGCTCCAGCTCGTCGAAGACATGCGGACCCGCAAGCATCTGATGCTCGCCGGTGCGCAGGCGGCGGTTGCCCTGCCCGGTGGCTGCGGCACGCTCGAGGAGCTGCTGGAGGCGATCACGCTGAAGCGCCTGGGCCTTTTCTTGGGTCCCATCGTCCTGGTGAACACCCGCGGATTCTTTCGGCCGCTGTTGGAATTGCTCTCCCATGCGGTCAACGAGCGCTTCATGGATGCGCGTCACGCGCTCATGTGGCAGGTGGTCGCCCACCCCGAGGAGGTTGCCGATGCGCTCGAGCGCGCGCCCTCCTGGACGGCGGAGGCGCGAAGCTTCGCGGCCATTTAGCGGGCACACGCGCGTTGCGGCGTGCGAACCTAACCTTCCGCCGCCGCCAGAACCTTGCCGAAGCGCCGCTGACGCCGGGAATAATCCGCCAGGGCTGCCGTGAGCTCCGCCTCGCCGAAGTCCGGCCAGAGCCGGTCGGTGAAGTAGAGCTCGGCATAAGCGCAGTCCCAGAGGAGGAAATCCGACAGCCGTTGCTCGCCGCCGGTGCGGATGAGGAGGTCCACCGCGCCTGAATCCGCCACCGAATGGTCGACGTGCGCCAGCAGATCCTCGAATTCCGCGAGACTGCGCGGGGCACGCCGCGCGACCTCGAGAATGCTGTGTTGGGAGGAGTAGTCGATGGCGATCCGAAGCTGCATCCGGGAGCAGTCCGCGGTCAGCCGCTCGCTCTGCTCGATCGCCCGTACCAGGCTCTGGCGCAAGCGGTCGCGACGCCCAATCACATTGATCCGGATGGACTGCTCGATGCACTCACGGGTCTCGGTCGTCAGGTACCGCTGGAGGAGCCGCATCAGCGCGTCGACCTCGAGATTTGGACGTCCCCAATTGTCGGAAGAGAACGCGTAGAGAGTCAGCGTTCGGATGCCTGTGCGGGCAGCCGCTTCCACGATGCCGTTGACCGCTTTGGCGCCATGGACGTGGCCAGCACTGCGAGGCATACCTCGACGCTGAGCCCAGCGTCCATTGCCGTCCATGATGATTGCGACGTGCAGACTCATCACGGCGCTCACGATCGCCGCGTCGCTTTGATGACCGCCTCGATATGCTCGAGGTAGCGGTAAAGAGCCTGCCGGCCCACGGGTGTCAGTCGGTATTCCGACTTCGGCCGCCGGCCGGCGAAGGATTTCGAGCATTCGATGTACCCGGCCTCTTCGAGCTTGCGCGCATGCGCGCTCAGATTGCCGTCGCTGACGTCGAACAATGCCTTCAGCTCGTTGAAGGTGAGCCGAGCGTTCACCGCGAGGGCGCTCATGATGCCGAGCCGCACGCGCTCGTAGACCAGGCGGTCGAATTTCGAGTCCTCGCCGCTGCCGCGGCGGACCGGTACCGGCGCGGGCGCGGGCTTGTTCGCCTCGGGTGAGCGCATCACTGTCTCACGCCTCCGGGCGCCGATCTTCATATGGTTGAGCGCTCCACGCCATCGATACGTCCAATCAAATATCCAAATACCAGGTGCAGCAGGCCGAAGCTGCCGCCGAGGATCACGTTGTGCCAACGGGGGGAGACCTCGAAGGCGAGCGCGCCGCACACCACGAAGATCCCTCCCATGGCGCCGATGAGCCGCATCATGGCCGGCGCCGTCATCAGCGCCGCGGAGAGCACCGCGCAGCCGTAGAGGAGCAGCCACACCCCAGGCACGAGCCGGGCCTCACCGGCCTGGCACAGCACCGCCGTCAGGACTCCCCCGGCGAGGAGCGCCGGGCAGAGGCACAGCACGAAACGCCGCGCCGGTCCGCGGTAGAGGGTCAGCCCCACTCCCGAGCTATGGCGCGCGACCAGCACGACGCCGAGCCCGGCCGCCAGAGTGGCCGCCACCAGCCAGATGATCAGCCAGTACCGGGACAGCGCCGGAATCGAGGCGGCCCCGGCTGCCACCAGCCCCACTGCGCCCATGGCGACTCCCGCCGTTCCCGGCACGGCGAACGCGCCGGCCGCATCGATCGAAGCCCGGATATAGTTGAGCGTTCCGAGCGCGTGGCTGTCCATGGCGACGGTATTGTTCGATCGCATCGGTACACCGACCCTGAGGCGTTTCTTCTGAATTTAGCAGACCCCTCGATCGCGTCAAGTACTCTGCATCGCAAAGCGTGACGCAGCCCCTGCCTGATCTCCGGAATGTGACTCGAATCGGCAAAGAAGGCCGGGCCAAAACGCCAAAAGCGCTTCCCGGTGTCCCCGGAAAGCGCTCTGGGCATTCGGCCGCTGGCCCCTTCAGAACTTCAGGAACAAGCCCCCGTTCAGGTTCCAGCTGGTGTTCTTCGCCCCGGCCTGATTTTCCGACTCTTCCCGGCTCCACTCGCCGACGAGCAGCAGGTTATCCGTGAGGTTGTAGTACACCCCGGCGGTCCACTTGTCGTTCTTCTCGACCAGCGTGCCTGGATCGATGCTCGTGCGATCGAGCTTGCTCTGCCCGTAGTTGAGGCCGACCTTCGCCGGTCCCAGCTTGTAGGTCACCTGACCGAGGAATCCGTCCGAGTCACGGGCCGTTCCCGCCGCATCATTCGAGAGAATGAAGAGACCCGTCGTACCCACGCCCTTGCCGCGGTAGTACCAGCCCAGCACCTCGAAGTTGCCGATGTCGTACTTGCCGCCGAGATCGAACGCGTTGCTGTTGTATTCCACGTTGCTCGACGCGACTCCGCAGTTTGGCGCGAGCGGAACCTGCGCCACGTCCGTGCAGGAGATCCGCTGCTTCTGATAGAGGCCGCTCGCCGAGAGATACAGCGGGCCCATGGTATAAGCGACCTTCGCCTGGAACCCCGGGGAGCTGTGATTGACCGGCACCTGCCCGAGCGTATTGAGAGGGTCGAAGATGCCGAACGTGATCTTCGCGCCGCCCAGGCTCGGCGTCGTGTAGTCGATCTGCGAGAGCCAGTCCGTATAGATGTAGCCGAGGCCGATCGAGCCCAGCGATGTGTTGGCCGGGGCTGCATAGTTGCCGTTGCCGCCTCCTACTCCGAGGAGCGTCATGTCGTTCAGGATCGCGTCCGCACCGAAGAGCCCGATGTTGCGCCCGGCCATGATCGTGCCCATCGTGCTCGTGCCCACCGTCAGGAACACCTGCCGGACGTCGAGTCCGGCGGTGCCCAGGGCCGTGTGGCCGAACGTCGAGTTGTCGGCTGCCTGCAGATTGGGGCTGCCGCCGTCATTGGTGCTGATGCCCGGATAGAGGCCGAACGTGAAGCCGAGGTCGTAGCCGTTCTGGTTGGTGGCGCCGCTGATCGTGAGCGCCGCGGGCAGCAGGCCGTTGCTCACGGATGAAGAGCTGTCAGGGGCCACACACGCGAGGCCGCCGCCCACGACGGCCGGGTGAGTCTCGCAGTTGGAGTAGATGTAGTGCGCGTTGACGTTGCCATCGAAGGACAGCGTCCACTTGCCTGCCGTCACGTCGATTGCCCGTGCCGATGGCATGGCGACCACCGCCAACAGGGTGACAGCGAAAAGGCCGGTTCGTTGGTTGTTCATGTGAGCCCCTCCTCGAGGCTGACTGGGTGCAACGCCCGTGCCAGAACGGCGGCGGTCGCCGCCCCCGTGTTGCGCAGGCGAGACAACCTTCCCGCGCCCCGCATCCTGTTCCATTTTGCGGTACGGAACGGTACAGAGCTGTAACGTGTATGGAACGCCATGTGGGCGGCTTCATCGAGGGTGCAAGAAGGGGTGGCGTCAGCACGGGAAAACACCGCATTTGCATCGTTGCCGAGCTTGCAGTCGCCGCGCGGCCGTGTTTCCCTATCGTGACACTGTCACGACGGGGCGTGGCATCCGTGACGCACTCCCCGGGGGATGGTTGGGAGGCTCGTATGACGAACGCAACGCACGGTTGGCAGACTCCGCTGCGCGATTTTCCCGCCACCGACACCGGCGCTTCCGTGCCGGCACGCACACTGCCGCTGACTCTCGAGGAGCTTGCGGGCGAAGACCCGCAGATGCTGCGCAACGTCCGCTGCGCGCATCGGATCGTCGACACCAACGTGTCGGTCCTCATCCAGGGGCCGACGGGCTCCGGCAAGGAGGCGTTCGCGCACGCGATGCACCTTGCGAGCGGCCGGGCCGGCCGCCCCTTCATCGCCGTCAACTGCGCCGCCATTCCGGAGACGCTGATCGAGAGCGAGCTCTTCGGCTACAAGCCGGGGGCCTTCACTGGCGCCCGTCGCGAGGGGTTGCGCGGCAGGATCGTACAATCCACCGGCGGCACGCTCTTCCTCGATGAGATCGGGGACATGCCGCTCGCGCTGCAGAGCCGGTTGCTGCGCGTGCTCGAGCAGCGGGAGGTCCTGCCGCTCGGCAGCGAAGCGGCGATCGAAGTCGATCTGCACGTGCTCGCCGCATCACACCGCAACCTGCGGGAGATGATCGCGCGCGGTGCTTTTCGCGAGGATCTCTACTATCGCCTGAACGGTATAACACTCGAGCTGCCGGCGCTCCGCGAGCGCACCGACAAGGAGCGACTGATCCAACACGCGCTTGCGGCTGAGACCGGCAACGGCCGGCCCGCGGCCATCGAGCGCGACGCGCTGCAACAGCTCCTCGTCTATTCCTGGCCCGGCAACGTTCGTGAGTTGCGCAATGTCATCCGCACCGCGCTCGCCATCTGCGAGGGAGGCGTCGTCCGCGCCATGGATTTGCCCCGGGAGATACGCGACGGCGAGGCGCGCACAGACGCGCGCGCAGAGAGGCTGCCCGGCACCGCTCCGGAGCCGGCATGGACGGTGAGCGGCGCGGACGCTCCCGCCTGCGAAGCCGATGACCCGGGTCAGCCGTCGAACGTGCCACGTAACCGCCTCCAGGCTGCCGAGCGCGCTGCTCTACTGCGTGCCATCGAAGAGCTGCATGGCAACATGAGCCGCGTCGCCGCGGAGCTGGGCGTCAGCCGCAATACCCTCTACCGCAAGATCAAACGTCACGGGATCGCCCCCGTCAGACGCGCCTGAGGCGCTGAGCTCGCTTGCCTGACGTGCGTTGGCCCGCCGCTTGCACCGCGGCAGAGGCCGGCTCGCGTGCGGGCTGGCGACAACATGAGGGCAAAGAGCTCAACGCGGCCGAAGGTCAGGCTCACCCCGGCGCACCGACTCCTGACGCCGGCAGCGGGGGGTGGCCCTGTTCTCGTCACGCGTGCCGGCAGAGTGCGACTCAACGCGACGGCGGCGGCCATTCTCGGCCTCTGTGACGGCACCCGCACGCGCGCGGACATTGTCGCCCGGGTTGCCGGAACGGGCGACCCCGCGCTCGCCGCGGATGTGAAGGCGTTTCTCGAGGCGGCGCGACGCAGCGGCTGGATCGTGGAGCGTTGACGGGAACCGGCCCGGCGGCACGAGCGTTCCGTTGCAAACCGTCGTAGGACACGACTCCACCTGTGGAACCCCCCTCCGATCCGGCCCGCAGCACAGTGCGGCTCGACAGCTCTCGTGCGGCCGCCGACCCGCAGCCGGCACGGGACGACGTACCTGATCGCAGCAGGACTCGCGAGGGGGAGCGGTCCGAGACGCGATCCGGCCGGCAGTCCAGTCCTAACCGCCGACCCTGGTTCCGCCACCGGCGCGTAGTCCTCGGCGGTGCGCTCGTGCTGATGGTTGCCGTGGTGCTGATTGCCCTCTGGTGGTGGTACGAGAGCGGCCTCGAAACCACCGACGACGCCTTCCTCGATACGCATATCGTCGATGTCTCTCCCCAGGTGGCCGGCCAGGTAGTGCGGGTTCTGGTGGATGACAACCAGCTCGTGCGGGCTGGCCAGATGCTGGTCGAGATCGATCCTGCGCAATTTCGCCTGTCGCTGCAGCAGGCACTCGCAGCCCAGCAACAGGCACAGACGGCGCTCGGACAGGCGACCGCCGGCGTCGCAGTGGCTCAGGCCAGCCTCGCGCAGGCCCGTGCGGATCTCGCCAGCGCTACGGCGACTGCCGTTCGTGCGCAACGGGACCTTCGGCGCTACCAGACGTTGCGGACGGTCAACTCCAGGGCGGTCGCCCGCAGCACCGTGGACGAGGCGATCGCGACTGCTCGCAGCGCCGGCGCCCAGCAGCGAGCGGCGCAGCAGCGGGTGCAGAGTGCCCAGGCACAGATCAAATCCGCCGAGGCTGCCGTGGCGGGTGCGCGCGCCGGTATCGCCACCGCCGCGGCTGGTGTCGGGCAGGCGAGGCTGAGCCTCGGCTATACGTCGGTCGTGGCCCGGGTCGGGGGGCATATCGCCAGCCGCACGGTGGCCGTCGGCACGTATGTCACGCCGGGCCAGCAAATGATGGCGATCGTGCCGCTGCATCTCTGGGTGCGGGCCAATTTCAAGGAGAACAGGATCGCGAAGCTGCGGCCCGGTCAGATTGCCAAGGTCCACATCGATGCCTGTCCAGGGGCCGATGCCCGTGGACACGTGGTCTCCATTCAGCGCGGGGCGGGGCAGGCGTTTGCCCTTCTGCCGCCCGAGAATGCGACCGGCAACTACATCAAGGTCGTGCAACGGGTGCCGGTGCGGATCGCGCTCGACTCCGTGCCGGCCGGCTGTGTCCTGGGTCCCGGGATGTCGGTCGAGCCGACTATCAGGGTACGCTGAGTGGCCGGAGCAGCCGCCGGCACCGGCTCCGCCGAGGGGTGGACACCCGCGCGCTCGGCTGCCGGCAACCGCAGTCCCTGGCTCATCGCCACCGTCATCTCGATCTCCGCTTTCATGGAGGTGTTGGATACGGCCATCGCCAATGTGTCGCTGGCCCACATCGCAGGCTCCACCTCCTCGAGTTATGACCAGGCGACCTGGGTCCTGACGAGCTATCTCATCGCCAACGCTGCGATCATTCCGATGAGCGGCTGGCTGTCCGATGTCTTCGGCCGCAAGCGCTACTACATGACCAGTGTCGCGCTCTTCAGCTTCGCCTCGCTCTGCTGTGGTCTCGCGCCATCGCTCGGCTTTCTGATCCTGGCGCGCATCGTCCAGGGAGTGGGCGGCGGCGGCCTGCAGCCTGTCACCCAGGCGATGCTGATCGACACCTTTCCGCCCGCCTCCCGCGGCAAGGCGATGTCGGTGTATGGCTTCACGGTGATCCTCGCGCCCATGATCGGGCCCCTCCTCGGCGGCTGGATCACCGACCGCTTCTCCTGGCACTGGATCTTCCTCATCAACGTGCCGGTGGGTCTGCTGTCGCTCGGCCTGGTGCAGACGATGGTCGATGAGCCGGCGCTCATCGTCGAGGAGCGGCGCCAGCGCTGGGCGCGAGGGGTGCACTTCGACCTGCCGGGCGCAGTGCTCATTGCGCTCGCGCTCGCGGCGCTGGAGGTGATGCTCGATCGCGGCGTGCAGGCAGACTGGTTTGCCAGCCCGCTCATCCGCGGCGCCGCGGTGGTGGCGGGCGCCTGCCTGGTGGCGTTCGTCCTCTGGGAGCTCATCGAGCGCGATCCGCTCCTCGACATGAGACTCTTCAGGTATCGCAACTTCGCCTCTGCCACGGTCATCATCATGACCATCGGCGTGATCCTCTTCGGCACCACACAGTTCATCCCGCAACTCGTGCAGCAGGTACTCGGCTACACCGCCCAGCAGGCAGGTCTTGCGCTGACGATGGGTGGGATCGTCACACTCCTCACCATGCCGCTCGCGGGGGTCCTCTCGGGCTACCTACAGCCGCGCACGCTCATGGGCCTTGCGTTCGCGGTGGAGGCAGTGGCCATGTGGAACATGACTCACTTCGACACCACGGTGACGTTCGGCGACATCGCGCTCGCGCGGATGTGGCAGAGCGCGCCGATCCCGTTCCTGTTCGTGCCGCTCATCAGCGCGGCTTATGTGGGACTGCCGGGTCAGAAAACAAACAGAGCCTCGGCGATGATCGCCGTCGGCCGCAACATTGGCGGCAGCATCGGCATCTCGCTCGTGCAGGCGCTACTGGCCCGGCGTCAGCAATTCCATCAGACCAGACTCATCGCCGGCCTGCAGCCGCTCAATCCCGTGTATGCGCACGGTGTCCACGCCCTGACGCACACCTTGATTGCACGCGGCGCGCCGCCTGCGGCGGCATCGCGCATGGCGGTGGGGACGCTCTATCAGATCGTCCAGCGTCAGGCGAACATGATGGCGTTCAACGATGCTTTCTGGGCATTGATGCTCTTCATCATCGTCATTCTGCCCATACTGTTCCTGATGAAGCGCACACCGCTCGAGCGTGAGCATTCGGGCGGCGGAGAGGCCGCTACCCAGCACGGCGGCTGATACAATCCCCACATGAGCCATACCACCCCCGACGGAGTCACCGAGTACGACCCCGCCGAAGTCAAGGCGCTGCTCGAGCAGGGTCGCGTACTGCTGATCGATGTCAGGGAGCCCATGGAGTACGCCGCGGAGCGCATCTCCGGCGCGATGCTCTATCCGCTGTCGACGTTCGATGCCGCCCATCTACCGCCGCACGGCGAGCGCGAGGTGGTCTTCCAGTGTGCCGCTGGAGGCCGCTCCCTCACCGCCGCGCGGATGCGGCAGGCTGCGGGCCAACCCGCAGCGCACATGGCCGGCGGCATCTCTGAGTGGAAGGCGCAGGGCCTGCCGACCGTGCGTGTGGGCACCCGCCCGGCTTGAGTGACTCCGATCACTCCCGGGCAATACGCTCGTTCGTCACCCGCAGCGGCCGTATCACGCCTGCACAGGAGCGTGCGCTCGAAGAGCTCTGGCCACACTATGGCGTTGAGCCGGGTGCCGCGCCCTTAAACTTGGACGCAGTCTACGGCCGCAGGGCTCGGCGAGTCGCAGAGATCGGTTTTGGCAACGGCGATAACCTGCTGACCCTCGCCGCAGCGCGGCCGGCAGAGGATTTCCTCGGCGTCGAGGTGCACCGGCCAGGTGTCGGACGGTTGCTGCTGCAGCTGCAGGAGCGCGGGCTCGCCAACGTCAGGGTGGTCTGCGGAGACGCTGTGGAGATGCTGGAGCGCAATCTCACGAGCCAATGCCTCGATGAGATCCTGATCCTCTTTCCCGACCCCTGGCCGAAGAAGCGGCACCACAAGCGTCGGCTGATCCAACCCCCTTTTGTTGCCCTGCTGGCCGACCGCCTGAAGGCTGGGGGTGCGCTGCGTCTGGCGACCGACTGGGAGCCCTATGCCGCAGAAATGCTGATTGCCCTCTCGGCAGAGCCACGGCTGCGCAACGTCGCTGCCAGTGGCGGATTCATACCGCGACCGGCCGAGCGATCACCGACGAGATTCGAGCGTCGTGGTGAGCGGCTGGGTCACCGCGTATGGGACCTGGAGTTCCGGCGGGTCTAGTGCGTCTCAGCCGGGCTTGACTAGGAACGCGGCGCGCAATCCATCGATCACGAACTGCACCGCCAGCGCTCCCAGGACCACGCCGAGGAGCCTTCCGGTGACATTCACGCCGGTCACTCCCATCAGCCGCATGAGCGGCTCGGCCAGCAGCATCATCACGAGCGAGATGCCAAGCACGAGCGCCGCGGCGGCGAGCAGGATGAGGAAGAGCGCCGGCTCCCGCAGCAGGTGCACGGGACCGAACCACAGGAGCACCGTGGCGAGTGCGCCGGGGCCGGCGATGAACGGGAAGGCCACCGGGAAGACGGAGATATCCGCGCGGCGGCGGCTCTCGGCCCGCTCATCGCTCGAGGTGCGGCTGCCCGACTCCCGCGCGAACACCATCTCCAGCGCGAGCAGGAAGAGCAGCACGCCCCCGAAGATCCGGAACGCGCCGAGGCTGATCCCCATCACCGCGAGAAAGGGTGCTCCGGCCAAGGCAAAGAGCACGAGAATGAGCGCCGCCACCCAAACGGCTTTCACCGCCATGCGCCGCTGATACTCGCGCGTCGCGCCCCGCGTCAGCCCGCTGAAGAGCGGCACGAGCGAGATCGGCTCGACCACCACAAAGAACACCACGAAGAATTTCAACGGCTGCTCTAGCATGGATCCTCGCCGAATTTCACCCGCTGCTTGAAAGCGGCATACGCGAGGCGCAACATCGGTAGCCGTCCCCCGCGCGGCGGGCGGAGAATAACAGCTCCGGGACCCACAGCGGGTGTGATGCGTTCACCACGGACACGCGATCCGAAGCTCGGGATCGGGCCTTCTGGAGGGTTCCACATGGCGGCATCTCTACCCAGTATCGGTGACTGGTATCGCTTGAGCGGCGGCGAGCTGTTCGAGGTCGTGGCCATCGACGATGACGAGGGCACGATAGATATCCAGTACTTCGATGGCACCGTCGAGGAGATGGACCGCGAGGACTGGGAGACGCAGTGCGAGGACGGCGCGCTCGAGGCGGCGCAGGCCCCGGAGGATTGGAGCGGCTCGGTGGACGTGGAGAGCGGCGATGAGGATGGCCGCGGCTCCGACAATGTCAACGAGGACCCGACTCTGCGCGCCAGCTCGCTCGACGGCATCGACCTCTTCGAATTCGATTGACGCGGGGCTCAGCCGCCGGGAGTCAGCGCAGCTCCGCAGTCAGCGCCGTCAGATCCGCATCGGCGGCGATCAGCACGAAATCGCCGATCACTTCGAGGGGCACTGCGCGCAGTTGCGTGCCGGCGCACGGACCCGCCAGGCAGCGGCCGGCGTCCTTCTCGAAGAGCGCCCCATGGGACGAGCAGAGAATCAGCGCCCGATCCGGTGTCAGGAATCGATGCGGCCGCAGATCGAGCGGATGTCCCGCATGCGGACAGTGATTGACGTAGCCGCGGACCTCGTTCCCGCAGCGCACGACGAAGCCGCGCAGGGGCCAGTCGCCGCCGCCGACGGTGAATCCTCTGGAGCCGTACTCCTCGAGATCGGCGAGACGGCAGATCACCCGCTCGAGATCGAGCTCAGCCGCCACGCGCGTCGGCCCCGCCGCCGGCATCCGCAACCACGAGGGCCGGCACACCCGCCCCGGAGCCGCGACGGCGCCACAGCCAGAGCAGCAGCAGCAGACTCGGGATGCTCAGGGCCGCCGTGTAGATGAAAAAGACCGGATAGCCGGTCGCGCGCGACACGAACCCCGAGAAGCCTTCGAGCGTCTTGCCGGCGAGCGCGTAAAGCGAGGAGAAGAGCGCGTACTGCGTCGCGGTGTACTTCGGGCTTGTCAGGCTCGAGAGGAAGGCGATGAACGCAGTGCCCTGGACGGCGATGGCCAGATTGTCGAGCCCGTTGGCGATCCCGAGGCCGAGCAGCGTCGCCGTATGCGTCGTGGCGAGCAGCGCGAACCCGCTGTTGGAAATCATCATGAGAACGCTTCCCGCCACGAGAGATCGCAGGAGCCCCCATTTCGCCACCAACAGCCCGCCGATGAACACGCCGAACATCGACAGAGTCAATCCGATGATCTTAACCACCCAGGCGATCTGCTCGTTCGAATAGCCGTGATCGTGAAAGAAGGGCAGAGTCATCGCGCCCTCGGCGTAATCAGTCAGCCGGTACGCGGCGATGAGTGCCAGCGTGCCGATCGCGATCCGAACGCCGTAACGGGCGAAGAAATCCACGAGGGGGCAGACCACTGCGCCGATGAACCATTCACCCGCGTGCCGCAAAGACTTCGGCCAGTGGGCGCGCCGCTCGAGCCACTCGACCGTCCGAGCCTCCCGTTCCGTTGCGACGCCGGAGGCAGGCGCATCCGGCTCCCGAATGAACAGCGTCGTCACGAGTCCCACCGAGGCCAGCAGGGCGATACCTGAGTAGCTCGCGTGCCAGTTGAGTCTCTGGGCGAGCGTGAGCGCTCCGGCGCTGCCGGCAATCAGCGCTATGCGGTAGCCGATCTGGTAGACCGCCGCCATCGCGCCCTGCATCGAAACCGGCGCCGACTCGATCCGCCACGCGTCCAGCGCAATGTCCTGGGTCGCTGCGAAGAACGTGAGGAACAGGTCCCAGATGACGATGCGCCGCATGTCTGCCGCAGGGTTGCTCGCGGCGAGCTGGAAGAGGCCCACTGCGATGCCGATCTGCGCGAGCAGCAGCCAGGCGCGCCGGCGGCCGAGGAGCCGGGTGATGAGCGGCAGGGGCATCCTGTCCACGACCGGCGCCCAGAGGAATTTCAGCGAGTAGGGGACCGTGGCCCAAGCCATCATGCCGATCAGAGGCAGCGCGACGCCCGACTCGCGCAGCCACGCCGTCATGGTCTGGAACGCGGGGTAGAACGGCAGCCCACTCGAGAACCCGAGCAGCAGCATTGCAACCATGCGTGGCTGGCCGTAGACGGCGAGCGCCTGCAGCCACCCAGGGCGTCGGGCATTGACGCGGTCCACGTGCATCGGGCAATGATAGCGGCATGGAAGACTATCAGCTCACCTTCATCAACCTCGCACTCTCGCGCCAGGCGCTAGGTTTCGGGCAGTTCAAGCTCAAATCCGGCCGCGAGAGCCCGTACTTCTTCAATGCTGGCCTCTTCAGCGACGGTGAGGCCATCGCCGTCCTGGGACGCTGTTACGCAGCGGCCATCACCCGGTCGGCGCCCGAGTTCGATGTGCTCTTCGGGCCGGCCTACAAGGGCATTCCTCTGGTTGCAGCTACCGCGGCTGCGCTCTTCGAGCATTACGGACGAAACATCCCCTATGCCTTCAACCGCAAGGAGGCCAAGGATCACGGCGAGGGCGGCAACGTCATTGGCGCGCCGCTTCGGGGACGCGTGCTCGTCATCGACGATGTGGTCACGGCGGGGACCGCGGTGCGGGAGTCGCTGACTCTGATCCGGCAGCAGGGGGCGCGGCCGGCGGGCGTCGTTTTCGCCCTCGACCGCCAGGAGCGGGGGCAGGGGGCGCTGAGCGCCACCCAGGAGATCGAGAAAGAGCACGGCATCCCTTGCGTGAGCGTCGTCACACTCGCCGAGCTCATCGAGGCGCTGTCGCGCCCCGCCGGCGGACAGGCCGCGATTTCTGACGACCAGCTCACACTGCTGAGGGCCTACCGGGAGCGGTATGGGGTGTCCTGAGACTTGCCTCCGCGCGGCGGTAGGTCAGAATATGGCCCCTAAGTATGCGCAAACCGTTTCGCGCCCTCTCTTTGCTGCTCGCGCTCGCCTGCGCGACCGGATCGGCTTGGGCGCAAAGCGGTGACAAGGGCGTCGCTTACCGCTGGGTCGATGAGCATGGCATCGTCCACTATGGCGACAGCATTCCGCCGAAGTACGCCCGCAACAGCCGGGAGATCCTGAACAGTCAGGGTGTGGCGATCGGACACGTCGATGCGGAGAAGACGCCCGGGCAGCTGGCGGCGGAGGCCCGCGCGCACGAGCGGCAGACCGCGCAAAAGCAACACGACTATTTCCTCCTCAGCACCTATACCTCGGTGAAGGACATCGAGTCGCTGCGCGACGAGCGCCTGTCGCAGATCGAGGCGCAGCAGACCGCGGCCCGGCAGTATGTACAGAGCCTGCAGTCGCGCCTCGATTCGCTGCAGAGCCACGCGCAGCAGTTCAAGCCCTATAACTCACGGCCGAACGCGCCGCGCATGCCCGACGATCTCGCGCAGGAGCTGGTCCACACGCTGAGCGAGGTGCGTCTGCAGAATCAGGCGATCGATGCCCGAAGTCAGCAGGAGGACCAGGTGAGATCGCAGTTCCAATCCGACATCGAGCGCTTCGAGCAGCTCAAGGCCTCGCCGCCTTAGTTTATCGGCGCAAAGTCGGCATCCTGCCGCTTTGCGCGGCCAGCTTTGTCACGGGATTCATCCCGCGGCCCAGGGAGCGGCCCTGGGCCGCTCACTCATTTGCTTTCCGACTCAACAGATGCCGCCGCCTTCTTCGGCCGGCGCGGCATTCAGGCGGAAAACGCGGAACAGCTCGCGTCCCATCCCGAGCCCGTTGGCAGCGAGGTTCGCCGTCGCCACCGGCCGGCGGCTCCAGCTTTCTTCCGCCACCAACGCCTCGAGCGTTCCCTTCATGCTGTCGAGCCGAAGGATATCGCCGTCGCGCACTTTGCCGAGCGGGCCGCCGCTCACGGCTTCCGGTGTCAGGTGGATCGCCGCGGGCACGGTGCCGGAAGCACCTGACATCCTTCCGTCGGTGACCAACGCCACTTTATGACCCTTGCTCTGCAGGGATGCCAGGGCGGGCGTGAGCCCGTGCAGCTCCGGCATGCCGTTGGCACGCGGCCCCTGGAAGCGGACTACAACCACCACATCCCGCGCCAGCTCGCCGCGCTGGAAGCTTTCCAACACGGCTTCCTGGCTGTCGAAGACCCGTGCCGGGCCTTCGATGAGCCTGTGTTGGGGATTGACGGCCGATACTTTGATCACCGCGCGACCGAGGTTGCCGCGCAGCAGCTTGAGGCCGCCGTCGACGCTGAAAGGGTCGGCGGCGGGACGAAGGACCGTGGTGTCGGCGCTCGCCGCGGGGCCTTCCCGCCAGGCGAGGCCCTGCGGCGAGAGCCAGGGCTCGAGCGCACAGGCGCCGAGTCCGGCTCCGGAGATGGTCTGCACGTCCTCGTGCATCAGACCCGCCCGCAGCAGCTCCTTGATGAGGAAGCCCATGCCGCCGGCGGCGTGGAAGTGGTTGACGTCCGCGCTGCCGTTCGGATAGATGCGCGCGAGCAGCGGTATGACATCCGACAGGCCGCTGAAGTCATCCCAGTCGATGAGGATGCCCGCCGCGCGCGCTATGGCGATGAGATGCAGGGTATGGTTGGTCGAGCCGCCGGTAGCGAGGAGGCCCACGATCGCATTGACGATGCTGCGCTCGTCCAGCACTTTGGACAGCGGCAGATATTCCTGACCGAGGGCGGTGATCTGCGCCGCCCTGCGGGTGGCAGCGGCCGTCAGCGCATCGCGCAGCTCGGTGTTGGGTGGCACGAAGGCGCTGCCGGGAAGATGCAGCCCCAACACCTCCATCAGCATCTGATTGCTGTTGGCCGTGCCGTAGAAGGTGCAGGTGCCGGCGGAATGATAACTTCCGGCCTCGGATTCGAGCAGCGCCTCCCGTCCTACCTTGCCCTCGGCGAAGAGCTGGCGGATACGGGCCTTCTCCTTGTTGGGCAGACCCGAGGGCATGGGCCCCGCCGGAACGAATACCGCCGGCAGCTGCCCGAAGGAGAGCGCGCCAATGAGCAGCCCGGGCACGATCTTGTCGCAGACACCGAGGCAGAGCGCCGCATCGAACATGCCGTGGGAGAGGGCGATGCCCGTCGACATGGCGATGACATCGCGGCTGAAAAGCGAGAGCTCCATGCCAGGTTGGCCCTGGGTCACACCGTCACACATGGCGGGCACGCCGCCCGCGACCTGTGCTGTCGCGCCGACCTCGCGCGCCGCCGCACGGATCAGACCGGGGAAACGCTCGAATGGCTGATGTGCCGACAGCATGTCGTTGTAGGCGGTGACGATGCCGAGGTTGGGCCAGCGCAGCTCCCGCAGCGCCTGCTTGTCGGGGGCGGCGGATGCGGCGAAGCCGTGCGCCAGGTTGGTGCAGGAGAGGCGCTTGCGCGCAGGCTCGCCGGCGCCCTGCGCGGTCATGCGCTCGAGGTATGCCGTGCGCGGCTCGCGGCTGCGTACGCGGATGCGCTCCGTGACCTCGCGCACGCGTGGGTGGAGGGATGGAAGGCCGGCTGCGGGCATGTCAGGTCGCATCCTCGCTGCCCTTGCTGTCCTGGGGCTTGTAGCCTTCCGGCTTGCTCGAGCCGGTGCCAAACAGGAACTTCTCCATCTCCGCCTCCAGGAACTTGCGGGCCTTGGGCTCGATGGGCGTCAGCCGGTACTCGTTGATGAGCATGGTCTGATGCTGCAGCCAACGGGTCCAGGCCTCGCGCGAAACGCTTTCGTAGATTCGCCGGCCGAGCTCCCCGGGATAGGGCGGCCGGTCGAGACCGGGCGCCTCGCATTTGAGCACTACACACTGCACCGTTCGGGCCACGTCGAGTTCTCCAGTCAGTCGAAAAGTTGCGGCTGGCACCCTGAGGCACCGGCGAGGCGCTCGAGCAGCAGCCGGATCGGGGCAGGCAAGCCAAGCCTCGCCGGCTCGCGTGTGCGATACCACAGGCGTCGCGCCGGATCAGGCGTGACCGCGCTGCCGGAACAATGGGCCAGGAGCGGCGTGATGACAAGGTTGAAGTGCGTGAACGCGTGCTCGACGGGTGCAAGCGGCATGGGACGAGCGGAGGCTCCATGCAGGGCCTGACGCGCGTAGTCCGTAGCCTCCGTGGCCGTCGCAAACTCCGGCAGACACCATAGCCCGCCCCATACACCGGCCTCGGGGCGGCGCTCGAGGAGGACGCCGCCGTCTTCGCGTACCGCGGCCAACATGAAGACTTCGCGCAGCGGCCGTGCCCGGCCCTGCTTGGGAGTGGGCAGCTCCTGCTGCCGTCCGGTTCGGTGCGCGACACACGTGACTGACACAGGACAGCTCATGCAGGAGGGATTGCGCCGTATGCAGACGGTCGCTCCCAGGTCCATCACCGCTTGCGTGTAGGTAGCGACTCGTTTCGCAGGCGTGCAGTTGTCGGACAGATCCCAAAGCTTCTCCGTGGCAGCGCGATCGGACGCACTCCCTTCCACTCCAAAATGACGTGACAACACACGACGTACGTTGCCATCGAGTATGGGGAAGCGCTCACCATGGCTCAGGGCGAGGATTGCTCCTGCAGTGGACCGGCCGATGCCCGGCAGATCCGCGACTGTCTCGAAGCTCTTTGGGAACCGGCTGCCGTGCTCCGCGGCGATCCGCTGGGCGGCGCGGTGCAGGTTGCGTGCGCGCGCGTAGTAACCCAATCCCGACCAGAGATGCAGCACGTCATCGAGCGGTGCCGCCGCGAGCGTGCCGACATCGGGGAAGCGTCGTATGAACCTCTGGTAGTAGGGAATGACAGTCGCGACCTGCGTCTGTTGCAGCATGATTTCCGACACCCATACCCGATAGGCGGTGCGATGCCGCTGCCAGGGAAGGTCGTGCCGGCCGTGATGACGGTGCCAATCGATGAGCGCTGCGGCAAAGCCCCGCGCGGCCTCGCGCTGCGAGGTCGTCATCTCATGCTGGGCCGATGGCTTCGGGCCATTCACTCGCCACGCGCCCGCCGTGCGCGCTGCCTCGCAGTCGAATCGATCGGAGCGCCTGGATGCGCCGCGACATTGGCACGTACCACCTTGCGCCAGTAGTCATCGGCTGCGCTGCTCCAGTCCCGATCATCGAGGTTCGACCACTCTCCAGGCCTGAAGCTCGGCGCCTGTTGCAACTTCGTGCCATCCAACACCAGCCGGCCATCCTTGATGCTCGCCATCGCAGCATCCCAAGGCATCGCGGTGAGCTTTCCGTCGGGACCGGATTCCGGGGTGGTGGCATCAGATGTCTCCGCCGGCCCGATCGGAGGCTCCTCGGCATAAGCGACCACCACGTGAGTCGCCTGACCCTGTCGATCGAAAATGATGTCCTTCACCTGACCCAGCGGGCCGCCGTCCCCGGACACCACCGGCATGCCTATCAAGGTCGAGGCGCGGCGCTGAGCCGGCACGCTCATGGGCGCATCGGGGCTGGTGGCCGGTTCCGACTGCGGCGCGGGTTGGGGCGCGGATTCCAGCGCGGATGGCGGCCTGGGTTGGGGTGCGGACTGCTGTGTGGATTGGCGTGCGGACTGCGGTGCGGATGTCGTCGACTCGGTGGGTGGAGGTCCCAGCTCGGGTACGTCCGGAGACTTGGCGGCCGGCTGCGGAGCGCCGGGCGCTGCCGACCCCGCCGCCTGCGCTTGCGGCGCTTGCCCCGACTCGGTGGGCGTAGACCCTGCAGCCGCGTCGCGGCGCTCGAGGTCGCTTGCGGTGGCCTTGTCGGACGGGCTTGCCATCGCCGCGGCTGCAGTGCCATGCGGCGAGGCGGGAGTCTCAGCCGGCGCGAACGGCCCCTCCGACTGGCTGCAGGAGGCTGCCGCAAGGCCCAGCGCCGCACAGATGAGCGGCAGAAATATCCTGATCATGGGCGCACTTCAAATTTGCGGGTTGCAAGCCGCATTCCCATCCTCACCGTTCGGATCACCACTTGACGAGGGGCGGGAGGCTCATGAGATAGGCCTCCGGGTCCGCATCGGTCTGGAAGCCGAACTTCGTCCCCCGATCATAGACGAGGTTGAACTCGACGTACCGCCCGCGCTTCACGAGCAGGCGCTCCCGCGCCGCTTCGTCGAAGGGGGTGTCCTTGCGACGTGCGACGATCTTCGGGTAAACCGCGAGGAATCCCTCCCCGACGCGGCGAACGAACGCGAAGTCGGCTTCAGGGTCACTGCCCGCCAGATCGTCGAAGAATATACCTCCGACGCCCCGCGGCTCGCGACGGTGAGGCAGGTAGAAGTACCGGTCGCACCACGCTTTGAATTCGCGATAGGCATCGGGGCGGTACGTATCGCATGCCGCTTGCAGGGCGGCATGGAACTCTGCAGTGTCGTCCTCGAAAGGAAAGGTCGGCGTCAGGTCCGACCCTCCGCCGAACCAAGAGCAGCTGGTACTGAGATACCGCAGGTTCATGTGCACCGCCGGGACATAGGGGTTGCACAGGTGCGCGACCAGTGAGATGCCGCAGGCCACGAAGCGCCCCTCGGACTGCACGGCGCCGGTGACCTGGCTGCGCGCCTGCTCACTGAGAACACCCCATACGTGACTGACGTTGACGCCTACCTTCTCGAACACGCTGCCGCGCATCAGCCGCGACTCCCCGCCACCTTGCAGGCGATGGCCCTCCGGCCGGCGCCAGCTGTGCGCTTCGAAGCGGCATTCGGGCTCGAATGCCTCGAAGGAGGCGCAAATGCGTGTCTGCAAATCGCGGAACCAAGCGTCCGCAGCCCGCGCACGACCGTCGGCAATTGGCTCCGTAGTCACCGCGTGCTCTCCGGGGCAGCGCTCTGGCGCATGGAGCGCTCGTGAACATAGTCGACCAGCCGAGCCACCGCGTCGGGCTCGGTCTCCGGCCAGATGCCATGCCCCAGGTTGAAGATGTGTCCGGGCGAGCCTGCGACCTCATCGAGCACACGCCCTGCGTGTTGCCGCAGCTCCTCGGGTGGGGCAAAGAGAGCGGCCGGGTCGAGGTTTCCCTGCAAGGCTTTGTCGGGTCCCAACGTCCGACGCACCACGCCGAGCGGTGAACGCCAGTCGACGCCGATCACATCGACGTCGAGGTCCGCTACTGATCGCATGAGTGCCGACCCCTGATTGACGTAGTAGATCAGCGGCACTCCGGTGTCGCGCAGTCCTGCCACGGCCCGCCGTACCGCGCGCAGCGCGAAGCGCTCGAACTCGGCGGGCGCGAGCAGTCCGGCCCACGACTCGAACAGCATCAGTGCCTGTGCCCCCGCGGCGGCCTGTGCACGCAGATACGCGGCCATGGCGTCTGCCAGCCGGTCGAGCAGCCGCTGCGCCGCGTGAGGATTCGAGTACAGAAAAGATCGCGCGGCACCGAACTCCTTCGACGGCCGCCCGCACACCAGGTAGCAGAGCAGCGTGAAAGGGCCTCCCGCGAAGCCGATGAGCGGCACGAGTGGCGGCAGCTCCGCTCGTACCAGGCGGATCGACTCGAGCACGAAGGCGACGTCCCGCTCCGGGACCAGCTCGCTGAGTGCGTCGATTGCGGCGTCGGTCCGCAGTGGCTCGCGCACCACCGGCCCGGGCTCGAACGAGAGTCCGACGCCCATTCCCTGAAGCGGGGTCATGATGTCGCTGAAGAGGATGGCGGCATCCAACGGGAAGCGACGCAGCGGCTGCAGCGTGACTTCCGCGGCGAGCTGCGGGTCGCGCAGCAGGGTCGTGAACTCGGTTCGCGAGCGCACCTGCCGGTACTCCGGCAGATAGCGGCCCGCCTGGCGCATGATCCAGATGGGCGTGTGCGGCACGGGCTGTCGCCTGCACGCGGCGAGGAACGGCGCGGATTGCACGGGGAGATCTTCGGTGCGGCGGGGGTCGGTCATTGCCCGGACAGCCAGCGCGCCACTTGCGGTGCGTAGTAAGTGATGATGAGGTCTGCTCCCGCGCGGTGAATGCCCGTGAGGGTCTCGAACACTGCGCCCCGCTCATCGATCCAGCCGCGCTCGGCCGCGGCCTTGATGAGGCTGTACTCGCCACTCACCTGGTACGCCACGACGGGGACCGTCACGGCATCGCGGACCTGGCGGATGACGTCGAGGTAGGGGCCTGCAGGCTTCACCATGACCAGGTCCGCGCCCTCTTCGACGTCCAGCAACACCTCCCTCAATGCCTCCCGAGAGTTGGCCGGATCCATCTGGTGCGAGCGGCGATCACCGAATGCCGGGGCCGATTCGGCGGCTTCCCGAAACGGTCCGTAGAATGCTGAGGCATATTTTGCCGCATATGAAACAATCGGTGTCATGGACCAGCCTTCCCGGTCGAGGAGGCGCCGCATGGCCTGCACTCGCCCGTCCATCATGTCGCTCGGTGCCACCGCATCGGCGCCAGCCCGTGCGTAGTTGAGAGCTACTTCGGCGAGCGTCTCGACCGAAGTATCGTTGTCTATCCTGCCGCCGGGCAGGACGTGGCCGCAGTGTCCGTGATCCGTGGCGCCACACAGGCAGACGTCAGCCCAGACCAGGAGGTCGGGGCAAGCCTCCTTGACCGCCAAGATCGCCTGCGCGGCCAGCCCCTTCGGGTCGAGCGCGGCACTGGCTCGCGGGTCCTTTTCCGCCGGCGCTGCGAAGAGCAGCACCGCGGGCACACCGGCAGCGGCAACTGTCTTTGCGTCTTTCACCAGCTCGTCCACGGAGAGTTGCGACACGCCGGGCATGCTCGAGACGGGGTGTCGGACGCCGCGGCCGGGGACGGCGAAGAGTGGATAGATGAGAGCGTCGGGAGAGAGCCGCGTCTCGCGGACCATGCGACGCCACGCGTCAGACTGACGCGTCCGACGGGGCCTTGTAGCTGGATGACTCATCGGTACCTCGAGATTGGCTCAGCTCCCGGACGAAGGCGAAGCACGCCACTTCTGGGGTGGACCTGCGTTGAGGGCCTGCAAGCTCGTGCGGGCTACACCACGCAGCGTGGCCGACTCGGCCAGTATGGGGGTATGCCCCAGTTCCGTCAGAGCGCGTGCGGTGGTGGGACCGATCGCGACGGCGGGCGCATTCGCGAGCAATCGCGCGAAGTCTTCCTGGCCTAGTGCGCTCTCGAGCTCGGCGACCGCCGAAGGACTGGCGAACGTGACCGCCCCTATTCCTTTGCGCGCAATCCAGGACCGGCAGTCTTCGACGTCCAGTGTGCTGCCTGAGACCGTGCGATAGGCCTCCACCGTCGTGACCTGCGCACCGAGCTGCCGCAGGCCGGCGGCGAGTGTCGGGAGTGCGCGGGAGCTGGCGGGATAGAGAAAGCGCGCGCTGCGCGCGGAGCCGGATGCGGCAAACGCGGCGACCAGTCCTGCGGCGCTGGGCTCCCCCGGCAGCAGATCGACCGGCCAGCCGTGCTGCTTCAACACGCTGGCGGTCGCCCGGCCAACCGCAGCAGTCCGCAGACCCGAGGGAGGTGTTGGGAGGCGGGCAGTCACGGCGGCGACTGCGTGACGGCTGGTGAAAACGATCCAGTCGAACGACTGCGCGTGCTTGAGGGTCTCATCGAGGCGCGAGGTGTCGGCCGGCACAACGCGCACGGCCGCCCAGACCAACACCGGAAGTCCGAGACTCCTGAGCTCCGTGGACAAGGGGCCATCACTTGCCTCCGCGCGAGTGACGACCACGGGTTTCTGCTGCGGCGTGCCCGCCCCGCCGAGTAAAATCGTTCCAGACGATTGGGTCATGGCTCTTCCGCGCGGCCCTGGACGGCGCGCTCAGCGGCGATGAGGCTGGCTGCGCCCTGTGCGATCAGCTCGGCTGCGAGCCGCACCCCGAGCGCCGTCGCGCCGGTCATGGTCGCCTCGGCTTCTCCGCTCGCGCCCAGCCGCTGCGAGCCGTCGAGGGCGCAGACGGCTGCGTGCAGACGGATACCGGCTCCCGCGACTGTGGCGAGCGCGCCGAGCGGAACCTGGCATCCTCCTTCGATTCGTTCCAACAACGCGCGCTCTGCGGTAGTGGCGAGGCGTGTCGGCAGGTCATCCAATGGCTCGAGCCATTTGGCGGCATGCGGATCGTCCGCGCGAGTGCAGACTCCGATCGCGCCTTGCGACACCGCGGGTGGAAACTCGTCTGGTGAAAGGTGCTCGCTGATGCGATGCCCGAGCTCGAGACGCTGGAGTCCGGCTGTTGCGAGGACGATGGCGTCGTAGTCCCCGCGCTCGAGCCGCTCCAGGCGCGTGGGGACATTGCCACGCAGCTCGAGTAATGTCAGGTCTCGCCGGGCACGCGTCAGGAAGGCGCGCCGGCGCAGACTGCTCGTGCCGACGCGCGCGCCCCGAGGCAAGGCTGATAGCGCCTCGCCGGTACGGCTGATCAGGGCGTCGCGGGGGTCTTCTCTCGTCAGGACCGCTGCGAGCGCCAGTCCCGCCTCCAGGGTGGTCGGCAGATCCTTCAGACTGTGCACCGCGACATCGATCCTGTCCTCGAGCAGCGCCCGGTCGATCTCTTTCGTGAAGAACGCGCGGCCACGCACCGCCCACAGCGGCACGTCTGCGCGCATGTCTCCCGTCGTGGTGATGGGAACTAACTCGACCGGTGGCGCGCCGGGCAGCGCGCGGATCAGCGTCTCGACGTGACGAGCCTGCCATAGGGCGAGCGCGGAGGCGCGCGTGCCGATCCGCAGCGCCGCTGTTGCCTTAAAGCTGTGCGGCGCGCTCAAGATTCCCCCTCGGACATGAACCGGTAGCCGACGCCCCAGACAGTCAGGAAATGACGCGGGTCCGCCGGATCGCGCTCGAAGCGCTTGCGTAGGCGCAGGATGAAGTTGTCCACGGTGCGCGTCGAGGGGAAGACGTCATAGCCCCACACGCGCTCGAGCAAGTCCTCGCGCGAGACGATCTCTCCCGGCCGCTCCGCGAGAACCTTCAGGATCATCGCCTCCTTCTCGGTGAGCTCCTGAGCGATGCCGTTCCAGGAACGGCCGCGGAAGGCGCGGAAATCGACCTCGTTGCCGCCGAAGCGCAGGGTCGCCCCTTCCGCGCTCGATGCGCTCTGATACCAGTCCCAGCGGCGCAGGATGGCCTTCACGCGCAGCAGGAGCTCGCGCAGGTGGAATGGCTTTGCGAGGTAATCGTCGCCGCCGGCCTCGAGTCCGCGCACCCGGTCGGCCGGGTCGCCACGGGCGGTGAGGAAGAGCACCGGAGTGTTGTCCCCGCGCTCGCGCAGCGTCCGGCAGACCGTGAAGCCGTCGATTTCCGGCAACATGACATCCAACAGAACGAGGCCGCAGGGTTTTCCCGCCAGCCATTCCAGAGCCTTGCGCCCGTCCGTGACGAAGTCGACCTCGTAGCCTTCCGCGCGCAGGTTCTCGACGACCCCCGCGCCGAGATGCGGATCATCCTCCACGACGAGGATGCGGCGCGTGGACTCGGTCGGATCGGTCATGACTGCTCCCGCCGCGCAGGCTGCGTGTCGAGCGGCTGGCGGCTGCCGGTCGCATCGGCTGCCCGATCCCGATGCGCCTCGCCCGCCGGCCAGGCGAGCACGAAGGTTGCCCCCTGGCCCACGCCTGCGCTCTGCGCGCTGACCCGGCCGCCGGCCAGTTGCATCAGGCGCCTGACGATGTAGAGGCCGAGGCCGGTCCCGAAGTGGCTGCCGCCGCCGCCCGGGTGCAGGCGAGTGAATTTCTGGAAGAGCCGTGCGCCATCGGCGGACCGGAAGCCGACGCCGCTGTCGCGGACCGCCAGCTCGATCTCGCCGCTGAGGCGCCGGGCGGTGAAGGTGATGCTGCCGCCGCCGATCGGCGCGACCGCCGCGAGCGCGTTCTCGAAGACATTGCGCAGGATGACATCGAGCGCCAGCGGGTCGGCCATCACTTCCAGCCCGCGCTCGATCTCGGCGCTGACGGCGATCCGATCCTTGGCCGCGCGCTCCTCGAAGCTCGCGATCACTCGCGTCACGGCGCCGCCGAGATCCACCGGCTCGCTCCTGAGGTCGATCCGACCACGATCGAGCCGCATGCTCTCGAGGATCTGCGTCACCATGCCTTCCATGCGGGCGAGGTCGGCGAGCATGCGCTCGATCAGGGCGCGCGAGTGCTCGGCGGAGAGTTGTCGCATCGCCATGGTCTCGAGCGAGAGCTGCAGGCTCGCGAGCGGGGTCTTGAACTGATGCGACACCAGCGCGAGGAAGCTCTCCTGCTCCTGAATCACCCGCGCTTCCGCGCGCAACGCACGGGCGATCACCGCGATGCAGGCGGCGAGAGCGATGATGAAGAACGAGCCCTCCCAGGCGTACTGGGCAATGTGCCGCCGCTCCTCGGCAAGGAGCTGCCGGTCGACATCGGGCGAGAGTGCGGCGTGTTGATTGGTCACGATGACGCCCGGCATCAGCGCATGCACCCGCGCCGCTGTCGTCCCTGCATCGAGCAGCGCCTGCGCAGCGCCCACCTGCTGGGCATAGACTGCGTGCATCTCCCGGACCTTGTCGACTGCAAAGCGGTGCTGGTCGAGCAGCCACCAGCCCACTTCGACCGCCGACACCAGCACCAGGGCCAGCGCCGTGAGTTGGAATACGCGCGGTGCCTTCATCGCCTTTGACGTCAACGCAGGCCGGCGAGCGTCGTGCGCAACCCCTGCGCCAGACGCTCGAGATCGGCCGTGGTGTGCGCGAGTGAGAGGAAGCAGGCCTCGTAGGCCGAGGGCGGCAGATAGATGCCCTGCGCCAGCATCGCGTGAAACAGTGCTGCGAAGCGGCCCACCGCCTGCTGCGAGAGGGTCACCGCCGTACGTGGCGCGCCGCTCTCGTGCATCGACAGCCAGAAGAGCGAGCCCACACGCACCAGGTGAATCGGAAAGGGCGCCTCCTCGAGGATCGGCTGCAACAGCCGCTCGAGCTCGACGCCCAGTGCCTCGAGCTGCTCCCAACCGTTGGTGCCGCCGAGCACATCGAGTGTCGCGATGCCGCTTGCCATGGCGACCGGATTGCCGGATAGGGTGCCCGCCTGGTAGGTGTCACCGTCCGGGGCGAGCCGCGCCATGATCCGCCGTGGTCCTGCGAAAGCGCCTACCGGCATGCCGCCGCCGATCACCTTGCCGAAGGTCGCGAGGTCCGGAACGATGCCGAGCCGCTCGGCCGCGCCGCCGCGCGCGAGCCGAAACCCGGAGATGACCTCATCGAAGATGAGCAGTGCGCCGTGCTCGCGCGTTACGGCGCGCAGCCGCTCGAGGAGCTCCTGCCGCTGCGGCAGCAGGCCGTGATTGGCAGGCAGCGGCTCGACGATGACTGCGGCAATCCGTTCGCCGTCGCGGCTGAAAAGCGCGTCTACGGCGGCCTCATCGTCGAGTGGCAACACGCGCGTGCAGGCGGTGAAGGCATCCGGTACGCCCGCGGAGGAGGGGCGGCCGAACGTCGCGAGGCCCGACCCTGCTGCGACCAACAGGTGATCGGCGTGCCCGTGGTAGCAGCCGGAGAATTTGACGATCAGGTCACGTCCGGTAAACGCGCGTGACAGGCGGATAGCGCTCATCACCGCCTCCGTGCCGGACGACACCAGGCGCACCTGCTCGATGCCCGGATAGGATGCGACTACACGTTCGGCAAGCTCGACCTCCGCGGGACATGGCGCGCCGAACGTCGTTCCCTCCCGGCAGGCCTGCGCGACAGCCTCGACTACCTGCGGATGTGCGTGGCCCAATATCAGCGGCCCCCAGGAGCAGACGAGGTCCAGATAACTGCGTCCGTCGGCATCCGTCAGGTACGCGCCCTTGCCCTTCACGAAGAAAAGCGGCGTGCCACCGACCGCGCGGAATGCCCGCACCGGTGAGTTGACGCCGCCCGGGATCACGAGACTCGCACGCTCGTAGAGTCGCAGCGAGCGTGGATGCAACTGCTGTTGCCTGGTCGTGGCGTCGGCGGAATGGCTCATCACGGGTCCTATGGTAGTGGCTCTTCGGCTGCCGGTGTGTCTGTCGCGTCCAAGGTGTCGGACTCGGTGCGCGCGGCGCGGTGGAGGCGCGCCTCCCGGAAGAACGCGTCGATGACCTCTGGGCTGGCGTGCGCGGCAGCTGCCCGCATTCCTGCGATCGGCAGGTGTGCGAGACGTCTGGCGAGTCGCGATGTCAGGTCCTGCATGGCTTCGCGCTGATCCTCCGTCAGGCTTCGCAGCTCTGCCGTCAGCGCACGGCCGAGCTCATCTGCGGCGATCTGCTCGAAGCTGCCCCGCAGCTCGGCGAGCCTCGGCCCGATGGCACGGCTGGCCATCTCCTCGCGCAGCTGCGCCAGCCGCTCGTCGATCGCGGCGCGCACGGGCGCGAGGCGCAGCAGCTCGCTGACGCGCTGCTCCTGCACTTCCTGCACGAGCTCGCTCATGCCGACTCTGGTAATGCCCGCTCGCCGCGCCTCATCGGCATCCACATTCGGGGGCACGCCGAAGTCGATGGCAAGGGGAGCGTCCGCACGGCCGTCGCCCGATCGCCCCTGCGATGCCTGCCTGGCGCTCTCGCCCAGGAGTCGCAGGGAGCGACCATCCAGCACGGGCTCACCGCCGCCCGCGGCCAGCACCAACGCTGCGACCGGCGCGGGCTGCTCCCGGAATTGCTCGAGGAGCACGGCATGCCCGGAGACGCTCGCCGCGAGCTCGGCCGCGGGCGCAAGTGTCCGGTTTACGATGAGCAGCGGCACCCCGGCGCGATGCAGCGCCAGACCGCAGCGCCGGGTCATCGGGGAGACTCCGATCAGGGCGACCGTATGGGGACTGCCGGCGAGGTGATCGAGTACGCGGACAGCAGCAAGATCGGCGAGAGAGCGTGCACGCTCGCCGGCGTGCAGCCGCTGCACCCGGTTGGCCATGCCGAGCGCCTCACCGACCAGCCGGTCGAGGATTGGACCGCTCGTGCCGGCGGCGCGGGCCGTCTCCCAGGCCAGGCGGAGCTGCGCGGCAATCTCGCGCTCGCCGGCCTGGGCGGAGTCCAACCCGCAAGCGAGGAGCAGCACGTGCTCGAGGGCCGACTCGCCGGCCCAGGCTCGTAGCAGGCGGGACGCTCGTCCAGGCGCGAACCGTCCACCGCCGAGCTGCTCGAGCGCCGCCTCCCGCAGGTCGCCCGCCGACTCGCCGTCACGGGTGGCAAACAGGAGCTCGACGCGGTTGCAGGTGCCGAGATAGAGGAGCTCGGAGACCTTCAGCGCTTGCCGCAGCGCGGGCAGTCGCCCCTCGAGGTCATCCTTGGAGATCGAAAGGCGCGCGACCTCGTCGATACCGGCATGCCGGTACGAGAGGCCCACGGCGCCGATCTGGTGCATGGGCCAAGCAGAGCACGGCTCCCGGCCCGATGTGTCACAGAACCATCACGGGAGCGCATCCCGCCTGCGTGGCGCGGACGCGCAGCGTGACGTCATCTACGGCCGCGCAGCAACCCCATCAGGAGGAGGCCGGCCGCGAACCCGATCCCGAGCGCCCAGGCGGTCGACTGGTACGGCTGGGATTCAACGGTGTCCTGCAGGTCGCTCCAACGCGATTTGGCCCAACGCTGCGCCTGATCGGCGCGCTCGCGTGCGGCACTCGTAGCCTTCGATGCGGTGTCGCTCGCGGTATCAGCCATCCGCTCCGCCTGCCGTCGGGCCTCGTTTGCGGCACTCTCGCCATTGTTTGCAGTGAAGCTCGGATTCATTGTCTCAACCTCCTCGTGCATGTCTTCGCTGGACGGCCCGCATCGACAGTCCGCGTCTGCGGTCAACGGAGCCCGACATCGAAAGTTCCGGCGGAGTGCCGAAGCCTGCGGCTCGGCGCGCGACCCGCGAGTCGCGGCCGGCGTCGCAGGTCCTGTGCGCATGATTCCGGAAGCCGGCGATGCAACGCCCGGTCATCATCCGGCTATCGGCGGAGGAAAAAACACTCTGAGTCCGGCTGCCGCCGCGAGAGGAACCCCTGGCATGAGCATCTACCGCTGCATCGCGTTGAGCACCCACGATGCCGAGCGTTACCGCGCAGCCCGAGTCGGCGTTTTGGGGTGTGTTGGGCCTCGGGAGCGGCGCCGACTCGAGGGCCGGCCGCCTCGAGGCTTCGCTGCACTGGGCTCTCGTTGGAGCCGTGATGGCCCTTGCGGTGATCGTCAGCAGCGGCCGATCCGGCTTTCCGGGACTCGACCCGATGGTGGGCCTCGCGGGCGTCGCGCTTGCGGGTTTCTCCGGCATCGTCATTCCCGCCGAGAGCATCATCTCCAAGCGCATGAATCAATTGGACGTGTCTGCGCTCTCGATCGTCAGCGTACGCTTCTCGCTCGTTACCGCGGTTGCGGCGCTGATGGTGGCCCGGGCACCCGGAGCGCTCTTGCGGCTGTCGGTGACGACGATCGCGGAGGAGAGCCTGATTTTCCTGGTGATTCTAGTGGGACCGATCTATCTCGGCCAGGTCGGCTTGAAATTGACCGATCCGCTGCTGAGCAACGTGATCAGCGCGATCGGTCCGATCACCACCCTCGCTCTTCAGTCCACCGTCGGGGTGGTGCCGCTGTCACCCGCAATGCTCCTCGTGACGGCACTCTATGCGATCGCCGCGGTCGCGGCGGCGATCGTCGGCGCCCGCGCGAGCAAGCCTGACGCCGGAGTCTCTAAAGCCGGATCAGTCCTCGTTTGTGAGCGACTGCCACCGCCTCAGTCCGGCTGATCGCATCGAGCTTGGTCAGTATGGATTTCACGTGTGTCTTGGCGGTGCCTTCCGTGATCGAGAGCCGCCGCGCGATGTCCTTGTTGCTCCTGCCCTGAGCCACCAGCTCGAGCACATCCAACTCCCTCTGCGTCAGGCTCGGCTTCGCCATCCTCTGCAGCGCCTTTGCAGCCACCGAGGATGAGGTGTACGGGCGATCCTCGCTCACCGCACGGATCGCCGACAGGATCTCCTGCCGCGGCGCGTCCTTCAGGAGGTAGCCCTTCGCGCCCTGGCTCAAACACTGGAAGATGTCCTCATCCCCGTCGTAGGTCGTCATGATGAGGATGCGCGCCTTGGGGTTGATCTCGAGGACGCGCTGCACCACCGCCACGCCATCGCGTTTCGGCATTCGCAGGTCGAGCACCAGCACATCCGGCTGATGCTGGTCGTAAAGCTTGATGGCCTCATCGCCATCGCCGGCCTCCGCGACCACCTCCATGTCCGCCTGCTGATTCACCATCGCCGCCAGGCCGTCCCGCACCACCGGATGGTCATCCGCGAGGATGACCCGAATCTTCTTCTTCGTCAGCACCGCGACCATTATGCCGCCGCCTTGCGCTTCGGCAGTCGCACGCTCACCCGCGTGCCCGCGCCGGGTTGACTCTCGATCTGCCACTCACCGCCGATCGCACTCGCCCGCTGGCGCATGCTCGTGAGGCCGAAGCCCTCGCGCGCATACAGCTCCGGCCGCTGCTCCATGCCGCGCCCGTCATCCTCCACCGACATCACCCAATGCGCTGTCTCATCCGTCATGGTGATGCGGATGGCATGCGGCCGCGCATGACGCACTGCGTTGCTGACCGCCTCCTGCGCGATACGCAGCAACTCGTGCTCGTACTCCGGCTTGAGGCCCGTGGTGATGCCGCCGCCTTCGAAGCTGCAGGTGACACCGCCCGGGACCGTCGAGCGCTCGGCCAGCTGCCGCAGCGCCAGCTCCAGTCCCGCGCGCCGGGTCTGATCGAGGCGCAGCGCCATCACGGAGCGCCGTGCCTCGGCGAGGCCTTCGCGGGCGAGGTCGCGGATACGTGTCAGTGTCAGCGCCAGGCCCGAGTTCTTCTTCTTGCAGGACGGGAATTCCTCTACCGCTCCGAGCTGCATCAGAATTCCCGTGAAAGCCTGCGCCAGACCGTCGTGGATCTCCTGGCCGATGCGCGCGCGCTCGACCAGCACCGCAGCCTCCTTCGCCTGGTAGGCGAGACGGGTGAGCTGCACGGCGAGCGTCGCCTGCTGGGCGAGCGCCACCAGGAGCTCGCTGCGCTGCACGTCGTGCGCAGTGCGGCGGAACCGCAGGATGAGGAAGCCCACGTTGCGGGAGCCGAAAACGAGCGGATACACCACCGTCCCGGCGTAGCCCTCCTGCCGGTGGAAGGCGAGCATGCCCGGCCAGAATTCCTCCGACTGCTGCTCGACATCGAGGTACATGGGTTCGGTCGGCTTGGTGAACCGATCGCCGAAGGAAGAGCCGTTGATCGGCACGCTGATGGGGTAGGGCGGCTCCTCGATGCGACCGTCCCTGACGTGCGCCGCGATCCGCCACTGCTGCAGGCTATCCTTGGAGACGACCACGGCGCCTGATGCCGCATCGAACTGTCGCGTCGCTTCCAACAGCACGTGGCCGAGAAAGCTGTGCAGGTCGGGCTCGCTCGCCAGACGCTCGAGGTTGCCGCGGATGACGGCATTGGCTTTCGCCAGCTCCGCGACGCGTTCCTCAGCCGCGCGCTCGCGCTCTCTTCTCATATCGTCGATGAGCCGCTGCCGATGGAGTGCGGCACCGATGACGCCGGCCGCGTTCTCGAGCGCGGCAAGCTCCGAGGAGTCGATTGCGCGACGCTGTCGGGTATTGTCGAAGCCGACGACGCCGATGAACTCTCCGGCGACGAAGATCGGTACGATAGCCTTGGTCTTGGTGCCGATGCCCTCGAAGCCCGCGACACCCGCGCAGTTGACTGGCGACTCGCTCTTGTTGAGGCAGACGCTCCGTCCGGCGCGCAGCTCTGCGGAGACCGCGGAGAACTGACGCTCATCGCACATGCACACCGCAGGATCGTCGATGTGCGGTGGTACGCCTTCGGCAGTCCATTCGCTCACCACGACCAGCAGGGGCTCGCCCGCGGGGCCGCGCCGCGCCAGCATGACGTTGACCCGATCCACGTGGGCCGCCTTGCCGATGAGTCGCAACACTGCGGGTATCGTGCCGCGCACGTCGGGAGCCTCGAGCAGCATCCGGCTGGCCTTGGCCGAGGCTACGAGCAACGCCTCTCGCCGCCTGAGGGACTCGTTGATCTGGCTCAGCTCCTCGGTACAGGGGGTGGGCCGGGTCAGGGTCTCCAGATGGGCGAGGGTCGGATCGACCACCGAAACGCTCATGAGACATATCTCTCTATCGGGGAATCGAGGCGTCAGTGTACCTCGGCAGGGGGGCTGTCTCCCAACCTCCCCCCAGCGCCTTGTAGACGGCGATCAGGCTGGTGGCAGCCTCCGTACGGCTGCGCGCCAGGGCGTCCTCGGTCTCGAGCTGCGTCCGCTCCGCATCCAGGACGGACAGAAAGTCCACCATACCGCCTTTGTAGCGGATCTGCGCAAGCTTGGCGGCGGTCGCACTGGCACGTGCCGCGTCCTGAGCGTGCAGCAGCTGGTCGCGGTCCCGTGCGTGCGTGACCAGCGCATCCTCAGTCTCTTCCAGCGCGTTCAAGACGGTTCCGTGGTACTGATCCAGGGCGATCACCGCCCCGGCCCGCGCGCCCGCAATCTCGGCGTGCACGCGCCCGAGGTTGAAGGCGGCCCAGGTGATGCCCGGGCCGATCATGTAGCTGCGCGAAGCCGCGGAGCCCAGGCCGGCGGGCTCGGCGGCCGCATAGCCGAAGTTGCCGGTGAAAGTGACTTTCGGGAAGAGATCCGAGACGGCCACTCCAACGAGAGCCGTGGACGCCGCGAGGTTGCGCTCGGCGGAGCGAATGTCGGCGCGACGCCGCAGCAACTCTTCAGGCGTGCCGACCGGCACGATTTGCGGCAACGGAGGCAGCTCATGCGCGGCGCTCAGTACGCCCGTCAGCGCATCCGGGTCGCGCCCGGTCAGGACACCGAGGCGGTGAATGGAGCGGGCGACGGCGGCCTCCAAGGGACCGATGGTCGAGAGCGTCGTGCTGAGCTGGGACTGCGCGCGCGCCACGTCGAGATCGGTTCCGCTGCCCGCCTCGAGCTGCGCCTGTGCGAGCGCCAATACCTGCTGTTGGTTCTTGACGTTGGCGCGGGCTACGGCCAGCTGAGTCTGCTCACCGCGCAGCTCGAAGTAGTTGCGTGCGACCTCGGCGATGACCGACACCTGCGCATCGTGCAGGTTGGCCACCTCGCCTTCCAGCTCGGCATTGCGTGCCTCGATGCTGCGGCGTACGCCGCCGAAGAAATCGAGCTCCCACGTGGCGTCGAACCCGGCGTCATAGAGCTTGCTCGTATACGCGCCGCCGCCGGGATTCTCGACGGCCGGCACGCGTTGCTTGGTGTAGCCGCCAGAGGCGGTGACCGTCGGAGCGAGGTCGAACCGCGATTCATTGCGCAGCGCGCGTGCCTGCACGAGGCGGCCGAGCGCGACGCGCAGATCGTAGTTCGCCGTCAGAGCATCGCCGATCATGCCATTCAGCACGGGATCGTCGAACTGCTTCCAGAACTCCGCCTGCGTGGGCGCGTGGGAATAGACATCGCTGGACGCGGATGACTCCCCGGTTGTCGCCTGCGTGGCCGCCGTCGTGGGAAACTGCGTGGCCACCGGAGTCGTGGGACGGTGGTAGTTCGGACCTACGGCGCAGCCGCAGAGCGCGGCACTCACGAAGAACGCCACGATGGATTTACGCATGGGATGTATCCGCGGAAAGTTGCCCACCCGTGCCGGACCTCGCGGGCTCCTGACTGCGGCCCGTGATCCGACGGATGAGGACGAAGAACACCGGCGTCAGGAGCAGGCCGAAGAAGGTGACGCCCAGCATGCCTGCAAACACGACGGTGCCGAGCGCGTGGCGGATCTCGGCGCCAGCGCCGCTCGCCAGCATCAACGGCACGACGCCCATGATGAAGGCGAAAGAAGTCATCAGGATCGGCCGCAGACGCAGGCGGGCGGCGTGCAATACGGCGGAGACCGCATCCTCGCCCTGTTCCTCCTGCAGGTGCTTCGCGAACTCGACGATCAGGATGGCGTTCTTGCAGGCGAGGCCGACCAGAACGATCAATCCCACCTGGGTGAACACATTGTTGTTGCCACGGTCGAGGATGACGCCGGTGATCGCGGCGAGCAGGCACACCGGCACGATGAGAATGATCGCGAGCGGCAGCGTCAGGCTTTCGTACTGCGCCGCCAGCACCAGGAACACGAAGAGCACGCAGAGCGGGAAGACGATCGCGGCGGTGTTGCCGGAGATGAGCTGCTGATACGACAGGTCGGTCCATTCGAACGACATGCCGGGTGGCAGGGTGTTGTGCAGAATCTTCGTCATCACCGCCTGTGCGGTTCCTGACGAGAAGCCGGGCGCCGGGCCGCCATTGATGTCGGCGGCCGTGTAGGCGTTGTAACGCTGCACGATGTCCGGACCGAAGCTGCGGTTGACGGAGAGGAATGACCCCAGCGGGATCATCTGCCCATCGGCGTTGCGCGTCTGAAGCGTCGAGATGTCCTCGATATTGGAGCGGAACGGCGCATCGGCCTGCGCAATCACCTGGTAGGTGCGTCCGAAGCGGTTGAAATCGTTGACGTAGAGCGACCCGAGATAGATCTGCATCGTCTGGAAGACGTCGTCCAGATTCACGTGGTCCTGCATCACCTTGACGCGATCCACGTTGACGTCGAGCTGCGGGACATTCACCTGATAGCTGCTGAAGAGGCCGGCGAGCGCCGGGCTCTGGTAGCCCTGCTGCAGCGCCTTCTGCACGGCGGCGTAGAGCGCGTTCGGGCCGAGATCGCCCCGATCCTCCACCTCCAGCTTGAAGCCGCCGAGTGTCCCGAGGCCCATCACCGGCGGCGGCGGGAATACCACCACCATGCCGCCCTGGATGGCGGCAAGCTTTTGATTGAGCGCTGCCGCGATCGCGCCGGCGGACAGCGCCTTGGACTTGCGCTGATCGAAGGGCTTCAGGCCGAAGAACACCAGACCGGCGCTGGAGCTCGGCACGAAGCCGTTCACCGACATGCCCGCGAACTGCACCGCGTGCTCGACACCGGGTTGGTGCATGCCGATGTCACCGATCTCCTTGACGACCTGCTCGGTCCGGTCGAGTGAGGCTGCCGGAGGAAGTTGCGCGATGGCGACCAGATACTGCTTGTCCTGATCCGGAATGAACCCGTGCGGCACGCCTGCGAAGCCGAGATACGCAAGTCCGATGAGTCCGGCGTATACGGCGAGTGCAATGCTCGTGCGCCGAACGGTGCCGACGACTGCACGCTGATATGCATTCCCGGCACGCTCGAAGCCACGGTTGAAGCGGCGGAAGATTCCCCCGAAGAGGCGGTTCATCACGCGGGTCAGCACATCGGGCTTTGCGCCATGGGGCTTCAGCAGCACCGCGGCGAGCGCGGGAGACAAAGTGAGTGAGTTGAACGCCGAGATCACCGTCGAGATCGCGATGGTGAGCGCGAACTGCCGATAGAACTCGCCCGTGAGCCCGCTCACGAACGCGACCGGCACGAACACGGCGCACAACACCAGGGTGATGGCGATGATGGGCCGGCTGACCTCGCTCATCGCGGACTTCGCCGCCTCGCGCGGGCTCTGACCGCTTTCGATGTGGCGCTCGACATTTTCGACGACGACGATGGCATCGTCCACCACGATGCCGATGGCCAGCACCAGACCGAAGAGCGAGAGGGTGTTGATGGAGAAGCCGCACGCGAGCAGCACGGCGAAGGTGCCGATGATCGACACTGGCACCGCAATCAGCGGAATGATGGAGGCGCGCCAGGTCTGCAGGAAGAGAATCACGACCAGCACGACGAGCAATACGGCCTCGAGCAGCGTGTGCACGACCGCCTCGATCGACTGACGCACGAACACGGTCGGGTCATAGACGATGCTGTAGCTCACTCCCTGCGGAAAATCCTTGGAGAGCTGCGCCATGGTGGCGCGCACCTCATCGGAGAGCTGCAGCGCATTGGATCCGGGGGCCTGGAAGACCGGAATGGCCACCGCATCCTGATTGTCGAGGTAGCTCTGGATGCCGTAGCTCTGCGCGCCCATCTGCACCCGAGCGACATCGCCCAGGTGGACCACCTGACCGTTGGCGCCCGTCTTCAGGACGATCTCACGGAACTGATCCGGCGTCTGCAGCCTTCCCATGGCATTCAGCGCGAGCTGGAAATCCGAGCCTGGAGCGGGTGGCGCACCGATCTGGCCGGCCGCCACCTGGATGTTCTGGGCGCGGACGGCGTTGATGACATCGCCGGCGGTCATGTTGAGTGCCGCCAGCTTCTGCGGGTCGAGCCAGATCCGCATGGCATAGTCGCCGCCGCCGAAGATCACCGCGTTGCCCATGCCCGGCAGCCGGGCCAACACGTCGCGGACGTTGCGGACCGCGTAATTGCGCAGATACAGCGAGTCGTACCGGTGGTCCGGAGAGTAGAGGTGGACCACCATCGTCAGGTCGGGTGACGTCTTGGTGGTCGTGACTCCGAGGTTCCGTACCTCGTCAGGCAGGCGCGGCAATACCTGGGAAACGCGGTTCTGTACCAGCACCTGCGCACGATCGATGTCCGTGCCCACGCGGAAGGTGATCGTCAGGGTCAGCGACCCGTCCGTGGTCGACGTCGAGGACATATAGAGCATGTTCTCGACGCCAACGATCGCCTGTTCGAGCGGTGCGGCTACGGTCTCAGCGACGACCTTGGGGTTCGCGCCCGGGTACGTGGCTTGTACCTGTACGGAAGGCGGCACGACCTCCGGGTACTCGCTGATCGGCAGCTCGATCATCGCGATCGCCCCTGCGATCGTGATGAAGGCGGACAGCACCGCCGCGAAGATCGGGCGGTCGATGAAGAAGTGGGAGAGTTTCACCGGTTCATCCCGCTGGAGGTTTTATGGGAGCTCCCGTCGGCGTCCGCAGTGAGGTGCGTGTCGTCGCTCGGGGGTGAGGTGTCATTCGCCTGCTCAGCCACCATGGCAGCGTGCGCCTGGTCGTGATCGCCCATGGCCACGAGCTGCGGATTGACCTGCATGCCGGGGTGTACGCGCATCAGGCCATCTACCACGACCCTGTCGCCGGCGTGGAGCCCGCCGCGTACGACGCGCAGACCGTCGACGATCGGTCCCAGCTCGACCGGCCGGTACTGGAGGTGGTTGCTCTGATCGACGACGAGTACGAACCGCACCGTCTGGTCGGTGCCGATGGCACTGTCGTTGACCAGCACGGCGTCGTAGCGCTCGTTGCCGATCAGCTTCACGCGGGCGAACAGTCCCGGCACGAACGTGCCGTTGGGATTCGCGAGCAGAGCACGGGCATGGATGGTGCCGGTGCCAGGATCGAGGGCGTTGTCCATGAAGATGAGCTGACCCTGGTGCGGATAGCCGTTCTCGTCCTCGAGACCGACGTACACCGGGTTACCGAGGTGGTTCGGCGCGGCATGAGCGCTGGTGGGCACGTCCCTGTGCCCATCGATATGCGCGTTTCTCTCAAACTTGAGATAAGCCTGCTCGTCAGCGTCGAAGGTCACATAGATCGGATCGAGGGACACGACTGTCGTCAAAAGCGTCTGGCCGCTCGTCACGAGGTTGCCTGCCGTCACGATTGCGCGACTCACACGGCCGGTGATCGGTGCCGTGACGCGCGTGAAGCTCAGATTGAGTGCGGCATCATCGAGGGCAGCCTTGGCCGCTTCCACGTCCGCTGCGGCCTGAGTTGCATTCGCGCTGCGTGTGTCGAACTCCTCCCGCGAGATGGCGCGGGCGGCGAAGAGCTTCACCGCGCGGGCCTGCTCCGACCTGGCCAGCGAGAGTTGCGAGCGAGCCTGGTCGAGCTGCGCGGCGGCATGCTGATAAGTCGCCTGATACGGGCGCGGGTCGATCACGAACAGCACCTGGCCCTTTTTGACCATGCTGCCATCAGTGAAGCTGACGGAAGAGATGTACCCGGTAACGCGCGGGCGAACATCGACGTGGTCTACGGCCTCGAGACGACCGGTGAACGTCTCGGCGTCGGTGACGGTCCGTGCGACTACGCGAGCCACTGGCACCTGCGGGGGTGGCGGCGGCGCCGTCCGCGCCGCCGCCTGGTCGCTGGAGCAGCCAGAAAGCGTCAGAATGGTCGCAGCAACCGCAGCGGTGAGCGAAGCGAAAGCGATGGATCGATTACGCACTATGAGACTCCCTCAGGGTTCCTGCTTGTAGACGCAGCCGAGCCTCACGGATCGACAGCGGGGGTGCGGAATTTATGTGTTGCGCAACCCATTCGAGTATGGCTCGCGCGGAGGGGCTCCGGAGCACCCGGAGATGGGGAGAAAGCTCCCCCATAGTAGGTAGATACGGCAGGTCAAATCGCGCCACCGCGCGCCCGCTCACGAGCTGTTCCGGCTGCTGCCGGCGCTCGCTACATCGTCGCGGAGTGCACTCCGCCCACGAGTGGCGGGGGCTGGATGCCTGGCCGCCGGATCTCCTGCCGGAGAGTGGGGCGGCGCCTGCGTTGTGAGAGCTCGGGCGACACCCACTTGCCCGTCTCGATGGAACGATTGAGTGCCTCGATCACCCGAATGTCGGCAATGCCTTCCTCGCCGGATGGCTCCGGCTCCGTGTCGTTGAGGATGCAGTCGGAGAAGTAGATGAGCTCCGGCGCGAACTGATCGCTCTTCTCATAGTGCTTCTCGCGTTTGCGCTTGCCGAGGCGCAGCGTGTATTCCACTCCTTGGGCGTATTCATACGCAGGGTCGAGGGTGATGCTGCCCTTGGTGCCCACGATCTCATAGGCCGAGCGGTCCGCGCCTCCGAAGCTGCAGGTGAACGAGGCGACCCGCTCCTGCGGGAATTTCATCACCACCGACACCGTCTCGGGAATCTCCTTGAAGCGCTGATCACGGCGCGTCACGGCCGTGGCGAGCACCCGAATCGGCTCCGCCGCGAACGCCGCACGGGCCGCATTGATGCAGTAGATGCCAATGTCATAGAGCGGGCCGCCGCCGAGCTTGCGGCTGCTGCGAAAGTTCTCCGGCGCCACCTGCATGGAGAAATTGGAGCTGAAGAAGCGCAGGTCCCCGAGCGTCCCGGAGTGCGCCATCTCAACCGCTTCCAGATTGGCCCGCTCGAAGTGCAGGCGATAAGCGATCATCAGCTTGACGGCATTCTCTCTCGTGATCTCGATCATCCGCTCGCAGTCCTCCGCGGTCACCGCCATCGGCTTCTCGCAGAGCACATGCAGTCCCGCCCGCGCCGCGCGTTCCGTGTACTCGCGATGCATCGAGTTTGGCAGCGTGATGTAGACGGCGTCGATCTCGCCACTTTCGAAGAGCTCATCGGCATCGTCGTAGCTGCAGACGCGATTGATGCCGTAACGGCGGGAGAGCTTTCTCAGCTTCTCCGGGTCATCCGAGACCAGGGCCGCCAGCGTGCTGTTCTGCTGCGCCTGGGCGAAAGCCGGCAAGATCGCGATCTGCGCGATGTGGCCGAGGCCGACCACGGCGTAGCGGACGGTCCTGGCCAATGCCGCGCTCGCGGTAGCGCGCCGAGCACCGACTTTGCCGCGGGTTCTGCGGGCGGGAGTGGAACCGGCCGCGTCATCGTTGGCGGCGGCCAGTGGCAGGGGAACGGCCCGCTCCGCTCGGCCGGGGCGCCGGCTCGGGGTACGGGAGCTCCCCATGGCAGCGGCTTTCCGAGTCGGGGCGCGGCGAGGGGTGGGTGATCGCGTAGCCATGCGCGCGGCGAAGCAAGTGCAGTGCCGCGAAGGCACCACCGGCGTGCACGGCTCCCGCGGAAATGCGATCCCGAATCAAAGGCTTAGGCTCGAGATTGCTTGACGCCTGCGACCCGGCCCGGTCTAATACGCGGCCCTCCCCGACGGCGGCCAGGTAGCTCAGTTGGTAGAGCAGCGGACTGAAAATCCGCGTGTCGGTGGTTCGATTCCGCCCCTGGCCACCACTAACTCACTGAACTTCCAGTAGCTTTCCATCTGCCGATTCCGGACCCGTTAGCTGGTGTGCCAGGAATGTGCCATGGATTTGCGAATTGCCCGCGTAGCCGGCGAGGTGATCCGCCGCCAGATGGGCATACCGCCGCACCATACGCTCCGTTTCCCAACCCGCTAGCTCCTGCAAAGCGAAGAGCGGCGTCCCGTTCTGCACGTGCCACGAGGCCCACGTATGCCTCAGGTCGTGAAAGCGGAAGTTCTCGATACCGGCGCGTTTCAATGCGTTGTACCAAGCCTTCGTGCTGACCTGCTTGATGGGTTCGCCGAGATACGTGAAGACGTGGACGGGATGCCTGCCGATCTGTCGCTTCATGACCTTCATGGCCATGTCGTTGAACGGCACGGCGATCGCCTGCCTGGCCTTCGCCTGATCGGGATGCACCCAGGCGAGACTGCGCGCGAGATCGACCTGCTCCCAGGTCATTCCCGTGATGTTCGCCGCGCGCAGTCCCGTCGCCAACGCGAACGTTGCCAGGTCGCATAGGTGCGGTGGCAACTCGCGCAGTAGCTTGAGCGCCTGAGCCTGGTTCAGGAATCGAATACGCCGCGTCGGCTCCTTGAGGAGCCGGATCGTGGGCGCACGATCGAGCCATTCCCACTCGCGCAAGCAACGGCGCAGAATTGACCGCAAGAGTGCCAAGTGACGGTTGACCGTCGCGTTGCTGCATCCTTCCGCCTGCTTTGCCTCGATGATCGCTTCGATCATCGTCCGGTTGATACTCTGCAACTCTCGATCGGCCAGAAAGCGATGGAGCCAACGCAGCATCCGCTTGTCGTCCCGGATCGAGGCCTTGTGGGCCTGCTCGCGGAGCCACCGCACCACAGCGTCCTGCCAGATTCGCTTCGGCCGATCACCCAGGCGTTGGACGCGCCAGACTTCGCTCTTCAGCTTGTCGTGGAGCTCCTCAGCCTCTTTACGGTCGGCGGTCTGAGTAGATCGTCGTATTCGCTCGCCGTTTGGCGCGACGAAGTCGATCCACCACACCGACGACTTCTTGCGCTTGATAAGTGACATACAGCCTCCTTTGAGGTAGTCACTTGCAGCGCTTGCCGTTTCACAGGATACAGCGAGCGCAGAAAGTCGGCGAGATCGTTCTCGAGAAAAACCCAGGAGCGACCGGGCTTGGCTCCGGGGATGAGGCCACGTTTGGTTCGAGCGCGGACTTCCTCGGGGTGCATGCGCAGGAAGGCGGCCGCCTCATTGAGATCGAATGTTTTCACGGCGCGAAGGACACCTAGCACGACATCGCTGAGCGATGCCGTGCGGTTCCGGCCGTTTAGAGACGAGTTGTCACTCACGCGCGATGATGGCAGGCCCGCGCAAAATGAGAAGAGGTCGTTTCGCCGATAATCTCGGCGAAACTGTCAGTGCTTCGGCGCGCCTGTCATTCCTCCGAGGTGAATCCTCCGCGCGTCGTACGCTCCTCCGCCGTAATCAAGCCCATCTTCTGCAGCCGCGCTTCGATCGCACGTAGCGTCCGTCCGTGCTGGGCTGCTATGGCGGACAGCGATTCCTTCGCCGTGAATTCCGAGCGCAACTGCTCCTCTTCCTTGGTCGTCCAATCCCGACCGACGTTCTTGGGTAATTGTGCGCGGCGCTTTGCGCGTGCGTCGCTGGCATCGATTGCACCCACCCCAAGGAGTAGTGCACGGATTACGTCAGAACGGTGGACGACACACTCCTTTGGAAGCCGCTCCCCCGAGTCCGGGTTACGTCCTTCAATGAGGGACGTGAGAATTGTTTTGGCCTCTGTGTGTTGCATACTGATTACCCCTTACATTGGACTCAGACTAGGTGCATGAGGACCACCCAAGCGCAAAGAAGCCAAGTCGAGTGCGCTGTATGCGGCGCGCAGCAGGGCGAGCCCATAGCGAAGCGCTACCTCTTCGTCGCCGACTTCCGCGATCTCCTTCGCCTCTAGCGAGTGGTGAATCACGGTGATCATCGAAATCGCGTCGCTGAGGTCGCCGAGGAGGTTCAGGATGTCGACCTGCTCGGACATGTCGCTTGAGCCTCCGGTCGTTTCCTCCGTCGCCATTAGGGGCGCGGAGCCACTTTCGGGGACTCTCTGCGCGAGGTCCGCACCGGCATCTCGGTCACTGGCCATGGCTCTGCTCAACGATTCCTATGTGATACCAAAATCGTATCACCTGGCATAGTACGCCTGATACTGTTTTCGTATCAAGAGGGGTGATACGGTATTAGGAGCACCTCCGTCTTTTCCGGGGGTGCCATGAAATATCCAGCCCGCCAGCGGGCCATAGTCGCTTCGCTGCGCAAGGCACGTGAGGCCGCGGGTCTTTCCCAGAGACAGCTTTCCGAAAAGCTCAGGGAGCCCCCGAACTGGATTCAGCGCATCGAGTCGCTTGAGCGGCGGGTGGATGTGGCCGAGTTCATCGCCATTGCCAAGGCGGTCGGCGCGGACGCGGTCGACCTCTTTCGGGAGGCGCTGCAGGACTGAGTTCGCCGGACGATACCGAACCTGCCAGGGGGAGGGCGCCTCAGAGCTGCTGGTACATCACGAACGCGTCAACATCGCCGGCCGACGGGCGTGCAAAGGCGGCTGGTAGTCGGCCGACGATCTCGAATCCCAGAGACTGCCAGAGCCTGACCGCTCGCTCGTTCGAGCTGACGACGAAGTTAAACTGCATGGCCCGGTAGCCTCGTGAGCGCGCATGCGCTAGCGAGTGCCCGCATATGCCGCGAGCGATCCCCCTGCCGGTGGCCGCTGCGCTCGTCATGTAGCCACAATTGCAGACATGCCGCCCGCCGCCGGCCTGGTTTGGACGCATGAAATAGGTGCCGAGAACGACACCCTCCTGCTCGGCTACGAACGTCTCCTTCTCGGGGTCCATCCAGTAAGCCAGTGCCTCGGCTTCGCTCATGCTGGAGTCGATCGCGTATGTCGCACCCTCACGAATGACTGGGAGGATGATTGCGGCGATCGCGCCGGCATCCCGGGATTCCGCTCTCCTGATATTGAGCATTCGGCGATGGCGGCATCAGTTTGCTCGACACCTTCGCGAGCAAGGCATCGCTGCCAACGCAACCGAACGCGCCGTTCGTGGCGAAACCCGTAACTGCAAAACCGACGGCATTTACCGCGCAGCTGCGCGCGGTGAATCTAGTCACATGCGCGCCCGCACGGAGAGCGCCGCTGCCGAGGTCATCAAAGGCGGCCGGTCTGACGAACCACGTAAATCCAAGCTCATTGAGACCCGCGAAGCCGTTGAACATGGCTGGCGAGCCACCAGCGCCATTCTCATTGCCCAAGGTCACCCCGAGCTCGCCGCCGATGTCGTCCGTTTCCTGGCACAAATGCCTCCGGCGCAATCGGAGAAGGAACTCCTCGCCAACCAGCTTCGGGAGCTTCTCCGCGATTCCCTTGCCCGCGATCGACATCCGATTCGATAGAGATCCTTAACTGTGTTAAGTGGCATGGCGATGGCGTTCTCGGCATTTGCCTGATTCTGATGAAGCCACGCGAGCTTGCGCCGAAGTTCGACCTGCATCCTGGTCAGTCCGGTCTCGATCGACGAGACCGCTTGCTGACCCGGTCGCGCAAGCCCGCAAGTTCCGCCGCGCGCCGTTCTTGCGCCGCCTCCAACAGCCGCAGCCCCTCGCGAATCACCTCGCTGGCTGTCGCGTACCGACCGCTTCGAAGTTGTTCCTGGATAAAAGCTTCGAAGTGATCACCGAGGGTGTAGCTCGATGGCATATGCCGTAATTTAGCGATATCATGAAATAGCATATGATGATAGCATTAAGCCCAGCAGCCCGCGTACGCAGATGCGGGCCGCGGCGGGGTATACTTAGGGCGGGACTGAAGAGGAGCACATCCGATGAGCATGGGGACACTTCGGGAACTGCAACAGGCGGATTACCTCAACTACGGTTTTGTGTCGCTGCACGCTAGCGATGCCATTCAGAGCCTGATGGAGGGCAAGCCGCTCAGCTCTCGCAACCGCGAGTCGCTGTCCGATGCGCGCCAATTTCTGGAGACCGTCGCCAGTGGGGTGGACCTAGTGACCAGTGGCGAGACCCACGGGCACGACCTGGACGCCGTTGACTCTGTCGGAGCGCTCGGCATTGCGATGGACCCCTTGGAGCGCATCCAGAAGACACTCGCCTCTCCGGGTGCTGCCGAACTCATCCGATCCTTGGCCGAGGCCTTGGAGGCCGGCTCCAATCAGCTCGCAGCGGTGCCAGCTGACGTCAAGCACAAACTCCAATCAGCAAAGGTTCTCTTCGATGCGATCTATGCCCGCATCGCTCGTGAGCTTGACCAGCATCCGGTGTTTGGCGGCCCTGATGAGGAGAGAAATGGGTGGCTCAAATAGAAAGGGGCTTCGAGCGGCCGGCGTACCTGCGGGTTCGTGCGCATTCACTTCGCGTGGGGCTTCTCTCGCGACTCGAGGAATACGCGTTTGATTTTCCCGGCGGCGCCCCGAGGCGTGCGATCGAGTTAATGCAATTGGCGAAGAGATCGACTTAACGTCGGATGAGCGGACTATCGGACTGATCTGTCGCGTTATCCGGGGTATGGGGACGCTTCTTCAGCACTTTGACAACGCACATACCGCGCAAACGCCGCGCGGCTTGCCGCAGATGTTGGGCGCTTTGATGGCGCGCCTGGAGCCCAATGCCACCCTCGTGGCGTGGCCACAAAGCTCCTACAACTACACCATCCGAGATTTGCTGGCACCACTTAAGGGAATGACGCAGAGCCTACTTTCTAAGGAGGCGCATCAAAGGGTCTTCGGGAGCGTAGCGGGGCCCCTCAATTTCGTGTCCTTCCCCCGCATTGAACGCGATAACGTGCTCCAGCACGCCATCTTCGGTCACGAGCTCGGCCACCCCCTCGCAACCGAGTTCTTGGAGTCGGAACGCACGACCCCCGCATACTCGGCAGCGTTGCGGCGCGTGACCGATGCCCTCATGGCGCAATACAAGCTCTCTACCGCACCGAAAGGCGCGCTCGGCGGATCCCCTGCACAGACCAAAGCGTTTGTGGATGGATTACGTCGGGTGCTCGTGCTACGTAAGCGCGGGCTCGAAGAACTCATCTCCGACTGTGTCGGAGCGCTCCTTTTTGGACCAAGCGCACTCTTCGCGTCCTATGACATCTTAAGCCTCGGCGAACTGGATGACCCGCCCGGTGAGCGCTCGTATCCGCCACGCCGTTTTCGACTTCGCGTCGTGAAGAGTCTCTTGGATGCGGAAGGCTACACTTCGACACTCGAGTCCGCGCTGCAGGCCGCGGAGCCCGCCATCTCGGCGGCGCTCGTGCGTTATATCAAGCACATCAACGAGCTCACCGCACAGCAGACCGACAAGAGCAACCTGGGTGCTGATCCCCTGATCAAGCTCGCATATGAGTGGATTGAGGAGACATTGCCTGGCGGAACGGATTTTGTCCGGAGGAGGCTCGAATCGGTGCGCTATGATTCAAAGCGAATGAGCGCCGAGGTACCGGAGTTGATCGAGCGGTTACGCATCCGCGTGCCACCGAGCGAAATCGGCGTGCCGCCGGACGCTTACGTCATCGACTGGCGATCGGCACTGGTGGCCGGCTGGGCCTGTAGATTGCGCATGCTTGAGGACCCGGCGGCGGGAACCGACGACGGAATTGAGCAAGCCGAGACCATCAACCGTTTGGTGCTGCGCGCGGTGGAATTCACCATCCTGGGCGATGAGTATCGAAAATTCCTTACGGGCCGGAGTTCCGCATGAGTGTTCTCGGCCAAGCCCGGATTGAAAGCTTGCTCAAGGAGAAGGCGATCAAAGATCGGCTGATCGTGACGCCGCTCCTGTCGATGGAACAGATCCAATCGGCCTCACTCGATATTCGGCTCGGCCACGACTTCACGACGACGCGCAAGGGAAATCTACCTTACATCGATGCTGGCGAATCAAACTTCGAGCCGCACCGGCACCAGAGTCGTCACTACGTCAATCGCGCCGAGCGTTTCTTCTTGCATCCTCACGAGCTCGTGCTGGCGAGCACCCTCGAGTATTTCCGGCTCCCAATCACGATTTCCGGCTGGGTGACCTCGCGTTCACGATGGGGCCGCGCTGGCTTGGTGATCGCGACTGCGACTGCCGTGCACCCCGGCTTCACCGGCGCCATTACGCTTGAGTTGTTGAACTTGGGCGAAGTGCCGCTTGTGCTTTACCCGGGGCTCCGCGTTGCGCAGTTAATCCTGGCGGACGCGGAAGGCGCGTCTGAATATCAAGGGCATTTCAACTTCCAGGTGGATGCGTATCACGCGGATGTCTCGGAAGAGACGCAGCTCGACTACGAGTTTTGGAAGCCGACGAAGCCGGGTCCCTGACGAGCATCCGCACAATCAGCATCCGTCAACCCCAGAGAATTCCGATCGCTTCGCGAACAGCCTCGTTGCTGCAGCATTCGCACACTGGGTCCTTCGGCCGCATCTGGCGTAGCACCGGATTCGGTGAGTGCCAGGGACTCAATCGCCAATAGTTGAAACGCTCCGCGGGTGCCTCTCCGGCGATGCGCCGCATAGTTTCCAGCGCAAGCCACGCACCCGCGAGGACCGACACGAAGGGGAGCGGTGGCAGCACCTGCCGGTCGGCGTCGCTCGGAAGTTTGCCGGTCGCGCAGCGCTCGCGAAAGAGACTATCAAACGCGCGCCCGATAAGGGCGCCGACCTCGAGGTCCGGATGGTGTTTTACGATGGCGACCGCATCACTGTGGGTGACGAACTCGCGGCGCACCGCATCCACCGAGATTCCCAAAGCCTCGGCAACGTGCGTCTCGTGTTGTAGCTCGCCGAGTTCTTCCTTGTAGATGCAAGCCATACAGGCGTTTGTGTCCTGAGAAGTATTAAAGTGCAGAACTACTTCCGCGATCCCAGTTGTGGAGGCGTCGTACACCTCGCGTGGGAGCTCCGACTGTAGCCGGCGACGGGCTCGGCGACTGTCCACACCGACGATGAGGCGCTCAATCTTGGAGCCCGGCAGCGTTACGCGGAGCTCACTTACCGTGCCCTTCCACGGAATGAGCGTAAGGTCGCGAAACGTCGGCGCGGCCTTGCGCACTAAGACCTCTGCTTTCGGCTCCTCGATATCGCTCAAATCAAACCAGAGACACCGGGGTAAGATCGAGTCTTTGACCACTTTGGGGTCGGCGATGTAAAGCCGACCCTGTACCGCGAAACACCTAAGTCCCGTGAGAAAGCCGTTTCCGACTGCGCCCGCGCCGGCGAGCACCGCTTCACCGAGCGCGATCTTGTCGCGGGCCCATGTGGGATCCATGCCCAAGAGGTCGCGCACTGAGATGCGCACGGTGCGCTTGGCCGGCGAAAAGGGATAGTTGAGGAGTGCATTGACTGCGGCCGCGGCGATGTAGCACGCCACGATTGTGATCACGATCGGATGCAGGTCCGCCTGGGAGGGGATGCGCTGGGCCGCGTCAGAGACGAGGATCTGGTCCTCCGTCCAGCTTACATATACATGTCGCGCCGTCGGATATCGGGGCGCGAGAGCACCAATTAGAACCTCAACGGCCGGGCTTGAGGGCGACGGATTTTCATCGCCGTGCAGATGCTCGATAGTCCGCTGCAGGAGCGCGTGCGTGTGCTCGCGCAGGGCTTCGGCTGTAGGGGTGTGAGAGGCGCACCAAAGTGCCAGCGGCTGGGTCAGCTGGGCGCCAAGTTCGGCTTCTTCCCGCTCCAGCCAAGCAGCGATCGCAGTACGTGTGACTTCCGTGGAGGCTTTCATGATTCAGACGATTTTGAGTATGGTGTCCAAGTTCCCGTGAGACACCTCTCGCCAACGACCGGTCCCGTGCAGTGCAAACACGGCCGCGAGCTTGGTGAAGTTCGCCACGGAGCATTGCGCGGCAAACTCGGGCAGCACGATCGAGAGCGCACCTAGGTGTCCAACGAGCGCGCCACGATCGTCCGCGAGCGAGTGAAAGGCCTCGGCCGGATGGGCATGAATCTGCGCCGCGACGAGTTCGCCTGCGGCAGCAAGCTCCGCACGAAGCCGGCGCATGCCCTCGTCCGAGACCCTGAAGGAGACTCGAGTGCCGATCTGCTCCGGAATGGAGAGTCGCGTCACCGCGATACCGGCGGCGCTTCTCTTGCCGTGCCAGGCCACCACGAGCTCGCGATTCCCTCCCCCCGCGCGACGTAAGTGCTGGAGCGTGTCGTTCACGACCGCGCTCGGCACGCTAACGAGGGCGCTCATGGCGGTCCCTTGCGCCAGGCATGCCAGATCTGGGTCAAGATGCCGCCCAGGTCGTATGAGGAGCGCCCGCGGTAGGCATCCCATAGATCGCCGGTGTGAGAGGGGTGTCGGTGATATTCGCGGGAGCCGGGGGCACACACGAAGGGTCGACCGGTCTCGGGATGGGGACCCTGGTGGAACATGCCAGTGGCATCCCGCGGTACCGCGCTCATCAACCGTCCGTCCCAGCTGCGCAGCTCAATCGAGGGTGGATCCGTGTTCCAATCCCGGCAGATCATCCGAAGGCGGATCTGACGGTGGGCGGGACCGTCAAAGCCGACGTCGAAGATAGGGAAAGCGCGCTCGAAAACCTGCCAGGCGCGGAGCGCGCAGATCCCGCTGTCGACCACATTGCCGGTCTGCTTCTGGAAGAGCAGCTGCGTGGCCATCTCATGCATGGCTGCTGCCCCCGCCGCGCTCCGGTGGACCGTAGTCGATATCCACACGGCCCTTTAGGCCATTCTCGGCGTAGCTGCGCTGCGGCTGCAGGTCAACGCCGTTACAGCGGGCCACCCAGCTGCTCGTGTCCACGAGGTGGAGCTCCCGCGCGGCGCGCTTTAGGATCTCCTGGACAGGCTGGGTCGCCGGTTCCTTCTCGTAGCCTTCGGTCGGGTAGGACCCCGCGGTCGTGATCACCCGAGCCTCCACGTCGTGGTGGTGCTTGTGCTCGTGCTCATTCGTCATGGGACTTTCACTCCTCAGGTTTCAGGCTGCCCGGCTCCTCGAAGTGCGAGCCGTCAGTGCTTGATATAGTATGCATTGCGCGGTATTGATGTCAACTATATCAAGCGATGCTTGACAAAAGGCAAGAGAGTCTTTATATTTCAATCACTTGAAACGCTCATTCGGGAGTTGACATGTCTGAGAAGTCCCTAGCGGAGGAGCTTGCACGGCTCCGGCGCCTAAGAAAGGCGAGCCTACGCGAGGTGGAGAAGGCCACGGGGATGTCGAATGCGTATCTGTCGCAGCTGGAGAAGGGGGACGCCAAGAATCCTTCACCTCCCGTCCTCTACAAGCTCGCGGAGTTCTTCGAGGTGCCCTATGAATCGCTCCTCGCCTCGGCGGGCTATCTGGATGAGGAGCAGCTGGCCGCGCACGGTGCGAGGCCGCCATCGCAGATCGAGCGCATGCTGATGAGTGCTCGCTTAAGCGAGGAAGAGGAGAGCGAGGTTGCGAGCTTCCTCGAATTCGTTGTTTCGAAGCGCAAGAAATAACGGACCTCCCAGCGATGATTCGGCGCGTGCCGCCGAATCATCGCTGCCGTCTGCCCGCGACATCACCGATCTCACGAACAGCTTGCTGCATCGCGCGGGCGCATACGGTGTTCTCCCGACGCCGATTGACCGGCTTTACGAATTCTCACAGATCGAGTGCCTGACCTTCGGCGCAGAAGAGCAACGTCGCTGGGCGCGACTGCGAGAATCTGCGCAGAATGTGGTGCGCAGCATGTTTCAGAAGCTTCGGGGTTTTGGCGATTTACGCGAGAAGGTGGTATTTGTCACAAGCGATGCGCCCGTCGCCCGCGACCGATTCGTCAAGGGTCACGAGCTCGGACATCAAATCATCCCCTGGCACCATGTACGCCCCGAGTATATGGACGACGACCAGACGCTAAGCCCAGCGACTCGAGCCCTTTTCGAGCGCGAGGCCAACTTCTTCGCCGCCGAAGTGCTGTTTCAGGCCGAGCTCTTCACACGTCGAGCGCGGGATTTCACGCCGAGCCTCGATGCCGTGTTTACTCTTGCCGAGACGCATCAAGCCTCGCGCCAAGCCGCACTTTGGCGATTCGCCGAAGTGCATGACTATCCCGTCGCAACGGCGATCTACTATCCGTACCGGAACGCGGCGGGAGACCGCGATTTGTCACGTTGGACCCGGTGGCGACAGATTGCCTCGCCTAACTTCGAACGACGCTATCCCGAGGTCTCACTGCCGCGGACGCTCGATGCCGAGCATCCCTTCGTCCAGGCCACGAACCGTCGATCGATCCTACAGGGCGATAGCCTCGACCTTCCCGGCACGCCCCCCAGCACGCTATGCTCGTGGAGCAGCTGGTGGAACCGTTACGCGCTTCTCGTCTTGGTCAGGCTTCGCCGGCGTCTCCGTTTGGGCATCACGTTCTGAGTCGTCAGGCATCTGCGTCCTGACCTCAATTGCGATATCCCGTTCTCTGGAGAGACCTGAGTGCCAAAGCTCATAAGGGAAGGGGCCGCGATGAAGACATTCAAGACGTTTTTGCATGAATCGGCTGACAAAGACCGGGCATTTCGCGAGCGTGTCTTGCTCTTTGAGCACGGGGTCTATAAGCGGATTCCGCATACGCAGAATTCGTTTCGCTCAGACCCGCCAATACGAACACCATGACTCTGCGCCACAGCCATGTGTATGCGAAACCTAAAGGGTGCGGCCGAGAGCTTTACGCGGTGAACATCGACGGCGGTAGGCACGACGGATCGAGCGGCATGACGATTCCAGCAACGTATGCCGATTTCTTCAGGTCGAAGGGCTACTCGATTCCTGAGATCAATATCCTTGAGAACTTAGACGAGGATTCGCTGCAGGAAGGCCAGTTTAGCCTTATAGTTTTAGCCGCGTGTGGTGGTTCGATTCCGCCCCTGGCCACCATACGATTTAGGTCTATTCCGGTCACATGGGTAAGGTAACTGCGCTCTAGCCAATGGCCCGTCTTACAACCCCGCCACTACCTGCGAAGACGAGCGCGAGCGACGCCGAATTGGTATCTCTCGCGGATTTCCTGAAGGGAGTTCCTCCGGGCTCTGAGCGTCGCGTCACCATTCAGGTCCAGCTAGAGAGTCTCGTACAGTGGCAGATATTGCTACCTGCCGCTTGGGTCCATTGTCCCAACCGGCAGTGTGTTGGGCCTCGTTGGTTCGACCCAATCGCTCTTTCTTCTCACGCCTTCGACGGGTCGGGAACATTTGCTGATGTGGTCACATGGAAATATTTGTGTCGGCACTGCAGAACTAGCCTCAAGAGTTTCGCCGTACTGTTGAAGGCAACCAGGCCGGCAGGCGTGCAAATGATACAGACTGAGCAGGTTGCCCTGATCAACAAGATTGGAGAGCTGCCAGCATACGGGATTCCAGCGCCGCCATCGCTAAAGGGCTTTCTGGAGGCTGACGCTGAGCTATTCGAAAAAGGCCGAAAGAGCGAGGCAGAGGGGCTCGGCGTAGGCGCGTTTACGTACTACCGTCGCGTAGTGGATAACCAGAAGGCGCATCTGATTGGCGCGGTACGCTCCGTTGTTGAGATGGAGGGTACCAACCCGGCGCTGCTCACGGCTCTCGAAGAGGCGGAAGCAGCTGACGGGTTCAGCAGGGCATACGAAGCGCTGAAGGGGCATATCCCTTCTAGTCTTCGGATTTCCGGGCATGACCCGCTGCAACTCCTCTATACGCAGACGAGTCACGGCCTCCACAACCTATCTGACTCTGAGTGCCTGACCAGAGCGACAACCATTCGAGAAGTGCTGGCCGCTATGGCCGCTCGAGTACAGGAATTACTCAAAAGCCACGAGGCTCTCGCCAGAGCGGTCGGAGAATTATCGAAGCTTGACACCTCCCGTTGATGCCGCAGCTGTCCTCAAGCAGGTGCGCGACGTCAATCAGCTGTGGCAATTCGTCCGGAAGACCTTGTTATCAAGATGTCGAGACGAAAGAAGTCCCCTCGCTGCATCGTGATCGCCGGACCGAACGGTGCGGGCAAGACCACTTTCGCACGGCGGTACTTGCCGGAGGATGCAGGAGTCGTCCATTTTGTGAATGCCGACCTCATCGCCGGCGGGCTATCACCGCTCGATCCAAAGCTTGCCGGGGTTAGAGCGGCTCGGCTTGTGCTGCAGGAAATCGATCGCCTGGCAATGGACAACACGGATTTCGCATTCGAAACGACGCTCAGCGGCTTGGGCTATGCGCGCCGTATCCGTGCGTGGAAGCGAGCCGGTTATCGCGTCGAGATCGTGTACCTGAAGCTGAAATCCAGCCACCTTGCACTGAGACGGATCGCTGCCAGGGTGCGTGAAGGTGGGCACGACGTGCCTCGATCGGATGTGATCCGGCGCTTTGCCCGCGGATGGGTCAATTTCGAGCGCGTCTACCGGCCACTGGCGGATGCCTGGGCGGTGTACGACAATTCTGGCCAAGAAGCTCAATTGCTGGAAACGAGCGAATGACGGATAAGCGAAACCGAAAGGCGGAACCGAAGTTTGCGGCGAAAGTGGGGCGCGCCCTGCGCCGGGCCGCAAAAGACGCGCGCCGAACCGCCCGCATGCACGGTGTCCCGATCTATGTCTGGGAAAACGGAAGAGTCGTCGCGCTGAAGCCTTAGCAGGCGAGGCGCGCAGAGTCTGGATTGCGTGCCACGAGTGCGTCGAACTCAGATTGGGTGTGCCAGGAATGTGCCATGGACAGGCTGGGAACAAGGGGGTTCTGGTGCATTGGCGGCCGGATCGTGGTATCCGGAAGGCTTTGCCCGGAGCTTGCCGTGACGCAACCTAATGAACGCGATGCCATATACCGGTACCGGCGATTCCCGCGTGAGGTTATCGAGGGCTGCGTTCGCTGGTATCTAACCTACCGCCTGAGCTACCGCGATCTCGTCGCGCTGATGGCCGAGTGGGACGTGCACGTCAGCCACACGACGATCATGCGCTGGGTCCACCGGTACGTGCCGGAATACGAGGCGCGGTGGAACCGCCGGGCGAAGCTAGTCGGTTCGTCCTGGCGCATGGATGAGACCTACATTCAGACCCGGCCCAAGACGGGCTACCTCTATCGCGCCGTCGACAAGCAGGGAAAGACTGTCGAGTCGCTCTTCCAGACCACGCGCGGAATCGTCGCGGCAATGGCTTTTTTCCGCAAGGCCGTGATTACCTGCGCTCCCCGATTCCCGCGCAAGATCACGCTGGATGGCCATAAGCAAACTCACTGGGGACTGCGCCGGCTTCGTCGCGAGGACCGACGCTGGATGAACGTCTTGGTGCGCAATTGCCAGTACCTGAACAATATCGTCGAGCAGGACCACCGCGCGATCAAGGGCCGGTGCCGGCCCATGCTGGGCTTCAAGTCCTATCGGACCGCAGCGGTGACTCTGGCGGGCATCGAGCTCGCGCATCGCATTCGCAAGCGGCAGTTCAAATTCGGGCCCGGTCGCTGGATCTGCTGGTCGCTGAAGAAACAGTGGGATAAAGCCCTGGCATGAACACGGCGGTCAATTGATGCAGGTCAAACGCACCGGCATGCCTCAATGCACCAGATCCATCAGCGCAGCACGGAACACAGAGAAGCAGATCGGATGAATGCGGGATATCCGGGACATCCGGTGCGATATGGCCTTATCCCCCGCGGCTAGCGCCCCTTGACCCAAACCCGGAAATTCCGTATCTTACGTGTATTCCGTGAAAATGCGGGTAGCGCTATGAGTGCGGTCACAGCCACTGAATTCGCCAAAGCCTTTGGCCGGTACAAGGAAGAGGCGCAGCGCGAGCCGGTCGCGATCACAAGCTACGGCCGGGTGAGCGGGTATTTCGTATCCGCGCGCGAGTACGAGGAGCTACAGCGGCTTCGAGCCTTCGAGCGCCGGGTGCACCGGATTAAGGACCTCCCGGCGGAAATCTCCGAGGCCATCCAGGCAGCGAAAATGAATCCGGCCCACGACCATCTGAATGCGCTTCTGGACGAAAGCCAGAAACCGAAATAGCTGGGGCTGAGGCAATCAACACATGGCGGGGTTCCCCGAACCGGAAGTCGGCCTCGTCATCTCGTACTCCTACCTCTGGAAGGAGGAAGAGGAGCAAGGCTTGGTTGAGGGTCGCAAGGACAGACCTTGCGCCATTGTTCTCACTATCGAAGTACCCGCTGCCGAATCTAACCGCCGCAAGCAGGTCATCGTCGCGCCGATCACGCACTCACCACCCCACGACCCGAATGTCGCGATCGAGATTCCGCCTCTCGTCAAAGAGCATCTGGGGCTCGATGGCGAACGATCCTGGGTGATCTTGGACGAGGTAAATATCTTCACATGGCCGGGCTTCGACCTCCGCCCGATCAGGAGGGGCGAAACGCGTATCGATTACGGCCTGTTGCCACCGAAGTTTTTCGACAGGCTCATCGAAAAGTTCAAGGAACTACGATCCCAAGGAAAAGTTGGAGGCGCCTCCCGTGATGAACCGGCGTCAGCCGCGAAGGGGTAACATGCGCTCGTGCCCATGTGAATGGGGGCAGGTGCCAGGAATGTGTCGAGCTCAGATTGGGTGTGCCAGGAATGTGCCATGGATAGGCTGGTTTGAGGGGTGGCAAGCGCCGCAAGTTGTTAATTTATAAACCCCTATACCAGCCTGGATCCGCCTGAAAATCCGCGTGTCGGGGTAGCCGCCGCGCTCGGCTCCGAGTGCTTTCAACAAGTTGGAATTCAGTGTGCCGCGGAAGTCCGATGGTCGTCCCGCGACTTTGGCGCTGCCTCGACATTGCTGGCGTGCACCGTGGAGTGACTCGCGGGCCTGTCAGGGTCCTGGGTCTGCGGTAACGACCTGAAAGCCTGAAAGCGCCGAACGTCAACTTCGAAAAAGGCTGTTCAACTTGGCGCGCTTCAGCGTCACGAACGTCTCTCCTAGCTTGGGCGCCGGCAACAGGAATCCACCGCGAGGAAGTGATTTCGAAAGCTCCTGACTGCCGGTTCCGTCAAGCCAGAATAGTTTGAGCGTGTCTTGCTTGGTGTTGTAAAAGAGGAAGAGTTCGTTGACCTGCGGGTCACGTCCGAGTGCGGAACGGCAAATTTCGAGAAGCTTCTTCTCGCCGAAACGCATGCTAATGGGCTGCTGGTAAAGATTGATGCTCGCGAAGGGAATGTCGATCAACGGCATGATCATAGCTTCACCTCTCTCCGCTCGACGGATGCAAGTGTGGAATAGGGAGCCGCGGCGCTAAATGCACTTTCCTGCCAGCCGGCTAAGGGCGGCGAGGGCAGTCGCGAAGGGGGTCAGTTCGTCTGGCGCTGCGAACGATACGTTATTGACGAATTCTTCATATTCCTCGGCCCACAGAGCATCAGCGCCCAGCCGCTCGAGCATTTTGGCGATGCGCTTCGCAGGCTCGGTCGGTGCCCGGCCGCCGCCTCGTCCTATATCTTTCCTTGCTGCTTGGGCGAGCAACGCCGCGAAGTCTGACGAGGCCGAGGCGCGCGCTTCCAGTGCTGCCAGGTCGTGCAGGTGTCGGATGATCGTCGGATCGTCCTTTTCGGAACGACGGTCACGGACGCAGACCCGCCAGGCGAGGGCGCTCAGCTTGTCCGCCGCGGTCTCCACCGGATCGACGCAGGGGAAGGTAGGCACCTCGGGTGCGTGGCCTTGCGCTTGTGCGATCAGAGAGCGGATCGGTCGTTCGATCGGCGGCAGGGCGGGGCTCTCGAACGTCATTTCGATTCGCAAGTGTGGCCGCAGACCAGGTGCTGGAGCGAATTCGCTCGGATAAGCGAAATCCGCGGAAAAGAACCCGCTCACCTTTCCGGCGAAAGGCTCTCCCGCCAGCTCGAAGCCTGCGGCTTCGAGGGCATCGAGCACTTTCTGCCTATACGTGCGGCGCTGCGCGCGAGCCCGTGAGGGATTCTCAGCTGCAGGCATCCCTACCTTGAAATCGACATCCTCCGAGAAGCGCTTGATGAGGCGCCAGCCGATGGACAGAGACGTTCCCCCGGAGAAGGCGGCCCGCGCTTCGCCGTGGTCAAGACTTGCGAGGACGCTAATGGCTCGAACGACATGCCAGTCCTTCTCGATCAGACCTTCGCCACCGGGCCGTATCCGGTTCGCAATGTCTTCAACGAGCTGACGGTCGACCACGCTCGAAACTCAGGAGCACGCCGCTATAGCCGATCTTGCGGCGTACTCTCTTGTCGACGGCGATGCGGCGCCCGGACGGTACCTGCGTCGTCCTCCCCGCACCGTAGGCCTGCTCAAGGCGTGTCGGTCCCGTCCGGATGCCGAGGCGGCGTAGCGCCTCATCGGCTAGGGTACGAAGGCCCTTGATCGGAGTGGGACTGCCGTCGAGCGTCGAGGGGCGTGCGCGCACGTACAAGCCCGAACCGATCTTCAGTAGCTTGCCCCTAGAAACGAGATTCCGGAGCGCGCGGCCTATCTGGTCATACCCGCCGAGGGCCGCAAAATCCGCGCGCAGGAATACGTCGCGCCGCATGCGCGTCATTCGGTCCGAAATCCTGATTTCAAGCGTTTCTCGCATGGTGTCAAAGTACGACATTTCTGAACACTTTTCAACGTCGAATCAATGGATTATCAGGTAGAAGCCGCTTCGGCATCCCACCTGACGGCGCGTCCGGCCCTCGAATCGTCCGGAGCTATACCTTGGCTGATCCCAGAGGCGCACCAGGGGCGCGCAAGGAATATGTCAAGCTGAAGCATTGTGGCGTGCAGGCCATTCGGCGACAACGGACCACTTGCGGCGGCCCGGGTCGATGTCGATTGCCACCAGGTGACCGGGCATTCCTACCCTGTTAAGGCCGATGCACCGGACACCTGCTATCTCACCATCTATGCGCGTGTGGTGATGGCCGAAAAAGCACACAAGCGGCCGCAGGTGATAGATCAGTCGGTCAAGCCCCATGGTTTCACTTACCCAGTCGCTGCCGTGCCGGTACTTCTCGAACCGGATCCCTGCGGGTGCATCGTGGACAAGGAGGATGTCCACAGGGGACTCCTCGCAGAGAGCATCAATCTCATCGCGTGTGTAGTGCCGCTTCGCATAGCCTTGAAGGTGTGTCGACGGGCGCTCGAAGTCGGAGGGTCCGTAACAACCTCCAACTCCGCCTACCCGCAGGGTATCCCCGGATTCGCCGAGGCACAGTGTTTGGCCGTTCCGGAGATAGAAGAACCCGGGCAGCACCTCGGGGGTCTGCTGCGCGTCGAGCCAGCGGAAGTCCTCGTGGTTACCCTTGATGAAAACCGTCCGCCGCGGCGCGGAGCGTCGGTTGGCGAGCCACGCAGAGAAGTCGCCGGCGCCGTCGTGTCTCCTTGTCGCCCTGTCGATGCGATTCGGATCCGGCCAAATACCGAAATCACCCACGTGAAGTACCCACTCAAAGCGTTTCCCAAGTACGTTCTCGAACGCGAGGACATCGTCATACATTCTGTCGATGGCCCCATGGATGTCGCCGGCGGCGCAAAGCAGCATACTCGTAGTTCTCCACTCTTGGTCAGCGCCGACTGCTCGTCTCCACACGGTAGTATTCGACAACTTCGTGCAAGAGGCTAAGGGCTTTTGGGGTTCAGTGATAGCAAGTCAGGATATATTTTGAGCCGCACGTCCCGGTAAGTAAATGCGACAATCAAACACACCGTTGTCCAACGACGTCCGTCGACGCGTCTGCTATTACGTCTATGAGCCCGCAATGAAGCTGACGGGAATTCGCCGGCTTGCGGCGACAGCCAAATATCGGCCGAGACGTGAGACGAGAGCCTTAGCCCACAGCGGACACTGTGCTGCGCCGACGTCTGCTGGAGCAGCACGCTGGTTGGGAATCCCAAGGTCCGTGTTCTGCGCGAATGCTGATGAAATCCGCGCTTTTCTTGCAGAGGCGGTTTGACGTTGCAATCGACGCTCAATCTAAGCGACTGCTGTCACTAGCCTGATCAGCAGGCCGTCGATGCTGGTAGAGTCCGAGCCATGAGGGCGAAAGGTGCAAGCAAGAGCGCATCCAACCGGAATCCGAAGCTTGCTGCACGCGTCGAGCGCGCCTTACTGCGTGCTGGCGAGACTGCTCGGCGTACCGCGCGGATGCATGGGACGCCGCTCTATGTCTGGGAAAATGGCAAGGTCGTCGCCAAACGGCCGTAGCGGCCGCAGAGTGCTTGGGGGGTGTGCCGAGAATGTGCCGAGCTCAGACTGGGTGCGTCAGGAATGTGCCTGGGTGAGGCTGGCATCGGGGCTGGCAAGCGCTGCAAGCTGTTGATTCATAAACCCCTAGAACCACTTGGATCCGCCTGAAAATCCGCGTGTCGGTGGTTCGATTCCGCCCCTGGCCACCACTAACTCACTGTCTATTCCGACGACATGGGTGACGGTTTATACCGGAGACATGGGTGAACCTATGTCTCCGGAATAAACTGTTACCCCTCTTTCCGGAAGGGCATCACTGAACGCGATGCCATATACCGACGTCGGCGGTTTCCTCGTGAAGTCATCGAGGGCTGCGTTCGCCAGTACCTTACCTACCGCCCGAGCTATCGTGATCTCGTGGCGTTGATGGCCGAGTGGGACATGCACGTCAGCCACACGACGATCATGCGCTGGGTCTACCGGTAGGTTCCGGAGTACGAGCGGCGGTGGAACCGCCGGGCGAAGCCAATCGGCTCGTCCTGGCGCGTCGATGAGACCTACATTCGGACCCGGCCGAAAACGGGATACCTCTATCGTGCAGTCGACAAGGAGGGGAAGACGGTCAAGTCGTTGTTCCATCCCGGACGTGGAATCACCGCGGCGATGGCCTTCTTTCGCAAGGCGGCCGCCCTCCTGCGCCCCGCGCTGGCCGCGGAACATCACGCTCGACGGCCATAAGCCCAGTCACTTGGGCCTGCGTCGGCTTCGTCGCGAGGATCATCGTTGGAAGTACGTCCTCGTGCGGAGGAGCCCCTACCTCAACAACTTAATCGAACAAAGATCACCGCGCGATCAAGGGCCGGTGTCAACCTATGCTCGGTTTCAAGTCCCATCGGACGGCAGCGGTCACCTTGGCTTGGATCGAGGTCGTTCTCGGATCCGCAAGCGACAGTTCAAGTTTGGTCCGGGTCGATGGAGTTTCTGGTCATTGAAGAAACAGTGGGATGTTGCGCTTGCTTAACGTCTAACGAACCAAACGCGCTAACTGACCATCGCTCCCCTAATGCACCGGATCGCTGTCCGTCGAGATTCGGGAAATACCAGATCATACGGACTGTTGGGTCATTGACCTCGGCTGTTGTCAAACGGACGTACCCCATTTTGCTTCGTCAGTGCAGGTGCTTGACGAAAAAATTCGTCATGACCTGAAAGGCCTCGCGAGATTCCGGAAGATCGGAATCGTAGAAGAAGCCGTGACCAAGCCCGTCCCAAACGTTCAAGTCGGCGTCCACGCCAGCTTTCACCAGCAGCCGGTGCGTTGTCACAGCCGAGCTTAGCTCCGCGGCACGCGTGGCGGTTATGAGCAGTGTCGGGGGAAAGCGGGAAAGAATCTTCGGCGACTCGATCGGCGATATCAGGGGATCGGAAAGATCATGGTTCCCATAATAGAATCGCTCGTCGAGCGACGGTGCCGTCGCAAATCCCTCGAGCGGCTTTTGCCAGTTCCAGCTATCGCCACCCCAGCGGGCATCGGCGGAGGCGCAGAAGATCCCGGCTGCTCCAGGCATGGGCAAATGCTCCTCTTCGAACCATGCCAGCGACTGCGCAGTCAGCAGCCCACCCGCCGAACAGCCGAAAATGCCGATGCCGCGCGGCCGATAGCGTTTCAGCAGCTGACGATAGACGCCGGCTACGTCTTCGCTGGCAGCGGGAAATGTCGCTTCAGGCGCCTGCCGATAGTCAATTGAAATCACCTCGATCCTGCTGAGCCCCGCGACCGGGATCGACTCCATCAATCCGTTACCTCCGGCGTTGCCCAGCAGGAAACCGCCACCCGGCAAGTTGATCAGGATCGTTCCTGGTCTGCTGTGAGCGGGGATCACTCGATACGCATGAATGCCAGCGATCGTCGTTTCCTCGATGCGCACGGAATAGGTGTCTCGCAACTTAGCAACGTGCGAGGCCGAATCCTTGACGATCCGTGCGCGCACTTCGGCGGCTTTGTGCTGCGACGCCGTTTGCGCCCACCACGTGCCGCCGTCGTCCTCCGCTTTGCGGGGAAGCGCCTTCTTGGCGGCGTCGCTGAGATAGATCGAGGGCGGCAGCTTGAAGCTTGGGACGGTTACCGTACCGTCCGGAGCGATCTCCGCCTTCACGGGTTCGGCATGGCTCGGCGCTGCGCAGAGCACGCACAGGATTGCTGCCAAAGTGGAAATCACCCGCTCACGCATTTCTCCCTCCTGAATGCCTGGTACATGCAATCCGCAAGCTGTCTTAAGGACAAGGGAACCTCGGTTCTTGCGAAGTCCTCCGGCGCCCAGAGCACCCGTGCACTCGCGCACTGGCGGCAGCGTGACCTCGCATCAGTGGCGGCTCCGCGGCGACCGCGAATGAGGTACTCACCAAGTAGTAGTCCGACCTCAGAAGCGCGCGCTGCTTCGGATCCTTAATGGGCTTTAGGACGAACGATCGAAGCCGTCTCTCGTATGAGGGAATCACGGTTGAATGTTGCATCCTGACCGCGGTAACGCGGCCAGTAATAGACGGCCCGCGGAACGGTTTCGCGACATCAATGCACCACCTGAACCATGCATCCATGCAGATATTGCCTTTCGGGCAATCGATCTTCACATAGTCCATGTACACGTTACTGATGGCACGACCCGACACAACGCTATCACCCGCGGCGGCCTCCCGACAGAACGCAAGCATGAAGAATCCAAGAATCCAGAATCTCATTTGCGGCAAGGTGGCGAGCTGGCCGAATCGGGACAGTGTCGCGCTTTCGCTGCCGCCTCGCCAGTGTCCGGTTCTTAAACTCCGAAAGTCGGCTTCGGAGTCATCCCGACCGCCCGCTGAGTCCCCCCATCGGGTATTGGCCGTTCCGCGTGCAAGAGCGGTAACGATCTTCTCCGCTAAAACCATCTCCAGCGGATAGCCTCGAATGAGCAGGGTGCCGTCCAGTAATCGAGGCAGCCGGACTTGCTGTGGCTCCGGCCAGATCGGGTCACCCACATTGATGTCGACGTGACAGTGTCAGAGGTCGGCCACTACAAAGCGGAGATCCGCATGCTCTTCGCTTACGAGGCTTCTTGCTTGCCGTCACGCATCGCTGGAGTAAAGGTAATGCCGACCAGCAATCCTTCCGGTGAGAGAAAGCGGCTGACGATTTGGCCCCAGGGTTCCTTTTTGTTCTTGACCAGCATTTTGTAGCCCTTCGATTCAAGCTCCGCTGTGGACCTTTCTACGCTGTCGACATCAAATTCCAGCCAAGCCTGTGGAACCGGAACATTGTTAGGCCACGAATCTTTGCCGAAACAGGACTGAGCAGCCTGCGATAAGGGCCAAAGCGCAAAGGTCTTAGCGCCGCTCAGAGCCTCTGTATGCAAATACTCTCCGGTCTCCTCTTTGAACCGTATTCCCATGGCGTCGCCATAAAGCTTGCGGCTCTTCGCAGTGTCAGGAACGATCGGGCCAAAGCCCGCGATGAACAGAATGCCTAGGTGTGGGTGCGCGGCGTGCATGGCTTCTCCCGCATGTGCAGTGGAACTACCGAGGAGGTGGTCTCCAATGGAAAGTCAAAAGACAAGGGGAAGTTTCGCCGAAAATTCGGCAAAACCTGTTCGTGCGACTGGTAGCGCATGGTCGCATCCGTCGCGCCCCTTGCCGACTGTCGCGCTTGGCCGACAAACGCACTACACTATGACGACGGCTCACCTGGAGCTTGCGATGCGTAGGGTTCCGCCGCTCGTGCCAAATCACAGACAATCTCACGGAAGATCAAGTAGCCGCATCGCCCCGCTCACTGTCATGGCTGCCCGCATGCCAGTTATGAGATTGCCGTTCCACCGATTGTACGCAAAGCCTCCAACAGTGCCCTCTCACGGACATGTAACTCTCGCACTTGCGCCTCGCTTGCCTGCGCTCTTGCCTCGCTGGCCTCAGCGCGTAGCGCGAACAAGGCGGCGCCGATTTCGTGGGCTACGTGGGCGAGCAACTCGCGTTCCTCAGCCACCGAGTGCTCGCCTGGACGCGGCCCCACTATGAGGACTCCGAGCAAATGGCCGCGCACGCGCAGCGGGAACGCGTAACCATCTTTCCCTATTGCGCTCGGCGCTGCGTGCAAGTTGACCTCTGGGTCATGCGCCCGCAGCTTCACCAGAGCAAGATCGTCGGCTGCGACCCGCGGCGGTAAATTCTGGGTACCACGCTGGCGAACACGAGAATAACCATCGGGCGTGTACTCGTACATGGCGATCCATGGGACACCGGCATGGAGGGTAATCTGCTCCATGGCAAGGTCGAGCAAGTTTTCGGGATGGGTCACGAAAGCGCATTCTTGGGCAAAGCGGCGTAGGGCGATCTCTTCGCGGTACTGGCGGCGAAACACCAGACGATCGACCAAGCTATCGACTCGCCGGTGAACGGTGCTCAGCGAGACACCCAGGCCTAGCGGCACCGCGAGCTCCATCATCAGGCTGGCGTCGTGGCCTAACGCCGAGCGCTCGATCAAACTCTCGAAAAGGGCAAATAGGCCGAGCACGAAGCTTGTGGTTGCTGCGTATACGAGCGTGCGGTTCAGGATCACCGTGAAGTCGACTACCCGGTGACGGAGGATCGTGTACAGGAAGCCGACCCCCGCCATGGCGGACAGAAAGAACGATGCGGCGAGGGATATCGAAGAACCCAGAAGTGGCGTGTTGTTTAGAACAATAGCGGCAAGGAATAATGCGCTGCTCGCTAGCATCCAGCGCAACCGGAGCCGCTGTGCCACCGCTGCACACTGATAGCTCACGAGGAGCAGCGCGACAGGGGGCAGATAGGTCGCGCTGACGATCAGGCCGTATGCGGGTCGCAGCATTTCTGCCCAGCCCGTGGTGACAAAGACGATCGGCCCGATGAGTGCCCGGATGGCCGCGATCGTAAGCAATACAAAGAAGCCAGCACGCCACCATGTTCGCGCTCGCGGGTGAAGCGACCCGGTGATCATGGATTCCGCCATCACGTAGAAACCGACCCGTGCGAGCAGGTAAAAGCTCCACATTGCCAGCACTGGTCCGAGGCCGTCAGACGGTACAAAGGAAATCGCGATCGCCGTCAGAAATGCGGCGGCCCACATTGCAAGCCCCGCTGCGGCTCGGTCCCGACCGCGCCATACGGCGAGCAGCCCGATTACACCGATCAGACCGTCAGTGCAGAACGCGGCCCAAGCGCCCTCGAGATTGCCGTGGACGCTAGTGATCTGGACGGTGATGCGCGCATGGCCGCGACGGACGACGAATGGATAAGTTGAACTCGGCGGAAGGCCTGCCAGATTGAGGGGCGAGTCGATTGCGACGCGGGTTGGCCGCGGCTGCGCCGCCAGATCGATGAGATCACCCGGGCGCAAATCGTTTGGGAACGGGATGCCCTGGGCAGGTCTGATGACCGCCGTGTGGGCATCCAGGAGCTGCATGGAAAAGGGCAGCTGCGGGGAATGGAATATCCCGAAAAGGCTATAGGCGCCGGTCAGCAGGATGATTGCGGTAAGCAGGATCGAAAGTTCGCGGCGGTGACGCATCGCACTCCCCTTATCGACCGACTACAGCGTCACGACAGCAGGGGCGCAGGCGATGACAGCGCTCCCAAGTGTAGTCCGTCCCTGCGCGCGCGCACGGGAGAAAGAGCGGCAGCGCGACGCGACACCCACGAGGATCGCCCACAACTGGCAACGTAAAAAAAAATCATAGTAGCCCTCCGCGTCGGTTCCCCTCGATGTGTCGCCCGGCGCCTCCGGCGATCACACCCGACCGCTTCGGTGAGCGATCTGGGGAAACTTCCGCGTTAGTGGGAGACTCAGCTGCGAATCGCATTTACTCTGTAGCGGCAATTGGCTGCTGGGCTGACTTGTATAGATAGAACGGCACCCCCACCAGGATCAGCAGCATGCCAAGTGAGGAGCGTACTGGCTGCTCGATCCAGAGATTCGTCGTGAGAGCCAGAGTGGCGGCGATGAACAAGAGCGGGGTCCATGGATAGCCCCATGCACGATACGGGCGCAGCAGGTCGGGCTCGGTCAGGCGCAAGCGGATGACCGTCAAAGCTCCGAGAGCCGCAAACATCCACATCACAAAGACATAGAAGGAAAGGAGCTGCTCGAACGTGCCGGTGAGCGCGATGAGTGCCCCCAAGGTCCCCTGGAAGGTCAGGGCTCCTATCGGACTGCGGACACGGGGATGAACGCTGCCCATCCACTCGAAGAAGAGCCCGGCGCGCGCCATGGCGTAGGGCACGCGGGCGTCTTCCATGAGTACCCCGTGAAGAGAGGACAGAGCCGATATCCCCATAGCAATGGTGAGCCAAATCGCGCCCCTCGGACCAATGAGGGACTTGACGACATCGGATGCCACGTCGCCTGACTGCGCCACTTGCCCGAAGGTCAGCACACGGAAATAGATGATATTAACCAGTATGTAGAGGACGCCCACGATGAGCATCCCGAAAAAGAGAGCACGAGGAATGTTCTTCGCGGGTTGTCGTATTTCGGCGCCGAGGTTCCCAAGATATTGAAAGCCATTGTACGCCCACATCACCGGCACGATCGCGGACAGCGTCGCTGCGAACGCCCCGCCGCGTGCTGATGTCAGCTCGTAGCTCACGGCATCGCCCATCGGCTTGGCCAACAGGAGGCCGGTCAGAATGATGATTAGGATTGCTGCAACCTTGAGCGAACTCAGTACGAGTTGAATGCGACCGCCAACATTGACGCTGAGACAGTTCAGCGCCGTCAGGCTCAAGATGACCGCTGCGGCCAGCGGCTGGGCCGGGGTAAGCATGAAGACATGGTGGCCGGCATGAAGTGTGAGCCAAGGGAAGTTGAGTCCAGGAGAGAGAAAGCCGGCGAACTTCATGAGGCCGGCCGCCAGAGTCGCGAACGCGACCGGCCCCATGAGCAGCGAATCCGCCCAGCCGAACAGGAATCCCCAGATCGGACCCAGGCCGCGGGTGAGATACGCAAACAGACCGCCCGCGTGGGGAAGCGCCGCGCCGAGCTCAGCGAAGCAGAGCATTCCGCTGAGCGCAATGACGGTGCCAGCCTGGCCAGCGACAATTAGAACTTTCGGGTAATTGTCGTAGGACGGTCGTCGTAGTTGACGCCGGGTAATTGACGTCGGCGAAGCCGGCCGTGGCGGCAGCGACAATTAG
>Ga0070741_10000831_pt1 | contig 102813 bp, 103 predicted proteins | sample Coa_R1_4_FD_66440 | JGI IMG/M metagenome (GOLD analysis project Ga0070741, IMG submission 66440) | Surface soil microbial communities from Centralia Pennsylvania, which are recovering from an underground coalmine fire - Coalmine... | ecosystem: Environmental > Terrestrial > Soil >... | reverse complement strand
AGTACAAGTAATCCGAGCGCCTGGCGTGATGCAGAAGGGAATTCGATGGCCGAAGCCCGCGAAACCATCATTCGCAAATTTCAGCACCAGTGCGGGTTTTGACGCTACCCCGGACGGATATTCTGGGTAGATTAACGCAAAATCCTGCGGAACCAATAGGTTTAGCCGGGCACAAGGGTTGCCAATACAGGTTTATGAAGACGTTCTGTCTCAGGCGGTGCTAATTATGATTACCGTTAACAAAATTCTGTGCCCGATTGATTTGACGCCAGCATCCGAAGAAGCCCTCAGATATGGGGTTGCTCTGGCTGCGGCGTTTGATGCCGAACTGATTGCTCTTCATTGCATTGACGGACCGATCGTTCCGACGGAATCAGTGCTGACCCGTACACGGGAATCTGTGGCTACAGCTGTCGAAAAACAGACTAAAGTAGGTCAGCCTGTAAACATTAGATGGGATCCGATTGTCCTTGTCGGAGACCCGGTTGACGCTATCAATACAGTGGCCGCCGCAAACGCGGTGAGCCTGATAGTCATTCGATCGCGACGAAGACCGAAAGCGAACATACTGCTGGGCTCTACGGCCGAATCGATCTGCCGAACGGCTCCTTGCCCTGTTCTGGTTACGCATGGGCATCAGCGGGAATGGGCAGGACGGTTTACCAGAGAGATCGATTTGCAGCGAATCATGGTGGGTTACGATTTTTCTGATGATGCGGAACTGGCGCTGTCGTACGGACTGGCTCTTTCAGAAGAATATCAGGCAGAGCTGCACTTGCTGAACGTCGTCAAGTCCGCAGCAAAAGCAGACTACCCCGAGCTCGCCGGACTCAGCCTTACTTCTCAGCGAGAATTAAATGCAACATCGGAACGACTGAGGAATGCAGTGCCTGAAGAGGCATTCCTGTGGTGTGACGTTAAATGCGTGACCGCAGAAGGTAAGCCCTATTCCGAAATAATCTCGTATGCGCAGGAGCACGAGATTGATTTGATCTGCATGGGCGTGAAAGGCTCTGACTTCGGGATGCACGCGTTGTTTGGCTCGAACGTCGACCGCGTGTTGCGTCAGTCACCATGTCCAGTCCTGATCGCTCGGCCATTGAAGCCGGCGATGTTACCGGCCGGTAAGGTCACCGAAAGGTTCGCGTGGACATATTAAGAGCGTTCGGAAAGGAGGCTGTTATGCTTCGAGCAATCTTTCTGGTTCTACTGATTCTGTGGCTGGTTTGCGCGATGAGTGGTAGTGGCGGCAGCGGAACTAACGGGTTATTGCTGCTCGCGCTGGCGGCTCTGGTGCTGGATGTCCTTTCGACGCCGCATCGCCATACGCACGCGTAGACGGCGACTAAGTGCGAAACAATCATTTTAGAAATGATAAAAACGCAATTAGTGTGACGCATGTCACAGACATTCCTGCGAGGCCTGACGTACTATCGGTGACGGTCCCCACACTCTGCCTTTGGAAGGGTATTCTATGTCCGGTTATGTTAAAGCGACTCTGCCGCTGGGAATTTTTGAGCTCGACACACTTGGTCGAGTGATTACTTACAGCACTTATAATTCCGACCTCAGATTAAAACCGCGAAGCGAAGTTATTGGTCGCAGGTTCTATGAAGTGATTGAAACAGCGTCGTTTCTCGAAGATCGCATTCTGCGTGTTTTTCGCGAAAGAGTCCCGTTCAGCAAGTTTTACCTCCAGGACGATGAATCAGACGTTCGCTCGGTATTGCTGATGTTCTTTCCGGACAGTCAAAGCGTGATGGTAAAAATCGATCCTGAAAAAGCTTCTAGAGGTGCAAGTGCCGCAGCTTGATCAGGAAAACCGTTCTACACGGCGTTGCGCATTGCCCCCCACCAAATTGCGATAATCCCCGGCTCGCCCTTTCGAAGTGTGATTTAGTTGCTGTATTAGAACGGCCCGCCCTTTAGTAATCTGAAAAACTCATTTCGGACAGGCCGTTCGATTGGACGGCAAAACCCTCAATGACTGGTCTGCACATTGACATCGCTTCGATATACAGTCACCGGAGTGCCAATCGGCATGCGATTGGTAAATTCAACCGCGGCATACATCGGAATTCTTATGCAGCCGTGACTCGCGGGAGTCGAAGGGACCGACGGGTTACCGTGGATCGCAATTCCATCGACGAGGTAGTTAGGGTAATAAAGAAGCCCCAAGGGACTCTTATGCATCGCCTTGATCTTTCGCGTGATCTTGAACTGGCCGGTCGGAGTGACTGCCTTGCGAGTCCTTCCTTCTGATGTGAACATCTTTCCACTACCAGTCGAAACGGGCAATATGCTTGATACTGCTCCCTGACCGTCGACAACGAACAAGACCTGTCGCTGCAGATCGACTTCGACGTGTTCATTGCCGGTCTTCTCCAGCGGCTCCGGTCGTTTTGCCGATTGCAACGCCTGCAGCTCGTCAGCGGTTAGTTTTCCTGTTCTCGGCCGCCCCTCGACTTTCTGAAAGGCGATGAGAGATTGTCTGAGGTATGTGTCTGATTTGTCATTTACCGGGCCTACCCAGTACCCCAGATCCGAAAGCCGTTGTTTGGCTGCAAGAACGTCCGCTGGCGGCTCTACCTGCTGTGCAGTTTTGGTTTGAACAGCACGCTTGTGAGTTCGCTTCTGTGCCTGCACATTGCTAGAAAATGTAATTACAAAGACTAGAACAAACAGAAATGCAATATTGCGTTTCATAGCGTCAACCTCCCTGTGCTGACTATCAAACGCCCGGCAATGTAGGTTTAAAGCAATTGGTGATCCATTCGATTGGAGTACTTTAATCTGTGTTTGGATTTTGCTTAGAGATGCATATGCGCATAGCTAAACATACGCGCGCCCGCTTGAAAATTGAAAACACGACTACGACCGTATGATGCGCTCTTGGCGGCAGAAGATGCTCGCAGGACAGGGTTCAAGCATTCAGGCCACCGATGATACCGACACAGTGGTTGACACCATGAATATGCGCAAGAGCGCGGTCGGTATCATCTGTGGCCTGAATTCGGAGCGTATTCATCAGATCCTTTAGTGATGGCTTATCGGATTTATCGCTATATGGTTGGCGATACCACGGACACTACCGATATATTTTACGGCTTCTTCGGCGGCGTCTTTCTGGTGATGCGACTCAACTCGACCTTCCAATGTTAGCCAGCCATCTCGGACCATTACTTTGATCTGGCTGTCTGGCACCCTGACATCTTTCTTCAAAGCATCCACCGCATCTTTGACGATTTCAGGGTCTGTTCTCTCAACCGATCCTCTAACTTTGATTTCGCTGGCAATACCCCGAACGCCTCTAATCAGTTTTACGGCATTTTCGGCCAGAACTTTGTCGCTGTAATCATCTACGAAGCCACTCAGCGTAACGACGCCGCCATCGGCTGTAACTGCTATATCATTTGTGGAAAGTCCGGCGCGCCTGATTTCGTGAAGCGCTGAGGCTTCAAGGTCAACATAGTTTTGTTTGGTATTCATAATTGCTCCATCATCAGCAAGCCAAAACACGTTGTGGCGAAGCTTCGCAGTTTGAACGGAAATTGTTGGAAATTACGCTTCGCTGCAAGGAGACGAGCAATTGCCATACCTACTAGTTTCGAAACGCAAATCCTTGGTTCTGTTGATGTTAAAAATGCGTCCCGATGATCGGTAGTTTTTGGCTGGGGAATTTTTCATAGCCAGTGCGGAACTTTGCAATGTGGCTGCTTAATGTAGAACGGAAGGCGTATGTGTTCCACAATTGGTTCAGCGATCACGGATAGTAACGAACCCGCGACCGCTGATCTGGAATTCCCGAACTAAATTCTGGCAGGCCAGTTTATTCTTTACTGCATCAATCAGGCGATTCTATGAATCGGCCGGTCGCCCCCTGACGACTTCGACCGAACATGAAGCCCCAACCGCGACTGACTCCGCGACGCTGCCCATCAGGAGGCGAGTTATCCCACGTCGTCCGTGAGAGCCGACTACAATCAGGTTCGCTCCCCAATCTTTTGCAGTATCGACAATCAGCGGCTTGGCGGGTCCAGACATAACTTCTCGCCGGATTTTGAGCTTTGTCGCCTCCAGTATCTGAGCGGCCGTGCCCGCGGCTCTTTCGGCGATTCTGCTTTTTTCTTCATTTGCTTTTTGAATGGCTTCGGCTGCCGCATACCACGGATCGATTGCTGGTATCTCATATTCCGCTATGCTGACAACCAGAAACTCTGTTCCGGCGGGCCAAGGCCTGGCCGCAACTTCCTGAGCGGCGGCCACAGAATATTCGGAACCGTCCGTGGCCAGAATGACTTTCATCGAGCCATTCTCTTGTTTGGCAGTTTCTCGAATTACCTCGACCGAACAATGCGCATGGCGAATGACGCCTTTGGCTATGCTGCCGAGAAAGAATCTGGCTAATGCACTATGGCTGTGCGACCCCATCATAATCAGGTCGGCATTCCACTCCTTTGCGAAATCCACAATCCCGGTGATGGGATATTCCTTTGCGACGTGATAACTCGCCGCGATGCCCTTTTTCACTAGACGATCTGTGATGGTGCTCACCAATTCTTTTGCCTGGGTGATCTCCGTCTCTTCGATCGGTTGGATGTATTCGGGGCTTAAATAATACTTATACAGGTCAACAACGTTCAGTACACAAACTTCCGTTTTATCCGGCCACGGTCGCGAAAGGAATTCGTTAATCACGATTTCCGCGCTTGGTGTGTAATCGATTGCAAGGAGTACTTTCATGGCTTTGCTCCTGGTCTGCCGTAATTGAGAAGGACACTCTTCACATTACCGGGAATGGCAAGTTACGAGCCGTCTCTAACACGCGGAAATCCGGCGCTAAAAGTGGCATTTGAGTCAATTTCCCCACGATTGTTGGCCGATTTTACGCACTTGCCGTGATGTATTTGGGATCTTCATAGTTGAGGCCGAGGAATGGACTTTGCGTCCCAACGATTCTTTGAACCACCACGAATCGGCGGCTTTATAACTTGTACTCACAGGAGATGCGGAAATGTCAAAACACATCGCAATAATCCAGGGTAATCCTGATCCTTCAGGTAAGCATTACGGAAATGCACTTGCGGATGCTTACCAGCAGGGGGCTAAAGAGGCCGGCCACGAAGTTCAAATCATAAATGTCGCGCAACTGAAATTCCCTCTCCTGCAAACCAAAGAAGACTTTGAGAAAGGTGTGCCTCCGGATTCAATAGAGCTATCCCAGGAGACGATTCTATGGGCGGACCATCTTTTAATCATTTATCCGTTGTGGCTGGGTGATATGCCCGCATTGTTAAAAGGTTTCTTCGAGCAGGTGCTTCGACCGAGATTTGTAACCGGCGAGGACAAACAGATGACGCCCTGGAATAGTCGACTGAGGGGGAAGACTGCTCGCGTGGTTGTGACGATGGGAATGCCCGCTTTCTTTTATCGTTGGTTTTTCCGTGAGCACAGTTTGAAAAACCTGCGTCGAGGCATTCTCAAGTTCTGTGGCATAGGTCCGATTAAAGAGAATATTATCGGAGCGGTCGAAGCCAAAGATGGTCGCGCGCGGGAAAAGTGGCTAAAGAAAATGAATCAGCTTGGACACCAGTGCGGATAGTGATGAAGCTCTTAATTGCTTCATTTGTTTGCATTTACCGGAAAATAAGCGGCCCGTTGTTTGCAGTTACTTTACCTTGAAAAACAGGTAGGCAACTAACAAGAATATTTTGACCCAGTCGCTTTCGAAATGAGCATCGGCGCAAACATAGCCGGTTGACTCATTTACCCGACGAACGCAGGCGCCTTGCAACGAACATGGCCCGTCCAATGAGCGCCGCTGAAAATAGCGGATAGGAAAAAACTGTCACTTCGAAGTGACAGATTTTGTATGTTTTCGGCAGTGACGGCTCTGCCGAGAACCAGTAGTACGCAAAAGTGGTCAAGTTTTAACCCACCCTTGTCCACACCTTGCTATGCAGGCAACGAAAGTCTGCAAAGATCCAGATTAGTTTGCGCAGGTATTGAGGAGAAAACTGCGGTGGATCGTAAATACAGTGGATTAGACGCCACAAACGGAATAAAAAACATGCTGGCAAAACTTCCGTTTGGATTAATTCTTTTTATTATGATGATTATTGCTCTTTCGTATTATTTTCAGGGACACGTGTCGCAGGTCAACGCCGCTCCGGGTGCGGTAACAGAAACTGACAAGCGCGATAGATAAACGATCAGGCAATCTGTGACAGGAAACTGGTCCCAACTCCTAAGTCGAGATTAAAGTTTGCGGCAATAGTCTCTCCAATATCGGCCAGCGACTTCCTTATCCCCAGATCGACTCCTGGTTTTGAATGTTTGCCGTAAACCAGCAGCGGCACGTATTCGCGTGTGTGGTCGGTCGATGTTTTAATTGACGGATCGCAACCGTGGTCTGCCGTGATCATCAATAAATCGTCAGGGCGCATCGCATCCATAATCTCTGGCAATCTGGCGTCGAAATCCTCGAGCGCCTTTGCATAGCCTTCGACATCGTTGCGATGTCCATAAAGCATGTCGAAATCAACCAGATTGGTGAAGATGAATCCTTGACAATCGCGTTTCAGCGCCTCGACAGTTTTGTCAACCAGGGCCATATTGTTCTTCGCCTTGATCTCTTCAGTTACACCTTTGTAGTCGTAAATCGAAGCGATTTTGCCTACGCAGATCGTCGGATGTCCATTCTCGCTTAGTCGGTCAAGCAGGGTTGGAATCGGCGGCTCGATCGCGTAGTCTTTTCTGCGCTCAGTTCGTGTGAAGTGGCCCGGAGTTCCGATAAATGGCCGAGCTATGACGCGCCCGACCTGATCCTGCCCGGTCAGCATATCGCGCGCAATCTGGCAGATTCGATAGAGCTCCTCTATCGGAATGATTTCTTCGTGTGCAGCAACCTGGAAAACCGAATCGGCCGAGGTGTAGACGATTGGTTTGCCGGTTTTCATATGCTCTTCGCCGAGCTCTGCGATAATCTCGGTTCCTGATGCGGCCTTGTTTCCCAAAATGCCGCGACCGATTCGCTTTGTATATTCATCGACTATTCGCGGGGGAAAACCGTGGGGATAAGTTGGAAACGCAACTTCCGTGATAATCCCCGCCATTTCCCAGTGTCCGGTGGTTGTGTCTTTTCCGTTAGAAGCAAGCGCGCAGCGTCCGAACGAGCCAATAGGACTTGTCACCGGCGGAACTGCCAGCGGCCGAATGTTGGCAAGTCCCATTTTCTGCATGTTCGGGATGCGGACGTCTCTGGATTCAAGAACGTGGCCAATAGTATTGCTGCCTGCATCGCCCCATTCGGCGGCATCTGGCATTTCGCCGATACCGGCGCTGTCCATCACAATCAGAGTCACTCGGCCAAATCTGGTTGTACCCATCGCACCCTCCACATCAAGCATTCGTTGTTGGGATTTAATAAGATACCCAAAATGCAAAACGCCGCAAGCCCCAGCCGTCATCGGCTGGAAGGTTTCCGGCGCTTCAGGATCCGCTGATTGTAAGGCCCGACAGGTTAATACTCAAACGGACTTCGAACGATTCCCTCGACTGCGGGTGATTTGCTATCTCTCGGATAGAGCAAAAAGTAGGTCAGTTTCTCGACCAGCTTTGGAGACGGGCCGGAGAATTCGAATGCGATCCGATAAGCGCGCAATTTGCGGACCCGCTCGACTCGAACTACTTTTGCGTCAACCGACCATTCATCGTTTTCGTTAAATTGAACTTTAATGCCGACGATGTTACCGACCACCAGTTTTTTCTCTGACTGGCAAAGGAGTCCTCCGACGCTCAAGTCGAGACAGGCGGCCTGATGTGTTTCGACCTGTTGCTCCTCGACGTTTATTTGTAAAGGAAGCAAAACCTTGACCCTTGTATATCGCCTTTGTTCTATCATTCTATTTCCCTACTTGCTTTCTGACAGAGTCTTGGGGATGACTTTGGGTGCCCTTTGTTATCGGCTCGAAGGTGGATATTGTTATAGTGATGTGATGCAGGTAGCGAAATTACACTTAATAACCCTGTTGAATCAACGAATAGAGGTGAAAGTATGGTTCGGCTGTTCTAGATGATTCAGTTATGATAAAAATCGTATCGACTGACTGGCGTAAATTTAAAAAGAACATGGCGTATAATCGTATAAAATAACGTATTGAAGTTTTAGATTATCGGCTCAGCAAGAAGAGAAGAATTTTTATGGGATTACCGCAATCGATTCCGTATTATACAGTTGAACAATACCTTGACCTAGAAAGGTCGGGCGAAGAGCGCCACGAGTATCTGGACGGGAGTATCTACGCGATGGCGGGTGAGAGCCTGCAACATAGCAGGATATGTACGAATCTGGCACGGGTTGTAAGTACTCAGTTAATCGGCAGATCTTGTGAGGCTTTATCACCAAACATGAAAGTCCGCAGTGGGGCAACAATTAAACAGAAGCGTCGCCAATCTGTTATGTTTTCGTATGCTGACCTTGTGGTCGTTTGCGGGGAGCCTCGTTTTCACGATAAGAACCGCGATGTACTTTTAAATCCATCGGTCATTGTTGAGGTTTTATCACCGTCAACCGAAGCCTTTGATCGAGGCGAAAAGTTTTTAAGATACAGGACTTGGATTGATACTCTCACTGATTACGTAATGGTTTCCCAAACCATGCCCCTAATTGAACATTATTCTCGTCGAGAGGATGGGTGGCTTTTAACAGCAGCCAGCGAACTGAGCGGTACCATACTAATTCCATCAATCGATTGTCAATTGAGGCTTTCCGAAGTTTATGACCGGGTCGAGTTCCCGCCTGTCGATGAGGGGGAAGCGGAGTCCGAGAATTGATTTGAGTTTACAAAAAGCTGGCATCGAATGCCCGCGGAAAGAGCTCGCTCATTTTCACGATTTCTGTTTTTCCGTACAGGTTGGACATAACCACTTCGACATCGCCGCAAAACTCCCAGATGATCTGACGACAAGCACCGCACGGCGGAGTCAACACATCCGTATCAGCCACTACTGCAATTCGCGTAAACTTTCGCGCGCCTTCGCTAATCCCCTTGAAGATCGCAACACGTTCTGCGCAAACAGTCAGCCCGTACGTTGCATTCTCCACGTTGCAGCCTGTATAGATTTTGCCGTCGGCGCCGAGCACAGCAGAACCAACCTTGAAATTTGAAAATTTCGCGCTGGCATTTTCTCTGACTTGAATAGCTGCCTCAATCAGTTGTTGATCAGTTATTGGCTCGCCCACTTTTCCTCCAAAAGGCAACTGCTCTCCCGCTGAAATCCAACATTAAACAAATCGCTCTTAAGTGCTGTGGATTAAATCAACTCGTAGAGCATCAAAAGCGATTCGAAAGCAAGCAAATTATTCTCGGCTTTTCAATCAAAACCCGAAATAACCTGGTACTTTTACAAGGCACACAACTTGATAACGGTTCCCCGAATCACTATTTTCACGGAGGTCCGTTCGCATGAAACAATTACTGCCGTATCTGATTGCCACCGGTGGCTCGATTACCGCTTCATTACTTTTGCAGAGTGCTGGCAAACAAAAAGCCTCGAACTTTATAGGACTTTGGGCGCCTACAATTCTTTCGCTTGCCGTACTGCACAAAGTAACTCAACTTGAACAACGTTCAATGACTGGCGGCGCTTCACAGCAGCGACGCGCGGCTTAAGAGAATTATTTTTTATATGAGGAAGCGGTAAATTTCACCCAACTGCCGCTCCTCCTTTTCGCGCCGCAATCGCTTCGGCAATCTTTGCATTTATCTTTCCAATTATCAGATCGATGCCAACCTGATTAAAGCCGCCTTCGGGAATAATCACGTCGGCGTGTCTCTTGCTCGGCTCAACAAACTGATCATGCATCGGTCGAACTGTGGAGAGATATTGTTTGATTACAGAATCAGGAGTCCGGCCTCGCTCGCGAACGTCGCGCTCCAGGCGACGGATAAACCGAAGGTCGCCAGCCGTATCGACGAATATTTTGATATCCATCAGCGATCTAAGCTTTGGATTTTCAAATATCAAAATACCTTCGATGATGATAACTGGTTTCGGCTCGATCCTCAGTGTCTGCGAAGCGCGGGAATGAGTGGTGAAATCATAGGTGGGTTGCTCAATACTCTCGCCTGTGCGCAGAGCCTCAATATGATTTATGAAAAGATCATTGTCCAACGAGTCAGGATGATCGAAGTTTATGTTGTGTCTCAATTCAAGAGGCATATCACCAAGATTGCGGTAATAAGAATCGTGCTGCAGCACGGCGACGTGATTGCAATCAACCGATTCCAATACCTTTTTCGCGACGGTGCTCTTACCTGAACCTGTACCACCACAGATTCCTATGATCATCGCTCCTCCGGGGACACTAGCCTAACTTTGGAATTACGCCTTTGAGCAAAGATATAAACTGCCCGCGAACCCGATTGCCGACTTCTATCACTTCTTCGTGATTGATCTTCTGGTTTGAAACGCCGGCCGCCATATTCGTTATAACAGAAATGCCCAGAACCTTCATTCCCTGGTGGCGAGCCACGATCGCTTCAGGCACTGTAGACATCCCGACTGCATCGGCTCCGAGGGTTCTGAATGCGCGAATTTCGGCGGGGCTTTCATAAGATGGACCGCTTACTGCAATGTACACGCCGGTCTCCATTTTGAAACCTTGTTTTTTCGCTTCATCCAACACAATATCGCGATATTCCGCCGAATAGACTTCCGACATATCAGTAAAGCGCAATCCGAACCGCTCGTCATTTGGGCCGCGCAGAACATTCGCTCCCATAAAATTAATGTGATCCGTTATCAGCATGAGCGAACCCGGCGGAAAGCTGGTATTTATCCCGCCCGCGGCATTGGTCAAAATCACCCGTTTGACTCCGAGCGCGCCAAAAACGCGCATTGGAAATGTGATTTGCTCCAGGGTATGGCCTTCGTAAAAATGAAACCTGCCCTGCATCACGGCCAGCGGAATGCCTTCGAATTCACCCAGCACCAGTCGTCCCGCGTGACCTTCAATGGTGCTCTCGGCAAAATCCGGAATATCGCGATAGTCAATCCGAACGGCGTTTTCTAGCTCATCCGCGAACGCGCCGAGACCCGACCCGAGCACGGCAGCTATACGAATATCTGTCGGATATTTGGAACGGACAAATCTTGCGGCATTCTGCGCGCGATCATAAAGCAGGCTGGACATAATTTGGCTGGTGAAAATGCCTATTCACCGTTCCTCCTTTATTGAGGTTAATAGTTCTTCAGGATCGACTACTGCTGTTCCTACCTTTGCTACAACAAGACCGGCTGCGTAATTTGCCAGCGCAGCGCTTTCGAGCATCGTCGCCCCGGATGTTAGTGATAACGCCAGCAAGGCTACAACAGTATCGCCGGCGCCCGTTACATCATAAACCTCTCTGGCGACGGCCGGAATGTGCGTTGCAGAATCGGCCGCGAACAATGACATTCCTTCCTCACCACGTGTGACCAGTATGTTGTCACAGTTGAGCATCTCTCGAATTCGTTTGCAGGCTACAGTCAGGTCATCTTCGGATTCAATTACACTAGCGGTCACTCTGGCCGCTTCATGATGATTAGGTGTAATTACCGTGGCGTTCCGATAATAAGAGAAATAGCGAATCTTGGGATCGACGCAGACGGGAATATTGCGCTCGCACGCGAATTTAATCGCGTTTTCAAGGACCTGCGGAGTAAGTACGCCTTTGTCATAATCTGAAATGATAATCGCATCACATTCAGAGGCTAGATTAGCGAAGCTCGCTAAGACTCTTTCCTCAACGCCGGCGTCCAGTGGTTTTCTTGATTCCCTATCGGTGCGAACCACCAGTTGGCTGTGAGCGATGATGCGCGTCTTTGTGGTGGTCGGCCGCGAATGGTCAACGACTATGCCGGTGACGTCGATATTCAGTTCTGACAAACTCGATCTGAGCCGTTCGGCCGCAGCATCGTTCCCAACAACACTGACCGGTATTGCGCTTGCACCCATTGCGCGAAGGTTATTGACAACGTTCCCTGCACCTCCCAGACGGTGCGATTCTCGCTGAATATCGACTACGGGGACGGGAGCTTCCGGTGCAATGCGCGACACGTTACCCCAGATGAATTCGTCCAGCATCAGATCTCCCAATACAACCAGTTTCCTGTTTGTTGTTTTGCTGAGAATCTGTTTGGCGCGATGATGAGTTACATAACCCATAGCTGGACACTATTAGCGCGTCGCCTGATTGTCTGGTTCCGGAGGTTCGATCGTTGCTTCATCAATAAGCATGACAGGAATATCGTCTTTGATCGGATAAACCCGGTAACACTGGACGCATTTAAGAGCGCTGCCATCCGGCTTCATCTCAACCTTGGATTTGCACTGGGGACAAGCCAGGATCTCCAGCAACTCCGGACTAATGGGCATAAACCTTGAACCTCGCTCCGTAACTGTAGAACGGAGGTCAATCTAGCACCCCACGCAAAGTGGTGTCAAACTGCCGGTTCGACTGGACTCGGTCGCTAGTTCGCGAAATTAACCTGAATCTTCTGGCGAACTGCCACCGGTTTGCCGTCCTTCATTGCTGGCTCGAATTTCGTTCCCAGCACCGCGATCAGCGCTCTTTCATCCAGTCCATAGCCGAGGCCCTGGACAACAACAGGACGTTCGATCATACCGCCATCGGTAAAGGTGGCTTCAATGGTTACGCTGCCAGCGACTTTGTGTTCCCTTGCGGCGTCGGTCAAAGCCAAAGTCGGCAAGGTAGGCAGCTTTGCGGCTGAATCAGGATTGCTGACCACTGGAGTTTCGGGCAGCGACCCGACTTCGCGAATGACCGCTATCCTGCCGCGGAATTGTGCCAGATGACTATCGGTGGGGAATTTGGCCAGGAATTCCTGCAGCGTTGCTATTGAATCCTGATAGTCCTTCTTTTGGAAATAGACGCTACTAATAAATTGATAGGCTGCGGGAAAGCTTTCTCGCTGTTGAATCGCTGTCTGCGCTTCAGCGATTGCGCCATCGTAATTCTGCTTTGCCAGCATGGCCTTGGCCAGTTTCATATGCCCATCGGCGTAACTGCCGCTGTGTTGCGCAATCTCGTCTTTGATCGATTGAATTTCTCTATCGGCAAGCTGATTGAAATAAGAGTCAGCCGTCGGAGCTGGAGGTTGTGACGATGTAACCTGACGAAGTTCGGTGATGGCGCGATCTATTTGGCCGCTGTCAGCAAGCGCCTCACCCAACCTCAGGTGAATGTGCCAGGGCAGATCGTACGATTTCTTTGGCACGGCGGACAATTCGTTGTATGCCACCGGACCCAATGTAGCACCGACCTGTGCCAGTGAAAGCCATGCAAGATAATGCGCTTCTTCGTAATCCTTTCGCAGCAACAGCGCGTTCTTCAGACTGTCGTACGCGTAATCAGGCTCGTTCATTTCTAGCAGCGTCATTCCGCGCCAGAAGAAAGCCTCGGGGTATTTTGGCCGCATGTCGATCGCTTTTTTAAACTGACCGACTGCCGGGCTATAGAGTCCCTGGTTGTAGTACTGGACGCCTTTGGCAAACTCAGCTTCGGCCGTAGTCGGCGGCCCGGCATTCTGCTCCTTTTTGTCTTTCTTCTTTTGTGCCATGACATTCGCACAAAGAGCTAATGCGCAAATTAATATTGTGCTGGAAACTTTCCTTAACAAATCAAACCTCCAGGATTTATTGCACGTCTGTGGGTTAATTCTGGTGTGTCCCCGTCAGATTCCACTAGACCGGCATAGAATTGCCTTCGCCCATCGATCCAATATCAATCAACCAAATGCTTTCAACCAAATACTTTTTGATAATGCATCTTCAGTTTCTGCTTTTGAGATACGGGCTTTCCGCCTTTAACCGCAGTCGTGAAGTGCATACCGGTAAGCAGCTTCAAGGCATCGTCATCGAACTCTTTGCCAAGCGACTTGATCACTCTCGGCTCGAATACTTCTCCATCTGCCGTGAAAATCGCCTCGACGATCACGTCGCCTGCCGGAAGCGGATTGCCCTTGACGTTTTCAGGATAATGAGGCTTCGGCCTGGATAAAAACTGGACATCAGCATCTCTCAAACCTGCTTCATAAGTTCCGAGAGCCATCATCCTCAGTTTTGATACTCGCCTCAGCGCAGCTGCGCGTTCCGGCGCCCATGGCGATAGTGCATCCAGATACGCTTCGTATGCGTTCAAAGCCTTCTGATAATCCGGTTCAAACAACGCGACTTCCGCGATGTATCGTTGAACCGACGCATTAGATGGATCCTGCTGTGCCGCAGTGTCGAATTCAGAAGCGGCATCAGTCAGTTTATCGCTGTAAAAATAAGCAAGTCCCAACTGCTGGTGGGCTTCGGCGAAATTGCCGCCGCGAGCTTCAATTGCCTCGTTGAACTTGGCTATTGCGCCATCGTAATCAAGAGCTTTTAGCTTTTCCTTGCCCTGTTCCAGGGCCTTTACCGCAACATCCTGCCGCGTTGCCGCCATGCAGAAGATCAAAGCCAGAAGTGCAGGAAGAAGAAACCAGCGGGTCAAAGCTAAACCTCAATCAGAAGGGGAAGTTTAGCAGCCCATATAGGTGAGCGCAACGATAGGTTCCGAACGATTTGTTCCGATTAGTGTTTCTAAGAAAAGGCCTTAGCCCTTCTTAAGATTACGAGCGCGCAAGCTAATGCTTATTTGATACGATGCGCCGAACTTCCCTGGTCAGCAAACCAGTAACTTTTGCGGGAAGACTTTTACCGGGTGTGCTCTGATTCCTGTCGTTCCCAGCGTTGCTGGCGCTGATCTGAGCTTTAGGTTGCGCCGGTTGAGTGCATTGCTCAGTCGGCGCCGTCGCGGCAATAAAATATTCTTTGCGACCGGGTCCGCATATTTCGCTTGCCAGAAGTCCGGTGCCCGGATCGATGTCTGCTTCAGTCACTCCGGAAGGTTGCGTAAATTCCGTGCCTGCCAGATCAGGTCGGATCGCCAGCGCCTTTTTCATAAAATCGACCCAAATCGGAAGAGCCGATTGCGCGCCGGTAAGCCCAAGCTGTCGATTGTCGTCGAAACCTACCCAAACGACGCACACAAGATTCGGCGTGAACCCGGCAAACCATCCGTCGAACGAACTGCCAGTCTTTCCTGCCGCCAGCGCGGTGAAACCCATCTGACGTGCCCGTGCCGCCGTTCCGCTGTTCAGCACATCCTGCATTATATTAGTCAGTATCCACGAAACTTCCGGAGTAATAACCTGCTTCTTCTTTACGGACGGCTCACCCATAACCGCATCACCTGACCGGGTGGTGATCTTCCTGAGTCCATAAGGCTCAACTCGCACGCCGTTGTTAGGAAATGTAGTATATGCTCGCGCTACTTCCAGCGGAGTAGCTTCATACGTTCCCAACGCAAGAGACGGAACCGGCTGCGGTCGCGGCAGACCGAAACTCTCCGCCATCTTTGCGACTTTGCTGTAGCCGACCTTTTCAGCAACCTTTACCGTTACGACGTTCAGCGAATGAGTAAGAGCATAACGAACAGTTACGTCGTGATTGGTGAACTCTTCGCCAAAATTACTTGGTGAATAGGTCTTGTTATTGTCGTAATTGAACGTCGCGGGCGCATCCATAAAGAGAGATGCAGGTGTTATGACTTTGTCGCTTCCTTCATCGTAGGCGGTGTTCAGCGCCGTGGCATAAACAATCGGTTTAAAGACGGAACCGGGCTGCCGATGCGCGTCTGTCGCTCTGTTCAGCTGGCTTGTGGAATAATCACGGCCGCCGACCATCGCCAATATCTCTCCGGTTTTCGGATCGATAGCGACAAGCGCGGCCTGAAGCAAAGTCTGAATCTGATCCGCCGGAATTCCGTTCTTCTTTCTGGATGTGAATACCTTGTCGAGGGCGGCCATTTGCGTCCGTACGGCCGAATCAGCCGCGCGTTGCAGGTCCATATCGACGGTCGAATAAACTCGGTAGTTTGTTCGGGACAGGTCTTTTCCTGCCATCGCATCAGTTATGGAAGAATCAAGATAGTCCAGGAAATATGGCGCTTCTGCGCTGGTGCTGAGGGCTCTTGAAAGGATCTTCACATCTGTCTTTTTAGCCTTATCAGCGTCATCCTGAGTGACCACCTCCATCTTTACCATCGCGTCCAGGATTTCGTTGCGCCGCGCGACCGCGCGATCCAGATGCGAATAAGGCGAGTAATAGGTCGTGCCTCGCAGAATGCCCGCCAGGAAAGCCGATTCCGCCAAATTCAAATTCATCACATCCTTGCCGAAATAAATACGAGCCGCTTCACCCATTCCGTTTATCGAATAGTTGCCTTGCTGGCCCATCGGCACTTCGTTGCAATAGAGCGTGAATATCTGCTGTTTTGTCAGGCGTGTCTCTAAAATCAGTGCAAGATAAATGTCGGCGAGTTTTCGTTTAAAAGTGCGCTCGCGCGTCAGGAACATGTTTTTCGCAAGCTGTTGTGTGATTGTTGAACCACCCTGGCGCAATTCGCCTTCCTGTGTATCGCGAAGCAGCGCTCTGATCAATCCCTTGTAATTCACGCCGGGATGTTTGAAAAAATCCCGATCTTCGGCCGCAAGAATCGCATTGACCAGATTTTTAGGCAGATCGTTGTATTCGATTACCTTGCGTTTCTCTTTTTTATCGCCGGTTACAGAAGTAAGCATCTCCGGCTCGACGTAAGCGGCCGCGATCGTCTTCTTTTCGTTTACATCGTAAACACGATCGATGCTGCGACCGTTAAACGTTACTTTGATATGCGGGAAATCGGAGTTGTCGCTGCCCGGAATTACTTCTACATCGTTGCCTTTAACAAGGTAGCGACCGCGGTTTGTGTCGCCTCCTTTTGACAGGTCCACATAACCGACCTTGTCCAGGTGGCTGATTAAATCCTGTTTGGCGATTGCTCTGCCGCTTTGAACGCGATAGGGAGCCGCGTATATAGAGGTCGTCCGTACAATGACGTCGCCGCCTTTCAGGCGCGAGTCGATCATTCCCGAAAATAAAACATAGTAATAACCGAAGACTGCAAGGGCAATGAACGTAAGCCCTCCGAAAAAGACGAGGACCCACGGTTTGAAGATTCGCCGCCAGAGACTCTTCTTATAATAGACTTGCGGGGCGGCGCTGGGAACACGATTCGGTTTCATAAATAAAAGACAACTGTTTGAATCCGGTCAGTGGTCATGCATATCTTACGGCATTTGAACTTTGGATGTTTGGTTTTTTCTAGACCACTGATCGATAACGCTATCTGCCGCCTGCCTTTAAACCTTACCGTAAGCCAAAGGGCAACTGGTGTCAACCTGTTTAGCTATCAATGCTTTCCAAGGCTTTCCAACGATCTGGGCAGACAGGCTTCTAAATACTTTCTGGTGTTTGGCATCGGTTGACACCTTGGCTCCATTTCGGATACTTTGATGGACTCATATACTCATCAAGTTGTATCGGTCTGGACCGCCCTTTAATGAACCAGGATCGCAGCTTTCGAATATCCGTAATCGCCCTCTTTGGATTGCTGTTCTTTGGAACGCTCGGATTCAGGCTGGTCGAGCACTGGGATCTGTTCACGTGCTTTTACATGACGATTATCACACTGACTACCGTCGGCTACGGCGAGCCGATAGGGATGGATCGTCATGGGCGTTATTTTGCCATTGTTTTGATATTATTCGGCGTGGTCACGATGAGTTATGTGCTGTCTGTCTTTTCGCATCGCTTAATTCATAGCGAGCTGCTGTCGACGATAGGAAAACGCAACTTGTACAAAGATATAAGCAAACTGGAAAATCATTTCATCATCTGCGGGGCGGGGCGGATCGGGTCCAGCATTATCAAGGCGCTTGCGGCGGATGAGTCTGATTTCGTGATCGTCGAGATGGGGGAACACCTTGCCGATCGCTATCTTCAGATGGGATATTTGGTTTTGATAGGCGATGCCACCAGCGAAGAAGTCTTACGCCAGGCGGGAGCAGAACGAGCGCGAGCGCTGGTGAGCGTTCTGGCGTCAGATGCCGACAATGTTTATGTAACCCTGACTGCCAGCGAATTGAATCCGCACCTTTATATAGTCGCAAAAGCAAACGAGGAATCCGCCGTTAACAAGTTGCGTCAGGCGGGCGCAAGCAAAGTCGTGTTGCCGATCCAGATCGGAAGTCATCAAATTATTCAAGCTCTTTTACGGCCGGCCGTTGCCGATTTTGTCGAAATGGCGACGATGTCAAAGGATCTGGATTTGACGCTGGAAGAGATAAAGATCGCAGGCAGCTCGCCATTAATCGGTAAAGCTCTGCGGGATTCCGGTATACGCAGCGATTTGGAAGTAATCGTCATCGCCGCGGTTCACAACAATGGCGAGAAGAGTTTCAACCCTTCCGGAGATATGCGATTGAAGGCAAACGATCGGCTGGTCGTCGTCGGCAAACCAACAAACGTCAAACAATTGGAGACCCTGGCCGCAGGACAGAAATAGTGATTCCTGAAACATCCAATCAGCTATGCCCGAACTCCCTGAAGTCGAAGTAGTAGTCAACTGGCTGAGCAGAACTGTACGCGAGCGACAGATTGAACGCGTAGAGGTCAAATATCCTCGTTTGATCAGGGCGTTATCTCCCGAAGCATTCAGCAGACGACTGAAAGGCGGAACGATTATCAAGATCGGCCGCCGAGGTAAGTACATTCTGATCGAACTTGATAAAGATCGAACGCTTCTTGTTCATCTGCGGATGACGGGCGAATTCTTTTACGTAGGAAATGATCGCGAAATCAGAAAGCAGACCGCAGCAGTTTTTTATCTTGATAACAAGCACAAACTGGTTTTCGATGACCACCGTCATTTCGGCGTGATGAAGCTCGCGCAGACATCCAAGCTCGAGAATACCGAAGAATTGAGCGCGCTTGGCCCAGAACCGTTCGGCAAAGACTTTACTGATAAATATCTCTACGGCGTGTTGCAAGGATCCGCCAGATCGATCAAAGAGCTCCTGCTGGATCAGACAAAGGTTGCGGGGCTTGGCAATATTTACGCAGCCGAAGCTCTTTTTGCAGCAAAGATAAACCCAAAGCTTCGAGCCAATGAATTGTCGAAATCACAAGCCAATCGGTTGCACAAAGGAATTTTTGATGTGCTGAACCGGGCGGTAAAGACCGGCAAAAAAGCGGTAAAACATGCCGACGAATCCATAGAGAACTATTTCGAAGGCGGTTATGATCGATTCGCCGTTTACCGTCGAGAAGGCAAGCCTTGTTTGCGCTGCGGCAGCATGATCAAACGAATCGTTCAGGGAAGTCGCTCTACGTTCTATTGCCCAAATTGTCAGAAGAAGTAACCGGCGCGAGGTAAGGGCAGGGACAAGCGCCGCACTTACAGTTTTACAATATCGAGAACGCCGGGCAACTTCCTGTTGACTTTCTACATATGCGCACTTATGCTTCTGTTGATTTTCAACAGGAGTTCAAATGCCAGCTTTAAGAGAAGAGATCCTTCGCGGAACACTGGACCTGCTTGTATTGAAAACTCTGGACAGCATGGGTCCACTGCACGGTTACGGCATCGCCAGACGCATTGAGCAGGTATCAGGCGACTTGCTCCACCTTAATCAAGGCACAATTTATCCCGCACTGCTTCGCCTACAACAAAGGCGCTGGATTACAGCCAAATGGGGAATATCGGAAAACAACAGGAAGGCCCGTTATTACTCGCTGACTCCGGCCGGAAAAAAACAATTGGCGGAAGAGACCGAAAGCTGGGAACGAATGGTCGGCATCATCGCCAAATCGTTGAGCGGTCTCGAGGGTGCGTGACATGAGCTGGCTTTGGGTCGCGCTGTCCCGTATTGCTGGTCTGTTCGTTAGATCACGCCACGATGACGAGCTTGACGAAGAGATGCGCTCTCACATTGAGATGCTCGCCGACGAATATGTCCGTCGTGGAATGAACCCGCAAGAAGCAAAACGCGCCGCGCGCCGCAGTTTCGGCGGCATAGATCAAACGAAAGAGAGTTATCGCTCTCAACGGAGTTTACCCATGGTTGAAACATTCATGCAGGATTTTCGCTACGCGTTTCGGATGCTGACAAAGAACGTCGGGTTCAGCCTTGTCGCCATAATTGCGCTGGCGCTTGGTATCGGAGCAAACACGGCGATATTCAGTGTGATAAACGCAGTGATGTTGCGGCCATTGCCGTTCAAAGACCCGAACCAGCTATTTGCACTCTACGAAAGAAATCCGAAAGTCGGGTACGACCAGAACAATCCATCCATTCCGGATATGATCGACTGGCGCAACCAGAGCGATGTGTTCGATGGCCTGGCGATGACTGCTCCGAATATAAGCGTTAGTCTTGCCGGAGATAACAGCCCGGAACACGTCAACGGCAGCCTGGTTTCAGCCGGCCTCTTTCAAACATTAAAAGTTGACCCGATCAAAGGTAGAGTCTTTCTGCCGGAAGAAGAAGATCCCGGTAAAAGTCACGTTGCGATTATCGGCTATGGACTATGGGAGAGGCGTTACGGTAAAGATCCAAATATTGTCGGTCGTACAGTAACGCTGAATGGAACTGGTTACACCGTCGTCGGAATAATGCCTCCGGGATTCCAGTTTCCTGGCGGTAGCGGAACGATCGGCAACACAACGTTTGCTCCGCAACCGGCTGACGTATGGCTACCGCTTGCTCTGACCCCGAATCTATTGGCTGCGCGTTCGTCACATTCAAATCAGGTAGTCGCCAGATTAAAACCCGGGGTCACGCTACAGCAGGCGCAGGCGGAAATGAACACGATCCAGGGGCGAATCGGTGAGGCATATCCGAAAGAATACGTCGGCACCGAAGTAAAATTCGTGCCGCTCAATTCCCAGGTATCCGACTCCGTACGGCCGGTATTGATGGTATTGCTTGGCGCTGTGGCGTTTGTGTTACTGATTGCGTGCGTGAATGTAGCGAACTTGCTGTTGGCGCGCGCAAACTCGCGCCAGAAAGAGATCGCTATTCGTGCAGCATTGGGAGCGAGCCGACGACGCGTTATTCGACAACTGCTGACTGAAAGTTTGTTGTTGTCGCTTGCAGGCGGAGCCTTGGGAATTTTGCTGGCAGAGATCAGCCTGCGCGTGTTAACCGTTATGTTGCCCTCGAACTTTCCGCGAGCAGACCAGATTAGTATTGATTGGAAGGTTCTCCTCTTCACATTGTTGGTTTCCCTGTCGACGGGGATTCTGTTTGGACTGGTACCTGCGTTTCAGGCGTCGAGGTATGTCCTGACCGACACACTGAAAGATGCGGGTCGCGGTTCTACGGAAGGCTTCCGCCACAATCGATTTCGTAGTCTTTTGATCGTGGTCGAAATCGCTTTGTCGTTGGTTCTGCTGGTCGGAGCCGGATTGATGATGCAAAGTTTTCTCCGGCTGCAGAAGGTGAGTCTTGGTTTCAATCCTGATCACGTTCTGACGACTAGCGTCTCGTTGCCACGCGCGAGCTATCCGGACGGTGCTTCAATGAACGCGTTTATCCAGAGATTAGTCGATAAGGTGGGCACGATTCCGGGTGTATTGTCTTCGTCCGCTGCTCAAATGATACCTCTGGTCGGAAATAATTTTAACGTTGCGGCAATCGTTGACGGGCGCACTTATCCACCGAATGCGTTTCCGAATGCCGAGGTTCGACTGATAACGCAAAAATATTTCGACACGATGAAGATCCCGCTCATCCGTGGGCGTCTCTTCAATGAACATGACACAAGCGACAGTCAGCACGTCATATTAATTAACCAGGCAATGGCGCGTCGCACATTTCCCGGCGAAGACCCAATTGGAAAACACCTGACTTTAGGCATTAGCAATTTCCAGGGTGAAATTATCGGCGTAGTCGGTGATGTTAGGGAGTGGACTCTGGATTCCGATATCGACGAAACAGCCTTTTGTCTCTATTCGCAAGCTCCCTATTGGCGCGATATGTACCTGACAGTACGAACCGCGAGTGATCCTATGTCTATTGCAGGCGCGGTACGATCCGCAGTGTGGTCCATCGACAAAAATCAGGCGACCACAGAGCTAAAAACGATGGACGATGTCATAGCCGAGTCCGTTTCCGAGCCGCGATTACAGACGCTACTTTTGGGGCTGTTCGCCGCGATCGCGCTTGTGCTGGCAGCAGTCGGCATTTATGGGGTGATGTCATATTCTGCCAGTCAGCGAACGCACGAGATTGGAATCAGGATGGCGCTCGGTGCTGATCGCAGCGACGTGTTGAAACTGGTTGTCGGTCAGGGAATGCTGCTGGTGGCGATTGGCGTAATTCTTGGCCTTGTCGGATCGTTTGCGTTAACCCGCACGATATCGAGTCTGCTCTATGACGTGAAAGCAACCGATCCACTCACATTCGCCGGAACAGCCGCAGTGCTGTTAATGGTCGCGATTTTTGCTTGCTACATTCCGGCCAGAAGAGCATCAAAGGTCGATCCGATGATTGCATTACGATACGAATAAGCAGGAAGACGCGGGGACGCGGAGAATCGGAGACACGGGGATTTTCTCCGCGTCTCCGGCTCTCCGCGTCATTTAGTTCTCAACTCCGCCATTGAAGCGTGACTGGAGTTTTGATCGGGTGCTCCATCGGCGATCCGGTTCGTTGAGATTCAAGATAGGCGGCCTTCAGTTTGTAGTACCACTTTGCCTGAGTGTCGGCGTCATCAATCAGCATCAATGAAGGATTGTCTTTTAATCCTATAGATTGCTTTTCCATTATTCGCTGGTCCTGGCCGACAAACCAGTGGGCAAAAAATTTAAATATTGATTTTATGAATGGCACACCGTGCAGAATGTTCCAGGCTGCGCTAATGTCCAGACGACATTCATCATCGGAAATCGGCGTTACCAGCGTTCGACTGCTGAACCAGTAATTGCCACAGCGAATCTGCTCGATTCGAACATTGGGTAAAACAAAATCAATCGTCGTCGAAATTGCATCGCCGTAAATGTTCAACAATTTATATGCGCCGCTGTTCTTTGATGGTTTGTGCGCGCTCATCCGAAATCCGTTGGGAATCGGCTCGAACTGTTTCGATTTCGCGTGAATCGACTTGCGGCTGCGCCACCAGAAGCTTTGATGCACGAAGGGCCCGTGGGCAGGATCCATCAGACCCACGATCCCGTGATCGACATCGCACATCAGCTTTCGCGAGATCGAGCAAGTTCTGTAATTTTCCGAATGAAGCGGTAGTCGCGGAATTTCCGGAATCGCACTGATGGCTGGACCCTGAGCAGGCATAAAAACCCAGATATAACCGTCTGCTTCGGCGCTGCGAAAGCTCTTTGCCTTGATCCGATCGATCTTGATTTGGGAATCCGGCAACAGTGCTGGAATATGCTGACATCGGCCTTCCCGATCGAATTGCCAGCCGTGATAGCAACATTCAACGCAACTGCCGTCGAACTTTCCGAATGAAAGAGGAATGCCTCTGTGCGGGCAGTGATCGTCCAGAACAAAGACTTCGCCTTTGTTGTCCCGACAGACAAGCAGCGGCACGTTCAACAGAATCTGTCTTCGCATTTGTCCTGGCTTGATCTGATTCGCGGGCAGCGGGGCGTACCAAAAATTGCGCAGCATCTCAATTGATGAGGTCTTTTCCTGTTTTTGTTTGAAATCCTCGATGATTGTTGGTGAACTCATTGAATCCGCAAACCAAACTCTTTATTTCCAGGACAATGATCAATCTTAAGACCGCAGTGTGTCCAAGGCAAGATTAAAAAGAATTCTCGATCCACCATACAAACCTGCCGATAAATATAATAATAAGTTTGTTTTAGAGCAGGTGGTAATGCGAAAATTCGTAACATTTATTACGCTTGTCCTGACAGTGGCGGTAAGTTTCGGCTCTGCCGGAGCAGAAATCCGCAACGATCAGATCGAAGACTATCTGAAAAAGATGAATGTTGCCTATTCGCATCGGGCGGATGTCAATGCTTATGTTATCGATTACGCCAGCAGAAATGAAAATGCCCAGCACGTCACGGTATTTGTCGTGAACGATGAAGACAAACACGTTCTGGACTGTTATGCCTACGCCGACCTGAAACTGCAGAACATCAAACAGGCAAAAGATCGCGAAGCGGTGATGACTAAACTTCTTCAGCTCAATTATCGAGCTTTCGGAACATTCTTTGTCGATCAGGATGGAGATATCGGCGTACGATTCACTTTCACAACGGAAAATGGAGTTGGCTTCGACGCCTTTAAGACTGCAATTGAAACTCTCAGGCACGTTGCCGACAACGCGACCCCGACGATTACCAGAATGCTTGCTCGAAGCAACGTAGGTTATTAAGCAAAGATTTTATTGTTTTTCTCTGTGGCTCTGTGCCTCTGTGGTGAATCCTGTTCCGAATTGGAAGATTTTCGCGCCCAAATGCGTCTAAAATCAGGCTAACGGAATCCCGGGAGCGTATCCATGGGCGCAGCGATGGGCGATCACAAAATCGATGACAACACAATTCGATCCTGCCAGGACGGTGATCGCGACGCTTTCAGGGTGCTCTTTGAAGCGTATAAAGACCGGGTCTATTCCATCGCTTTTCATTTTTGCAGCGACGAAACCGCGGCCAGAGATATCACGCAGCAGGTTTTTCTGAAACTCTTCACCAGCATAAATCAATTCCGTTATGACGCCGAATTCACAACCTGGCTTTATCGTATGGTGGCCAATATGTGCATTGACGAGCAGCGTAAACAACGCCGATTTCTTTTCTTTGGTCAAAAGCCGGAGATAAAAGAACCAGGCAAGAAATACATTGAAGAGCATTACATTCGCCGCGAGCTGGCCGATTCCGTCAAAGCCGCGATTGCTGAGCTCAAGCCAAAGCTGCGCATTGCTATTCTATTAAAATATTTTGAGGATCTCTCGTACGACGAAATCGCGTCGGTGCTGGGCGTGTCGAAAGGCACAGTTGCGTCCAGACTAAATCGCGGACATGCCGCGCTGGCGCAAAAGCTGGCGCATCTGCGCGATACCGTTGCTGCGGGAGAATAAGAGATGTTTACGAAGCATTATAGTCAGGACCTGTTAGCATATTGCCACGGCGAGCTCGACGATGAGACTTCGCGTCGTGTTGCCGAGCATCTGCTCGAATGCCATCGCTGCCGGCAGGAATACGATAAAGTCAAATCGGCTGTCGCGATGGCTTCAAAGTTAGAACCCAAGACTGCGCCCGCAGAACTTTGGAGCGAGATAGACACTTTACTCGATGCGCAAACAGCAGATGGCAAGGCCTCCACTGCTCAATTTAAACCGACTCACAATTCGAGATGGTTGCGGTTGTGCTTAGAGCTTAGTCCAGTCATTATTGTTGTGGCTCTTTTATTCACTTGGTACCACTATCGCTCTACAAAGAGTTCCTGGATTGTCGATTCAGTTTCTGGTGCGCCCAGAATAGGATCAGACAGCATCAGTAAAGATCACCGTCTTGTCTTCGGGCAATGGCTGGAAACTGATAGCAGGTCAAGCGCGACCCTTGAGATTCCCGAAATTGGTCAGGTAGAAGTTGATCCGAATTCCAAAATGCGGGTCATTAAGTCGAAACCCACCGAGCAGCGGATGGAACTGGACAAAGGAACCATTCACGCAACGATTTCCGCGCCGCCGCGACTCTTCTTTGTCAATACTCCTTCAGCGGAAGCAATCGATCTAGGCTGCAAATACACACTGAATGTGGACAGCAATGGCGCAGGGCTTTTGACGGTTGAGCTTGGCTGGGTTTCGCTCAACGTAAAAGGTCGCGAGTCAATCGTTCCTGTCGGTGCAATGTGCGCAACGCGGCCAGGCGTCGGACCTGGGACGCCTTATTTCCATGATGCGCCGCAGTCTCTTAAAGACGCACTCAGCAAGTTCGACTTTGAAAATGGCGGAATGCATTCGGTGAATGTCGTTCTTTCGCAGGCGAGATCCCGCGACGCAATCACCCTGTGGCATCTCTTGTTCAGAGTATCGGGGCAAGATCGCGAACGCGTCTGTGATCGCCTGATCGAGTTGGTCCCGTTACCAAAAGGCGTCACCCGGGATGGCGTTCTGAGCCTGAACCGAACAATGCTGGACCGCTGGAGAGACGACTTCGAATGGGGCTGGTAGGTTAATCCACCTTTCTAAATCATTCTATCGCATACCGAATAATTCACGCAGAACGTGCAGGAGTACACGAGATGGTGCGCCAGTGATAGCTATTTTTGAAAATTCGCCTTTGTTTTCTGGTACTTAGGTTATGGCGCGAACTTTGCATTTACTCAAATCAAGAATGCCCGATCTTCCCATTTGAGGGTGGTCTTAGGCGCACGGACCGCGCATTTGACACGGAGAGAAGAGGGACGAAGCGGGCTAGGAGATTGAAAAATGAAAACAAAGATATTAAGCAGGATGGCGACGGTTTTGGTAATCGGGGCGACCTCTATTGGCGGTATGAGTGTGCTGGCTAACGCGCAGGATAGGAATCACGATCATGGAAGATCGCAACCTCCTGCACAGCAACGTCAGGCTCCCGCGCAGCAACCGCAACAGCAGAGTGGGCTGCAGCAACGTAACCAGCAATTTGAACAGCGGCAGCGTGCGTACCAGCAACAGCAACAACAGCAACAACAGCAACAACGTACCTATCAGCAAAATCAGCAGCGCGTCGATCAACAGCGTGCCTGGCAGCAACAGCAACAACAAAGAGCTCAGGAACAACAACAGCGTACGTACCAGCAGAACCAGCAGCGAGCTGATCAACAACGTCAATGGCAACAACGCCAGCAACAGAATCAGCAGCAGTGGCAGAACCAACAACGTCAGAACGATCAGCAGCGCTGGCAGAATCAACAGCGAGTTCAACAGAACAACCAGCAACGGGTCGAACAGAACAACAATTGGCAGCGTGGACGAGGCGACAGAGACAGAAACTTCAATGATCGCCAGCACTTTGAACAGGAACAGCAAGCGCGTATAAACCAGTATCGTCAGCGATGGAACAACCAGGAGCGTTTTGAGCAGAACCGAATCGCAGAACTTCAGCGCGACAGGCGTTATAACCAATACCGTTTCCAGCAGGAGTATTACGAACGGTTGCGCAACCAACAACTGAGATTCCAGAACTGGCGTTATTACGATAACCCGTATTACTACGCAGCGCCGATTTATAGGTATTATTATGGCGGTTCGTATTACACCATTAACGAATACGGCGCGGGCCTTTTGCGAGACGCAGTGAACAGCGGTTACAACGAAGGCTACCTGGCCGGTCAGGCTGATAGACAGGATGGATATTCGTTCAGCCCCGACAGCTCGTTCGCTTATCAGGATGCGACACTGGGTTACAGCGGCTTTCTGGATGAAGGCGAGTATTCATACTACTTCCGCCAGGGATTTGAGCGTGGATACCAGGACGGTTACTACGGTCGATTCCAGTACGGCTCTTATGTGGGCGGCGTATATTCAATTCAGGCGCCTGTTCTGGGTGGGATATTGAACTTCACCTACATTCACTAATATCCTCCAGCGGTGCTTCGCTAAGCATGACCGGCCTCGCTCTTCGTAAGAACGAGGCCGGTTCGTGGTTGGGACAACACTAAATCAAACCAAGCCAAACGGGAACCACGAACACTGTCCCAATTGCCGGTCACCTGTTATTGATCCGTGATCGCTTCAGTGCGATCCTGCTCCCGACGTTTTTGCGCGTCGGAAAGCCATTGCGCCAACTTCTCGTCGTGCGCAGCATAACGCGCCCAACCCTCTGCGGTAGCATTCCAGCGAAAGTCCTGGATCGTCATGTCGATGCCGCGGTCGATAAGAAATTGCATGGCTTCGTAATTCTTGTACCACACCAGCTCGTGCAGGATGCTGGCGGGCTCGTGGGAGCACCAGTTGGTGTTGATATCGGCGCCGTGAGCAAGAAGAAAATCGGCTACCTCGAAGTGGTTGTTGAGCACGGCCCAGGCAAGCGCGGTGTCGAGAGTCCGCTGCACAGTAGGCTCGCTTTGGCCGAACCAGGCTTGCAGATCTCCCCGGTAATTGGCATTGTTCCAAGGAAAATGATTGGTGAGATTACCCAGTGCGGGCTTGCCAGCCGCGTCGAACCAGCGTTTCACCCGTGCGAGATCTCCGTTCCCGGCGGCATGTGGCAGATCATCAGGTATAGGCCAGATGCGCAGCAGCATAGGAAGCAGATGCGTCTTCACATACACGAACGCAAATTCGATGGCCTGCGATGGCGGCGGTACGCGATTGTGCAACACCGCGGGATCGAGATCAAAAAACGCATTGAGCAAAGCTTCACGGTCGTTCAGTACGGCCACCTCGATCAATCTGACATGGAATTTCACGTACCGATCAGACAGCAGCCACGGTTCGCGCTTCAATAAATTGACAAAGGATGTGACATCGCCGTCGTGCATCGCGCGTTCTACCTGCTGCTTGACAAAAGCCTGCCAGGGTTCGAACGGATCAGCATTGTGCACGTCTGGCTTGTTCTCGATTAGGTACTGGATCAATGCCGACCGTCCTGGCCCCCCATCGATGCGCGTGCCCAGCTCGGGGTCGAGCTTGATCGATTGATCCAACAGCAGCGCCGCTGCAGTCGCGTGCCGGAGATGGCACGCATACATCAACGCTTCGTTCACGGTAGTAAGATCGTCGGCATTCGTGTCAAGACGCGCGCGAATGTTGTCGACCTCACCGAGCGCGCCAAAGAATTTGAGCGTTCGAGGAAAAAGTCCTCGGCGGTGGAAGAGATCGATCAATCTCCTCGCGCGCGATTGGATAAGGCCATCGCATACAGACGGCGAAACGACTGCGCCGGCATCGAGCAGAAGTTCGGCGCATGCCAGCCGTGTGTAGTGCTCTTCACTGATCGGGTCGAAGCTGTCGCCGTAGGAACCGGTAGCCATCCCGAGCAGCCCGCCGTCGTTTTCATCTGCCGTCCACGACAACAGCGCCGGGTATTCCGCCAATAGCTGCCGCAGAGCTTCGATGTCATTGTCATGGATGATGCGGCGAGCTTCAGACACGGCCCACTCGAGTCCTCTGCCCAGGCGGTGTTTTACTTCTTTAACCAGGTCGTTCCAGCCCGCAAATCCATATTCGCGCGCCAGCACCAACTGGGCGTCACGTTGTGACAACGGCAGCTCCGTTTTGGGTAACTGCGCCCGCGCGCGGGCGATGGCGTCCGCGTTACCGGCAACAATGTCACGCGCCAGTTTCTTTGCTTGTTTGCGCAGGGATTCAAGAGAAGGACGAATAGGAAGCTTTGATGTCGTCATTACGATCTCCTTTCACGAGCGCCTGTGACCCGCTGATACAGGCTGAAAGAAGATTCAAAGCACGCTGTCTGAATCAAAGCAGGTGGGATTTGTTCCCTTGCCGCGGGTCGGTGGTGCCCTGTAGCACACTGTAACCAGTATCCGCGACCTGCAACGGTACTGTCAAGCAGTGGTTTGCTAAATCAGAACAAACAAGAACGGAACAACTAAAAAAGAGCGAATTCACCGTGGAGGACACAGAGGGCGCAGAGAAAAACATTAAAAATCTCTGTGTCCTCTGCGCCCTCTGTGGTGAAAAATTTGTAAACCTTATGCGTTTTTCTAACAGTTAGTCTTATTTCACGCCGAAGGTTCCCGTTTGAGCTACGTTTCCGAATCGGACCGTAATCAAAGCTTTGCCATTATCTTCGCTAAGCTTGATGTCCAGGAATTCCGACTTGTCGCTTGTCTTTTTCGGCGTCAATGCGACGTCGGCTATGAAACCGTCCTGAACCGCGGCCTTTCCTCCCGGCACGTCGCCCCAAAGTGGTTTACCGTTGTCTTCAGTTTTGGGATGGAAAGAGATCACCCATTTGTCTTCCGAAAGTCGCCTTGCCCAAAGCGTATATTTCCCGGCCGGCAATTCTTTTCCGCCGACTTCTAGATTACCAGTCGATTCGATGAAGGTGGCTTCATTGCGGCCGAACCTCCAGACAAAACCGACCGGCGCAACGGAGAAAAGATCGTGGCCGGCCAGAGCCGGACCATTGATGCTGGGTCGCCCGTAAGTGATCGAGACTTTCTTGCCATTGATAACAGCCTCAGTTGTTGCCTGAGGGAGATATGGCGGATTCTGAGCCGCGACACAACCTGACAATAGAAGAACGATCAATATGGATTTTCGAAAACTCATAGTTGAACCTGCCTTTGATCATTGAATGATTGAGATGTATGAGTATTTAATCAGACCTCGTGAGAAGCAACAAACGAGTAGCCAGTCTCTTGGTTAGTTTTTACAAGAATTGACAAGTTTGATCCTCTAACCTGCCGTAAGTAATAGCTTTGGGTTCTTACTGATTGCAGAGCTTCAACCGTGACCTACCGCGCTAAGCGGCAAGCGGTGCGGTGGACATCTCTAAAAGAATAACACCACGGTATTTTGTGAGAAAGCTGTATCGTTGCTCATGGTTAGAGGCCTAGTAATGATGCACATATCGGTCGAGTGGGCCGGGATAATGTAATAAAGCTGCGTCAATAATTTTCAGCACAGAAAGGCCCAAAATATCAAGAATGGGAGCAACTTTGTTCATTTCTTGCCTTCGTCGCAGTTGACGCTCCTCCCAAAGTTGACCCGCAAAATGCCTTTCGTTTATCTTCGCTTGTAGAGCATCGAATGAAAATCTCTTCCGCCGACATACCCAAACAGAAAAGCCTTGAGTCCTTCTTTTGTGAATGTCTTTGTAAAGACAGGACTGGCCCCATTCTTTTCGCGGGTAACAAACGAATTTGCAGAATGTTTTGACAGCTTAATAAAGTGGTATTGCAGAGCAATAATATACTCAACCCCAGTTTCCAATCCTTCGACTGTGTCGCTGACAGCTTTTTCGTCCGGACCCAGCCTCAGACCGACTTTATCGTAGTCTCTTGCAAGAATCTCGTGTGCCGTTGTTGTTTCGATGTCCTCTCTGCGGTTGAGAGCATATCCGGCGCAGTTGTACCGCCAGTCCGCGCCAAATCCATAAACCGCGCTGTAACCATCGCTGGATCTATATTGAGTCTTCCAGTAGGCCGATATTTGCTCTGCTCGAAGCTCGTGGAGCGTTCCGGGATCCTCCAACGATTGAGCTTCTCCCTCCATCCAATACAGCTTACCGCGTACAAACAGACGTTCAGCGCTGTCTCCGCCCGGCACTGCCCAGCCTTTCAATTTAAAGATCAATCGATTGGTAAATAGCGTTCCGTTAAAAACAATATTGATGTCGCGATCCGGATCGACCACCTCCAACTGGCCGGCTTGCGGAGTCGGTATTACTCCGTATTCGCGTTTCAGCCTGTTGTACTGAACACTTGCTTCGAGGATAGCATCGTCAGAATTCCTTTCATCAGTCCAGACGGTTATGTCTTTGTAGGTCACTGGAACTTTGTTGTACTGCCGGGCCTGTTCTTCAGTGTAGTTTTTGTCGACAATCGTGCCGGCCGGATACGTGTACATCAACAGTGGTTGTATCACGCGCGGCATCGGGCGCACGGAATGCGGGCTTTGAACAATACCATTCTTTTGTCCAAGGCGCTGACCGGGCGTCGCTGATTTAACTTCTTTCGGCTTCGCCTGCAGGACTTTTGGCACATTTGGACGATAAATTGGCGGAGCTTTCGGTGCCTTGATTGCAGAGGCAGTTGCCATTTTCGGTTGCGCTACTGTTTTCGGTTGAGGTCTATAAACTGGAGGAGCCGCGGGCGGTTTCCGCGATTGAGACGGCGCTTTTGGTTGAACTATCGAAGGCTGCTTTGGGTTGTATACCGACGGAGCGGTCGGACTCTTTTTTTGTGTTATGGTTTGGCGACTGACTGAAGTGACAGTTGCCAGTTTTGGCTGGAGTGCCTTTGAAATCGGTTTTGGATTATTAACCAGCCGTACCGCAGACCCAGTCAGCGCTTTCGGTCGAATAATTTGCTCGTGGGGTAAAGGCTTTCTACCAGATGTCATTTCCGAATCCGCCAAGCATGAATTGACAATTGTGGCATCGTACACCGGGCAGGTCCCAGTGACAATCGGTTTTCCTGCCTGACAGTCGGATTACTGCCCTCGACCGATAATGCTCATCTCAGAGTTTGGCCACTACATGTCCCACCTGTCACACGGGAACAAAATACTTTATTTGCAATAGCTTAAAGTGTGACTCATGGTGTGACAGGCATATAGTCAGGCCGAGTTTGACCAGGTGATGTCACAGTCATCTAAACCCTGCAGTGTCACGATGACACGCGCTTTTCGAGTGTATACAGTGGTTGGGTCACAATGTCGCCCGGGTTCCAATCATTGGCGTAACATCTGTGTCAAACATGAATCATCGCTCTCTTTCGATCATATTTGGCTCCCAGTAATCTAATCGTAACTGACTGAAGATTAATAACTTATAATTAATCTCTGGAACCGTACAGGTTGGGTCTCTTAATTGCACGTGGTTATATCGAACCCTGTCTGCACTAATCAATCATAAAAGCATTATAAGGCTGGGTGGGCGACCTAAGTACCGCATTTTAAATGCGTTCTTGTCGCCAGAGACTATTGGGCGGTTAGCAGAGATCCAGAGTTGAGAACCTCAAGCAAGCTCAAAAGCTATTACCGCGAGTTCGTCTTTCTCGCCAAGGGTGTCCTTTCTACGGAACACCCAATCCTCGCGCACATTATCCCTATGCGCAGGTGTAATTTAGCTTGCGGATACTGCAACGAATACGACGACGTCTCAAAGCCCGTTCCGACCGAAGTGATGTTCCAGCGAATCGACAAGCTGGCTGAACTGGGCAACACCGCAATCATCATCAGCGGCGGCGAACCGCTGATGCATCCTGAACTGGAAAGCCTTATAGCCAGGATTCGTCATCACGGCATGCTGGCTGCAATGATTACCAATGGCTATCTGCTGACCCAGGAAAGAATCCAAAAATTGAACGAAGCTGGACTCGAGTACATGCAAATCAGCATCGATAACGTTCAGCCGGACGAGATTTCAAAGAAGAGCCTGAAAGTTCTGGATAAAAAACTGGTTTGGTTATCTGAGCTTGCAGAATTCAAGGTCAATATCAATTCCGTAGTCGGTGGTGGAATAAAGAGTCCGCAGGATGCTCTGATAATCGGGAAACGAGCGGTCGAGCTCGGGTTAAATTCTTCAATCGGGATCATTCACGATGGGCTGGGCACGCTGAGACCATTGGTCGGCGTCGAGCGCGATATTTATTTCCAGATGAAGAATCTGGGTAAAAAGGGACATACCCGCGTTAATGGCTTCCAGAAGAATCTTGTTGACGGCAAACCAAATAACTGGCGATGCCGCGCCGGAGCGCGCTATCTCTACATCTGCGAGGACGGCTTGGTCCATTACTGTTCGCAGCAGCGCGGCTATCCCGGCAAGCCATTGGCAGAATATACGAAAGACGATATCAGGCGGGAGTATCTGACGAAGAAGAAATGCGCTGATTATTGCACGATTGCGTGCGTGCACCAGGTGGCGATGTTCGATAACTGGCGTGTTCCGCAAACGCTGCCAATGAAAGGCGCGGTGAAACCGAAATCGTTGAAGGCGATTGAGAAAGTTTATCAGATCGAAAGATCTTATAGTGGACTTGAGTAAGTCCCGGGATTTGATTTTTTAGTCACAACAGGTAATGAAGCGAAGGGGCGAATTTATTAGCTTCGCAAATATAGAGGAGATAAACAGCAATTATGCGTAAACCGGCGAAATATGTTGAAAAAGGATTGGCAGTTGCAGCCAACGGCGCGTGGCATGTTTTTGAAAGGCTTAATCGGATTAAACCGAATCCGTCGTTCACTCCGAAATGGTCGGACAAGCCTCTGCTGAAATCTTATCAGAAGACAAAGCCGCCCCTTGGATGGCCGCGAACGACAGATTCACTATGCCCGAAATGCGTGCCTGAGATCAGGCAGCAGATTGTCGATGGAAAACTCCCTCACGAAATTCTCCTTAATGAAAAAGTAGGCGAGCTCAAAGCCCAGATCATCGAGCGCGACGGCCAGATCCTGATGGTTAAGGACTGTCCGAAGCACGGCCATTTCGAAGACGTGATGGCAATCGACACGGAGTTCTTCAAGCATCTGGAGCAGGTATTCCCCGGTCGCGACATTCCGGCGCACAACGACGAAAAGCTGCACAATCACGGCAGCAGCACGATCAAGCATGGTCGCGGTTCTGTGTTGACGGTCGATCTGACCAACCGCTGCAACATGATGTGCGATCCGTGCTTTATGGACGCCAATCAGGTCGGATTCGTCCACGAGCTTACCTGGGAAGACATCAAGACCGTGTTGGATAATGCGATTTCGATCAAACCGCGCCGCCAGCTGTCGGTGCAGTTCTCTGGCGGCGAGCCGACCCTCTCTCCATATTTCCTTGATGCCGTTCGTTACGCGCGCAAGGTTGGTTATCAGAGCGTTCAGGCCGCAACGAACGGAATCGAATTCGCAAAGAGTCCTGAGTTCTGCCGTCAGGCGGCCGAAGCCGGTCTTCGGTTCGTTTACCTGCAGTTCGACGGAATCGGCAATGCGGCCAACGAGCACCGTGCAGTCGGCAACCTGTTTGACGTGAAACTCCGCGCCATTGAAAATTTACATGCCAATGGCGTCGAAATCGTTCCGGTAACCACCATTGTTAACGGCATTAATAACGAGCAGGTCGGCCGTATTATTCAGTTTGCCCTGGACAATCCAAAGAGGATCGCGTTCCTGGCATTCCAGCCGGTCTCTTTCACCGGCCGCGATGAGGCTGTGACGGATGAGCGACGATATGCGCAGCGTTACACGCTCTCTCACCTTGCGCACGATGTTAAGAATCAAACTGGTTTGGGCGAGCCGGTTCGCGACTGGTTCCCGATCTCGTTTATGGGAACGTTCTCTGACTGGGCAGATCTGGTTCACGGACCAGAGCACAATTGGGGACAGGTCAGTTGCGGTTGCCATCCGAATTGCGGAATCGGTATGGCCGTAATGATTGATAAGGAAACAAAGGAGTCCGCTCCGGTAACTCAGTTCCTGAATTGGGAGCAGGTCGCAAACGACGTCAAAAAGGTCAATGACGCCGCGCGCGGCAAATTCCTGTCAATTCTGGGGATGTCGTTGTCGCTGATGCGCAACTACGATCCGTACAAGGCGCCGACTCACTTCCGCATCAAAGACATGTTGAAGAAGTTCGATAAGTCATTTGGCGCAACTGGTCGTGATTACGGCAAAGTCGATGGCGAGACCAGACTGCAGGACATCGAAAAGCGCCGCGCGGATCGCTGGAACTTCCTGTTCATCGCGGGAATGTGGTTCCAGGATCTGTTCAATTATGACTTCCGCCGCACTGAACAGTGCATCATTCCTTACGCCACGCAGGAAGGCGAAATATCGTTCTGCGCGTACAACACAGGTGTAGGCTGGCGCAACATCATTGAGAAAATGCACATGACGGCCACGCTGACCAAGTGGTACGAAGAGAAAGGTCGTCACGAAATTTTCGCGGGCGGCAACAGCGTTGGACTGAGCAGCACTGAACATTCATTGAGGCTCAACGCAGAGCACGTCGCGGCCGGCAAACAGCACACGCTAGACGAAATGGGCATCGCGAAGACGGCTCGTGAAGAGAAGATTCGTGCTCGCGACGAACGATTGAAGCAGGATCGCGAGAATGCCCGCATGGCTAAGCTCTATCGCGAACACGTTCTGAAAGAGGCGCCGTCGCCGGAGACAAAGATTGTTCAGCTCGGCATCGGCAAAACTGTGAAGAAGCAGGAACAGGAAGAAGTCGGATCATTCGGCGACTAATCAGTTTTTAAATCAATAAGTCAAAAAGGCCGCTGGGACGATTCTGGCGGCTTTTTTGTATGATAAACTAGCACTCTGACGTAATCAGATATCTGTGGCTGCGCCAGTTTCAAAACTACAAGACTATTACGCGGTTTAAATGGGTAGAATTCTGCCAGAGAACGTTACTATTCCAGTCCTACTGAATAAAAGATGAGTAAGAGACTTGAACCTGGGAGGGAAAATGAACGATGTTGCTATAGCTCTAACGTGCCCGAGTTGTGGGGGCAGTCTCAGCATTTCACCCGACATCACCAAGTTTGCCTGTGGTTACTGCGGTAAAGAACAAGTAGTACACCGTGCAGGCGGCATTGTAGCGTTGAAAATGATCGGAGACGCTGTAGCCAAAGTGCAGGAAGGGACAGATAAAACTGCTGCTGAACTAGCGCTCCAAAGACTGGAGCGAGAATTGAACGATTGCTATACCAAACGATCAACGTGTGAGGCAGACCGTAAGAGAATCAAGATCGGAGCAGGACAATCCGTTCAGCGCGGGGGCGTATTATTGGCTTTCCTTGTCGCGGTGATTTGCTTAGTCCTCGGTTCGTCATTTTTGGTTGGCATAATGATCTATCTTGTGGCCTTTTTAATCTTGTGGATCTACCTTGGCAATCAGCAGAAGAGCCAGGAAGCTGAGGTTGTTGAAAAGCTCAAATCCATCGATGAGCAGATTGTAGGTTTAAAAGAGAAAATCGCTGATAAAAGACAAATTGTCGATTCATAGGCATATTCAGAACGATTTTTGCCGACACACTTTTTTCTGACGATCACAGGTTATTAGGTTGAAAACGGAACTTGAAAACAGGTATCCTGCTTGCTCCAATAGACACAACTCATCTCTGGTTTCCACACAATCCTATGAGGAGCTATTTTTGATGAAGCGCTTAATTGTAATCTGTCTAGCAGCATTGCTGGCCGGCGGAGCATTTAATTATCTTCGCCCAGGAGCGCATGCTGCACATGCTTACGTTGGCCAAGGTCTTAAAACGCAAGCAACGAATTCTGCAACCGGAGATCTCGCACAGGATCCTCCGACTGGCCAAGATCAGCAGGCTGGCGGCCGTCAAGGGTTTGGCCGTGGCGGTCAACAAAGTGCTGAACCGCAGCCGTACGAACGCGTAATAACAAAGGACGCTAAAACAATGGTTGGCGTCTTTACCGTTCATCGCATTAAAGACAAACTTTATTACGAAATTCCCAGGAACGAGTTGGACAAGGAATTTCTCTGGGTCAGTTTGATTGCCAAAACCACCGAAGGCGCCGGTCAGGGCGGTCAGGCCGCAGGCAATCGCGTTGTGCGGTGGGAACGCCGCGATAACAAAGTTTATCTCCGCAGTATCGATTATTCGATAGTCGCAACAGATCCCGATGCGCCGATTGCCAAAGCCGTGGCGGCAGCCAATAACGATACCATCATCGCGGCATTTAATGTCGAGGCTATCGGTAAAGATGACGCGCCAGTTATCGACGTGACCAGATTGTTTGTTACCGAAGTGCCAGAATTCAGCCCGCGCACCCGGATCGGAGCTCGCGGTTTTGACGCCAGCCGTTCATTCCTGGAGCGCGCCGTTGCATATCCCGAGAACGTTGAAGTCGAAGCTACCCAGACGTTTACTTCGCCTCCGGATACCGCTCAGCCGTTCGGCGGTGGTCGACCCACTGGTCCTGCAGGACAGCAACAGGGAATGCGGACAGGCAGCGCGACGGTATTGATGCATTACAGCATGGTCAAACTGCCGGAAAAACCGATGATGCCGCGATTCTTTGATAGCCGCGTCGGGTACTTCACTGTCAATCAGTTGGACTATAGCCGCGACGAACAAAAAGCTCCGCGCAACCAGTTGATCACGCGATGGCGACTTGAAAAGAAAGACCCCAACGCCGCTCTGTCAGAGCCGATCAAACCGATTGTTTACTATGTTGATCCCGCGACACCGAAAAAGTGGGTTCCCGCAATCAAAAAAGCAATCGAATGCTGGCAGGTAGCCTTTGAAGCCGCCGGGTTCAAGAACGCAATCATCGCCAAAGATGCACCGACTCCGCAGGAAGATCCGAACTGGAGCCCTGATGATTCGCGATACTCGGTCGTCCGTTGGCTGCCGTCTACGACCGAAAACGCAGTCGGTCCGCACATCAGCGATCCGCGCACCGGCGAAATCCTGAACGCCGACATTCAGCTATATCACAACGTGATGAACCTGGCCAGAGACTGGTATTTCATCCAGGTGAGCCCATTGGATCCTCGCGCGCAAAAACTACCGCTTCCCGATGATTTGATGAGCGATCTGATCACATACGTCGTTGCCCACGAAGTCGGTCATACGCTTGGCTTTCAGCACAATATGAAAGCCAGCTCGGAATATACAATCGAACAGATCCGCGATCCAAAGTGGGTAGCGAAGAATGGTCACACACCGTCGATTATGGACTATTCCAGATTCAACTACGTCGCGCAGCCTGAAGATAACATCCCCGTTAAGGATCTGATTCCGAAGATTGGTCCTTATGATATCTGGGCAACCAAGTGGGGATATGCTCCGATACCTGGCGCAAAGACTCCTGACGACGAAAAGAAAACTCTGGATTCCTGGGCGCGCGAGCAGGACAAGACTCCGTGGTTAAGATTCTCAACCGCCGACAATGCTGGTTCCGATCCGGGGGATGAAACCGAAGCAGTAGGTGATGCAGATGCAGTCAAGGCAACCGAGTTGGGTCTCAAGAACTTGCTTCGTGTATCTGACTATCTGTTGCCGGCCACAACCCACGAAGGCGAGTCGTACGATGAATTGAAAGAAATGTACAATCGGATGATGGGTCAGTGGGCGACTGAGTTGACCCACGTTACCCAGGTCGTCGGTGGATTCGATTCACAGGAAAAGCACGGCGGACAAGCAGGTGTTCGTTTTGAATTGGTACCGAAAGAACGCCAGGCCGAAGCGGTGAAATTCCTGAACGACAACGCATTCACAACACCGAAATGGGCAATCAATACCGAGATCCTGCGTCGCATAGAGCCAGTAGGCACCCTTGACCGTATTGCCACTGATCAACAACGGATTCTGAACTCACTGATGAATAACAATCGCTTAAAGCGATTAATCGAACAGGCGGCTATTGACGGACCAAAGGCGTATCAACCGACTCAGTTCTTTGCCGATGTCCGAAACGGTATCTGGAAAGAGTTAATTTCCGGACCAGTCGTAATCGACCCGTATCGTCGCAATCTGCAGAGGAATTATGTCGAGTTGCTCGGCGATAAACTGAACGGGAGCGGTAACCAGGCCGTCGACGATGATGCCCGCGCTTTAATTCGCGGCGAACTGGAAGCAATCAGCCAGATGATCACTGCAGCACTGCCGCGCGCGACAGATAAGACAACGCATTTGCACCTTGATGATATGAAGGATCAGATCGCTAAAGAACTCGATCCGAAATTCGCGACCCCTGCCGCCGCTCCGGGACAAGGTCCAGGCGGTGGTGCAGGTCGCCGACGCAATGTCGATGTCGACAGAAATTGGGAATATTATTTTTAATATCTATCCCAATGACTGCTGCCCGACTTGGTGGTCGGAGTTCATCGTAACTAATTAACGTTAGCCTGGCGTTAATAAACGTCAGCGAAACCATAAAGCCGGATACGAAATAAACCGATTCGTATCCGGCTTTTGTTTTTGCTTCCATCTATTGAAGTGGTAGCATCTTACCTGGGCGCTCGACTACAGTTGGAGTCAAAAATACCTCTGGATTATTTCTTGCGGCGATAAAAGGAAATCATAGAATGAGTCAGCGAGTCATTATCAGGACTGTCCTGTACTGCGCAATTGTCGTCTCGACAATCGGTTCCTTTGGAATCTTGCAGGCGCAGAGTCGGAACCCGCGGGCAACGGGCGATTACGGTGTTGGTCTCACATTCGCTGTTTACGGGTATGACGAAGGGAAATCTCAGACCTTTCAGGATCAAATTCACCTCAGCACGACTTTCGATACTCCTGAGAAAGAGATGTCCTTTATCCGGGACAGGTACGGCGCCGAGGAAATGGCGTTGCGTAGAGTGAAAACGATAGGGCTGGCTGAAGATGAGTTCTATACGGATACGAACCGGCTTGGACCGGATTTTCTCTCAGTCACGATTGTTGCTCGCGGCGTGACCAAATCGAAAGCGAGGATCGACATTACCGCCAGTTACGGTAAAGACATCGTGATGTCCTACAGAAATGTCGACATCGAACGGTTCGAAACGATAATGCTCAAGGGAAAGCCCGGCATGTTCGGAATAAGAACCTTCGTCGGACCCGGAGGAGTTCAGGAAAGCGCCGTTGCAATGCAGACATTGCTTGTCACAATTACAGCGCAGATAGATCCTCTGGAAAAAGTAGCGAATCGCCCGAGCGAACTTTCGCATCCGACCGATGAAAACGGCTCGCCGGTAAAGCTTGAAGAAAAAGACAAATTCTCGCCCCCGGTCGTAACTAACAGAGTGGACGCAACTCTTCCGTTAAGGCGACCGATACTGCGAACGGTTCTGGTTGAGGGAATTATCACGCCTGAAGGCAGGGTTACCAATATAAAAGTTCTTCGTGGGCTTGACCCTGATCTCGACAAAATCGCAGTCGATGCGTTTCGTCGGTTTCAATTCCAGGGCGCGAAGTTAAATGACAAACCCGTTTACGCGAGCTGGCGCGACGAGATCGCGTTTCGCGTTCCCGGACAGTAGGTGGCTTTCAATCTTCAGCAATCTGCCATTTGTCTGCAGGAGAAATAAGCTGTCCACCGACCATATATTTGCCTTGAAAGGGTTGCACCCAGCGGATCATAAAGACTGCCATCTTTGCTTTCAGATCCGGGTGGTCTACCATCAGGCTTATATGGCTGCCCGGATAGACCGGATAACTGATGACGAGGCGAACGCCTCTGGCGCTTACGTCCAGCGTTTCGGTCGTTTCATTATGAAGCGTTGTTCGGTCATCCACCCCAAGTACGCTTACGCGAACCTGGACTCCTAACCTTGGACTTTCTCTTCTATCGATCGGGGGAGTCGAAGACGCATTCTGGCTCAGATTTCTGGACATAACTGATTCTCCTAACGGTCTCTCATTTGACGTGAGGATATTTTTATTTATCGGCTGAATCCAAGACTTTGATTCCCGATTTTTGCGAATAATTTGAGCACTTTTTGAACGAACAAGGATTTGACTGGGGCGAAGCCGAGAACTTGAATCTCTGTCTTCATCGCACTCTAACGGGCACCGCCCCTGCTAGTACATTTGTCGGGGATTTTGGGTATTTTCACCAGAGTGAAAAACTTTAATCCAACTGAAAACGTCGTATCTTGCTGAAAAACATAATTTCAATGCCTGGTTTCTTCTCTCTTTGGACTGCTTGACAGCCCTTTTGACCCGCTTATACTTAAATCGCGATGAAATCCATTACCGTCGGCATAACTGGCGCTAGCGGCTCAATTTACGGTGTCAGGTTATTGCAGCATCTGAACGCCTGCGATGAAGTTGAGCACATAAATCTTGTGATATCGAATGCTGGTCGTCGCGTGCTGGACGAAGAGATGAACATCACCGCCGATCTTAATGAAGGTAATCTGGCAAAGAAGCTGATCGGCGAAAAAACAGATAAGCTAAGACAGTTTCCAGCTGCTGATATAGGCGCGAAGCTAGCTTCAGGTTCATATCCGGTTACGGGTATGGTCGTCGCTCCGTGCAGTATGGGGACGTTAGCTTCGATTGCCAACGGGATTACTCGCGATCTGGTCCACCGAGCCGCAGACGTTACTTTGAAAGAAAATCGATCGCTTGTTCTGGTTCCGCGCGAAACGCCGCTGAACGCTATTCATCTGGAGAATATGCTGAAGCTGGCGCGCCTTGGCGTCCGAATCGTTCCGGCAATGCCCAGTTTTTATCACAAACCGGAAACGATACTGGACCTGGTTGACCACGTAGTGTTCCGAATAATGGATCAGTTCGGATTGCCGCATTCTCGAAAGACGATGTGGACCGGAAGCAAGTAACGGCGGCTTAAATTATGTCATCAGTTATTCGCAGCCTTGGTACAACGCTGGAAATGATCAAGATCGAGCATACGCTCTTTGCGTTGCCGTTCGCGTTTCTGGGTGCTGTTCTCGCTGTCAGGGAGGTGCCAGCCGATCAAACGCTTTGGGGCGTATTACCGTCAGCCTGGACGATTTTGTGGATTATCGGAGCGATGGTAGGCGCACGCTCGGCCGCAATGGCGTTTAACAGACTAGCCGACAAAGACTACGATGGCGCAAATCCTCGGACCAAAATTCGCGCGCTGCCCGCAGGATTGCTATCCAGCAAATTTGTTTGGGGTTTTGTCGCGGTATCCATCGCATTGTTCTTTCTTTCCGCCGCAATGCTGAATCGTATGACGTTGATTTTGTCGCCGCTGGCATTGGGCTCCGTTTTGTTCTATTCGTATACGAAGAGGTTCACGTCGCTTTCTCATCTCGTGCTTGGATGGTGTTTGTGTATTGCCCCGACGGGAGCCTGGATAGCAGTTCGAGGAGCGATCGGTTCCCCTGTTCCGTTGTTGTTGTCATTATCGGTGATGCTATGGACCGCTGGCTTTGACGTGATTTATGCCTGTCAGGACGTCGATTTTGACCGCAAAGCTGGTTTGCATTCAATACCTCAAAAACTGGGTGTTGCAGGCGGATTGTGGGTAGCTCGCGGGTTGCATGTGCTGATGTTTGCGGCGCTGCTTGGTTTCTTCTATTATGCTCGACTTGGTTTAATTGGAATGCTGGGGGTCGCAGTCACTGGACTATTGTTGATTTATCAACACAGCATCGTAAAAAAAGATGACCTGTCACGGTTGAACGCGGCATTCTTTACAACAAATGCTTTTGTCAGCGTCATCCTGTTCGCGAGCATTTTCGGTGATTTACTTTTAAAACAAAAATTATGATGCAGGCTTTTTCAGATCAGAAATTTTATGGCATCGTTGAGAAAGTAGAGGCAGGCGAGCGACTGTCATTCAACGATGGAATGGCTCTTTACCAGTCCGATGACTTGAATGGATTGGGCAGGTTGGCCGATTTCGTTCGCAGGCGCAAACACGGACGAAAAACTTACTTCAACGTAAACCGCCATCTCAACCATACAAACGTTTGTTTTGTTGACTGCAAGTTCTGCAATTTCTACAAGCGTCCGCGGGAAGAGGGCGGCTATACCTACACCCTTGAAGAATGCGTCGAGAAAGCGCGTGCCGCCGTCAACGAAGGCGCCAGCGAACTCCACATCGTCGGTGGGCTGAATTCACGATTGCCGTTCTCTTATTTTACCGACCTGCTGCGAACGCTGAAGTCTAACTTTCCGACTCTTCATCTGAAAGCGTTCACGATGGTGGAGCTGGATTTCTTCGCTCGTCATTACAAATTGAGTGATGAAGAGATGATCAGTCAATTGGTCGAAGCGGGTCTGGATTCCTGCCCGGGCGGCGGCGCCGAAATTTTTGCAGCGCGAGTTCGCGATCAGATTTGCGATCACAAATGTGACGCCGATCGGTGGCTTTCTCTCGCCGGCAAAGTTCACAAGAGCGGACTTCACACAAACGCGACCATGCTCTATGGCCACATCGAAAACATCGAGGATCGCGTAGACCATTTGATCCGTTTGCGAGAACAACAGGACAAGACCGGCGGTTTCCTTTGTTTCATTCCCCTGGCGTTTTATCCCGGCGGGACCCAGTTGTCGCATCTGGCGGGGCCATCAGGGATAGACAGTTTGAAGACGATTGCTGTTTCTCGACTGATGCTCGACAATTTCGATCACATAAAGGCGTATTGGGTAATGCTCGGTAAACGTCTGGCGCAGGTGGCACTGCATTTCGGCGCCAACGATGTAGATGGCACCATCACGAAAGGCGGCGAGTTGGTCCGCACCTACGCCGTCGATAGAAACAACGAAGTCGAAGCCAGCAAAAAAGAGATCATTCAATTAATCTCTGAAGCCGGATTTCAAGCCATTGAACGGGACACCGTTTATAACGTTCGCGAAGTCGCGGACATGGGAGCGCACGCTTCTGGCGTGCTTCCCTCGTAACGAGCCGCAACAATTTCCACATTGGAGACAAGCACGCGTGACGCGTGCGCTCCCAGGAGAATCAAATGACAACCCGCGAGATTAAGGTAGCGCACAGTCCGGATTCGGACGACGCATTCATGTTCTATGCTCTTGCAAAGGACAAGATCGATACCGGCGATCTGCATTTTACTCATGTGCTTCAGGATATAGAAACCCTTAATCGAAAAGCTCTAACCACCGCAGAGTTCGATGTTACTGCAGTTTCGATTCACGCCTATGCGCACCTTGCAGACAAGTACGCCCTGCTGCCGAGCGGCGCCAGCATGGGTGATCGATACGGTCCGATGATTGTGTCGGCAAAGCCGATGAGTCCGGAAGAAGCGAAAAATAAGGTCATTGCTGTTCCTGGAACTCTCACCACCGCTTTCCTCGTCCTTAAATTGTTTGCGCCTGACGTCGAATACAAGGTCGTGCCGTTCGACAAGATCATTGACGCCGTCAAATCCGGAGAAGTTGAGGCGGGACTGATCATTCACGAAGGGCAGCTCACTTATAAGAACGAAGGGCTGCATAAAGTTATCGATTTCGGTGAATGGTGGTACGAAAAGACAGGTTTGCCATTACCGCTCGGTGGAAACGTAATTCGGCGCGATCTGGGACCGGAATTAATGTCCAGAGTTTCCGGAATTCTAAAAGAAAGTATTCAATACGCGCTGGATCATCGCGGCGATGCTCTTGATTACGCGCTGCAATTCGCCCGGGATATGGATCCGAAACTTGCGGATGAATTCGTGGGAATGTACGTCAATGACATGACGCTCGAATACAGCGCCGACTGTCGACGAGCCGTTGCAATACTGCTTGATGAGGCTTACAAGGCTAAGATAATCCCGTCGCCAATCGCTGTCGAATTCGTCGAGTAGCAAAAGGTGGTGCAGACATTCAATCTGCGCTACTTGAAAACTTTACTTTTCGGCAGCGCCGAATCGTCTTATACTATCTGCACCCAGAGAGCAGTTTCCCACGGGTCGTGGCCGAAACAAACGTTGCGCACATAAAAATCCGCCTCGTAGTCTGTTGAGGACCGATGATGAGCAAAATTCTCCGCTTTATCGTGTTGCTGTCTCTGATTGTCATCTGTCTTCAGGCTCGGCCTCTGGAACCACGCTTTCATCCGCCATCAACAATAGACCTGGAGCACCGCCTGAAGCTGTTTAATCAGGTTTGGGAAATAATTCACGACGAGCACTATGATGCCAGGTTTGCCGGTCCCGAATGGAAACGCGTACGAGACTTGTACCTGCCTCGGGTGAAAGCCACCGAAGATACTGAAGCCTTTTATCAAATATTGCGCGAACTGGCGTGGGCGGCAGATAGCTCGCACACTGCGTTTTTGCCCACATACGACGGTCATGATGGCGATATCGGAGTATTATTAAAGCGCTTGGACAATCGGGTTGTAATCACCAAGGTTATTTCGAACAGCCCGGCAGAAAAGGCTTCGCTGCAGGTGGGAGATGAGTTGGTTTCCGCGGCTGGAATTCCCGCCTTATCGCTGCACGTGAATCCGGTCGAATCGGAACTCCGAGGCGAGGAAGGATCTGACGTCGCTGTTGTTGTTAAACAACATGATGGACAACTGGTCAGTCACCTGATTCGGCGCGAACCTGTCGATTTCGATATTCCCATCGAATGGCGTCTGCTGGATTCGGGCATCGGTTATATTCGAATCTACAATTTTTCCAATCAGGAACGGATCAACCAGTTCCGCGAGGCTTATTCAAAGTTAAAAGACACTCCGGGGCTTATTATAGATGTTCGCGGGCCGAACGGCGGTAAGCCGTCCGTCGTTGGAAGCATCCTTGGCTACTTTATTGATCGAGTCGAGATGATGACGTTCCGCGACCGGCAAGGTCGCGGATTCAAGTCATATACGGTGCCCCAGAAGAAACTGTATCAGGGAAAACTGGCTGTGGTGATCGACGAGCGTTCTCGCAGTGGCCAGGAAATATTTGCGAACACTTTAAAGGAACACGCACGAGCGATAATCATCGGCACCCGAAGCTGTGGATGCGTTGAAGGCGGCAATTATGTGCGACTCGGTGAAAACGAGGAGCTCGAAATCGCTCACTACGCGGTTGTGACACCAAAACACGGTAAACTGGAGGACACTGGTGTTCAGCCAGATCACGTTGTTCCTATCACTGAGAAAGACATTATCACTGGCCGAGACCCCCAGATTCGGGCGGCAGAGCAGGAATTGCTGGTTGAATCGGTAAATTAGCTTCGCGCAATCAACCAACAATTCTGTAGCTATATTAAGACGGTTCAATTATGCTGTGACGACACAGTCATTTTTCATTCCCCTTCAGTTAATCAGGTTTTGGCAGTGATATGCCGTTTCCGGGATTGTTTTTCAGGAGGAGTTATGATGCTAAGCAAGCAACTGAAAGTAGCGGCCAGCATCCTGGCATTGCTCATCGGACTGGTTCCTACAATCGCTCAGCAGACACCACAAAACCAGCAGTCTGCGTCTGGCTCTCAAGGACAGAAGCTGGAAGATGAAGCCTTACAACTATCGACCTCTCTGGTCCAGGTACCTGTTACAGTGCTGGACAAGAGCGGCCGCCCAGTAAGGAATTTGAAGCCCGAAAGCTTCAGAATCATGGAAGATGGCGTTGAGCAAAAGGTAACCACCTTCTCCAAACACTCCGGCACTTATCAGTTGAAGAATGGTCAGGCAGGAGAAACGCCTGTTGACGCGACCCTTGTGCCGTACAAATTCCTGATCGTATTCGATTCCTATCATCTTTTTCGAGAATTTAGTCGCGCGCGCGATGCGGCCATAAAGTTCGTCAAAGACCAGAAGGGGGCGGAAGAGATGGCCGCAGTGACATCGACCGAATCGGCCGCGAGCGATGGACCCGCGACATTTACGACTGATTCGGCGCAGCTTGTAGCCGCCATCCAAAAGATTAAACAGCGGTCGCATCGTCCTTACGATGGCGGATTGGATATGGACGAGTATTCGGCTTACCTGATAGATCGCGGCGATAGGAGCGTCACTGATGACTATGTGAACAAGTTCATGCGTCAGAACAGCGGCCGGCCAGAGCCGCCAACGTCACGCGCCGATCCATCGAAGAAACCCGTATTCGAAGGTGAAGGCGTAACAGCAACGTTCGTTACAGCTTCCTTTCAGGGTAGGCCTGGTGGCGGTGGTGGCACGGGAACTGGTGGGGGAACAGGAACCGGCGGTGGCACTGGAACTGGTGGCGGAGGAACAGGAACTGGCACGGGTACCGGATCAGGAGGCTTGGGCAGTGGCAGAGGTGGAGTCAGCAACGGTAGCAACAACAATAACAATCCATTTGGAAGTTCCAGCGGCGATGGAATGACAAGAGAATCAATGATCGCGCAGATTAAGAGTATTGCTGGTCAGATTGTTTCTGAATCTTCTATGAATACGCTGCGGGATCTTGATTCGCTTCGCCAGATCATTCGCGACTTCAGTAAGGTTCCGGGAAGGAAAGCATTGGTTCTGCTATCCGAAGGTTTCTTTCTGGATTTGGCAAACCACAATGCGTTTCCCGTCAACGAGCGCATCCAGGCTATCGTCGATTTAGCATCGAGAAGCGATACGACCATTTATACTCTGGATGTGCGCGGCCTGGTTGCGACGGCGCCCGATGCGTCTTTCTCTGGTCGAAGACCAACGACTTCGGTCACTCGTTCGACTGCCAGCATAAATGAATCGCAAAACGGTCTGTATATGCTGGCTGCCGGTACAGGCGGAACGGATTTCTCAAATAATAACGACGTCTCAGCCGGATTTCAGGGGGTAGTTAAGGACAACAGTTACTACTACATTCTTGGCTATGCTCCGGCTCGCGAAGCAGACGGCAAGTACCGAAAAATCACGGTCAAACTCGATGGGTCTGGAACTGAGTATAAGCTGAGGGCTCGCGACGGATACTATGCCCTGTTGCCTGGTCAGCAAGTGAATATTGCGGAAGTCCCGACACTCTCTGACAAACAGATGAAGGAATTCCAAAAGCTGGCCCAAACCGGCAAAGAACTTCTGCAGGCAAAGAAGTGGGATGAATCGATTCAGAACCTGGAGAAGGCTTTGACCCTCTTGCCGAAAGATGTCGCAGTTCACTATTACCTGGGCTTTGCTTATGCGAATAAAAATAACCTGGACAAGGCTCTCGAGGAATGGAAGCTGTCAGATGACTACACCGGCGGAAACAATGTTGAGGCAAAGATCCGGATCGCTCGGATTCTGGTCGATCGTAAAGACTTGAATGGCGCCCGGCCTTACATGGAAGCCATTGCCGCCGGGAAGCCAAACGATTTTGACGCACAGTACAAATATGCGATTTTCCTGGAAGAGACCGGCGACTTTGCAAAGGCTTGTGACGCGATTGCAAAAGCCAGGGCACTTGCTACAACAACGACCAGTCCGACCAACATCGAAATTCTTGTCGATGCCGGACGAATAAACCTGAGAGCCGCGAGGGCCGATGTTGGTTTTGGATTTTTGAAAGACTATATTAAGAATGGCGGCAAGAACTCTGAAAACGTCAAGCAATTCCTGATCACGAATGGAGTTAAGCCGTAAGCGCTAGCGTCGGACCGGAAGGCGCATTGGGAAACCCGCCGCGCCTTCCATATCCTCTCCTGATACTGCTCCTTACGCTGCGGAAAGTCTCTCTGATTCTTGCCTTTTGCTCTGGCAAAAAAGCTATAATACCAACCGCAATTTTATTCTTGTTTAAATTGGTAACTGATGATGAATTACGGTGAGCAACAGGCATACCTGCGGTCGCATGCCTTACGCACGGTGCTTGCGGCGGCTTTGTTAGCATTGTTTGGAGTATTTGACGTGCTTGGGAATACTCAGTCAGGAGCCGTTTCTCGACTGACGTTCATCTGCGTGCTGGGGGCAACAATATATATCGTTCAATACACTCCAAAGTATCTTTACCTGACAACTGACACAGAAAAGAAATATCGATGGTCGGAAAAGATCCGCTGGACGGTATGCGCCACTGCGTTTGGGCTCGGTCTGTTCAATGTTAGAACCAAGTGGGATCTGGTGACACTCGCGTCATCGATAGCGTGGCTCACACTTGCAAGCGTGATCGCCGACAAATTGCGCAGATCCGAGTTTAGGAAACAGACTTCGATAATCTGTTTCGTGGCTGACATTATTTTGCTAGGTTCGCTTGGAGCGTATGGCGTCAGCCTGATGTTCTTAGGCGTTCTTGCGGCAATCTCTGTCTTGCTCGCACTGATTCCCAATGCCAGCAGGATTTGGCTCAGTATTGTGTTCATCGGTGCAGGTCTGTCGCTGTTATTTGGTGTCATAGCTATACGACGTGGCACCATTGACTACTATTCCATCGGACTCTTTCTTTCATCAACCATCATTTTCAGCCTGCAACTGCAAATTGCAAGACGCCGTTTCGAAACGAACTGGCAATCGGCCGTATCCGGATTGTCCGACTTTACCGGACGTTCTCCAGAAGAGGTCTCCCATTTAATTAAGACTGCTGAGGATGTACTAGCCCAGAAATGGCGGGAGGCTGGACTTGACGAATCCGATAAAGAGGGACTGCGCCAGTGGTATAAGGACGTGTCTTTCTATTATCTATTCGCGCTTGCAGGATTTCATCAACTCTACAACCATATCGCGTTTACCATTGACGTCTTGAAAATGGCATCGGGTAAGTGTCTCGATTATGGTGCGGGAATGGGCGACCTTACGCTAGAGATGGCCCGTCGCGGACATTCAACGACATATTTTGATGTCGATGGTGAGAGCAAAGCATTTGCCGAGTGGCGAGCCGGTCAAACAGGTCTAAAGCTCAATTTTGTTACGAACAGGGAACAGCTTCAGGCAGAGGTAGCAAAATCCGGCAAGTTCAACACGATCGTCTCTCTGGATGTATTGGAGCATTTGCCCGATATTGAAAACGAGCTCAACTTCCTGACATCGATCCTTGAGACCGGCGGTAAGCTCATCTTCAGTATTCCGTTCGGGTCGACTGATGCCCATCCGATGCATCTTGATCATAATCTGGATGTAATCGCGTATCTCGCATCCCACGGATTGAAGGACAAAAAAAGCTTCTGGTTACGGCTTATCAGCTCTGAACCATTGCGCGACAAAGGTCTGTTAATATACGAAAAAGCTCGCGCAGTGGAATCAGAACGCTTGCCAGTAAGCCAACCGGCAGGCGTCTAAGCGATGTTTGATAATCTGGTTGACGGTTTTAAGAAAAACATCCGAGCGCCCATTCTGTATAAGCTGCGAGAAATCGATTGGTATCGTCGGTGGTCGCAACTGCCAAGCAACGATATAACAAACATCGGTGACTTTTTGTCTGCGCGGAAACCAAATGATGCTTCCACGTGCAAGCAGATTCACCAGCCGCACACCATCAAAGTAAAACGTCCCTCTAACAAAGCAAATCTTCATCCCGTTTTCGAGCGGATGCCTGTATTTGAATCGCCGGCCACGTTCGTCGCCCGGCTGCGCGATTGCCGATTCTTTGGCAGAGGCGTTGCGGTTGTCACACCAGACCAGCAGGTCCTTTCTGACGTAACAATTCACATTGGCGGCACAGTTCGGGAACACACAATAATGCGCCTGTTCAAGATGCCGCTGCTCGAAAATCTTGAAGGAACGACGGCGATACTTTCTTGCCCTGGCGGAAACACTTATTACCACTGGTTGTTTGATCTTTTACCGAGACTTAAATTGATTCAGCTGGCAGGACGGAATCTGGATGAAATAGATCGTTTCGTCGTGAATTCCGTGCGAAGCTCTTTTCAGAAAGATACGTTAAAACTCGCGGGCATCGACGACGCGCGAGTTATTCAAAGCGATCGCGCCAGGTATTTCCTCTGTGAAGACATGATCCTTCCGTCGTACCCCGGGATCACTCTGCATCCCCTCAAATGGGTTTGCGACTATCTGGTCGAGACTCTTTTGCCTAAGACACCATCAGAGAATGTTCCAACGGCGCCAAAACTTTATATTCCCCGCCGCAACGTGCCACGGCGACGAATATTGAATCAGGATGAATTGGAATCTTTCCTGCTTAAACGAGGCTTCAAAACGTTCGACCCTGCTGAATATACGGTTCCCCAACAGGCTCGGGCGTTCAATCAAGCTGACGTGATTGTTGCTCCTCATGGTTCAGGATTGAGCAATCTCGTTTTCTGCAAGCCCGGCACAACCGTTATCGAATTATTCCCGCCATCGGTTATGCCACTGTGTTACTGGATTCTCAGCAGCCAAATGGACCTTAATTACTATTACCATATTGGCACTGAATCCAGCGGCAGCAACAAACGATCTGATTTCGCAATCGACCTGGCTGAATTGACACGGCTAATCAAAGAAGCAGGAATCTGAAGCTTTCCCCTAATGTCGGTGTGCGTCTTGTGTGGCAACGGCAATTTATCTATTATTGTTTATCAGAGTTGTTGAACTACTAAGGAGAACGAAATGAGCAGTCCGGAAATAAAAATTACAGCCGAGATTCAGCCTGATCCATCTGTGTGCAGCTTTAAAGTCGACCGGATGATTTATCCCGGTAAGATCACTTTTACGGATAAAGAGATGGCTAAAGGCTCAGCGCTGCCGGAAGCATTATTTGAGCTGGAGGGCGTTGCAGATGTTTCTTTCGCGGGTAGAGAGGTGACAGTTACCAAACAGGGCGATGCCGAATGGCTGCCGATTGCAAAACAAGTTGGTGCAACCATCCGCGCAAAGCTGCAGTCCGGACAGGCGCTGTTTTCTGAGCAATACACTCCGACAATGAGCAGTATATCTTCCGAAGAGCTTAAGGAGCGCGTTCAGCGCGTCATTGACGAAATGATAAATCCCGGCGTGGCGGCTCACGGTGGATTTGTTCAATTAATCGACTTCAAGGACTACACAGCGTACGTTCGAATGGGCGGCGGTTGCCAGGGTTGCGGCGCGGCTGACGTAACGTTAAAGCAGGGCATCAGTCGTATCATCCGTGACGAAGTTCCCGAAGTCATCGAAGTGATGGATGCAACCGATCACGCAGGCGGCCAGAATCCATATTACGCGCCGGCGAAGTGACAATGCGATAGGCTCCACGGCCTTCTTTATTAAAAACATTGGCAAGTGATGTCACAGGAGTCACACTTTGATAAGTGCTTTACTTTCTATAGATAAACCTGTGACACTTGGTGTGACACCCGATTGAATGGCCTGAATTCGGCCGTTTGGTGTCACAATACCGAAGGCCCGAGGGACAGGTAATCTACCCGGTAATGCGCACGGATCGCAGTTCGGTTTGGAAGAGACCGGTTTTGGTTTCCGGAGCAGCAACCGGAACCACGTTTGACGATCCAGCGGCGATTTGCTGCCAGGCAGAGCGGATTTCGCGCAACAGTGCTACGACTGAATCGACCATGTCGGCATCCAGAGTCGCGTTCGCCAGAATAATCTGACTGGTTAGAATATTATAAGTACGGTCCAGATTCTGGGCCACTTCTCCACCCTGACTCATATCCAGAATGGCACGCAAATAGTCGATGATTGCCAGGGCGCGGTCGACATGCTCGGTTTTGGCTAACATATCTTTTTGCCGGATATCGTTGGCCATCTGTAAAAGGAATTTGATTGCCCCGTCATATAGCATCACGATCTGCTCTAACTTCGACGTCGTCGATGCTACCTGTTGATATGAATAAATTGGGCTGCCCACGTTGCGCTCCTTGTTACCCCGAAAGTCATTTTATCGTTTTTCTATCTCTCAATAATCGATCAGTCGTATCTTAACCGCCGGAAGATACGCTCAGCAGGTTACTGCTGAATCCGCTCAAGCTTTGTCCCTGCAACTGTAAATCCGAAATTGCCTGCTGCGCTGCGCTGAACTGCGCTGTCAAAGTCTGCCGCTGCAAATCCAATCGTGCGCTCAAATCATCGATTGAATTCTGCATATTGGTGATCGAGGTCTGCAGCCCGGTCGTTGTGGCCGGTAGAATTCCCGATATCGGATCGGTCAATGTAGTTGCCATGCTTTGCAGTTGATTGGCGAACCCATTGGCGCTGGCTCCCTGAAGGAAGCTCTGAACGTCGCTCAAGTGATTTGTGAGCGCATCATTCAAAGTGGCATCATCAATGGTCAGGGTTCCGTCTTTCTGAAACTGTATTCCCAGATCAGTCAATGTGCTGTAAATACCGCTGTTCGTGAAGCTGCTGATCGCAACGCCGTGAACGTTGTTTCGCACAGTTGCCATCGTCGAGTCGCCGGACAGAATTCCCGCGCTCTGCGTAGACTGGTTGTACGTCGACTGCATACTGAAGAACGAATTAAGAGTATCGTACGCCGATACGAATGACTGAAGCGCTCCCTTGATTTGGCTCGTTGACTGCGCGACAGATACTACGGCCGAAGAATTCTCTTGATTTAAAGTGAGCGTTACGCCAGGTATTGCTCCGGTTACAGTATTTGAATCACTGGATACCGGAACGCCGTTCACGCTCAGTTTGGCGCTTTTCGGCGGCTGGTCCTGGTCAACAGTAAACGCCGAACCACCAAGGGTGCCACTGACAGATATCGTATTCGACTCGCCAGCAGTATTTCCTTGCAGAACCATAACATAAGGATTTGCGCCATTACCCGTGTTGACGATCGATGCGGTTACTCCCAGATTAGCCTTGTTAATTGCATCACGAATTCCCGAAAGGGTGTCGTTGCTGCTGTCGATAGTCAGAGCTGGATTGTTTGAGGAACCGATGTTGATTGTAAGGGATCCTGTTCCGACAACGGCCTGATCGGAACCGTATCCGGTATGCGATTGGTCCACCTCAGGCTTGGCCAGAGTAGTGACCGACACATTGTAATTGCCAGCCGTGGCTCCATTCGCGCCGACTGCGGTAATCGCAGTGCTGTTAGAAGAAGAAGCTGAAACGTTCGAAAATAGAGTAGGGTCCACCAGCGAATCTGCCGCGCTCCGCAGCGACAGCACGTTTTGCGACAGCGTCTGAAAAGCTGAGATCTTGCTTTGTGCGGTCTGCTGCTGTTGCTGCAATAAGGTTATCGGCGCACTCGCCTGCTGAATAAGAGCACTGACAAGACTGGATGCATCGAATGTGCCGAAACCTGATAATGTTATAGGGCTGCTCATGATTTAAGCCTTGCGATCTACGAGTAATCCAGAGAGCTGTTCCAATGACGCGAACGTACGAAGAGCATCATCGCTCGGGTATTGGAAAACAACTTCCCCTTTCTTCTCATCGACAACTCTGACGACAACCTTCTTAGTATTCGGATCAACAGAGAAGTTAACCGCCTTGTTTCCGTTGTCGAACAATTGATTCAGGCGATCCATTTGCTGCGCCAACTGCTGTTGTTGCTGAGCTTGCTGCTGACTCAAATCGGCTTGAGCCTGTTCATTCTGAACCTGGGCAGTCTGTGCGGCAGCGTCCAGGCTTACTGCGATAGCGCTTTTATTCGAAGCGCCTGTGTCGCTCGATTGGATTGGGGGGAGACTTACCGGCGTCATTGCATCGATCTTCATCGTAGCCTCCGTCAAAATGGATTATGAGGATGCCCTAACGGACATCCTCATTTTGTTCCCGAGTTAACTCGAACTTATCGCAGTAACGAGAGAACTGCCTGCGACGACTGGTTCGACTGAGCCAGAGCCGCTATACCTGCTTGCTGCAGAATGCTGAACTTCGACAGGTTGGTTGCTTCCTGTGCGACGTTGGCATCGCGAATGCCGCTCTCGAGAGCCGTGAAGTTGACGACTTCAGAGTTGGCGAGGTTGATTGCCTGTTGCAGACGGTTTTCACCAGCACCCACCACGCCGATGACCTTTCCAAGAGCCGTGTTAGCAGCAGTAATTGCCGTCAACGCAGCCTTTGCGTTGGCAGAGCTAAGAATGTCCGAGCTGCTGACGCTGGCTGACGAGGAGACGGCTGCCGCGTTGTTGATACCGATCGCAGTCTTGGTTGCTGCGGCATCGGTCTGTGCGGTGAAGGAGTTCGAGCTGGACAGAACCAGATCGCCCGCGCCGTTGACTGAAGCAGTAACGAATCCACCGGCCGCCTGGTTGATTCTGCTGACAACGTCGTTGTTCGAAGCCGCGCCGGCCAGATCAACTGTGAACGCGTTTGACGAACCGCTGGTCAGTGTGATTGTCAACGCTGCGCCGGCAGCCAGAGCAGAAGAAACGTTCAGCGCCGTTCCACCGGTTGCGCTGTTGCTGCTGTTCTTGAGGCCGAGGCTGGAAGCGTCGACCAGGTTGGCCGTGCCGCTCAGGTCGATGCTGACGATGTTATCGTTGCTTGCTGTACCCGCGTTTGCAGCCGCCTTGCCGCCGCCGATGAATACGTTCTTAACTACGTTGTTCGACGTATCGCTGAAGCCAGAGCCGTTGCCCAAGCCGATGGCGCTTGCTTGACGGTCGATTTCAGATAACACCTTCGAAAATTCGTTGTTCAGCGTTGAACGGTCGCCGCTGAATGTGTCGGAAGCCGACTGTGTAGCCAGTGTGCGGGCGCGATCAAGCAATGTTGAAATTCCCTGCAAACCGCTGTCAACCACCTGCAAGCTGGCGACGCCGTCGTTTGCGTTTCGCACGCCCTGGTTCAAACCAGTGATCGTTGACCTGTAGGTGTTGGCAACTGCCAGACCTGCTGCGTCGTCGCTGGCGTTGTTGATTCGCAGACCGCTTGACAGTCTTGCGATGGTCTGTTTCTGACCCAGAGCCGTGTTGCCCAGGTTTACTGTTCCACCTAGTGAGGCCAAGTTATTGAGAATGCTAAAAGAAGCCATGATGTTTCTCCTTTGAAAGTTGTCCCTTGCTGAGACCAGTTAATTTGCTTGATGGTTGCAAGCTTTTTAACTTGTCTCACTAGCCATCAAGTTCGATCCTTTATCGGAGGACATTTGGCAAACTTAAATGTTTTTTTCACCGATATGTCAGAATCGTCATTTGTGGAGAAATTGGCTGCTGGTAAGGCTTCCAGCCGGTTCTGAATATAAGAAATGGCAGGGAGCGAGTTCGATTATCAGCTAAACACGCCACCGTGACCGAAGTCACGATTTCGGTGACTCCTTGCCCTCTGCTTGCTGCTGACCTTTTTCCTGCTGGAATAGAACAGTGATGCTTATGCGGCGGTTAGTAGGATCGTAAGGATCATTTTGATTAAATAATGCTTTATCGGCGTGGCCCGTCACCCTGACTATCTGGCTGTCGCGGACTCCGCTGTCGGTGAGCACCCTTCGTGCGTTCAGTGCTCGCTCTGTCGACAACTCCCAATTGCCGTAATGGTGGGGATTTTCATATTGGTGACTGTCGGTATAACCTTCTATAACTATCGTATTACTTAGGGCTTTCAGATCGTCACCGATTGCTTTTAGGACTTTGACGGTTTCCGGCTTTAATTGCGCGCTACCGACGTCAAACAGAACCTGGTCGGCTTTGTCAATTATGTGGATGCGCAAGCCTTCAGAAACCATTTCGATATGGATCTGATCGCGTATGTTTTCGAATTCTTTTTTCTGCTCGAAGCGTTCGCGCAGGCTGACCTTCAGGCTGGCCAGTCCCTTATCCGCGTTCTTGCCTCCGGTGCCAACGGACTGGTCCTTCATGATACCGCTGCCACCTTGCAGGACGCTGACATCGCGGCCACTTTTGCTGATGCCCATATTGCGGAAATAGTGGGCGACTGATTCTTTGATCTTGTTGTTCTGGGTGACAAGCCACAGAACCAGAAAGAGAGCCATCATCGCGGTAACGAAATCCGCATATGCGACTTTCCAGGCGCCGCCATGGTGCGCACCATGACTGCGACGCTTGACAAAGTTCTTTCGCCGGCGTGGAGGTGTTTTATCTTTAGCTTGTGCCTTTGCTGCGGCCATGCTTGAGCGTCAGTAGAGGATTCAATGTAACCGTAAAACGACGTCGATTAACGGTTATCCTGTCTTCTGTCTGACTGCTTCCTCCAGTTCAGCGTTTGTCGGTCTGTCGGCTGAATAAATTACTTTTCTGGCGAACTCAACCGCCACAATCGGTGCTGCGCCATAAGCAAACGTAACCAATGCGGTTCTGATCACCTGGCAATACTTGCCTTCGTCTCTGGCAAGGTGCTCGAGATTGCTTGCCAGCGGTTGCAGGAAACCGTAGGACATCAACACGCCCAGGAACGTTCCTACAAGAGCAGCAGCGACGTGATGACCGATCTCCTCGACAGGTCCGTCGATCGCCTGCATGGTAATAATGATTCCCAATACTGCCGCGACAATTCCCAGACCTGGCAGTGCATCGCCGACCTTGTTTAAAACTCCTGCCGGCAGAGCGGCTTCTTCGTGATGAGCGTCCAGTTCCGAATCCATTAACGATTCGACTTCGTCAGGTCGCAAACCGGAGTTGATCATCAGCTTCAGAGCATCGCAGAGAAAATCCACGGCATGATGCGAATGAATAAAGCCCGGGTACTTGGTGAAGATGGCGCTGCCTTCGGGATTGTTGACGTGTTCTTCCAGCGAAAGCATGCCGCCTTTTTTGCCGGCGACAAACAACTCATAGAGCATTCGAAGCAGCTCTACGTATGTTTCCTTTGTGTATTTCGATCCTTTGAACACCTGGGGAAGTTGATCTTTCAGCGATCTAAGAACCTTTGACGGCGTTGCAATCAGCAAACTGCCGCCTGCGGCTCCGCCGATGACGATAAATTCCGAGACCTGTAATAGTACACCTATTGGTCCGCCCGCTATCATATAGCCGACCAAAACGCCAATTACTACGACCAGGGCACCAATAATTGCGAACATTTCTTAGCCTTTTTTTACTAATCCTGCCGCTAATTGAAACCAATCTGCCAATAGTTACAATTCTCCGGTTTCTTATCGGAACATCGAAGAGAAAACTTAATCAGGGAATGAAATATCTACTTTAAATAATCGAGCAGCGATACGCTGAGGATGCGAGCTCCGGCATTAAGCGATGCCTGAAGCGCAACCTGGGCTTGATTTGACTGGACAGCGGTCTGAACGATGTTGGCGTCCTCTAAATTAGATTGTTGCGCAGTCAACGAAACATCCTGCTGTTGTATATCATTGGATCGGGATTGGAGATGGTCGAGGGTCGCACCGATATGGCCACGAACGATGTTGGTTTGGTCGAGGGCATTGTTAAGATCGACCAATCCCTGTCTTAGCGAGGTCGCATCGTCCGTTGTCAGGGCCTGACGGATATTGTCGAGCGTTGCAAAGATGTCTTTTGAACCCATAAACAGTTCCTGCCCGTTCACGTTTGTTTGAGCAAGAGTGTTATCATCGATCCTGGTGTAGACAGCGGCGGAGTCTCCACTATAAGAGACCGCGCCATTATTGCTAACAAACGGGAGGGTATCGGTCTTCGATCCGGCAAAAATGTACTCGCCGCCGATGCTGGTATTCCCTAAACTTAAAACCTGATCTTTGATGGCCTGGATCTGTGTGCTGAGGATCGTTCGCGTACTGTCTGTTGTCGAACCTGAAAGCCCCTGGGTCGTCAACTGTATTGCCTGATCTATGGATAACTGCAGGCTGTCGGCAATTGAATCGACGTTTTCTAACTTGCTCTGCGCTACCTGGGTGTTTTTCGAATACTGATCGTTGCGGCTGAGGCTAGCTCTCGTCTGCAAGGATTGCTGAGCCGCCAAAGGGTCGTCAGACGGACGCAACAGTTTTCGTCCGGAAGACATCTGCTGATTAAGCTGATCTGCTCGCTCTCTTTGAATTGCGACATTCTGCAAAAAGTTACGTGCCGCGCCAGTATCTGTGATTCTCATATTACTGCACCATATTCATAAGGTCCGAAGTCAGGCTGTCAATTACGCTAATAACTTTTGACGCCGACTGATACAACCGCTGGTAATTCATTATGCTGACCGCCTCTTCGTCCAGAGATACGCCTGAAACAGCGTCGCGTTGATTCTGTACCTGCTGTACTACCGCGTCCTGAATGGAACTGTTGTTCTGCGCGGCCTGCGATTGGCTGCCTGCTTGCGACACCAGGGTTCCGTATAGTTGATTGAAAGTTCCCGTACTGCTGCTTGTCGAAAAAGTTTGGGTAGCCAGGGCACCCAGCGCCAGGGCATTAGTATTATCCGTGAGAATACCCGAGCCTGAAGCGGCCAATTTGTTCAGGTCATTTATGACCGTAGGGTTCACTGCCATCGCCCAGGCAGCACCGTTGACTCCATTTGTGGCCGGACTTGGCGTGAAAAAGTCGATACCGGTACTGCCGTCCAGACCGGTACCTTGCTCATGTTGCGCATTAACTTTGCTTGTGATGAGAGCGGCCAGATCGTTCAGTGAACTCATTGCCTGTGGGATCGCGCCGTCTCTGGTGGTCAATAGTCCAGCCAGCTGTCCATTAGTTATTTGACCGGTGATATCGCTTCCGCCCAAATTAAGGGTCGTCAGTCCGTTAGCATCCTGTCCCGTTACAAGTTGATCAGCCTTTGATCCCGCCACCAGCGTGTGGCCCCCGCCAATCGTCACCTGTACCGCGCCGGTAGAGTCTTCAATGGAACTGACGTCTACCAGCTGAGATAATTGAGTAATAGCTGCGCCACGCTGATCGCGCAGGTCGTTCGCCGTATCGCTGCCGACTTCGGCCCCTGCGATTTTTCTGTTCAGAACGGCGATCTGAGAAGCGAGGTTATTAATTGATGTTACGGTGTCGGCAACAGATTGATCGGTTTGCTGTTGCAAGGTCTGCAGACGACCCGCGCGGGCATTGAATTCCTGTGCCAGAGCCTTTCCGTCATCGACCACGACGCTTCTTGCCGATGCTGCTTCCGGGTTGTTGGCAAGCGCAGAAAATGCGTTAAAGAACTGGTCCATTGATGCGCTGAGTCCGTCGCCCGTGGTTTCGTTAAAGATGCCTTCTAATTGCTGCAGTCCACTGCTGAGGCTCGAATATCTTCCCTGAGACGAGGTCTCCTGGTTCAACCGGGCCTCAATGAATCGGTCGCGAAACGCCGTTATGGATTCAACCTTGACGCCGTTGCCAACGGAACCGTTAACAGTAGTTGTTGCCGGATTTTCCGTTAGATTTATTTGCTGTCTCGAATATCCGGGAGTGTTAACGTTGGATATATTGTGGTTCGCGGTTGCGAGGCCAAGTGTGCTTGCCTGTAGCGCGCTCAGAGCAGTACTTAATGTTGAAGCTAGTGATACTGTCATTACGCCTGCCTCCTCCATCCGTTTCCAGGAGCCAGGGTCGACTGCGCGTGCTCGTCGTAAACACTGTTAGCCGTGAGATTCGCCGTCATCGCATTTAGCATTGTCTGAGTAAAGAGGAGACCGCGCTGAACCAATATGCGTAATTTGGCATTCGCCATCGCAAGACGCTTTGCTGCCGCGACAAATTCGTTTTGAACCGGTTGTTCTTTTAGCGAACGGGATTGATGCTTAATCCACAGAAGGGAAGCGCGGCTTGCCAGCACCGAATCCAGGATCTGACGCATTTCGTTGGAAGTGATTGATTCCGCCAGCCGGTCGTGATTTGCGGTCGTTATCAGATCGCACCAATTCTCAAGACGTTCGGAAAGGTTGTTGAAATGGTCCGTCTGTGTCGCGAGTTGGGTAACTAGTTGATCTTGATCGTGTTCCATAGCCGCCTTCAGGCGGGCCGGATATTAGGCTTTACCTACGCCAGGCTGACCCATTATGTCAGCGGCCAATTGATCGTGGTCGATTTGGTAGCTGCCGTTTTGGATTTTTGACCGCAACGCGGCTACTCGCTCTGAGCCGAGTTCCGGACTTGCCGCAGCCATCTCTGTAAATCGACTGATCTCTTGCGCCTTACTGGATAGACTGACGCTCGCGTGGCTTCCAGACTGCAAAGTAACATCGGAGGTCGAGCTGGTTTTGCTCTTGCCGGACTGATCCAGTCCAGCCTTTTGCAACTGTTCCGCTCCCGGTTTTATGACTTGATTGTTAACTCGCATATTATGTTACTGCGCCGCAGCCCCCTTCTTCAGCTCCAGCCCTATGGCTGGCAGGTGTATCGGAGGGTTCAGGCAATAACTTTAGCAAGAAATTTTCCCGGGTTGAGGCGCTGACCATCTTTTTGTATTACCTCGAAATGCAGATGGGAGCCGGTTGACCGTCCCGTGCTTCCTACCCTACCCACAATTTGTCCTGCCTCAACTGTATCGCCCTCGCGCACCGTGAGGCTTTCGGCATGCGCGTAGCGGGTTCGTAAACCATTGCTGTGCTGGATGATAACAGTATTTCCGTATCCGCCCTGTTTACCGGCAAAAACGACCTGACCTGCATCGGCGGCATGAATATCCGTGCCGGCCGGAGCAGCTATGTCTATGCCTTCGTGATACTTATGTTGTCCGGTGATCGGATCGACCCGCATTCCGAATCCTGAGCTGATCCTACCCGTATCCAGCGGCGCCTGCATTCCGTCGATGCTATTACTTGCAGTTGTATTTATCGTCGCAAGACTTGCAGAAACAGCATTTAGAAAATCCTGTCGAATTTGCTGGCTGGCCGTGGAAAGATCAGGAATTTGGGGGCTGCTACCTGATGAAACACCTGTTCCTGTTGCCTTAATTGGCTGAGATGCATCCGATGCGGGTTGCGAGGACGGCTGGTTATTGTTCAAAGACATCTTATTTTCCAGATACTTAGTAACCATATCGGCGAGGCCGAAGCCGCCTTTTTGAGCCATCACTTTCGACAGCTCTTCGTTGAACATGTCGGTATAGGTATCGCTGCCAAGTCCATCACCAAACAGACCCGAGGTCATGGTGTTTTGCTTCATTTCCTGCAAAAGATAGTTCATAAAGAATGCTTCGAACTGCTGAGCAGCATTTTTGGCATCGGCAAGCTGTTTAGCCGCCGGATCCTTTACCAGGGCTGCCGGGTTCGTCACATTCGGATCTATCGTAATCGGCATAACTACCTTAATAAAATGACGCGGAGACGCGGTGACGCGGAGATTCTCCCGCTTCACCGTGTCCCCGCGTCTCCGTGTCTTCTTCGTCTCACTGCATCTCCAACTCTGCTTGCAGAGCTCCAGCCGATTTCAACGCCTGCAATATATTAATAATGTCGCGCGGCGTTGCACCGACCGATCTGAGTCCCCTGACTATCTCATCGACCGTTGCGCCATCGTTGATCTTAACTGTTTTCGCTTGAGCATCATCCACGTTCACCTGGGTGTTCGGCACGACCACCGTTTCGCCCTTTGGCGAGAACGGAGCAGGCTGGGAAACTTCGAATTCGGTCGAAACCCGGACCGTCAATGTGCCCTGAGAGATCGATGCTGCGCTGATTTTGACATTTTTGCCAACTATGATGGTTCCGGTGCGCTCGTTCACGACAACTTTGGCGCGCATATCGGTCACAAGTCGAGCATTCTCTATGGTTGCCATGTAGTTGACCATCTGGTTCCGCAGTTGAGGTGGAACCGCGACAATGATGGTTCGGCTGTCAACGGCTTGAGCCAATGTTCCACCTAGAATTGCATTGATGGCCTGTTCAGCGCGGTGTGCGGTTGTGAAATCTGCTTCGTTAAGAACGAGTGTCAACGACTCCTGTCCACCGAGAGCAAAGTTGACTTCGCGCTCGACGCTGGCCCCATTGGCCACTCTTCCCACGGTGGGATGGTTTACTGAAACATTGTTCGCATCGTTGCCCGCAACATAGCCCCCGACGCTGACAGACCCCTGGGCGACTGCGTACGTCTGACCATCGATGCCTTTCAGCATTGTCAGCACCAATATTCCACCATTAAGGCTTGTTGCGTCTGCGATCGAAGCTACAGTGACATCGATCGGGCTTCCTGCTCTGGCAAATGGCGGAAGAGTGGCCGTTACCATTACCGCCGCTGTGTTTTCCGGCTTCAATGCATTGGCTGCGACGGTGACTCCCATTCGCAGCAACAGATTTTGTATGGTTTGAGCCGTAAATATGTTCTGCTGGGTTTTGTCCCCGGTTCGATTCAGACCTACAACCAGTCCGTAACCGATAAGCTGGTTGCCGCGAACGCCTTGGAACTGGGCTACGTCTTTTATTCGAATCGACAGGTCGGCATCTTCATGTACAGGAGTGCTCTTAATTACTGGCTCGTTCTGCTGCTTCGCAGAAGGGTTCTGGTCCTGCGATTTATTAGTACTGGCGCCATTATTAGCGTTAGCGCTCGGATCCTGTGACTTTGCGCCGGCGACGCCCGACGGTTTGTTACCAGCGGCGCTGTTGATGATACCGGTCGCGTCGATGATCGGGGTCGGCGTGTCCTTCTTTGGCGTTTTTGTGGTATTGGCCTGTTGTGGATTCGCAGGATTCGTGGTCTTTGTCTGGCCGAACATAGGCGGCGCAAAAACGAAACAAAAGACCGTTATCAGGACTATCTTAATCATTTTTACCTCAGAGAATTCTTCAGTAACCCAACGTTTAATTGCCTGCGGCAATCCGGGCAGGGACGAGCCCTGCCCCTACATCATTTCGCAGCTGGCCGCTTGCCTAAAACGGTGCGACCTTCTGCATAAATCTGAACAGCCAGCCTGGCTTATTCGCATCAGCGACAAATCCCTTGCCGGTCAGGTTAACCTTCAAATCCGCGACAAAGCTGGACAGCACCACATTGCCCGGCGAGATATCAACCTGACGGACAATCCCCGTCAATGTCATTGTCTGCTTCTCGCGATTGATCAGAACTTCCTTTGTCGCCTCTATCAACATGTCGCCGTTCGGCAGCATCTGAATGACCCGCGCGGCAATCGTTGTTGAAAAAGCGCTGTTGCGGGCCACCGATCCCGTACCGTCGTAAGTGTGCGCGCCTGTTCCGTCAAAGACCTTTGATCCATCCAGGGCGGCCAGATAAGGATTGATGAACTTTGCGCCAAGTCCCGCGGCGTTCTCGATGCCGAATGTGGACTCGCTCTTTTTCGAGGAGCTCGAGCTGGCGTTGATCGAAGTCTGCGTGCTTTCCAGAACGCTGATGGTGACGATGTCACCAACGTTGCGCGCCTTTGGATCGCCGAAGAGATTGGTCATCACCTGGCCGGCATTTGTGTTAAACAACGAGCCGGTGATGGCAGTCTGCGCTGGAGGAGGCGGAGGAAACACGACCGGTGTCGGCTGAAGCTGATCCTCTTTTTTTTGTTTCGATTTTTTGGAGTCCTGTTTGCCGTCTGTTTTCGCCTGCCTGTCCTGCGCCGAAACGGTCGCGAAAGTCAGAAGGAGTAAAGTACTAAGAATTATTGCTCGCATATATCTCCGTTAATTCGAACAGCGTCTAAAATGTAACTCGTACGGTCTTGTCCGCGATTATTTCACCGACAACAATCTGACCAGAGCTTCGATTGATTACATCGATTCGGTCACCAAGTCGGCCTCCACCTTTTGCCTCACCCGTGGCGAAGATCTCCAGTGCTCCGGCCTTTGCAATGATCCTCACGGGATCACCGCGCTTTATCAGCATCCGGTCATTCAACATCGAAGTCTGTAAAACGGCGCCTTCCTGCAGACTGACTGCTGCTTGTTTACCAACCAGGTCGCGTCCGCTGGTAAAGTAACGTCGCATATCGGCGCCGACCTGCCGGCGCTCAAACCTAACGTCGTCGACCGTTACCGCGTCACCGCGCTCGACGTTGTGCGCGATTACAGCGACTGTTGCCACGGCTTCGACATTCACTTCCACGGACAGGTATTTGGCCACGTGACCGTCCACTTCGAGAGAGACATTGACGAAGAGACGATCTGCGGGAGTTGCAACCCCAGGGACAGATGGGCGAATCATTAGTTGTCCTCTCGGAACCTGCACATCTTCCTGTTGGGTAGGGAATTGCAAAGTGACTTCGGCGGTTGCCCATGCAAATCGCTCGCGCACGAACGATTCGACCGATTTTTGTATTTGCTCTGCGGGAACTGTCTGACCGGCACGCGCAACTTCAACTGTGGGGGGCATTGAAAGATCGATCCGATCCGTCTCGATACCGATGCTTTCGACCGCTGAGAGTATTTCATCTCGAACTATTGTTCGCGTCGTGCCAAAAGTTGGCGCATAACCGAGAGATATGTGTCGCAGACGCTCCACCAACTTTGCGTCATCGCCGTCGATACGACTAATCGACGCCAGCGTCAGCGTATCGCCGGCCACAAGAACCTGGGCTCCGATCACAATACGAGGTCGGATAGCGGCATAGGACTCGCCAGCAACGCAAATTAACAGAATCAGACTGAGCGATAACAAATATTGTGTCTTCATATAAATTAGCTCTTAACGTTATTAACAATCTGCATCATTTCGTCGGACGCTTTAACTACTTTTGAATTTGTTTCGTAAGCGCGCTGAGCAACGATCATGTTGACTAGCTCTTCGACTATGTTGACGTTCGATTGCTCGACAAAACCCTGATCGATTGTTCCCAGTGAATTAGTGCCAGCAACACCAGTCAGCGGCTGTCCGGATGATTGTGTTTGCCTGAACAGGTTTCGACCTATTGCCTCAAGACCCGAAGGATTAGCGAAATTGACCAGCTGTATCTGACCCAGGGTGCTCGGTTGCGTCTGACCCGCCAGAGCCACTGATACCGTTCCGTCCTGCGCAATAGTTATTGACGTAGCTGTTGCCGGAATCGAAATCTGAGGATCAAGCGCAAAACCGTCAGCGTTTACGATTTGACCGTTTGCATCAAGGTGAAATGATCCCGCGCGAGTGTACGCGATTTCACCACTCGGCTGGCGGATCTGGAAAAACCCTTTTCCGGATATGACAAGATCGAGTGGATTATCGGTTTGCTGAAAATCGCCTTGAGAGAAGATCCGCTCGGTCGAGACAGCGCGCGAACCCAATCCAACCTGTAGTCCTACTGGCAGATTAGTCGAGCTTGATGACTGCGCTCCCGACGTGCGAAGGTTCTGATATAAGATGTCCTGAAACTCTACTCGCGAGCGCTTGAAACCTGCGGTGCTGGCGTTTGCCAGGTTGTTCGCGATGTTGTCAATATTGGTTTGTTGAACCTGCATGCCGCTTGCGGCTGTAAATAGTGATCGTGGCATAATCGTCTCCGCCTTTTAGTTAAAAATCGTTATGAGCTCAGTCTTCCCATCTGGCTCGAATTCGTGTCGTTGTTCATTGATGTAAGCACTTTTTGCAGCGATTCGAATTCGCGCATGTACTTCATCATCGTTACCATCTCTTTGATTGCGTTTACGTTTGAACTTTCAAGCTGTCCCTGTTGAATATTGGGATATTGAACCGCCACCGCTTGCATCTTAGAATCTGTTTGCTGGAATACGTTGTTTCCTTCTTTGCGCAAGCTGGCATTATTCGCAAATTTCACGATGCGCAATGTGCCGATGCTCTGTCCGTTTACTGAAATGTCTCCGGCGGGATCGATTGTCACTGCTCCGGGAGGGACTGTAATCGGTCCGCCCTGGCCGATAACCTGGTAGCCCTGCTCTGTGACAAGCTGACCGTTTGAGTTAAGAGTGAAACTACCGTCGCGCGTATAGCGCTCGCCGCTCGGAGTGTTGACAACGAAAAAACCATCCCCTTCAATCGCCACGTCCAATTCGCGGCCGGTGCTGCGAAATGATCCCGTCGAGAAGTCTGTTTTGATGTTTTCGAGCTGCGTCGACTTATCTATGTTTGTCTGCGATGCCGGATTATCAAGGGCATTCTGGTAAGCAGAAAAAAATGGATTGTCGGTTTTGAATCCGGTCGTGTTCACATTGGCCAGGTTATTGGCCACGACGTCCATTGCGTCCTGCCGCGCCTGCATCCCAAGATAAGTAGTATAGAATCCGCTGCTCATAATTCCTCCATCTGATAGTCCGAGCCGTTAAGTGCAACCACTATGCCGCTTGAAATGCGCCTGGAACCCCTTGATAGAAGCCGTTTTTGGGCACACAAACCCTTTCGCGTTAGGCAACGCTATGCTTTTTTTGCCTACCGCCGTTAGGGGTGACGAATTATTGCCTTGTAGCGATTCGTCCTGATCGCGTTACACGTTAGTTGACCGTCTGTTGGCTCATATTCAACATCAACTGAATCTCGCCGTCTGGCAAACAAAGACGACGCGCGATTTCGCTGGCGTTCAGCCCGTGCTTTGCCAGAGTCATCACTCGATGGCGACGATCGATATTCCACATTTCGTCAAGATTCGAGGGCTCGTTCCTGGTCTGCAAAGCAGCTTCGACCTGAGCCGATTTCTGATTCACCGTGATCTGTGCAAGCGATTTGCGAAGGGAAATCGTCGCGGCTTCGCTCTCGTTAACCAGTTGAAGCACGCTCATCGTCAGTTGCTCGATTTTGGTCTCAAGCTTTCTGGTGCGCAGCCACTGGACCAGCACCACGGCGGCAAGCAATGAAAGTCCGATCAATTCATAACCCTGCATATCGAGTTTCATAATCGATTCTCCATTTAGTCCTGGTAATTTATCCGAGCGATCGGACGCGGTCGGCCGCGCTGATCACTTCCGTTATCTTCACTCCGTAATGCCCGTCCAAAGCGACTACTTCACCTTTGGCCAGAAGCTTGTTGTTGACGAAGATCGCCACCGGATCGTCCGCCATTTTGTCCAGCTCGATAATTGTGCCGGGCGATGTTTCTAAAACTTCGGCCAGGGGTAGTTGCCGGGAGCCGAATCTGACGACGATCGGCAGCTCCAGATCTAGTAACATTTCAATATTGCGTTGGCTCTGCATTACCAGTGCTCCTTGCTTTCTTTCTTACTAACCTTAAACAGTTCGCTCTGATATCGAGATCATTCGGCTGCCCTGACGTGCACCAAGGGTGCCGGCGAACTTTTGACAATTGTTTACCGAAACCGAGGCTGGAACCGTCAGGCGCTGATCCAGTCGCAGAATGTCGCCCTCAGTCAGATCCAGCAGTTCATCCACTGTTAAATTCGTACCACGCAGTTCTGCGGTCATCGTTACATTCACATCGCGCATAAGCTCGAACAGTCTCGTCGCCGACGGCGTGTCAATCACCTTTTGCTGTTGCTGCTGAGCATTACTGGGCGAGAACCGATTTATGATCGGCTTCAACGCGACGGTCGGCAGAGCTATGTGTATGTAACCTTCGCTGTTTCCTACCTTCAGCTTCACGGCGAACGTTAATACGTTTTCGTGCGGCTGAGCGGCGTGGATCATGTTAGGGCGACTTTCGCGACCAGTGATTTCGAACCTGATCTCAGGAATCAACGTTCGCCAGCAATTTTGCAGATCAGCGAGCATCGTCCTGATAATGCTCTCAAAAATGCTCGATTCGATCTCGCTGATCGGTCGAATTGCTGTCGGCATAACGCCGGGTCCACCGAGCAAGATATCAATTAACGGGTAAGCTACCGACGGATTGAACTCTATTGCAACCAATCCCTCCAGCGGATTCATTGAAGTCGTGATCAGTACAGTAGGATCCGACAATGAGTATACGAACTCGCTGTAAGACTGAGTCCGCACCGATTCCAGCGAAACATCTGTTTCCGATCGCAGACGCATCGTCATCGAAGATGAAAGGCTGACGGCGAACTGCTCGTGCATAGCCTGAAGAGCGGTCAGCAGGTCCGGTGAAATATAATCCGGCTGTTTTTTGAAATCGAACCGTTTCGCTCGGTTGTTCAGATCGTTCTCGGTCCGGGTACGCTTTGCGCCGAAACGTCTGGCGCTCTGCAGCAAAGCATCGATCTCTTCCTGAGTTAGAATCTTTGACATCTGTACTGCTCCTGTGACCTCATATCCTCATCTGCAGACCAGTGCTGGTCTGGTAGGCCGCTCTGGCGGCGGACTGCAGCGAAGGCTTTCGACCGTTTCGCGTCAGGCGCTCTGCGATTACCCGGAAGCTCCGGCCGGCGGGGCTGTTCGGCGAGTAATCGAGCAACGGCTTCTGCGCTTGCACGGCCTGCACGACGTTGTGATCTTTCTCGATTCCGCCCAGCAGGGTAACGCGGCGGTTGAGGAATCTGTTGGTAATCATGTTCAATTCGTCGACCACCAGGCCGGCATCGTTCGAATACTCGACCTGATTGACTACAACGCTGACTGGTTTGGTCTCGCATTCGCCAATCACCAGTTTGATAATTGCGTACGCATCGACCAGGGCAGTCGGCTCCGGCGTTGTAACCACGACGACTTCGTCGGCCAAATTCAGTAGATGAGTCACGTTTTGAGCGATTCCGGATGCCGTATCGATTAACAGATAATCCGCTTCGGAGTTTAGTTGAGTCAAGTTGCTCAGCAGTTCTTCACGTTGATATGCGGTGAGCTCGGCCATCTCCTGCACTCCCGAAGTTGCGGGAACAATCAGCACGCCGCGAGGACCGCCGAGCATAATCTCAGAAAATTTCTTTTCGCCGCGCAGCACGTGCCCCAGATTCCAGGTGGGCGACAAGCCATACAAAACATCGATATTTGCCAGACCGAAATCGGCGTCGAATATCACTACCCGCTCTCCGCGATCGGCAAGCGCCATTGCAGTATTGGCGACAAAATTCGATTTGCCGACTCCGCCTTTGCCGCTGGTGACGGCGACAATTCGCATCGTTCGCTCCATCGATTTGCGCAGCGACGCGGAATTATTTGTTTGTTGTCTGCGCACTAATTCGCGTAATCCTGTAGCTTGGTCCACTGTGTTTCCCCTTTTAGCTCTTGACTCGATCCAATAATAAATTCGCGATGACTTCTTCATTCGCCGTTTGAATATCTTCAGGGACGTTTTGACCGGCGGTTATGTAATCAACCGGTTTACCCAGACGAGCCAGGCAGTTAATCAAACCGCCGTGACGAATGGTCTCGTCGGCTTTCGTGATGACTGTGTGCTCGATTCCGAAACCATCGAAATGCGCGGCTATATCCAGGTTATCCGCGGCGTTTGTCGTTGCGCTCAGAATCAGGTATTTCCTGATTTGCGAAGTCTCGCTGAAATATGTGGTGAGCTCTTCCAGCTCGCCGAGACGATATGGACTGCGACCGATCGTATCGATCAGCACCAGTGCGTCGCTGGGGCTTTCGGCTATGTGAGCCTCCAGCTCCGATGCCGTTTTTGCGACTTTCAGCGGAACGCCGATAATGTCGGCATACGTACCAAGCTGTTTGATTGCGCCGATCCTGAAGGTATCCAGCGTCACCAGAACGACTTTGCGATTGAATTTCAAAATCGCGCGCGCGGCCAGTTTTGCTATAGTCGTTGTCTTGCCGATTCCGGTGGGTCCGAGCATCACGGCGGCGCGAACATTTCCTTTTAATAATTCATCTTCATTGCCGGGAGTAACGATCTGGCTCAGGCGCAGGCTTACCTGTGATTTCAGGGCTTGCATTGAATCGATCTGACTGTCCGTCGACTGCAGCAGCAGACTTGCGACCTCTTTGTCCATTCCCAGGTCAGAGAAATGATTCTCCATTTCCAGCATGTAGTTTCTTGTTGCCGCTGGCGCCGGTTGATACCGCGGCTTCATTATCGCTGGGGCAACCGCGGCTTTTACTGCTTCAGAAACTCGCGCAGTCTTGTAGGTGCGACCGCCAGGTACCGGTTTCGCGGGTTTAACTCTGGGAAGAATCTGGGTGGCTCTTAAATCACTCTCTGCGACTATTCCATTTATTGCTTCCGTGATATTGCGCAGCTCGTCTTCGAAAGAGAGTGGCGCGACTACGGGTGCGGGCGTGGGCGCAGACGGGGTTCTGACCGGAGCTGTCTTCGCGACAGTTGTTGTTCTGGACGTTTTTGCATACGGCAGAAAACTGGCCATCTCTTCGAAATCATCATTCTGGTCTTTTTCGGCAACAAACGATGGTTTGGCTGACTTGATATGCTGAGTGGCAGAGGTTTGCGGCGTCTTCAATCGGCTATCGTTGACGACTACCTTGTCGCTGGAATTCATCGAAGGGTCGTCTCCCTCGGCAGCCTGGATCTCGACAACTTCTTTTGAGCCAATTCCCAGCAAACCTTTCCTGGTCTTTCGCTGGGTCGATAGTACAAAAGCGTTTGGTCCGAGCTCGTCCTTAACCATTTCGAGTGCAGCCTGCATCGTCGATGCTTCGTATCGTTTCACTTTCATTGGATTGTCCCCACTGATGTGACTTCAAATCCCGGCGTGACTTCGTTATGCGAAATCACTGCCAGGTTCGGAATAAATCTTTCGGTCAATTTCTTAACCTGGAATCGAATTGCGCTACTAACCAGCAACACTGGGTTGCCGCCATTGGGCGCAATTGCTGCGGCCTGATTCAACTTCTGCAATACATCGCGGGCGATATTAGGATCCAGCGCGAGCACTGTCCCCTGCGGAGTCTTCGTGACAGCCTGATTGAACTGCCGTTCAATCTCTGGGGCGAGGGTCAGCACCTGTAGTTCATTCCGATCATTTGCCAATTGCTGGCATATCGATCGCGCGAGGGATTGTCGGGCGAACTCTGTCAAAATCTGCAAGTCGTGCGTTTGTGCGCCGATGTCTGCAAGCGATTCAAGCACGGTAATCAGATCGCGAATCGCTACCTGCTCTCGCAGCAGACCCTGCAATACGCGCTGCACTTCACCAAGCGAAAGAACTTTCGGCGTCAGCTCTTCAATAACCTTCGGATGCGTTTCCGACACGACATCCAGCAGTTGTTTGGTCTCCTGTCGACCGAGCAGTTCATACGCATGTCGTTTGATCAGCTCTGACAGATGAGTAATGACCACCGTCGTCGGGTCGACAACTGTATAGCCGCTGAACTGCGCCTGCTCTTTTTGCTCATCGCGAATCCAGCGAGCCGGCAGACCAAACGAAGGCTCTTTAGTCGCTATGCCATCGATTTCCACTGTGGCAGAGCCCGGGTTAATCGCAAGATGACGGTCGATCATCAATTCGCCGCGAGCAATCTCGACGCCTTTCAGCTTGATTGAGTATTCACGCGGTCCCAATCGCAGGTTGTCGGTGATATGAACCGGTGGAACAATGATTCCCAGATCCATCGCGATCTGGCGTCGGACCGATTTAATGCGAGACAACAAATTGTCGCTACGCCCGGAATTGACCAGCGAGATCAATCCATAGCCGACTTCCAGGGCCAGCACATCGACTTTCAGCAGCGATTCGATTCGTTCTTCGACGGGAGCGTCGGGTGGCTTTGCTTCGGCCAGCGCTTTCTTTGCGGCGGTGTCCTGGGCTTTTTTGTGAGAGATAAAAGCTATAACACCTATTGCGCCGCCCATCAGCATAAACGTAACTGTCGGAAATCCTGGCATCAAACCTAAAAGACCCAGCACCACTGCGCCGATTGCCAGCGGTCTTGGGTTAATGAACAACTGCGCGGCAACATCTTCACCCATCGTCGATTCCGACGCCGCGCGCGTTGTGATGATGCCGCCCGCGACCGAAATCAACAGCGAAGGAATCGCCGACACCAGACCATCGCCGATTGTCAAAACCGTGTAGGTCTGCAGGGCGTTCGTCAACTGCATGTTGTATTGAAAGACACCGATGATGAAACCGGCGACGATGTTAATCACCAGAATCAACATAGCGATGACGGAATCGCGTTGCGTGAATCGAATCGCGCCGTCCATCGCTCCGTGAAAATCAGCTTCCTGACCGATTATTTTGCGACGAGAGCGAGCTTCAGACTCGTCGATGATGCCTGCATTCAAATCGGCGTCGATCGCCATCTGTTTGCCTGGCAATGCGTCCAACGTGAATCGAGCGGTGACTTCAGAAACGCGGACCGCGCCGTGGCTGATCACCACAAACTGGATTAACATCAGTACCACGAAGATCACGAAACCGACTACGTAATTGCCACCGACGACGAACTGCCCGAATGCCTGGATGACGTGTCCCGCTGCTCCGACTCCGTCGCCGCCATTGAGCAGGATCAGCCTGGTCGCCGCAACGTTCAGCGCAAGGCGATACAAAGTCACCAGCAACAACAGAGAAGGGAAGATCGAAAAGTTGACGGGCCGTAGTGTATAAATCGCTACCAGCAGAATGACGACCGACAGAACTATGTCTATCGATAAAAAGAAGTCCAGAATTAGGGGCGGCATAGGCAGGATCATCACCATCAGAATGGCGACTACCGCTATCGGCACCGCCAGGTGTGAATAGTTGCCCAGCGGCGTCAGTCTGTTTAGTATGTTTCCCTGCGTTGCCATATAAATCGGTTACGATGCCCCTGCCTGTTTTGCTTTGTAGACGAATGCCAATACTTCAGCGACTGCCTGGTACAACTCTGACGGAATCGCCTGTCCAACTTCCACTGCCTTGAACAGCGAACGAGCCAGCGGAGGATTCTCGACCAGCATGACCTCGTTCTGCTTCGCTACTTCTCTGATCTTCGCTGCCATGTGGTCCGCGCCTTTTGCAACAACCACCGGCGCCGCCATCTCGTTACGTTTGTAAGAGAGCGCCACCGCAAAGTGCGTCGGGTTGGTGATAACGACGTCCGCTGTCGCAACATCCGCGATCATTCGGCGGCGAGCCATCGAACGCTGAATGCGGCGAATACGCCCTTTGATCTGAGGGTTACCTTCGGCTTCTTTGAATTCGTCTTTGACTTCCTGCTTGGACATCTTCAACTGATCTTCAAAACGGTAGCGCTGGAAGGCGAAATCGCCAGCCGCAACCAGCAGCAGGAAACCGCCAGTTCGATAGGCCAGTTTAAAGACCAGCGCGCTGAACGCACTGAAAGTCTCGCCGACCGATACGACCGAGGCCTGATTGAGTGCGGGAAGCGAAGCTGAAATCGTGATGTAAACCAGGTATCCAACAACGGCGAATTTGGCGATGCTCTTCCCAAGCTCAAAGATCCCGTTTTTGGAAAAGATCTTTTTCAGATTCTCTGCCGGATTTAACTGTTTGAATTTTGGCTTCAACGGGTCGAACGACAGCGCTAAACCACCTTGTCCCACATTTGCCAGCGCAGCGATCAATACCGCCGTAATCATCAGAGGGGCCATAAGCCAGAGAGAATCTTTAATGACCTGCGAAAAGAGCGTCTCTACGCCGTGGATTGTCCCAGCATCGTGATAGCTCTGCGACAGCGTCCGATGCACCATTGTCTGGAAGTTGACCAGCATGGAATGGCCAAAGATGCTGAGAGCAGCAACACTACCGAGGAAGACAGATGCGGCCGGCAGTTCGCGGCTTCGCGCAACCTGACCTTTGCGCCGGGAATCGCGGCGCCTTTTCGGTGTGGCTTTTTCTGTCCGTTGTTGATTAGCCATGCAGCAAAGTGATCAACTTAAAAAGATTCGATTGCATCTTCTGCAAATAGCTTTCCACAGCCGCGGGGAAGAAATAGAGCGATAATCCAAGCGTGATCAAACCCGCCATGATCTTGATAGGAAAGCTAATTACGAGCAGCTGGATCTGCGGAGCGGCTCTGGCGATGATGCCCAGCGCTATGTCGATGACCACCAGGACGGCGACCACAGCGGCAGATAATTGCAGGCCCGTGGCAAAAATTTGCCCGGCCAGAGTGATGAGAAAATCCAGCAATTGACCGCTAAGGTGAAAACCGCCGACCGGCGCTCGATCATAACTGTGAAATACCGCGATCAGACACCAGTGGTGGGCATCGATCATCAGAAAGATTACCGACGCAAAGAATGTGAAGAACGCCGAAAAGGTCGGCACTCGAACTTGAGATTGCGGGTCGATTGCGTTGACGACTGACAGACCGATCTGGAACCCTACCAGCTGCCCAGCCATTTCCAGGCCGGCAAAAACGAACCTGACGACCAGCCCGATCGCAAAGCCGATCATCAGCTCGCCGAAAACATTCATCACCATGCTGGAAGAGGTCGGATCGATAGCGGAAGCTGGAATGCTGTCTGCTACGACGGGATAGGCCACCAGCGACAGCATCAAGGCTATTATGATTCTGGTTCTGGCATTTACCGCCGCGTTCGACCAGAAGGGAACGAAAGTGACCAGTCCCCCGAACCGCGCCAGCACAAGGACGAAGCGAACCACCATGTCTAGCGGGATCGAGAAGCTCATCTGAATGTTATCTTATGTACCGATTGAAATCCTGAAACAGGTCGTGGGTGTAGGTCACCATCATTCGCATCATCCAGGAAAAGATGAAGCCGAACAGAATAAACATTCCGACTACGCGCGGAGCAAAAGCGAGCGTGCTGTCCTGAATCGAAGTTATCGTCTGGATCAGGCTGATAACAACGCCGATAACGATGGCGATTAAAAGTAGAGGGCCGCTTAGATACAGGACCATCTCCAGCGTTTTTTTCGCGAGCTCAAGTACTGTTGCGTCGTACATATTAACTGTAACTCCTGATCAGCGATCCAATAACCAATCCCCATCCATCTACCAGCACGAATAACAAAATCTTAAATGGAGTCGAGATCAATACCGGCGGCAACTGCATCATTCCCATCGACAGCAGAACTGAGGAAACCACCAGATCGATAACCAGGAATGGCAGGAACAATACGAATCCGATTTGGAATGCCGTCTTTAGTTCGGAAATCATGAATGCCGGCGCTAAAACTCTGAGCGGAACCTCATCCGGGGTTTCAGGGCGCTGTATCTTTGCAAGCTCTGTAAACAGCGCCAGGTCTTTCTCTCGGGTGTAACGCAGCATAAACTGGCGGAGCGGAACGGCTGCGCGTTCCAGTGCTGTGCTCTGATCGATCTCACCCTTCATCATTGGCGTGATGGCATTGCTGGAGATCTGATCCGCCGTCGGCGCCATAACGAACATTGTTAAGATCAATGCCAGACCAAGCAGCACCTGGTTGTTCGGCATGTCCTGCGTTCCCAGCGCCTGCCGAAGGAAATGGAAAACTACGATCAGTCTGGTGAAACAGGTCAGAGAGATCAGCAGGGCCGGTATGAACGTAAGTAACGTTAACAGCCCGACGATCTGAATCGGCAGACTTGTTCCGGTGCCGCTGCCGGCGCCGTCAATCTTGATGTTCAGGTTTTGTGAATCTGCTGCTGATGCTATTACGGGAATGACAAGGATTATCAACAACGGCAGCGACACTGCGATCGCTTTGCGTGTGAATGTTCGGATATTAGAGGGCTTTGTTGTTGTCATTGCTGCGCCGTTGTTTGTTGATGTTGATTGCATGCTTATTGAATACCAAGTAGCGATTGTCTTACACGCGCGAACTGAGGCTCGCCTGTACTGCGATTTTGCGCTTTGCGCTCCATCTCTTCTTTCAGATTCTTTGTGAAATCTTCGATTGGCTGTACAGCCTGAGCTTTCTGTCTGGGAGCGCGAACCGATTGTGGTTCAGACAGAGGATGCAGGTCTTCGGTCATTTGGGTTAGCAGCGTGATCGCGTTCGGAGTGTTGCCCAGCACCAGGACTTCGTGACCGACCTTCACTACGGCCAGACTTCTCTTGTCGCCAAGCGGCAACGTAGCCAGTATCGACGCCAGAGGAGCGTCCTTCTCGCCTTTACCGCCAGCGTATCGTCGATAGATCTTCAAAAAGCCTATGGCGAAGGCGCATATCAAAAGAGTCGCGCCCAGAGGTCGATAGATCAGCTCAAACGATCCTGGCGCTTGCTGCGGCCACGAGCTCTTTGCCGGCGCGGAGGTTGACTGCTGACCAAGACCACTGCCGACTATCGAAGGCTTGTCTTTACCGGTTTGCGCAGGGTCCGCGGTCGACGATGTGGAACCAGATTGTTTGGTAGAATTGTTGGAAGACTTCGCATCGGACTGCTCAGCCGGTTTATTGTCATCCATCAGAGTTCGCCGCTGATCCTGGGCCGCTGCGTTGCTTGTCAATGACAGCGAAATCAACGCGACAAGGAATGCCGCGGATATTAACGATGATGTCTTTAATATGAACTTTGACATTGGCTCTTTACCTTTATTCAGCATTAAGTTCCGTTATTCGAATACAGGTTCTGTCATCCAGGGCGATTACCAGACCTTGACCGATGCAGACGTTGTTGACGTAGACCAGAAGATCGCCGCCGATTACCTGCGACAGACCGACGACCGAGCCGACCTCAAGCGCCAATAGCTCGCGAATCTTCATCTTTGTAGTTCCCAGCTCTACAAACACCTGAAGAGGGATATCCAGAAAGTCCGCGAAAGGCTCCATTAATCCCTGCGGGATTGTGCTGTGTGTTTCCTGCGACTGAACAATAACGCTCATTTGCTGCAACTCCGGTTTTACTGCACCATGAAATCTGTGAAAAAGACGCCTGTGATATGTGGCTTTGTGAAGAATGGCTCGACAGTCTTTTTTATCTCGTCCCGCAGGCTCAGCTTGCCTTCCGGACTGAGAAGCTGTTCCGAGCTCTTCGAGGAAAGCATCTGAACGATAGCATCACGCACCTGCGATATCAGAACAGGGTCGCCGTTCTTGTCTTTCTTGCCTTCAGCATCCAGCAACTCACCGTTGAGGCCAAAACTCATCTCGACTCGCAGATACCGCATTCCACCGGGATCAGCCAGATTGACCACAAATGGCTCGAGGTGTAGAACGGACGTGGTCTCCTCTTTTTTCTTGCCTTCCGTCGTGGCATCATCGGCCTTAACATTTCTGCCGAATTTCTTAAATGCAAAGAACCCACCGCCTGCGAGCCCCAGCACGAGGACGACAACAATAATTATTTTTAGCTTTGCGGATTTCCTGGGGGCCGGTTCCTGGTCTGTTTCTTGTGTTTCTTCTGCCATAAAATCTCTCAATATAAAATTTTGCCGAAAAGGTAAGGGCAACAGTTGTGCCAGTTTTTTAAGGAATGGAAGTGCTGTTATCGCTTGCGTTTAGCTATTCTGCGGCCTGGAGGCGACAACGTATCATCGGAAAATCGCGCCACTTTTTTGGTTGGGTGATAATTATTTGCCACCCCGTGGCGCAGGCGTCCGGCCTGCGGAATTTTTTAATAAAGATTTAAATGGAAAGCCAGTGAGCGTAACTGTACGAATGCGCAGGCGGGATGCCTACACTAGATCATCTCAGATTGCGGAGTTTTGCGCGGAGTTTCAGAACGGCCTTTGAATGGATCTGGCAGATTCGTGCCTCGCCTACACCAAGGACTTCGCCTATCTGCTTCATCGTCAGCTCTTCGTGATAATAGAGGGACAAGACTTGTTGCTCTCGCTCGGGCAGTCGTCTGATTGCATCTGCCAATGCGCGTTGTATCTCTTTGCGCTCGAACGTGCCCAGGATATCGCTATTGGGGTCGGGAATATAGTTGATCAGGTCCAGGTCATCGTCTTCGCTATCGCCTTTGGCTGCGGTCGTAAAGCTTCCGACGGTGACTGACCGAAGATCGGCAAGGACGTTGTTGAACTCACCCATGCTGACACCCATGGCTCCGGCGATCTCTTCGTCGCTTGCGGCCCGGCCATTTTCCTGTTCGAGTTGCCAGCAGACCTCTTCGATCTTATTGGCTTTTTCGCGCAGACCGCGAGAGGCCAGATCAAGAGCTCTCAGGGAATCCAGCATTGCGCCGCGAATTCTGATCTCAGCATAGGTTTTAAACTTTACGTTCCTGCCTGGATCAAATTTGTCGACGGCATCCAGCAAGCCGATTACACCGGCGCCTATCAGGTCGTTCAGGTCGACGCTTGGAGGAAGCTTCGTTATCGTTCGCCTGGCGATATGTTTAACTAACGGCAGATAATCGACAATCATCTGCTCTCTCGCTTCAGGCGATAGCAATGGCAATGCTTGTGATACGAAGCTGATTTCTGCAGTTTCCGTCATCGAAGTCCGTACCTGATCTGCAAAACCGACCCACGAGATTGCGATCTCAGACGCACCTTTCACACCAATGCTCCCGTGCATTTTTATAATCGTCAAAAATCCTTAGTTCTAATAGTAATAATTGAGAAGATAGATATTGTTATTATGCCCGGATAATGAATTGGCCGGGGTTTCTGTTTAAGTTTTCGGCCTTTCCGACGATACACACTCGAACTTGCAAGGTGGGAGAGTGATGGGGGACACGGAAATGGAGTCAAGGCGCGTCGTTATCGTACTGCTGCGAGAAAACGATAGCCCGTTACCGTTCAAACCGCAGGAGTACGAGCTTTATCCATTTGAAGTCGTGGGTTTGCCATTCGAGTCTGTCTGCGATTTCATCAAGGAGAAAGGCGCGTCCGCAATCCTGATCGACGTTCCGGAAGAAGCTGCAGACATTGCGATCAAGTTATGCCAGCAGATCAAGGCAGAGCCGCAACTGGAAGCGTTCCCGCTGATTGCGCTTTTAAGGCTGCCAACTCGCGCAATAGTCACCGCGGTGATCGAAGCGGGTGTGGACGATGCTGTGTTGCTGCCAATAACAGAAGAGGCAATAAAAGAGCGACTGGAGCGACTGGGAATGGGGTTCTCAGAAACCGAAACGGCGACACCGCATTACGCAGCGCCGCCGTCATAGGATCTTTGAAATGTTTAAGCAGAGACCGCGAAAGGCTCGAGGTTAAGGCGACGAATCTTCGCACCGAGAGTGGTCCGCTTTAATCTGAGCATTTCAGCCGCGCGGCGTTTGTTGCCGCCGGTCTTTTGCAGAATCTGCAGGATCAGTTTGCGCTCGAATTCAGAGACCAGGAATTCGAAATTAATCGCTTCTTCGATATCTATCTCGGGCGTTTCGGTATCGATATCGATTTCCGAAGCTGCCGGAATAGAGGCAGGCGCAATATTAAATCGCGGTCTGAAGGTTTGAACCGGAGCGCCAAGCGCGCTGGCGAAATCCTGGGCGTAGATCGTATTGCGGCCGCCCGCGAAAACGATGGCTCGCTCAACTGCGTTCTGCAATTCGCGGACGTTGCCCGGCCAGTGATAGGCAAGCAACTGCTCGGCGACGTCGCTGGCAAATTGCATAAGTCCCTGATGCGATTTGGGCGAGAACTTGAACAGGAAATGGTTGGCCAGCGGCAAGATATCTTCCGGACGCTCGCGTAATGCCGGTAAAGAGATCGGAATAACGTTCAGGCGATAATAAAGATCTTCCCTGAACTCTCCGCGTCGAACCATCGATTCCAGGTCTGCATTTGTAGCTGCGATAATTCGAACGTCGCATTGAATTGTCTGTGTGCTGCCCAGACGCTCGAACTCTCTCTCCTGGAGCACGCGAAGCAGCTTTGCCTGCAGCGGCAGACTCATCGTGCCGATTTCGTCCAGGAATAATGTGCCCTGATGCGCCTGTTCGAATCGACCAACTCTGGGTTTGTCCGCACCGGTAAAGGCGCCCCTGATGTGACCGAACAGTTCATCTTCCAAAAGATGATCAGGCACGGCCGCGCAGTTCAGCGCTACGAACTGACGATTTGCGCGTTTGCTGTGCTGGTGTATTGCGCGAGCTGCAATCTCTTTTCCGGTTCCGGATTCGCCGCGAATAAGGATCGTGCTGTTTGTCGGCGCTGCATGATTGATCAGTCGCTGGACCGACATCATTACGGGGCTGACGGCGATAAATGGCGTACCCTGCTTTTCCGGTGTGGCGGAAGGCTTTGCCGCTATTGCGTCGGCGCGTTCAATACCCTGCTCTACAACCTGAAGGAGTGTACGCTCGTCGATAGGTTTAACCAGAACGTCTTCCGCTCCCTGCTTCATACAGTCGACGGCGGTGTTGATTGAGCCATTTTCCGTAATGACGATCACATAGGGAGGACCAGGCTGCAGGCGAGACTCGCGCACTATCTCTGGCCCGATCAGGCGATCCAGTACCATTTCGGTGAGGACAACTTTGTAGTTGTTTTTCCGAAGAAGGAACAGAGCTTCTTCTATTGTGCCGGCGCAGTCGATGGTGTAGCCATTTTCCCCAACCGCGTTAGCCAGAAAACCTCTGAGCCTTGGATCGTTATCTACAATTAAAACATCAATCGCTGTCGTTCTCGGATTGGGCATTTATTATCAGCGCAATTCAACTCTGTGTATTCAGAATAAATCGCCCTTAACAGAGCGTCTGAAATAGTCCCCTCACAGATTTGCGCCTCTCCTTTTGTCTTTGCAGAGACTTTGTTACTACCAGGACCCCTTCAATTGCGGGCGGTTACCTTTTGCATCCATCCACGATAGTTCTTTCGATTTTTACACCACCTAACTTTAGGACATTTCTTAAAATTGTGCCATTTTTGGCAAATTTATAGCAGTTTTACCCTATCTCCATTAATTTTCACCGACAGGAATTTGTCACTCATTAAACGGAACAGTAGAGCGTGGCTAAGTTAACTAATTGAATAGAAAAGCTTTGCCGCTCGCGAGGGATCTTCAGGAACATTACGGCACCACCATTGCACTGATCACGGTCGGTATTGTCTTTAGTGGCATAATTATGGCAGAAACCAACAGCAATCTTCTGATCGATGCCTTTTCGCATTTCATGCAGGCGTCGTCGTCGCTTGAAACGGCCTATCAGGAGTTGCAACAGCACACCCGCCAGCTTTCGCTGGATCTGGAACAAGCCAATCGCGACCTGAAACAAAGCCTTGCAGAAAAAGAACGAGTCGAAAGTTATCTGAAAAATATCCTGCAAAGCCTGACACGCGGGGTTCTGGTCACAGATTTATCCGGTGCAGTAGTTTTGTGCAATCGGGCGGCTTCGCAGCAGCTCGGGGTCGAATTGCAGCCTGGTTCAGAGTTATTGCCGTCATTGAAGATTCATCCGTTTGTTCCTTATGCTCAGGCCGCGATCGCCGATCCGCAATCACAGGCCGAAGAAGTCGAATTGGAGATCAACCGCAACGATCAGAACCGCATCGTCTCGATCAGCCGAACGCCAGTGTACGAGGAATCCCATACTTGTATCGGGATCAGCTTTATTCTGTCCGATGTAACGTTATTGCGAACATTGGAGCGCGAAAATCGTCGCAGGGAATGGTTGTCGGCAATCGGAGAGATGGCGCTGGAATTGTCGCAACAGATTCACCAGCCACTAGGCACCATCGACCAGGCCGCATCATTATTAAAGAACAAATTGCCTGCAACGGACGAACAGCATTCTTTGGCCGAGGAAATATCATACGGTGTTGAATCGCTAAATGATGTCGTTGTTAAATTGAAAGCCCTTTCGGGCCGCGCCCGTCAATCGATTTCGACAAACGAAATTGTTCGCGAGCTAACTGCAAAACCGGTCAAGGTAGATCGAAGAGCTAAGACTAAATCCTCCATGAATATTGTCACCTGCGACCCTGCTACTTTGCAGGTTTTGGATACGGCCAGACAGATCGCAGCCAGCCGAACAACGGTTTTACTGCAGGCGGAAAGCGGGACGGGCAAAGAGCTTTTGGCGAGATTCATTCACGAGAACAGCCCGCGCACGAATCGGCCGTTTATTGCCGTGAACTGCGCGGCCGTGCCAGAGCAACTGCTGGAGTCAGAGCTATTCGGCCACGAAAAAGGCTCGTTTACGGGGGCAAGCTCGCAAAAGATCGGCAAATTCGAGGCGGCAAATAACGGTACTATTCTGCTGGACGAGATCAGCGAAATGCCTTTGTTGCTACAGGCAAAACTGTTACGCGTTTTGCAGGAGCACGAAATTGACCGAGTCGGCGGACTGCAACCTATTAAGATAGACGTTCGCGTGATCGCGACCACAAATCGGAGACTGGTCGAGCAAGTCCGATCCGGCGCATTCAGGGAAGACCTTTATTACCGTTTGAACGTTGTCCCTTTGCAGTTGCCGCCGTTGCGAGAGCGACTGGGTGACATAGCACCACTGGCTGAGCATTTCTGTCAGCGCTATGCGCGAGAGATGCGCGACGGCGACATGAAACTGTCATCCGCGACTATTGATACTCTTATGCAACACCAATGGCCCGGCAACATTCGGGAGCTGGAAAACGTTATTCAACGGGCAGTCGCTCTGTGTCACACATCGGTTATTGAACCTTCAGATCTGATGCTGACGGCATTATCGGTGGCACCCACTGTGCAACCATTGCCGCAGGTGGCGAACCTCTCAGTTGAAGAATCAGAAAGACTTCTAATTCTTAAGGCGTTGGAAGAGACAGGCGGCAACCGGACCCACGCCGCAAAGAAATTGAAGATTTCCCTTCGAACCCTGCGAAACAGAATTCGAGAATATCGGGATCAGGGCGTGGTTATTACCGAGCCAGGTGTGAAAATATTGCCTACCGCCAATTCCGTGTCAGCCTGACCTCTTCTCTTATCTCAATCATTACAGCCACTTACAGTTAACTTCCATCTGGCATATCGGTTGCCCTTTAACGCATGTCAATCTATCTGAGGTGGCAAAAAATGGACGCTGGAAATGTCGATGCCAAAATGTTAAGTATGCTGGAGCGTGTTCTCGATCTCTCTTCGAGACGTCATCAATTAATCGCCGCGAATATCGCCAACGTCGATACTCCCGGTTTTCACACAAAAGACATCGACTTTTACGGAGCACTGAAAGAGGCGATAGCCTCGAATGAATCCCAGTCCTCCAACTCATCGCTTGCCGGCTTGCTCGGTTTCGCAGCCCCCACGCAACTTGATTCGCAACCGCAAGTTATCGAACCGGAAGGATTGGCGCTCCGCAACGATGGCAATAATGTGAACGCTGATCGAGAAATGGCCAATATGGCGTCGAACTCGTTGCAGTACACGCTGGCCACCGAGTTATTGGGCAGAGAATTCAGCGTCATTCGCGGCGCAATCAGAGAAGGGAAATAGCGTATGGGCTTACTTGATTCAATGACCATTGCTTCGCAGGGAATGTCGGCGGAACGAGCTCGACTCGAAGTAGTCGCCAGCAACCTGGCGAATTCGAATACGACTCGGACACCTGAGGGCGGTCCCTACAAACGTCGTGATGTTGTGTTTAGCGTTACTGATATAGGGTCGGAATTTTCATCGGAGCTCGACCGCGCTGCAAAAGGCGTCGAGATCAACGAGATAAGACCGGACAATTCACCGCCTGTCAGACAATACAATCCAGGTCATCCGGACGCCGACGCGCAAGGGTATGTTCTTATGCCGAATATCAACCCGATCGAAGAAACGGTGAACATGATGGGTGCAACCCGAGCTTATCAGTCGAACTTGACGGTCTTCAATTCCGTCAAGGATATGGTTCGTTCGACAATTGATATGTTAAAGAGTTAAGGAGTCCAGAGGAAAATCATGTCGAATCTAAATCTGATTGTTAATGGACTTGGTTCAGCAAATATTTCTCAGTTAACAAACACTGGCAATAAGCCTGCAGTCGGCGACAACACTTTTGGTGAATTGCTGACCAACGCGATTTCAGAAACGAACAAACTGCAGCAGCAATCGGCAGAGCAGGTGGAAAAGCTGATGACCGGTCAGGTTCAGGATGTTCATACCGCTCTGATCGCGGTGCAAAAGGCCGATCTGTCGTTCCAGATGATGATGCAGGTAAAAAATAAATTAATGGACGCCTATAACGAAGTCATGAAGATGTCGGTCTAGTGCTGACTCGCGCTGAAATCAAAACTGCAGAAAGATTTGTATGGCAAATATTCGCGACGCGGCAACACAAATAAAAGATTTAGGCGGCAAGTTTTCGCTGACGCAGAAGATTTCAATAGGTCTGGCGGCGCTGCTGGTTATCGGCATAATCGCCTACGCGGTTATGTCGGTTAATGGAACTGATTACAAACCATTGTTTTCCAATCTCAGCTCTGAAGACGCCGGGCGCATCGCCACAAAACTGAAGGACCAGAAGGTACCATATAAGGTTAGCGACGACGGCAGCACCGTTTACGTTCCATCGGACAGAGCGAATGAGCTTCGCATCCAGATGGCCAGCGAAGGTTTGCCGCAGTCATCGCGTATCGGGTTCGAGCTCTTCGATCAGAACAGTTTCGGCACCACTGAATTCAGCGAACAGGTTAAGTATCAGCGCGCTCTTGAAGGTGAGTTGGAGAGGACCATCGGATCGTTAGCCGAAGTCGAACGCGTGCGCGTTCATATCGTTCTGCCCCGCGAATCCTTTTTTAAGGATAAAGAGAACAAAGCCAAAGCATCCGTGATCCTGAAGCTTCGTTCGAACTTGCGGTTGTCTGATTCCAGCGTTGCCGGTGTTGTTCATCTCGTTGCTGGCTCGGTGGAAGGCCTTTCACCCGATCAGGTTTCAGTCGTCGATACCACGGGCCGAATGCTCGCTCGACCGGGAGAGCAGGACGGCGATCTAAGGCTGAGCTCTTCGCAGCTGGAAGTTCGCGAACGCATGGAAAAAGAATTAAGCGGCCGTCTGATGTCATTGCTTGAACCGGTGGTTGGCACGGGAAAAGTCCGGGTCAGTGTTGCGGCGGATATGAATTTCGCCCGCAACGAAAAGCTTGAAGAGAAATTCGATCCCCAGGCTTCCGTAATTCGATCCGAGCAGAAAAGCGACGAACGCGACTCGAAAGACTCCAGCAAGAGCGTAACGAGCGGGGTTGCCGGCACTCGCTCTAATCAGCCGCTGACTCCAGATAACCAGAATCCTCCAAGTCAGACCAAGACCGATACTACCACGCCCGAGCATATGCGAACTACGCAGGCAACGAACTACGAGGTAACCCACACGACCACCCGAACGTTCGACCCGGCCGGAGATATCAAACGCCTATCGGTTTCAGTGATAGTTGATAACGCCAGTAAACCCGGCGCGGCCGGTGCCAGACCGGATTCGATAAAGCGATCGCAGGAAGAGATGGACCAGATCAAACAGGCCGTTCTTGGCGCGGTCGGTTTGGACGAAAAACGCGGAGACCAGGTTGTAGTCCAGAATATTCCATTCGATAACGGTATCGAGGATGTTCCGGCCACAGCGCAGGCTTCATTAGTAAAGAAACTGACGCAGGATCCTGAAACAATAAAATCGATTTTACATTACGTCGTACCGGTGATCCTGGTTCTTTTGGCTTACCTGCTGATCGGACGTCCAGTTCTTAAAGCTGTTTCTGCTCGATCTGAACTCAGGAGAGGCGAGACCGCCAAAGGTGCGTTGACCAGCGGATCGCCGATCAGTCCTAACAGTCCGCTCGCCGGGGTTGATATTCCTCGCACGGTTCGCGAGCTCGAGGCCGAGCTAAAGCTTGTTCCGCAATCGGAGTCGAACCAGATCGTCAAGGCGGACATTATTCGCGCTCGGTTGCGCGAGAAGATCCAGAAAGAGCCTGAGGCTGTAGCACAACTGGTAAGGGCGTTGTTGCGCGAAGGAGTATAAGGGAGACCATTGAATATGGCGACTGCAACTGTACCGACGATTATGAGTGGTTTGCGCAAAGCGGCATTGTTAATGATTGTTCTTGGTGATGAGTACTCCAGCCAGATATTCAAGCATCTGTCCGAGCAGGAGATCCACCAGATAGTCCAGGACATATCTACAGTGGAGGCCGTCAGTTCGCATCAGGCGGAATCGATTCTCGAAGAATTTCACCATATGATGCAGGCCCGCGATTTCGTGATGCAGGGCGGCACGGATTACGCGAAAAAGGTTCTGGAAAGAACTTTCGGAGTTGAGAGCGGTCGCAGCGTCTTTAATGAAATAGTCCGCGCCGTGGAATCGTCATCCGGTCTTTCTACTTTGCAGAAAGCAGATCCGCGTCAGCTTTGCCGTGTCGTTCAGAACGAGCATCCCCAAACCATCGCGTTGATTCTTGCTCACCTTCCCGCGCATGCTGCGGTGGGAATGCTTCAGTCACTCCCGGAAGGCGCAAGAGCCGAAGTCCTGATTCGATTGGCGACTCTTGAAGATATTTCACAGGACGTTCTTCAGCGAATCTCTGTTGTTCTGGATCAAAAACTGAAAACCGTCGGAACGGATAATCGAGAATCTGTCGGTGGAAGCCGGGCAGTTGCGGAAATCTTCAACCGAATGGACCGCGAGGAGGCTCGCGTAATTCTGGAAAAAATCGGCGACGAAGATTCCGACCTGGCAATGTCGATCCGCAACAACATGGTCGTCTTTGAGGATCTGTTGATGGTCGACGACAACAGCATCAAGGAATTGATTTCCCGCGCCGACCGGAAACTGCTGGCTACTTCTTTGAAGGGGACAACCAGCGAATTGCGCCAAAGATTCTTCAGCAATATGTCAGCCAAAGCAGGAGAGCTGTTGCGTGAAGAAATGGATTATCTAGGCGCCATTCGTGTTCGCGACGTTCAAACAGCCCAGAAGGAAGTTATGGAAGTGGCGCGCGAGCTCGAAGATGAAGGATTGTTGAGTTTTGGCGGAGGTGCAAGCGATGAGTATGTCAGCTAGGATTATTCGAGATGCCGGGAATCCGCCGGCATTCACGCCGATAGAGTTCCCTGAACACAATGCGGGACCCGCTTCCGGCACTTCCCACATAAGACGCACAACGCCGAGAATCTCCGACCGACAAACTTCAACGGACAAAGGTGGACTGGTTGCCAGTGCACGGGCGCAGGCGGAAATCATAATTGCCGAAGCCAACGAACAGGCCGACAACATTGAAAAGAAAGCCTATGAACAAGGGTACCGGGCCGGACAGGAAACGGCAATCGCTGCAAATGAAGAACGGCTGAGGCAGATCAAAGCAGAATATCAAAATTCAATTTTGCAGCTCAGCCAGTTACGCGAAGAGATCAGCACTCACTGTGAACAGGATCTTATAAAGCTGGTTTATGAGATCGCAAAGCGCGTAGTCCACCGTGAAGTCAGCATCGACCGCGAAATCGTAGTCACAATGATTCGCGTGGCGTTGCAACGAATCAGCAGCGACACAGTCGCGACCGTTCACGTTCATCAGGACGATTTTAATGCCATTGAATCCAGACGACACGAGTTCCTTTCAGGAGACAATGGAATCATCAATGTCGTTTCGGATCGGTCGATTTCGCGCGGCGGATGTTTAATCGAGACTAAATTCGGCCAAGTCGATGCCCGTATTGAAGAGCAGTTCAAGGAGATCGAGCGCGCCTTTTCAGGGCTTGTATAAGCTTCGCCTATGTTCAAAAAATACTTTCAGGCATTAGGAGACATTGAGACGATACGCTCGACCGGCTCTGTGAAAAAGGCCGTTGGACTTGTCATTGAGTCGCAAGGTCCCCCTGTTAGTGTCGGCGAGATTTGCCACATCGAAAGTGAGCGCGGGCAAAGCCTGATGCCAGTCGAAGTGATTGGATTTCGGGACGAGGTGACGCTTTCAATGCCGCTCGGGGAATTGAAGGGTGTAAAGCTGGGCGACCGGGTTATCGCCAGCGGCAAATCGCCAAGCGCCGCAGTTGGCGCCGATCTGCTTGGTCGTGTGGTGAATTCGCTCTGCCAGCCTTTGGACGGTAAAGGTCCAATCCGATTTGAACAGGAATATTCGCTCCAGCCCGCCGCAATCAATCCGCTCTTGCGAGAAAACATAAAAGAGCCGCTGTCTACCGGAGTGCGAGCAATCGACGGATTGCTGACCTGCGGACAGGGACAACGTATTGGCATCTTTGGCGGAAGCGGCGTCGGTAAAAGCACACTGTTGGGAATGATGTCTCGCTACACGACTGCTGAAGTAAATGTGATTGCTCTGGTCGGCGAGCGAGGTCGTGAGGTTCGCAGCTTTATCGAGAACGACCTTGGTGAAGACGGATTGAGGCGATCTGTAGTAGTCGCATCGACATCAGATGACACTCCACTGATGCGTATTCGCGCAGCGCTGACGGCAACAAGCATCGCCGAATACTTTAAAGACAAGGGAAAGAACGTCCTGCTGATTATGGACTCAGTGACGCGTTTCGCCATGGCTTTGCGAGAAGTAGGGCTTGCCGCGGGCGAGCCGCCGTCGGCTCGCGGCTATACGCCGTCAGTTTTTTCGTTTCTGCCGCGGCTGCTCGAGCGAGCCGGAAATTTCAGCAACGCGGGAAGCATCACCGGATTCTACACGGTTTTGGTCGAAGGCGACGATATGAACGATCCGATCGCGGATACGATTCGCTCCATCCTCGATGGGCATATCGTTCTCTCGCGTGACCTGGCGATGAAAAATCATTATCCGTGTATAGACATCAATGCCAGCATCAGCCGATTAATGTCGAGTGTGGCTTCGAAACCTCACGCAAAAGCCGGCGGAAAATTACGAGAGTTGCTTGCGACCTATCGTTCCGCCGAGGATTTGATAAACATTGGCGCCTATTCAAAAGGGACCAATCCCAAGATCGATGCGGCTATCGAAAAACACGATCCGATAGCGAATTACCTTAAGCAACCGAGTGAGCAACCTGAAACGTTTAACGCAGCCGTCGACTCCCTCATAACGATGTTTTCAGAGCAGGAGATGAGCGCATAAGATGAAGAAGTTCAAATTCAATCTAGAACCAGTCCTGAAATATAAAAAGGCCCTGGAACGCGAACGCGAGTGGAAGCTGGGCGTCGCCAATCAGGAGCTGAGGGCTGCGCACGAAGAGCTGTCCGAGGCGAGAGCCAATCTTGATAAGACATATATGTCCATAGACGCTGGCAGTGCGGTCGATGTTTTTAGCGCGCAACTGCAGGAGCACTATCGCGAGCTCCTGGCAGCAGTCATAGAACAAAAGCGCAAAAACGTTGCTGCGTCACAAACCAAGTTCAATGATTGCAGGGTTGATCTGACCAGGGCATCGCAGGAAAAAGAAGTCATCGATACTTTAAAAGATAAGGCGGTGTCGGTGCATCGACTTGAGAATAACCGCGAGCAGCAGACGATGATCGATGAAATCAGCGCGCAGAAACAAGCCAGTCGTCCCAAAGGTGAAACGGAATGATGATTTCAAAATCTGAAGCGATAAAATCGGATACGCCGATACCCTCGCAAACACAAAAGCAAGATACCGGGGAGTCGGATTTTGAATCGTTGTTGAATCCTCGCGTTACTCAGAAAGATTCGCGGGACGACGGTCAAGCGGGCGACAAGATAAAACGGCAGGATAAAGGTAAGAACGATAGTAATGCCTCGGGTCTGACCTGTAGCTTAACAATGTTACCGGCTCCAATACCCGCTCCGATGCCAGCTAATTTTCCGTCGTTTAATTTTCAAAGCTTGACTGCGGATCAATCAAATCAAAAAGGGGAGTTGTCAGTTCAATCGATACCCCAGAATGTTGCCAGAGATGTTGACGTAACTGACGTTGATCAGTCAAAGCCGGAACAAACAGAGGATACCAAAAAGATCGACCCTAAATTATTGCTCGCGGAAATGGCGACAAAAGAGATCAATCCAAAAATCGAGGGCGGAGCCGCTTCGGTCAAACCCACGCAACAGGATGACGTAAAATCCGACGTCGCGAAAAATGTTCAGCCCGTGACATCTGCTGAGCAGGAAACGTCCGCAGACAAAAAGATAAACGCAGCGAGCAGCGACGTTTTATCCATCGAAGTCACGACGAACGGTGAAACGTCTGCTCCAGTCGCTCAGGTTACAAACGCCATCGAGCCAAACAAGGTAAATGCGACCGCAAGCAAAACCTCCACACCAGTTTTAACATCGAATGCTGATCAGAACCAAATTGCGGCGGTAAAACCATCTTCCGATACCGACGCCGCAAAGAATCAAACATCCGATCAGCAGAATCCATCGCAGAGCGATCTCGCCTCTGTAACCGCAGCAGCATCTAATGGCTCGAACGGCGTCAGGGCGAATCAAACAGACAACCATGCGGCGACTTTCGGGGCGCAACTTGATTCTTCGGCCAAGCGAAACACAGATCAGAAAATCGATGCATCAGGTGTTCATAACCTGACGACAAATATTTCCTCCGCAGCATCGAAAGATTTAGCAGGCCCGGTTCAAAGTAAGGAAAGTGTTTCCGCGACGCAGGTGATCGATCAACTGACTGCCAATGTAAAGCCGACCACAACGGAATTGAAGTTGGTACTGAATCCTGAAAACCTGGGACTCCTTCAGTTGAAGATTTCGTCCGCGAATGGACACATAGCCGCTTCGATTACGGCATCATCGGACGCCGTAAGGCAAGCCCTCGAGCACAATCTTCCGCAGCTTCATGCCGCGCTCGCTGAGCAAGGACTGAAGGTCAGCCACGTGTCGGTTGATACGCAGACATCGCAGTTTTCCCAATTCTCTTTCACGAGTGATGGATATGGTTCCGCCAATCAAGGACAGCCGCAGCAAAAGAGCTCATCGTTTACGCTAAGACCCGACGCGTCCTCAGAGCAACAAATAGACGCGCCCGTACATGCAGTCGTCTCAACAAGCCACTCCCTGAACATCATTGCCTAGTCGAAATCGTGGCGTGGACTTCAGTCCGCGCAAGGGAATTACCAACTTTATGGAAACCGCATACGGTCTTGCGCTGTATGCATTGGCATGTGAGTGCAGCGACTTGCGCGGACTGAAGTCCACGCCACGATTTTGCGGCCCGTTGATTGTCACTTGCCTAGCGCTCTGGGCAAGTCGTGCCCAGTGATCAAAACATCATTAACATCTCTCTTCTGTAAACGCTGTATTTGCAACAGAAATTTCGGCCGGATGAATTGGCACACAGTATGCAATGAACAGAGACGTCAAGTGCAGATTATATTGCACAGATCAGCAGTATAGGAGAGCAACAGTGCAAACCAACGCGATACTATCAGGATCCAATTCGATTGCTACGACGCCCAGCGCGTCGACCGCGAAAAGCAATTCTACTTCTTCACCGGGACTGGCAAACGAGCAGGAATTCCTGCAGTTGCTGGTGACACAGTTGGAGCATCAGGATCCTTTGCAACCGCAGGACAGCACGCAGTTCGTAGCACAACTTGCGCAGTTCAGCTCGCTGGAACAATTGATCAACATAAATCAGAACATTTCTACGCTCGTTGGTCAAAACGGCTCAACTACCAGCGCTACAACAAACGCCGTACGCAATTAATGGAGATTCCCAGGAGTAACTAAATGCCAAATACACTTTTTACCGCTATAACAGGTTTGAACGCCAATCAGAATGCCTTGGCCGTCATTGGAAATAATATTGCTAACAGCAATACAATCGGGTTCAAAGATGGACAAGCCCAGTTCGAAGACCTTTTGAGTCAGCAATTCACCAACACGATCAATGGCGCGGGACAGCCTTTTCAGATCGGGCTTGGAACTCGAATGAGCGGCGTTATGACCGACTTCAGTCAGGGCGCGTTACAACTGACCGGCACCGGAACAAATGCTTCGATCGTCGGCAGTGGGATGTTCATCGTTAAAGGCGGCCAGGGCACGGAATATACAAGAGCCGGCAACTTCAGTCTGGATCAGAATGGTTTTTTGATTAATCCCGAAGGCTTGCGTGTTCAGGGATTCACCAACAAAGACGCCAATGGGAACATAATTGTAGGTGGTTCAGTCAACGACCTTCAAATTCCTGTCGGGGTAACTTCAGCGCCTGCTGCTACAACATCGATTACTGCGCAAGCTAACCTTGATGCCAGCTCGTCGTCGGGCACAACGTTCAACATCGAAGGCCAGGTATTCGATTCGCTGGGTGGGGCGCACACGCTTTCTCTGAAATTTACTCGCGGTGCGTCAGGCAATAGCTGGGATTATACGACCAGCCTCGATGGCAATGCTGTCACGCCGGCCACAACAGGTACTATCACGTTCGACGCCAATGGCAATATTACGTCCCCGGCGCCAAATGGAGCGGGTTCGCCGCTTACCACCTTGACAATTCCGCCGCAAACTCTGGCCGATGGTGGATCCACCAGCGCAATCAGCCTGCAACTGGTCGACGCGACGGGCAAATCGAACATCACCGGATTTGATGCTCCATCGGCCACCACAACGATTACGCAGAACGGTTCGGCGTCCGGAACGTTAACAGGAATTACAATCGGCAGCGATGGTGTGATCAACGGCGCATTCACCAATGGACAAACCGTTGTTATGGGACAAATTGCCACAGCATCCTTCAACAATTACCAGGGTTTATTACATCAGGGGAATAATCTGTATTCAGCGACGTCTCAATCGGGAACGGCAACAGTAGGAGCGCCAGGAACAGGCCCCAGAGGCGCATTGACCGGAGCCGCTGTCGAGTCATCGAACGTCGATCTGCCGACAGAATTTTCAAATATGATTATTGCGCAGCGCGGATTCCAGGCAAATTCTCGAGTTATCACGACCACAGACCAGGTGCTTCAGGACATCATGGGCATAATTCGCTAATTGTTTAAGCTGGCAGTCCGTGGCATAATGCATTACATTGTGCCACGGATTTCAAAGTTTGCAACTATGTGTCACAGTGTCACACTTTGCGTTAAGCTCTTTCCAGTCTATTAATTAGCCTGTGACACCGGATGTGACAGAAGTGAATTTGGCCATCTGATGTCACAGCCCGATGAACACCTAGGTTCGTACAGGTCGGATTGAACTCGGTTTCCTAATACTCACGACCCACTCAATCTTAAACTCAACTTCCCGCCTCATTTCCGCCGCTCTCTTCTATGCGTTTTCCCTGGCGACGCAAAATCTTAAACAGCGATTGACCGGAACCCAAATATGGGCGCAAACTTACATCCATTGAAACTCAAATCTGAAACCTTTTCCCTTTTAATGCCACTGACTTGACGAATGAGAAATCGGTGGCAAGAAGGTAAGAGGAGCCGATGTTGGCGCAGGCGCGACTGCTGAGCAAAGTGGAAAGACGCAGCCCTGAAGACATACAGAGCATTGTCGCTCGCGCATGCGCAGGCGACGAAGCGGCTTTCCATGCGATCTTTAATCGCTATAGCAAACCGGTATTAAGCTTTATTTATCATCTGCTTAGCGATCGTAGCCGCGCCGAAGAGCTGATGCAGGAGACGTTCGTCAGGGCTTATCGAAACCTGGGAACAATGCGAGCGGATACGCAATTGTCTACCTGGCTGTTTGGAATTGCTCGGAATGTGGTGCGGGAAGCGGTGAAAGAAAAGTATAAGGAACAGCGCAAAGTCAGCCTGGACGAGCCAGTCAGTCAGGGGCTCGAAGACGCGCAACCGCTACAGGACGAGCGGCTGATTACCAGTGAGTTGCAAGCGGCAATTCAGAAGGCACTCTCAGGTTTGACAGAGGATTACAGAATAGTGTTTGTGCTTAAGGTATTGAAAGAGAAGAGTTACGAAGAAATTTCCGCGATAACGGGTGCTTCGGTTGGGAAGTTAAAGACAGACCTGCACCGCGCCAGACTGGAAATGAAAAAGAAGCTACAGCCCTATTTAAATGCGAGTTAGGGATGGCAAACGAGGGTTAAGGTTATGAAAAGCAACGAGTTTTTCGGCGACGAATTTTCGGCCATGCTGGAAGACTACCATTACGGCGAGCTGGATGATGTGACTGCCGCAAGGGTGATGGCTCACCTTCGCGGATGCAATCAATGTTCGTCGATGCTCGCCGGACTGGAACAAGAAAATAATATATATCAGGCGTATGCGGATACAACAGAGCGCAACCTCGAAATAACTCCTGCAATGTGGGAGAACGTGCGCTCTCGCATTGCAGAGGTTGCGCCGGATTCGCCGGGATTGTTCGCGCGGTTGCGCAATTCATTGTCATCAATGGGCGCGGCGGTTTTGCCGACTTCGCCGGTGATGCGTCAGGTGGCTTTCGCGGCCGTTATTATTGTGATATCGGTGACGGGAACATTATTAGCGGTTAAGTACTTTCAGAGTAATCAGTCACCGGGTCAAGAAGCTCATAATAGTGCTCCTCAACCTGCTCCGGCGCCGCAGGGAGCACCGAAACCGAATAACCCTCAAGATAAGACCGTTATTGCAGGTAATAGTGAGCCGAACCATGAAGAACCGGCACCAAAGAAGCGGCCTGAAAAGAACATTGATAAGAATCAGTTTGTTCCTGTCAATAACGTTAATGAAACGCATCCGAAGCTGACTCCGGATGAAATGGCTTTGGATCAGCGTATTCAGAAGCTTCGCCTGGAATACGTTGAAGCTATTGATTTACTGAACGCAAAGATCGACAAGAGAAAGTCAAAGCTCGATCCGAAGCTGGTGGCCGTATTCAATCGTAATCTGACTATTGTTAATGAGACAATAGCCGCAACGCGCAAAGCATATGAATCCAATCCGCGCGATGCAGAACTGGCGCAGTATATGTTGACCGCTTATTCAAAGAAGGTCGAATTGCTGCAGCAGATCGACACTGCCATCGGCGGTGAATAGTAGTAGCGCAAGTTTACCGACTTGCGCATCGCGTCGAAACCAGGCCGTTACCTTTCGACGTTTGAAATTGTTGAGCGGCGCAATCCGGCAGATTGCGCTACGAAAACGAGGCGCGAAATAATTAAGGCGGATGATCAAGATAAGGAAAAGCGCACTCCTTTGAATGACAGATGCCCCTTTTAAGGAGCACGGTAAAATGAAACGGTTGATAAGCATGATGTTGATTGCGATCACGGCCATTGGCACAGCAATGCCTCTGGTCGCAAGCGGCAATCAGAATTCCGACGGCGAGGAGTTCCACCAGCGATATGACCTTACCCCGGGCGCTATCGTCAGCGTCCGGAACATCAGCGGCAGAATCACAATCAAAGGATGGCGAAACAATTATGCAGACGTTTACGCCATCAAACGATCTCGCCGGGGATCTGCTGATGAGCTGAGCAGGGTGCATATCGATGTCACTAACTCCCCTTCGCGACTGGACATTAGAACCACATACGACCGCGGCCGCGGTAACGTCGAAGTTGAATATACGATCAGTGTTCCTATGTCAGTCAACCTTGATTCCGCGCATTCCACCAGCGGCGATGTTTCCGTCACGGAAATCTCTGGTTATGCCATTGCTGGCAGCACCAGCGGCGCTATCGAAGTGCGCGATATAGGCGATTATGCAAAAGCCGAATCGACCAGCGGTGACATCGAGGTCTCAGGAATCAAAGGCAATATTACCGCCTCATCGACCAGTGGCAACGTGCACGTCCGCGACGGCGGCGCGTCAAGAATAGGATCAAACAGCGGCGACCTGACCATTAGTAATATCAACGGGTCAGCAGACATACACACCCACAGCGGAGAAGTTTCGGCCGGCCAAATTCGCGGCAATTTTACCGCGGGAACATCAAGCGGCAACATCAGGGCCGATGATGTAACAGGCAATGTAAGACTGGAATCGATCAGCGGTGAAGTAACCGCTCAGAAAGTCACCGGATCGATCATCGCAACATCAGTCAGCGGCAAAGTCGAGGTAACCGGCGGCAACGATCTTATCGAGGTTCGTTCGACCAGTGATGACGTCATCGTCACTGGAGCAAAGGGACGAATCGAGGCTACCTCCACCAGCGGCAATGTGCGATTGGTGGATATTCAGAGCTCGGATGTGCAGGCGAGTTCAACCAGCAGTGACGTGCAGTACTCAGGCTCGCTGAACAGCGGAGGGTCGTATAGCTTCGATAGCTTGAGTGGCAATGTAAGGATGGTATTTCCACCGGACAATTGCGGCTTCACGTTATCAGCAAAGACATTCAGCGGGAACATAGATTCTGATTTCCCGATCAATATCACGCAAATGCGCCAGAACGGAACTGACCGGCGCATCGAAGGCACGGTCGGCGGTGGCTGCGCTCGAGTGAAGGCGTCCTCGTTTAGCGGAGACGTGCAAATCAGAAAAACCGGGAATTCCCGCGATCAGAATAAACGCAAGAAATAATTACGATGTGAGCAGTTTCTGGAGTTTACGATTTTACAGGTCTCTTTCAGGAGGAGTTATGGCGTTTCTTAAATCTTCAATCAGTTTGCTGGCGGTTGCGCTTGTTTGCGCGGCCGTTTCATTTGCAGTATATGGCAAAGGCCGCGTAGTTTCGCGAGATGGTTTCTCAGATGAAGAAGAAATCAACCAGTCATTCGCGCTTAGCAACGGTTCGCAGGTCAGAATCCACACTATCAACGGCACGGTCAAGGTTGACACCTGGGACCAGGCAAAGGCCGATATTCATATCGTTAAAAGGACAAATCGGGGGCCGGAAGAACTCAAGCGATTGGACGTGATTATCGACCATTCGTCAGACAGCCTGGAGATCAGAACGAATAAACAAAATGATGACGACGATATACAGGTCAATGTGACTGTTGAAGTAAAGTTGCCGCGTCAAATGAGCCTGAACGTTGGCGGCATCAATGGCAAAACCGACATCGGTCCCGTAAATGGAGTAGTCAGCGCGCATGGCATCAATGGTCACGTTTCTATCGCCCAGTCCAGCGAAGAGCTGAGCATAGATGGCATAAACGGATCTGTTACTGCTTCTCTCACTTCGCTCGGATCGAACGGAATTCGCATGAGCGGCATTAATGGGAGCATCACCATCGGAATCCCCGAAGACGCAAACGCTACAATTGACGTGACCGGCCACAACGGCGGGTTTAATTCAGACCTTCCTTTGTCATTCATTGGCGAGATGCGGCGCAACCAGACCCACGCGCAGCTCGGTTCGGGCGGATCGCCTATTCGTATGAGCGGCATCAACGGCGGCATCCATTTGAAGAAATCACAAAACGGAGCGATGTAAGGAAAAATCATGAAAAATATACGAATCTTCCTGTTTGCAACTCTGGCGATTATCGCGATGGTTTCCGCAACAATGATGTACGCACCGGCGGCGGCCGCGCAGTCGAATCGAAGTGAAGAGACATTCGAGCGCATTCTCCCACTCTCCTCCGGCGGCCAGTTCAGCGTCGAGAATTACAAAGGCAGGATCGAGATCATCGCTTCGAATCAGAACCAGGTCAAGGTTGATGTAAAGAAATACGTCGTCGGAAGCGAATCTTCGCGTCAGCGATGGATGCGCGATGTCACCGTCGATTTTACTCAATCATCAAACCATGCTGGCGTCAGAGTACGTTATCCGAATCACAATTGCGCATTCTTCTGCGATGATAACGATATTGACGAATCCGGTGTTGAACTGCGAATTCAGGTTCCGCGCAGCGTCAATCTTCAAATCGACGGGTATAAACCGGATATGTTGATTCGAGGAACGCAGGGCGATCTTCGCATAAACAGCTATAAATCAGAGATGCAGATCGAACACATTCAAGGCCCGATTCATATCGAGACTTATAAGGAACGAATCGAAATGCGCGATGTCGACGTCCAGGGACGTTTGTACATCAAGACCTACAGCGGCGAAGTCGACGCCGATTTAACGAACATTGGCACGGATGTGACATTGGATACGTACAAGGGCGATGTCACGTTGCGGATTCCGGATCGAACTGGTCTTGATGTCGATTTCAGCGACGGCCGAAGAGGAAACTTCCAATCGGATTTCCCCTTAACGTCGAACCAGGGCTATCGTTCGTCATCGATCAGAGGCACGATTAACGGCGGCGGCGCATCGCTCCATTTCGAAACTTACAAAGGAACGTTGAACCTGCGAAGAAGGTAGCCAAGGTACTCATCACAGGCACGAACCGACTTCTCTACTCGTAGTCACAAAGCCAATTTTCTCAACGCATCCATTGCAATTTTTCAATGGATGCGTATCTTTATTCGTGACCTTTGGCGGCCCGGCCAAACCGAAATAATCCTAATCGAGAGTAGACGTAAAATGGCTCTTACGAATACTGTCAAATGCACCTGTGGTGCAGACATTCCGGTTAACGAAACCAAATGCCACCACTGCGGCGCTGAGTTCAAACAAAGCACGGAAGAATCGGCAAAACGGATAGAAGAAATTTGCGCGGAGATCGGCAAGATAACCACCGATTTCCAGGAAAAGACGACACCGGCCAAAACGACATCTGTTAACGGCTTCGGAACGATGTTGTTGGATTATCGGCCGGTTGGAGATGGTCTCTATGAAGCGTCACGATGGATAACCGTCGCGGCTATTCCTCTTATACCGCTATCGATATGGAAGATCGAGCCGCGCAAATACACGCACCTGAATGCTGGCGAACGGCAGTTCTTTAATTTAGTCGGCAAACGCTCGATTACATTAGATCGAATTGTGCGACCATACTTCTATGAAGTGTTGCTGGTGCTGCCTTTTCTCCTGGCTTACAAGTTCCTGGATCTGACCATTCCTGTCTACTTTTTAAGCCATCATATCGGATCGTGGGTAGCAGTCGGATTTGTGTTCTTATTGATCATTGCCGCGTTGGTGTGGGTGGGTTTTATCTTTAGTCGGGTTCATAACGCCAGTACAGCATATAAGAATAAGGCTTGAAGGTCATTTATTCGGGCTGGCAATCCCTCTGTACATCTCGCCCATTATTCTCGGAACGTCGCGGAGCGCGAATCGGTCGAGCGAAACAATCGTCAATCCCGCTTCTTTGATAAATTCCGAGATCGGTCGGTTTATGTTACAGCCGCAACCGACGATCTTTTGAATAGGGTTGAACCGATCCTGCCATTTCGCGGTTGATGGGTTATCGCTTCGACCATGTTCGAGGAACAGGTATCGACCTTCCGGTTTTAACACCCTGCGAATCTCAGCGAGAGCCGGCGATAGATCGGCAATCGAGCATAGAGTGAAAGTCGTGACCACGGTATCAAACTGGTTATCAGCAAACGGCAAGCGGTTACTGGCATCCAGATGAAACTGTTCTACAGGAACTTTACTGGCGGCAATGCGTTCTTTGATGCGACTGAGACCCGCCTTCTCAGAATCCAGCACTGACAACTTGCGGGCCTTTTCTGTATAGTAAGGCAGGTTCAGACCAGTTCCGAATCCGATCTCCAGGACTTCGCCGACTGCTTGCGGTAGAATCTTAAGGCGTTGCTCGCGTACGTTGTCGGAACCGAGCCCCGAATCCATAATGAACGGAAAGATGTACCTGGAATAAAGACCCATTACTTCGACGTGATTCGATATCGGATCAAAACTCCCTCGACGAATTCGGCTTCGATGATCTGGTCCTGGTTTTGTGAATAAGTGCAGGTTACAACCCTTAAAGTCCCCTCCACTCTCTCTTTTCTGCTGAAGGGTTGTCCGTACAGCGCCTCGACATCCTGGATACTCATTCCTTTTCTGATTCCGTTTGACGGTGCGGATGAAGTACTGTCGGGATACGACTGGTGGGTTGTGGTAGCAAGGGAGCCAAATCCTTCGTCGGTGAAATCCAGATATTTAGTTAGTGCCTGAACTACTGATTCCGGCCTCAGGAATTCCAGAGGAACATTTCGGTCAAAACGCAGATTGAATCGCGAACCACCTTCTAATCGTTTCTGGCGAATGGCCTCTCGCTTTCGCTCGGTTGCTTCGGCTGCCAGTGCCTGGTTTCTGGAGTCTTCTCGCTGACGACGATCTTTCAGATCGTCAAGCTCTCTCTTGATTCTGCGTCTTTCGTCCGGATCGGTCGCCTTGTCGTAGCGCTTTTCCAGATCTTTTTCTCTATCTGATTTCGGCACGGGGGCTATGTAAACATTGGGATTGGTATCGTCGCCGGCCGTACCGTAACCGCCGCCCCCTAGCTGGAATTCGATCAGTTTACCTTTGAGTTTGATTTTCGTGATGATAACTGAATCGCCCGTATGAATAGCTGTCCCGTACTGTTTCAGATTTTTGGCGTATTCGTCGTACTTGATATCCTGAGATCCATATGGATACAGATCGATACCGTCGCTGGTACCGGGCATATCGATTTTGGCGACGACCTTCTTCCCTTCAAAGAACTGGCGAAGAGTGTCTTCGCTCTGACCAAAGCTAACTCCGGATGCAGAGCAAACTAACAGAAGACCGAATATCAAGTTAAAGAGCCTTTTTAACAAGCTATCCTCCAGACAGATACGAATGAGAATGCGACTGGTGCGAACAGATAAATTGACGATAACGAAAAAGCGTTCCAACGTCAAACGCCGGGGATCAGTGCTCGGTGTTCGGAGACATACCTTAGAAGTCATTTCTGACCGGACCGTCCGATCACTGCCCTCCGACCCCGACCCCTGCTCCTTTTGTTTACTTTGAAGTGACTATTCTAAGCCAACGGCTGTGGTAAGATAGCATTGCCAAACAGGAAGACCTTTCCGAAAAAGCACCCCTGCAAAGAGGGTCAGGAGCAGTATCGAACTATGCAGACATATGACCTTATAGTTATCGGATCAGGACCGGCGGGACAACGCGCAGCTATTCAGGCGGCAAAGCTCGGCAAAAAAGTTGCCCTGGTCGAAAAACGCGAAGTCGTAGGCGGCGCCTGTATCAACACGGGAACTATCCCCAGCAAAACGATGCGCGAAGCGGTTCTTCATCTTTCCGGTTATCAATGCCAGAGCATTTATGGGATGAATTATCGCGTCAAAGAGAAGATTACCATTGCAGACCTGCTCTTTCGGGTTCAGCACGTGATCAAGACAGAAGTCGACGTTACTGAAGCCCAGCTTTCACGCAATGGCATTGATATGCTGCGCGGCGCTGCCAGCTTTATCGATTCGACGCATGTCAAGGTCACAAGTTCCCGCGGTGACACCGATGTCGAAGCTGGATTGATCGTTATCGCAGTCGGCACAAAGCCAGCGGTTTCGCCGTCCGTGCCATTCAATGGCAAAACTATCATCGACAGCGATGAGATTCTGCAACTGCCAGCGATTCCGAAGACATTTATCGTCGTCGGTGGCGGCGTGATCGGTGTTGAATATGCCTGTATGTTTGCCACGCTGGGTTCGCGGGTGATTCTGATTGAAAAACGTCCTCGCCTGCTGGAATTCGCCGACCAGGAGATCATCGAAGCTCTTTGCTACCATTTGCGCGATAACCGGGTGACATTGCGACTTAACGAAGCGGTTCATAGCGTCGAGGAATTGCCGGACGGATCGGTCGTCGCCAATCTGGAAAGCAAAAAGAAGATTTCCGGCGACACACTTCTTTATGCAGTCGGTCGTCAGGGCAACGTCGAGGATTTGAATCTGGCTGCAGCGGGACTTGAAGCGGACAATCGAGGCCGAATCTCGGTCGATGAATGTTATCGAACCAAGGTGCCGAATATCCTGGCAGTTGGCGACGTGATCGGGTTCCCCAGCCTTGCTTCGGTTTCGATGGAGCAGGGTCGCACAGCAGTCGGGCATGCGTTTGGCGCTCCGGTGCACACGAATCCCGGGACATATCCATACGGTATTTACACAATTCCGGAAATCTCCTTCGTCGGTAAAACAGAAGAGCAATTGACCGACGAAGACGTGCCTTATGAAGTGGGCGTGGCCTATTACAGAGAAATAGCTCGCGGTCAGATCATGGGCGATACAACCGGAAGACTGAAGCTGATCTTTCACCGCGAGACAAAAGAGATTCTTGGCGTCCACATCATCGGCGAAGGCGCAGCGGAATTGATCCACATCGGTCAGGCCGTTCTGAGTTTGAAAGGGACAATGGATTATTTCGTCAACACAGTGTTCAACTATCCAACTCTTGCGGAGTGTTACAAAGCGGCCGCATTTAATGGGTTGAATAAGCTGTCGAAGTTTGGGGCATTGGAATCCTGACACAGTTCAGATCGTCGATGTTCCCTATGTTATAATTGGATTATGGGCAAAATAGTCGTCGAAATTCCACAACCCGGTAATCTTCACTTTAATGTGAGCGATGAGAACGATGCCAGTGTCTTGGTTGCTTTCCTCGAAAGGTTATCGAAAGAACACGATAAACCATCTTCCGGATCAATCTCATTTGACGACGTGATAGGTATTTGGTCTGATCAATTTGGCCTGGACGAAGCGGTAGAGGCGGCCAGAGAAGTTCGAGATTCCTGGAACAGACATTGACTCTAATCGATAGCAATATATTCTTCAGAATCTTCGCAGGCGATCGGGCGTTAGCCGCTGCCGTTCGAAACCTTAATCCAATCATTACAACGATAGTCTATCTTGAGCTCATCCAAGGACAAAAAAGCAACCAACAAGTCAAAACGATTGAAACGTTTCTATCTCAGTTTCCCATTGTGCATTTCGACAAGCAAATCGCATTTGAATCGATAAACCTTATACGCCTTTATTCGAAATCGCATGGACTTATGTTAACCCCAGTCTTGGGTTGGAAATTTGGATTTAAGGTCGTTCTAAAGATGTATAGAATGCAAATGTGAAGTCCGCAAACATACATCTGGAGAACGACCTGCATGGCAA